>Ga0213919_1000473_pt1 | contig 17773 bp, 29 predicted proteins | sample McNCre317MG_FD_161056 | JGI IMG/M metagenome (GOLD analysis project Ga0213919, IMG submission 161056) | Freshwater microbial communities from McNutts Creek, Athens, Georgia, United States - 3-17 MG | ecosystem: Environmental > Aquatic > Freshwater > Creek | place: USA: Georgia | collected... | reverse complement strand
GTCGGGAAGCGCTGCTGAAGAAGTCGATCGGCTTGTTCGTCGTTGCGCTCTGATCTTGTTGCCGAGTCGTGCGCCGGCGGACTTGTTGCAGTGTTCGCATGCGGGTCGCCAGTTGGCTGGTTCATCTCGTCCGCCGAGGATGAGCGGGACGATGTCGTCGACTGTGGTGGCTGTGCCTGTGCAGCCTGGTAGGCGCATGTGGCAGTGGCCATCCGACTGTGCGAGGAACATGGCGCGTTGATCCTTCGTTCTGCCTCGAACCTTGTTGGTGCTGCCCTTGGGTCTAGGCATGGTCATCGTGCGCGTAACTAAGAGTCATTCGCCCTCGCTAGTAAGTACTGGTCTTCGTTACGTTCCGTTACGTGCATTGCGACTGGGTATGCCAGTGGCATGCGTGGGTGGCATACCCAGTGGGTATGCCACTGGCATAGCGACTGGCATCACTTGGACCATCGCTTGAGTGCGTTGGCGCGTTGCCTGGCGCGCATCGACTCGATGGCTTGGCGGCTGGGGTTGTAGTCGTCCCAGTCGTGTATGCGCCACCCGTCGCCCTCGAGGTCGGGGTCCCACAGTCCTGCTTCGACGAGGGCGTTGGCGTCCTTGCGTGTGGCCTGCACCATTGGCAGGGCGTACTCGGGGACGTGCCCGCCTGTGCCGTGATGACCTGACCACATCATCGCGGCGAGATGGGTCACGATGAGCCTGTCAGCGCGCCTCTGCCGCAGTCGTGCGATCTTCGGGTGGTTCATCATCTGCGCATCGACACGGATCCACGGCAGGCTCATTCGTGGTCCCCGTACTCGGCACGTACCTGGGCGATGATGTCGCAGGTGCAGGAGGACAGGGTGATGATGCGCCCGTCCATGACGTATTCCTGCTGGCTCAGGCACAGGTGATCGTGTGGATGTCCATGATCGTATGGAGCGTTCATGCAGCGTCTTGCCCTTCTATCCACAACTTGGGGATAAGTACTCCGCGGGTGGGGTGATCGCCCTTGGAGTACGTGATGCGCCGGCATGGGGCCGGGCAGGTGGCGGCGATGGTGCGCAGCAGGTCGACGGGGTACAGGTACGACACGCGGCCGTAGGTGAACACCCACACGTCCGCCTCGCTGGTGGCGATGCCTGACGGCATCCACGTGCCGCGGGAGTACTGGTGGGTCTCGACGTACAGGTTCGGCCACGGGCGGCGGATCGTCTTCACTTCCACGCGGGCGTCGTTCAGACCGAGCAACTGCGCCACGGTGCGCTCCCCCGCATGCCCGTACGCCAGGTCGAGGTCCCAGCGCGGCTCGTACCCGCTCATGAGTGTGCCGTTCGGACGTGCCTGATCGCCTGGTCAGTGGCGTCGGCAAGGGTGGACGTGTGCTGCCACGAGCACAGGTGGCACTCGGCGTGGAACGTGCCCATCGTCAGGTAGTCCACGGTGAACAGGGCCGTCATGTGCCGTACCCGCAATGCGTGCCGCGCCAGTGCCCATGCCCGCCCCACTTCACCGCCAGGAGCGCGACCTGCCACTGCACGGCGGTGGGAGCGTGTGCAGCGTGCCCGTACTTGCGGGCTGCGGGGATGCGCCTGGCGTAGTGCCTCCACGTGCCGTCGATGAACTGGAACAGCCCTGATGCGGTTGAGCGTGGGTTCTCCGCCTTCGGGTTGCCGTGGGACTCGTGGCCGACGACGCACTTCAGGAACCGGACGGCGGCGGTGGGTGCGGAGCGGGACACGGGAGGTTCATGCCTGTCGTCCAGGACGATCGCCGCGATCAGATGGTCGATCATGCGGCCACCTGCATGATCGCGTCGACGGTGCGCGGCGTGGACTGCCCGAGGTACGGGTACACGGCGCTGGTGATGCGTGCACGTTCCGGCGCCCACGTGTCGTGGTCGAGGATGCCGTGGATGGTCGCGTCGAGCTGGTCGGGGTCGTCGACCTGCGGGCCGGGGATGTCCTCCCAGAACCGGAGCCCGTGGTGGACGTCACGCCGGTACTCCGGGGAGTTCACCACCACTACCGGGCGTCCCAGTGCCGCCCATTCGTACAGGACGCTGGTGGTGTCGCCGACGAGGACGTCGCCCTGGGTGACGGCGTCGGTGAAGTCCCGGACCGTCGGCACGCCGAGGCGTCCCCACCAGGCGACGGTGCGGGGCCACGACCGTGGGTGTCCGTGTCCGAGCATGGCCCAGCCGCGGGCCGGGTGGTGGGCGAGGGAACGCAGCCGGTTCTGCATGTAGGGCAGGGCGCTGGTGGTCTCAGGGACGACACCGCAGTTCCAGTGGAACGCGAACACGACGGTGCGGGTGTTCGGCCGTGGGATGGGCAGCAACTGGTCCAACTTGGGGCAACCGACGATGACGGTGGGGGTGTCGGGGTAGGCGGCCATATTGGCGTCCGCGACGCGCTGGTTCGTGCACGCGAACAGCACCACCCGTTCCCGCTCCGGGCCGCCCGCATAGGACGGGTGAGCGGTCGTGTAGATGTAGCCGGCGCCATGCTCCAGGTAGATCACCGGACCCCGTGTGGCCCGCAGGTCGGAGACCGACGCGACCATCGTGAGCCGGTCCCGCCGCGTCGACTGCCCCACGATGTCACCCCGGATGGCTGCGGGCAGCGCCTCCCACACCGGTCGCAGGTGATCCCAGAAGTGCCGTTCGGAGGCGATGACGTCGACCTTCACGTGGCCTCACCCCGCACCGGCACCATGACGAGGCTGTCGAGGGTGCCGGTCAGGTCTTCGACGTGCTTGATGAGTTCGGCGTTCTCCGCCTCCAGTGACGCGGCGAGGCCGCGGGCCCGGTCCCGTTCCCCCATGACGCGGGCGAGTTCGATCATGTTGTCGTGGTGGATGCGCTTCGCCTGGATCAACTCCAGTTCCAGCCGGTTGGTGCGGTCCCACGTGCTCACTGGGCGACCTCCCCCGTGGCCGGGTCGACCAGTGGCGCGTCATCCCACACCGGTGTCGAGGCGGGGCGCTTCATCCGTTCGATGAGGCGGGATGCCTGGTCGAACGTGAGGTACGCCAGTCCACCGACGGGGACCTCGAAGCCGAGATCGGTCGTGGTGAGCGTGTTCAGGGCGACCTCGTTCAGGCCCTGCTTCTTCATCAGGGCGACGATGAACGCGATCTGCTTGTCAGTGCTCGGCCCGGCGTTGCGCTTGGCCTCCTGCGCGCCGAGCGGGCCGTCGTGCTTCACCTTGACGCGGGTGATCTTGTTCGCCTCCTGCGCGTCATCGTCGTCCCCCGCCCCGAGTCCGAACGCGGACACCAGCTGGTATCGCTTCAGGTAGGAGATGAGGCCGCCGTACGTCTGGACCTTCTCCGGCATGGGCCACGACACGGGCCCGACTTCGAGGGTCTGACCGGACGTGTGGAAGATGACCGTCCGCACGAGGACGTGGGTGTCGTCGTTGGACACGTCGTGCATCCAGCCGAGGCCATGCTTCGCCAGGACGGGACGCAGGTAGTCCGATGCCTGGTCATAGGACAGGTACGTGTAGCCGTAGGTGCCGGTGTCGGCCTTCGCGTCCTTGGACGGGTTCTTGATGTCGGACAGGGCCGCGGCGAGCGCGGTGTAGAACTCTGAGTTGGCAGTCATGTGGTTGCCTTCCGGGGCGGGTTGTCCCGGAGGGCGCGGCGGATCATCGCGGTCTCCTCACGGGCATGTTCGAGGTCGCGTGCGAGGCGCTTGTACGCGATGCGGGCGCCGGCGAGCTCGGCCTGGAACTTGCGTTCCGCGGCGTCACGGCCGGCGAGGTACGCGATGACCGTCGACGTGACGGCCGCGCAGATGAGGACGACAGTGATCAGCCAGTCCACGTCAGACCGCCGGATCCGGCTCGGTGACGCGGATCTTCTCGATCGACGACAGCAGGATCCGCCGATGCCCGGACGGCAGGCGGAACCCCTCGAGGGTGCCGTCGTCCATCCAGCGGTGGATGGTGTCGATGGACACCCCGAGGGCGCGGGCCGCTTCGGACACGGCGACGGCGTCGCTCATGCCGCGGTCTCCGCGTAGCGGCGGCCGATCTCGTACCGTTCGGCGTCGGTGGTCGCGGCGGCGCGTTCCTTCTCGTACCGCTTCGCCTGGGCGACCAACTTGCCGAGCGCGGCGTGGAGCGCGTACAGGTCACGGCCCGCGATGACGACCTGAGAGTCGAGGCCGGGCTCGCTGGGTGTGTTGATGTGCAGGCGGACGCAGTCGATGGTGTCCGCGGTGATGGTGATGTTCGCGTGCTGGTTGGACCGCATGTGGCCGTATGCCTGCACGAACTGGCATGGGTAATGCATGGTTCTCCTCCCCCGTCTATGGGAGGAGCGGACCGCTACCGGCGTGTCACCCGTGTTGCTGGTGATGCGGGTGGGTGATAACGCCGTCTCTGGACGCTATGACAATTCGGCGTCACACCTATAACGGGTGCTACTCCCTTGGGATACCGAGGAATATAGATCCCCGCTGTGACCGTCTTCAAGTCGACACGCCGTTCGAGCGGCGCGTACCGTCGAATTCGGGGGTACACCATGAGCAGCGAACAGCAGGCACCGGTTGTCAGCCCGGCGTGGAACGGTTCTCAGTGGATGATCTGGACGGGAACCGAATGGATCCCCGCTCCCCCACCGCCGAAGAAGCGCCACAACAAGGCCGCGATCGTCCTGGTCATCATCATCGGACTGGCCTTCGGGCTTGCGTTCGGGTCCTGCATGAACAAGGTTCCCACGCCCAATAAGGCCGCCTGCCCGGCAGTGTCCGCCGCGCCCGGTGACTTGGTCGGATCGTTCCAGCAGGGCTTGTCCGACGGCTTGAACGGCTGTCCCTAGGCGGTGTGGGCGAACCCGTAGGTGAGGATCATCTGGCCGATCTCGGTGTTCGTGTAGACGGGGTCGACCTTGCGGGTGGTCCAGTCGCGGTGTCGTGGCCTGCGCGGTTCGCCGATGTTGTCCCACCCGGATGCGTCGCGCCAGGCGCGCAGCAGGAACACCAGGGAGTCCTGCTGGGCGACGGTCCAGTCCCGCTTGAGGCCCTTGGACATGACTTCGACGCCGGCCATGTAGTCGTTGCCGCGGTTCTCCGGCACCCCCAACGTGTTCCACGGCTTCTTCCCCGCGAACGATCCGAGGCCGGCGTGCCACACCGGGTACGCGGAGTGGACGTAGACGCGGCCGTCACGGTCGAGGGTGCAGTTCGCGGCCGGAACCTCGAACTTGTGCTGGATGTACTCGATGACGCCGGAGTTGGCGTTGTGGAGGTTGCCGGGGTTCTTCGGGTTGGTGGAGTCGGTAGCAGCTGCGGCGGTGTGGTGGATGAGCATCGCGACGGGGACGGCCCCGTGGCCCTGCCAGGCGCACCGGCGCTGGACATCCCACTTGGGCATGAACACGACCCAGTCCTTGCCGAGTTGGTCGAGGAGCGCGGTACGCAGGCTCACGGCGAAGGTCATGGTGTCCTCCTAGGGCAGGTCGGGGTCGCCCATCGAGTCGTACTGGATGTGGAAGTCGACGGAGAGCCCGAACGCGGTGTTCGGGTAGGTGTCGTTGGCGTGGTTGCCGAGGCGGGCGACGCGGCAGACGAGGACGGAGGAGTCCGTCTTCCCTGTGCCGTCGATGGTGCCGAATGCGGTGAGCTGATGCCCGTAGGCGACTCCCCCGGCCGCGGCATCGACCGTCAGGGTGGTGGAGGTGGGGAACGTGGCGTTGATGTTCGCCCACGTGTACTCGAGCTCCCAGCGAACGACGTTGGTGGAGGTGGAGTTGCCAGGGGACCAGTGGATGTGCGGGTGGACGGTGGATCCCTTCGACCAGCCGTGCGGGATCTGCACGTCGAAGAACACCTCGTTCACCTGGGAGGCGGAGAATGCGTAGGACTGCACCGACGACCGGAACGCGGTGAGGGCGGGCGTGTTGGCGCCGACGATGCCTGAGATGAGGCTGACCCTAAGGTCGTCCCACAGTGGGTTCGTGGCGGATGCGACCCCGATGTGATCGTGAACGCCGACCGGGTGAACGTGGGGGTCGACGTACGGCGCGAGCCTCTGGTTCGGGTCGGTGAACCCTCTAGCCATCATTCCCCCGCCCGTACCTGCTGTCGGTGGGGTTGAGCCAGTTGATGATGACGGGGACGGCGATGCCCAGGGCGCCGATCAGCCACGTCTGCCAGTGGTCGAAGGAGATGCTGCCTTCCTGCGTCCAGGTGAGCAGGACCGCGGCGATGATCGCACCGCAGAACACCTTGAACGCGGAGCCGAGCGGGGTGGTGGCGAGCCAGTTACCCATCTTGGTCTTCCTTCCTGCGCCGGTAGGGCGTCCTCGCGTCGAACTGTCGTCGTTCGTGGACGGGTGATGTGGCGTGCTGGTCCAGGCGTTCTCGGATCAGCTCGTGCTGGGCGTCGTTGGACTCCTTCAGGTCGTCGACCGCCTGGCGGATGCTGCCGATCCGGGCATCGACCAGGAAGAACACGCCGGTGATCAGCAGGGCGATGACGGACAGGATGGCGAGCACGTCGCCTGGCGAGTCGAACCACGACTCGACGCCTGCCGCTACGTCCACCGTTCACTCACTTCCTGACTTGGCGCTCATGCTTGTCACCACGCGACCAGCTGGCGCAGGGTGTGAGCCATGCCCCCCGTGCCGGGGAACAAGTCATCCAGCTGGTCGCCGTCCTCGTACGCCAGCAGGTCCAGAACCCACCGGTTGAACTCGTCCGGCTTCGCCCCCGGCAGCCCGCGTTGGCGGGTCGCGTTGGCGATGAGGAAGTCACGCACCATCGGACGCTTCGGGTCCTTGCGTCCACCGCGCCAGATGACGGGCTCCCACGCGAACTGAGTGGTCGTCGGACGGATCTGATGCCACGTCTTGCACCACGCGCCGACGCGCACGTCACCAGGGCAGGCGGACAGGTACAGCGGCAGGGATGGGGTGTGCAGGGACACGGCCCAGCCGTCCGGGTACTCGTCCATGAGTCGCGCTACGAGCTGGCGGTGAGTGGCCGGGTCGTCAAAGTCTGCGGCGTCGGGGTGGAAGTCTCCGTACAACTTCTTTCCGCAGCCCAAGTAGGGCGGGTCAGCGTAGGCGAACTTCATCTAGTCACCTGACTTTCGGTATAGGCGCTCAGAGGCCTAGTGCGTGCAACTCGTCCGCGGTGAGGCCGGACGCCTGCGCGATCTTGCGGAGCCCGGACTGGCGGGCCTCCTCCGCTGCCGCGGCGGCTGCTTCGGCCTGCGGTGCGGCAGCCTCGACCTCCGCGGCGGTGGGCGGGGTGGTGTCGGCCAGCCAGGTGAGACCGTCGAGGGTGTCCCCGTCGAGGGTCCATGCCTCTCCCGGTCGCAGGTAGGTGAGGGTCAGTGGGATGTTCACGGGGCGACCTCCATGACGGTGAGGGTGTACATCATGTTGACGACGGCGGCGAAGGCGTAGGAGCCGTTGCCGGTCTTCGCCTGCACCTTGTAGGTGGTGGCGGACGTGGTGTTGGGCGAGTCCAGGTAGGACACGGTGAGGGCGGAGAAGTAGCCGTTACCGGGGCTGGTGTTGTACGTCTCCGCGATCGTCGTCGAGGTGCGGATCGCCGCGACGTACAAGGCGACGCCTCCTGCGGTGGTCTGCGCCGCGGCGTTGACCATGACGAGGATCTTGTTGGACGCGGACGACGGGGTGATGCTCAACGTCAAGCCGGTCCAGTCGACGTAGGACGTCGAGGAGGTGGAGAACGCCGCCGATGTGGTGACGGACTTCACCTGCTTCACGGCGAGGCCGACGGTGTTGGCCGGCAGGGTGACGGTGCCGGTGAACGTCGGCGACGCAAGAGGTGCCTTGGCCGCCACAGCGGTGTCGAGATCCGACAGGGCGGTGCGGATGGTGGCGTGGTCGGTGACGTGCCCGGAGTCCCCGAGGATCCTGGACGGCGGCAGTGTGATGGTCATGTGGTTCTCCTAGGCGTAGGCGTCGATCGGGGACAGGTGGAAGTCGATCTGCCAGTCCGAACCGGACAGGGTCTCGGACCAGCCGAGAACCGTCGCGGTGTAGGTGGGGGTCGGGCTGGCAGGCAGGAGATCCGGGAGGGTGATCTCGTCGCCCTGCTCCAGTTCGCCGATGGCACTGACTTGGACGTCGGTGGCGTCGGCGAAGGACACCACCATCGACGGCATGTGCCAGGCGGGGTCGAGGGCGTTCAGGAGCCGGTTCGCGTGCGCCTCCGCGTCAGCCAGCAGCGCCAGCTGCGTCGACTCGTACATGTCGCGCAGGCCGTAGGCGGTGATCTGCGCCGAGTCGGACACCTGCGCCTGCGGGCGGATGTTCGTGTCCGCGTCGGGTTCCCCGTATTCGACGGTGACCTGGTTGCGGACCAGTCCGAGTTCGAGGCTCATCATCATCGGGTCGAGGAGGGTCAGGTTCGGGTCGATGGTGACGGAGCGGGTGCCGCCGGCGTAGGCGCTGGTGCGGTAGTGGGTCAGGCCGTCGCGGTCGGTGTACAGGAGGGCGTCACAGTCCCTGGCGAGTTCCTGCAGCAGCGACAGGCAGGAGTCGGCCCGGGACCCGGCGGGGCGTGCCACGACAGTGGCGCCGGCGGCGCCGTCGATGTGGAGGGTGACGCCGGCGGCGGTGGCGATACGGGCGGCCCGTTCGATGTCGGTCTCCTGCGGCCACGTGGTGACGTCGTCGAGTTCGCCGACGAGGATCCGCGCCCACTTCTCGTCCTGCGCCACGCAGGTGAGGGTGACGAGCTCGTACGTGTAGTCGATCGCCTGGACGGTGCCGGTGAACCGGCGCAGCTGCTCACCGGTGTACGTGTCGGAGTAGGAGTCGGTGTAGCCGGACTCAGTGACCGCTTCGATCGCGACCTCCACCCCGAGGGTGATCCGGGACGACGCCCCGGCGTACGTGTTCGCGTAGGTGTCGACGTATCCGGAGGTGCCGGGGGTGCCGAGGGTGAATTCGGGCCACTTGTCGACCAGCGCCGGGGCCTTGTCGACGGTCAGCAGTTCGACGACGGCGACGGGGGCGGACGGCTGCTCGTCCAGGCTGGTGCGGCCGTACGTGACGGTGGCGCCCTCGACGACGAGGTCGGCGACGTTCGCGTCGTCGATGGACACGACCCACGTGGACCCGCTCATCGGCTGGTCCCCACACGGCGGGCGGACTTCGTGATGATCGCGGCGAGGTCGGTGGCGATCTTCTGCTGGTTCGCGGTGATCGGGACGGAGATGTTGTTGATGATCGTCGGGGGCTGCACCGTGGCGCCGCCCGCAGTGACGGTCGGGGACACGCCTTCGAGGTAGGAGGTGGATGCGGTGGCGAGGGCGGCGGCGATGGCGGCCTTGATCTCCTCCCCGATGGGCTGGCCGATCTTCTTGCCGATCTCCCTCAGCTTCTTCTCATCCGCCTCGATCTGCGCGGCCATCGCGTCGACCAGCTGCAGCGCGGCGGTGACGCCTTCCCCGTAGAAGTGGTCGGCGAGCAGCCAGGCGTTCCCGCTGATCGCGGTGATCGCGGAGTCGAGCTGGGAGGCGAGGTTGCTGGCGACTTCGGTGGTCAGGCCGGAGATGATGGCGCGGCCGTTATCGACACCGAGCTGCTGGATCTGGTCCAGCAGCATCATCGCGCCGGGCGTGTTCCCCAGGGACGTGCCGAGGCGGGCCAGTTCGGTGGAGAACGCGGTGGTGTCGCCGATCTGCTTCACGAACTTGTCTAGGGACCCGGTGACGTCCTTGGGGTCGAAGGCGTTCGACAGGTTGATGTTGCCGAGGAGGCTGCCGGCGATGCTGCTGGCGTAGTCCCGTTCGGCCTTCACTGCGTCGTTGAGGGCGTCGACCAGTCCCCCACTGCCGGTCAGCTGGTCGATGTGGGACTGGGTGAGGTCGATCTGCTTCTGCAGCAGTGGGTTGACCTTCTGCAGCGCGGATGACGCTGAACCACCGCCGCCACCGCCTCCTCCCCCACCGCCGACGACTCGGTTCATGGCGATCTGGGCCTTGCGCCACTTGTCCAGGGTGCCGCCGGTGCGGTCGATGTACGTGCCGTACTTCTTCAGCGCCAGCTGCGTGTACCGGTCACCGGATGCCTGTGTGGCGCGGGCGGACTGGGCGAGGTTCGCGGCCTGGCGTGCCTGGTCCGCGGCCGACGCGAAGTTCAGCAGTCCGGGTACGGCGCCCTGCGCGGCGGCGCCCGCGTTGGCAGCTCCACCGGCGGCGTTGTTCGCGCTGATACCGAATACGTCTGCGGCGGCGGCAGCGTGCCGTTCGGCATAGGACAGGTCGAGGGCGTCCCTGGCGGCCTGCGCTTCCGCGTCGGACATCTCCCCGAGGAAGTCCTTGACGTTGATCTCGACCCGCTGCATGCCTTCGGCGAAGTCGAACATCTGCACGACGACCGAGCCGACGGCCTGCTTGACGAAGATGAACCCGTTGATGATGCCCGCGGCGACCACCCCGATGGTCTCGCCGATGCTGTTGACGTTGTCCTGCATGTCCCGCAGGGCGTTGGAGGCGTCGGTGATGGACCCGGTGCCGCCGGTGATGGCGTCGAAGAACCCGTCGATGAGGCCCTGCCCGAACGACTCCTGGACCTCGTCCATGCCGATCTTCAGGATCCGCAGCTTCCCGTCGAGGGTGTTCGCGGCGTTCGCGGCGCCACCGGCGAACGTGGTCGCCATCTGCGACATGATCAGGTTCATGTCGCCGGTCTTCAGGGTGGCGGAGTCCAGGCCGATACCGAGCTTCCCTAAGGCCCCCGTGGCCCCATCGAACCCGCGTCCCATCGCGTTCGCGATCGACTCGACGTCCTTCCCGGTGATCGCGGAGGCGTCAAGGGCGATCTGCAGGGCCTGCTGCGCGACGGCGACGTCCTTCGTCGACCGGACCAGGCGGTCGAACGCCGGCCGCAGCTGCGACTCGCTGACCCCGGACGCGAACTGCAGGTTGTCGATGAACGTGGACACCTGACCGGACGCGGCACCGAACCCGAGGTTGTTCAGGGTGGTGTTCAGCTTCGCCAGTTCCGCCTCATCGGCGGCGGCGGCCTGCACGGCATCGACGCCGAGCTTGACGGCGAACGCGCCCGCGGCGACCGTCAGCAGGCCGAGGCCCGCGGCGAGGGTCTTGAACTTCTCCCCGCCGCTGGACGCCCGGCCGAGCGCGTTGTCGACCTTGTTGATGCCGTCGATGGCGTCCTGCGTGTTGGCGCCGATCTTGATGATGATGCCGGGCATGCTCGCCATCAGAACCGGCCTCCCGCGTACGTGTCGACGATCTGGTTGAGGAGGGCGATGTAGGCGTCCTTCACCTGGTTCAACGTGCCGGGTGAGCGGACGCCGGGCTGCACCCAGTAGCCGGAGCCGTTGCGTGGGACGGCGTAGTGGTTGCCGTGCTCGGTGTTGCCGGGTCCGAGTTCGGATCCCCACGCCATGCCGGTGCGGTACTTGGACTGGCCCTTGCGGAACCCGGATAGGCGCGGGTTGACGGCGCCGACCTTGACGAACACGACGCGGTCGGCGCGTGCTCGTGATGTGGCGGCCATCGCCGGGGCGATGGGGACCGGGGAGACTTCGGCGGCCTTCTGCAGGACGGGAATGAGGACGTTCTTCGCGATGTCCTGGGTGCCCTTGCGCAGTTCCTTGCGGGCGGTGGGCTTCAGGTCGTCGCTGATCTGGTTGAAGATCCGCTGGACGATCTCGATGTTGTCCCAGTGGACGGAGGTTGATGCGGTTCCGGCCACGTCATCCTCCTTCCACGATCACGTCGATCAGCGTTGCCAGGTCTTGCGGGTCCTGCTGCCACAGCACTGAGGGTGCTATTCCGGTCCGGACGGCGAGTTGGGCGATGAGCCGCCCGACGTGTCCGGGTCGGTAGGGTCCACCGGTTCGACTCCGGCGACGTTGACGGCCACCGTCCGACGGTCCCAGTCGGCCCATTCCACGGCCTTGCCCTGGGCCCGCTGGTGTGCGGACCAGGCGCAGACGCGGAAGAACACGATCTGCATGACGTCGGCCAGGTCGCGTCCCGGCGGGGCTGTGATGCCCCGCCGGTTCGCCCACAGCTGGAACTCCTGACCGTCCCTCTGGTCGGCGCGCACCGTCTCGGTGGCGCCGTCCTCGTACTCGATCGTCAGTTCGGTGTAGTTCACTGCAGCGCCTTCCTGTGACTACGGGGTGGTGACGGTGGCGCCGACGGACTTGACGCCCTCGCCGGTGCCGTTCGTGCCTGACACCTTGAACCAGTACGTCGTGCCCGTGGTGAGGGACGACACGCGGGCCGTGGTGCCGGTCTTGGTGATGTTGGTGGTGACCTTCGAGTAGGAGCCGCCTTCGGTCGCGGACTGGTACACGTCGTACGACGTCGGGGACCCGGACGTGGGTGCGTCCCAGTCGACGACGACGACGGTGGCGGACTCCGCCTTGGCGACGGGGTTCAGCGGCGCGGACGGGACACCAGCGCCGGCGTCGGAGCGGACCGGGTCACCGACCAGGCTGAACTCGAAGTCGGACGTGTTCTGGGAGGCGACGTCGCCGCCGATCTCCAGCGCGACGACCTTGCAGGTTCCCGTGTAGGTGATGCCCTTGTCGGAGTTGGGCTCCCACTCGAACGCCACTTCGGTGTTGTTGTTGATGCGGCAGTACTCGACGAACCCGGCCGGGTCCTCCCAGTCCTGGATCGCGGAACCCATCAGCGACCACGTGGTCGTGATGTCCGCGGCCGGCGTGGGTGTGCCGAGGGTGGGGGTGCCGTCGGTCGAGTTGTTCGACGGCACGAGGCGGCAGTTCGACACCTGGGCGCCGCGATCGGTCGTCCCGAGGGTCAGGGTTCCCGGACCGAGCCGAGAGTCGATGGTTGCCATTAGCTACTCCTTGTGATGGTGAGGGTCGCGGTCACGGTCATGGCCGGGTACTGCAGGTCGTTCGCGCTGAACACGCGGGGTTGAGCGGTGGACTCCCCGCAGGCGTCCAGGACGTCGGGTACGGCGTCGAGGAGGGCGTCGCGGGCGGCGAGGTCACCGGGTCCGGGGACGACGATGATCACCGGGACGGCCAGGGTGATCGCGTTCATGGTGCGGCCGGTGATCTGCGGGACGTCCAGGAACAGGCAGGGCGGGTGCACCATGCCGGGGTCCGCGGTGACCGTCATCGACGTGGCGGCGGCCAGCTGCGTGGCGAAGGTGTCCAGTCCGTCCACGATCATGCTCATCGCGCCACCGGCCGGCGGGTGCCCAGGAGCCGGTACACGTTGGACATCGCCTCACCGGTGCTGGGCAGGCCCGTGTCGAGGTCGTCGTACGTGGCGAAGCCCTGCGGGGTGGAGCGTTCCCGGAACAGCAGCCCGGCGTAGATCAGGACGGCCTTGATGACGGCCGCGTCGGGTGCCTCGTCGGTCGCAAGGTCCGGGCGCATCCTCTGGCACCAGGCGATGGACGCGGCGAGGTCGTCCGACAGGCGGCCGTCATCAACGACCCCCAGCAGGGTCTCCAGGTCGTCGATCGCACCCCACGGCGAGTCGGCCGGTTCGGGTGCCGGTTCGCTCATGGGGTCCTCCTGTTCGTGTTGGTTCCGGTGCGGCCCCCACCTGGCGCTGCGTCAGGTGGGGGCCTGCCCCGGAAGGGCCCTAGCCGTGGCTATGGGGGGCCGGCTAGGTCTTAGGAGCCGGGCGGGGTGTAGCCGCTGACCTGGACGCCCGCTTCGCGGGTGACGACGGCGGCGGCGTAGCCGAACGCGGCGAACTGGATCGACGCGGGGCCGTGGACTTCCTCCCACCGCCACGTGGACAGGCCGGAGGAGAACACCAGCGCGTCCGACGCCTTCGCGACGACGGCGTCCGCAGCTGCAGCGGTCAGCGCCCAGGCGTTGACGACCTGCAGGCCCGCGACCATGAGCGACGCCATGCCCGCGCCGAAGCTGCCCGAGGCGTTGGACGGCGACATGTAGGGCAGGAGCGGCCGGTCGTCACCGTCGACGGCGGCGGCGAGGAACTGGAACACCTCCGGGGAGACCAGGATCCGGTCGGCCGGCGCGAACCGGTCCTCCGGGAACCCGGCGATGATCGCGACGAGGTCGGCCACGCAGGTCGCCTCAGCGATGGCCCCGGCGGTCGCTCCGCCGTCGCACACGATGCCCGCGACGTAGGACTCCATCTTGCGGGAGTGGTCCTCCCGGATCGCGGACAGGATAAGCGCGTCGAGGTTCGGGTTCGCGGCGTCGAGCATCTCCCGCGACGCCAGGTAGCCACCGGACACGGCCTTCGGGGTGACGGTGATCTCGTCGAAGGTGATGGTGCCGTTGCCGGGGTTGGTGTCCTCGACGTGGTCGGCGGTCAGCCCGGACGACGCGGAGAACGTGGGGATCTTGAACGGGGTCGCGTCGCTGATCGGCAGGTTCGCGAACGCGGACACGAACGGGGTCGGCTGGGCGATCTGCCCGACGTACAGGTCGGGGCGGTAGCCCGGCGGGATGATCTGCGACACGTCGCTGGTGGTCTCGCCGCCGTTGGCGGCGGTGAGCATCGCCTGGGCGACGCGGACGCGGCCGGCGGCGTCGTCGTCGTGGCGGGCGTTGTACAGGTCGCGGAAGAACGACGCCTGGACGCCGGGGCGGTACGGGAACGCATCCTGCACTGTCGCCTTCGGCACGAAGGCCGGTGCCGCGGCCTCGACCACGGCGGGCTCGGTGGTGTCAGCCACGGGGATCTCCTCTGGTTCGGTGGGTTCCGGCACCACGGTGGTGTCGGGAGTCGGTTCGGGCTCCGGCTCGGTCTCGGACGCGGCGACGTCCGCGACGACGGCGGAGCGGATGGCGGGGCTGGTGGTGTGCGCGACGTGGTCGAGGACGCTGCCGGTGACGACGAGGACACCGTCGACGTAGTCGTGGTCGGTGACGTCGACGCCGACGCTGAACCCGGCCCGCAGGCCTTCCGCCGCTTCGATGAGGGCGTCGTTGCCGGCGTTGGTGGCGACGATCTTAAACACCGCGTCGATGCCCTGGTCGGTCTCGGACAGTTCGACGGCGCGGCCGATGGGGCGGGTGCGGTCATGCTCGGTGTTCAGCACCGGCATGGAGTCGTGCCGGATCGACCCCGGAGCGAACCGGGTGGGTCCCGCGGATGTCGGGCCGACCTCCCCGAACGTGACGATGCGGCCGGCGATGGTGCGGGAACTGGCCGACGCGGTGACCATCGGCGTGGTGAACTCGATCCTCATACGGCTGCTCCTGGTGCTAGATCCACCCATTCGCGGGCTTCCTCAGTGGTGATGACGCCGATGGGCTGCAGCTGCGTAATGATCGTCGCGACCTCCGCGGGGTTGCCCCGCAGGACACCGGCAAGGTTGAACCGGGTGAAGTGGCCGGGGTCCGCGGCGGACAGCGTCGCCTCGATCGCCTTCAACGCGGGGTTCAGGCCGTAGTCCAGGAACGCCCGGTTCTCCTGGGTGATGTTCGCGTACGTCAGCGAGTTGGAGGAGCCGGTGCCGCCGGCGATCATGTGGCCGGGGACGCCGCACAGGTTGGCGCACTGCCCGTTGGTGAACTGCCGGGCCTCGACCAGCTGCTGCTCGACGCTGTTCCAGCCGTTGTGGATCTCGTCGACGCCGGAGTTCAGGTACGCGGTGGATGACGCCTGCCGGGCCGCCTTGTACGCGGCGAGCATCGCGTCGATCTCGTCGTCGGTGAGCTCGTAGTTCGACGTGTTCTTCAGCGTCGTCTGAGGCTTCGGGGAGTCCGCCATGCGCTTCGCGGCGCCGTCCAACGCCAGGGCGGTGCGCAGGAGGCGGGCGCCGTGGCGGCGGATGCCGTCGTGCCAGCCGCGGAAGTGCAGGGTGCCTTCAGGCGCGGCGACGCCGTTGACCATGACGTGCTCCGCGATGACCCACGGCGCGTCCGGGCGGTACGACACCTGGACGGACACGTTCGACGGCGGCACATGCCACCACTTGCCGGAGTCGGGCACCAGCCAGGCGTCACCGTCGAGGATGAGGTCCCGCACGAGGGCGTTGATGGTGGAGAACCGGGGCCGGTTAGGTTCGGGCTGCTCCAGCCATCCCAGTGGCGCCTCCGCGCCGGTGTCGGTGTACCGCTTCAAGGGCAGGCCCGCGATCGTCGACGCGACCAGGTCGATGGACCGGGCGACGGCGGGGACGGACTCCGCCTCCTGCCGGGTCACCGGCAGGGCGTACTCCCACGTGGTGGCGGCGCTGGTGGACGCGCCGGTGAACAGCTCGTACACGTTGGCGGTGGCGGACACGCGCCCGGATGAGGGCATGGCTTGGACGGCAGCGACTTCACGACGGGCCCGAGCAGGCCACAACGGCATGCGGACAGGATACTGCATGCATGCTACACGTGGCGTGTTGAGTCGCGGCGTGTCGTCACGCGGAGCGGACGGCGGGCCGGGGTGCCTTCGCGGTGAGCAGGATCCCGACCGCCATCACCAGGGCCTGCGCCGCCTCGATCGGCCCGGTGGCCTTCAGCACTGACAGGTACATGCCGCGGTTCGACACGGCCGGCACGCAGAACCCGACCGCGTCGGTGAGGTCCGCGTCGTCCGGGTGGTGCAGCAGCTGCCGGTCGTGGACGAGCCGGTTCACCGGGTCGAACAGCCGGTTCGCGGTCTCCCCCGGCACGATCTCCGGCCGCATCCGACGCTGGTACGTGGTCGCGACGGACGGCCCGATCAGCAGGCGGCGGGGCCGGTGGGCCTCCACCCACGCCCACACGTCCGCGGCCGACACCGACGCCCGCGACCGGACGATCACCTGGTCACCGTCGCCCGCCCAGGCGGCGACCGCGGCCCACCGCTCATGCCCCGCCGACGCCTCCACCGCCACCGTGTCCGGACGCCCTGCGGGCTCGACCGTGGACTCCGTCGCCGTCCACAGGGACCGCGGTATCCACCCGTTGATCGACTGCTGCCACTGGTTGCAGTACTGCGCCTTGAACCGGGACTCCGGGATCGACGCGATCTTCGACTCCAGGAACGCCTTCCGCTGCGGTGTCCACCACGGCGACGCCCACTTCCACGTGATCGGGTCGTCGTACGGGGCATCCGGCGGACTCGACCATTCGATCAGCAGCACGTCGCCGGTGCCGTCCGTGTCCGCCAGGGCCTGCGCCCGGTAGTCCTTCAGCAGACTCGACGACGCCTCACCCGCGGTACTGACGAGGTACAGCTGCGGTTCACGCCTGGCGAGCATCGCCGGCTCCACACCGTTGTGGACGATCCCGGAGTCCACCGCCCACGCCTCGTCCACGATCGCCGACGTCAGCGAGAACCCGACCGCGGCCCGGTTCGACGCCGCCTGCAGCTTCCACCTGCCCACCCGGTCCGGGAGGATGATCTCCTCCGTCCCCCGGCCCCACTTCACCGCCTTCGGCCCATGCAGCTCGATCGCCCTCGTCGCCGCCGGCGTCCACACCTCCACCGCCGTGTCGATCATCTGCGCCATGTGCAGGATCATCTGCGGCTCCCCGAACCGCTCCGCCTGGTGAATACGCCACCACGCCAGCGCCCGCACCGCCCACGACTTCCCCGACTGACGCGCCACCGTCCAGATGCACGTCTTCCACCGCAGCGTCCCATCCGGATTCAACTCCAGCGACCGGTCGATCGCGTACTCCTGCCACGGCAGCAGCCGCGCCCCACCCAAGATCCCCGACCCGTTGATCCACTCGATCGCCTCAGGCCCCAACGACTTCACCCGAGGCGTCCGCGGAGTCTCCAGACGCGGCAACACCATGCCCTTCCTGACCCGTGGACGGGCCACAGGAGCCGCAGAACCCGGTATACCTTGGGGGGGATACGTCTTCCCGAG
>Ga0213919_1000471_pt1 | contig 17798 bp, 19 predicted proteins | sample McNCre317MG_FD_161056 | JGI IMG/M metagenome (GOLD analysis project Ga0213919, IMG submission 161056) | Freshwater microbial communities from McNutts Creek, Athens, Georgia, United States - 3-17 MG | ecosystem: Environmental > Aquatic > Freshwater > Creek | place: USA: Georgia | collected... | reverse complement strand
TAGCTACTCTTGCTGGTACTGAGACACTTACTAATAAGACAATTAACCTTACTAGTAATACGCTCACAATGACTACTGCACAGTTAAATACTGCAGTATCAGATAATGACGTAGCAACCTTAGCAGATACTGAGACCCTCACTAACAAGAGAGTTACTCCAAGAGTAGGCACTACGACTTCGTCAGCTACTCCGACGATTAATACTGATAACGTAGACGTATATAATATAACTGCACTTACTACTGCCATAACTTCTATGAGTACCAACCTTTCAGGTACTCCTACAAGTCAGCAGCAGCTTACGATCAATATCACAGGTACTGCAGCTAGAGCGATAACTTGGGGTAGCAGTTTTGAATCGTCTGCAGTAACACTGCCTACAACTACAGTATCTACAGATATGCTGACAGTTGACTTTAGATGGAATAGTGCGACGAGTAAATGGCGTTGTATTAATGTTACATCAACGTCATCTACAGGGACTATGCCAGTAGTAACACGATCTAGTAACACTATTTTTGGCACTAGTGATAATGGCAAGCTGTTTGTTTATACTGCAGGTGGATTTACTCAGACATATACTGCAGCAGCTACTCTCGGAGATGGTTGGTATGTAGTTCTTAGGATGTTACCACTATCTACCACAAACTTAATTTCTAATACTCAGTTATCATCTAGCACTGGTTGGACTTTAGATAGTGAATTAGTAATGGATGGTACCCTTAACACTAACGGTACTATGATAACTGCAGATAGATATGCAACAGTAACCACTGTACCTGTCACATCTGGTGTTACTTACACGGTAAGATTTAAATTAAAAAGATATAGTGGTGACCAAGGCAGGGTAAGAGTTGTACTCGGCTCTACAAATGGAACTTGGAGGAATGTTAACCTTGGTGTAACAGAAGATGTTACTTTTGTCGAAAATATTACTTGTGCTGGCACAGCTTCTTTTAAGGTACAGTTTGAATACGCGACAAATACTTACGTTACTGATGGTTATGGTGTAGATGATATATACTGCTATCCAGCTGCCGTACAAATTACACATGATCCAAATGGATCTGAGACTATTGGTGGCGCAACAACTGCCACTATGAATGAAGGTGATCTCTGGTTGGTTACCTGTAATGGTAGTAACTTTTACCTAAGCAGGCTTAATGGCCAGACAGAGACTCAGTTAACTGGCACATCAACATTCACTGTCCCTCCTGGAGTTTATGAGCTTATTGTCAAGATGTGGGGCGCTGGTAGAGGTCTTACTGGAAATGGCGGCGGTGAGGGTGGGGATTACATGGAGGGTTGTATGCCAGTTAGCCCCGGAGATACAATTCCGTATCTAGTACCAACAGGAACTACGGGTACAGGTGGTGACACAATCTTTGGTCCTTGGCGTGTTAAGGGTGGTAATAGTAGCAGCACAAATATAGGCGGTGATATAACCATAGCTGGTCAAGCTGGTAGAGCAACTGGCGGTAGCGGTGCTTGGGGCGGAGGTTCATTTGGAACTCCAATAACTCATTGTGGTGGCAGCAGCAACCAGAATGGGTATACACCAGGCGGTGGTGGAGCACGTGATGGTTCCGGCAGCGCATATGGTGGGAACGGATTGATTATTTTGAGATATTAATATGAGTAGAGCAGCAATACTAGATGATAGATCTGTTGTTCTATCGGTAGTAGAGGTTGAAGAATTAATCAATCCACCTCCGATAGGCAATTCAATGGCATGGGCAAATGAAGAGACTTGTATTGGGGATACTTATTCTAATGGCATCTATACCAAACCTGATGATCCGATTGATGTCGCCATTGAAAAACTAAAGAATGCTATCAATGATGAGAGAAATAAACGATTCTATACCAATATCCCTGTACAATTTCCAAATGGAATAAAAGTAATCCAGATGCGGAATGAGGTAGATCGTGCTAATTTTGCAAATGTACATCAAGCTGCAATAACTTTATGCCTTGCTGGGCAAGGGTCTGTTCATGTATCGTACATAACAGAAGACAATGTCTCACAGTCAGTACCTGCATCAAGCTTCCTAGCTATAGGACTGTACGTTATGAATGAAAAACAAAACATAATCAATACAGCTAGAAGTAAGAAAGATTCTTTAGAGTCTATGACTTTAGAACAACTTAAATCTTATGATGTCACATCAGGGTGGTAATTATTAAAGGGATTAAAATGGAAGACAAGAATACTGATGATAAACAAATAACACCCGAAGAAATAGCAGATATGGCTGCTAACAAAGCCTTAGAGAAGATCCAACTACAGATAGGGAAGTCTGTAGTTAAAGGTGTCTTATGGACTCTAGGTGCAGCCTCTCTATATATTTTATATTGGCTTAATGCACATGGCGTATCGCCATTAAATAAGTGAAGGTAGATAATGGCCGGATTTACAGATCAAGAAGTCTCTACCTGGTTTGCTGAGAACCAAGGCAAAACCAAGGAACAGATTAAAGAGTACATGGACAAAAATGGAGTATCTGTAGCTCAGGTTGCTAGGGTACTCGGTGGTACAGAAGACCAAGTCCAGAAGATATATGATGCTACAGGACCAGTCCAAAATACCACCGTAGTACCATCTGATATAAGTCAAGCAGGTGTTACTAAACAACCGAATAATGTTGTGCTTGATGGAGTTAACTCTCCTTCATCTACTTCAAATGTAGATAACAAGACATTATTAGAGCAGGCTGCTAGGGGTAATGTAGCTGTACCTGGGGCTAACTTAAGGGCAACTCCGATCAATATGGATGGCACGTTAACTCAGTTAAGTGCACTCCAGCAGATACAGCCAACACAGACAGTATACCCTGTATCCTCTTCTCCACCGCCTACTGTATCTGCAAACACTGCTACAGCAGAACAAGCAGCACAGCAAGATAATATAGCTGCTACATTAATTAAGGATGTAGCTCAAGTAGAGAAACAAAACCCAGTTGATACTGTAACTGGTACAGTTAGTGATAACTCAATTGCTAAGAATGTGGCTGTAGATAAGTCGCAAGCAAGTGTACAAGCAGCTACAGTTGACCAATTGCCTGGTGCAAGTGTAGAGGCTGCTATTGGTAACATGCCAGCAGGTGCCTTAGCAGAGGCAGCTAAAGTAGCCGGACTTGAGACAGCAAGGATACAGTCAGCTAAGAACCAGCTTAGGAGAGCAGGTCTTACTGAAGACCAGATCGCAGCATTTGGTAATGATCCAACTGCAATGGAGATGAAGTTATCAGACTTCACTGATGAGCAGAAGAAGATAATTGGAGGTCTCCCTACCGAGGCTCTTGTCTCGACCCAAATGGAGCAGTTACTAAATGGTATCCAGAACGGTGAGATACCTGTCTGGGCTAAACCAGCAGTAGCTACTGTAGATTCTGTATTAGCTAGACGCGGATTAAGGGCATCTACTATAGGCAGAGATGCTCTGGCAAATACAATTATCCAGGCTGCTATGCCTATAGCCCAGTCTAATGCTGAGTCTATAAAGCAGAGCGTTATGCAGCAGAGGGATATAGCTGCACAAGGCGCAGTAGCTGAAGCCCAGCTTAAGACACAGGTAGCTTTAGATAATGCCCAGAAGACATTTAACCTTAGTCTCACTAACCTTAGTAATGAGCAACAGGCTAGGATAGCTAATAGCCAGTTTATGCAGACTGTCTCATTAGCTAATGCGACTAATAGGCAACAGGCTGCTATACAGACTGCTGTTAACTTGGTTAACTTAGATACTGCACAGTTAGATTCTAATACCAGGATCGCAGTTGAGAATGCCAAGTCGTTCTTAGCTATGGATATGCAAAACCTGTCTAATGAACAGCAGGGAGTTCTGATAGATGCACAGTTTGAACAGCAGAGACTATTAAGTAATGCTTCAGCTAAGAATGTTGCAGCACAGTTTAATGCCTCTACTGAGAACCAAACTGCACAGTTCATGGCTAACCTTAAAGCTACTATTGACCAGTTCAATATACAGCAGAGGAATGCTATTGGGACTTTCAATGCAACAGAGAAGAATAAGGTTGATGCCATTAATGCTGGCAATCAGGTAGCAGCTCAGCAATTCGCAGCTCAGCAAGCTGTACAGATAAGAGAGTTCAATGCACAGAAGCAATTAGAAGTTGAACAGTTCAACGCAACTAATGCACAGGCTATAGAGCAATCTAACATACAGTGGAGAAGACAAGCCAACACTGCAGAGACTGCTGCAACAAATGCTATCTTACAACAGAACGTACAGAATGCCTATGGATTAACTGCACAAGCACAAGCAGCAACATGGCAAGAGCTTAGGGATGCAGCTACATTCGTATTCCAAGGCGGGGAAAATAAAGAGAATAGAGAAGCACAGTTATACGCTTCAGCTATAGGTAATGAAGCTGCAGCTGGACATAACTACGACCAGACCAAGTTCCTAGTTGATCTGGCCAAGAGTGTTTCTGGAGGTTAAGTATGGGATTTCTAAGTAGTATCTGGAAAGGTCTTACTACTGGACTTAAGAGCATAGGTAAGTCAGTCAAGAGTGCCTTCCAAAGCGTAGGTAAATTTGCTGGTAAGTTTGGCATAGTAGGGCAGATAGGTTTAATGTTTGCCTTGCCTGCAATTGGCAGCTTTCTTACTGATGGACTAATGTCAAGCGGAGCAGCACTAGCTGCCTCTGATAGCTCTATAGTTTCTGGTATTGGGACTGTACTGCAGACAGCAGGTAAGTTTGCTTCTACTATTGGTAATGTATATAAGACAGTTACTCATGGTATATCTAGTTTTGTATCGAACATAGGCAAAGGGTTTATCAATAGCACTGCCTCTACATTAGGAGCGAACTCTCCTTTAATCTCTAGTGGACCGGCTAGTATTAGTGAAGGATTCCAGAATTGGATGAATGGAGTACATGCAGATGTAGCTAAGATTACTTCTCCTTTCTCTGAACCAGCTAAGAATGTTATAGCTAGTGTTAACAAAGGGTACGCAGAGTCTTTTGATAGATCTAAAGTATTAGACTGGAATCCAGTCCAGAAAGATTTTAGATTCTATGAAGTACCTAAGCCAGACATGTTAAGTATAAAAAATGCAGAGACAACTGGCCTCTCAAGTATCTTTGACAAGACAAAACAAGGCTTAGTTAATTTTGCCGGAAGAGTTGTAAACAGAGGTGCTGAAGAAGTAGCAGGTGCTGTTATAACTAAAGGGCTGCAAGCTAGTGGATTAGAACCTAAACCTAACTACACTACAGTTAATAACACTACGGTTATTCCTAAGTTTGACTTTGATGCTTTGTCACCAGCTTATGAAGCTAGAGGTATTAACTACGGCGGCTTACCTTCTAATAGGGTAGAGTTCTTAGCTGCACAGAATACTCCTGAGCCAGACTTTGGAGCTAGCGTGTTTAACAAATTTCAAAGGATGAGCCCACTGAATGGAGCCTACTGATAATACATATATGAAAGCAATGGGTTCAATGGAGAGGCCAATACCTGGCAGCTCATTGACAAATGATCCTGAGAACCCATTACCTTTCGAGAGACCACCTAGGTTCGTAAAAAGGAAGGAAGCATTAGAGCATATATTTGTTCAGATGACTAAGCCTGATACGTACCCTAAGTTGATTGAAGGATTAGCTAACGGAGTTCCTGTTACTGCTGTAGCACAGACAGTTCTTATGAAGGGTTTCATGGATGGTAAGTGGAACCCTGATATGTTTATCAATCTCATGGAGCCCACCATGTATATGACAATGGCCCTTGCTGAAAGGGTTGGTGTTGACTACAGGATTGATGGTGACAATGAAAGTGCTAAAGAAGGTGTACAAGATTCTGAGCTTGGTAAGAAAGTTGATGCTATTAGAAAGTCTGTAGAATCTAATAAGCCATCTGAGAATCAATTACCAAAAGATATCCAGAACAAGATAGAAAACCTTAAGACTGATCCTTTGATTAAGAAACCTGATGCAGCTCCTTTGAGTAATCGTGGGAGAATACAAGACTCAGACTTCTCTAATCAAAGTCTAATCACTAAGCCGAAGGAATAACATGGCTGGAATAAAAGACCTTGGCGAATCACTTCTTGCCAGAGCCAAGCAAACAAATGCTGACAGGTATAACAAAAGTAAGAACGATGCTTACAGAATAGCATTCCTTACTGCAGGGGCTGATCTGATTAACCAGTCTATTAAACAGCATGCAGTAGATTTCCTCAGTAGCGAACAAGCTATGGCTGAGAAAGCAAAGTATATCTCGACTGTCAACAAGGCACAAGAGGTTACTGGCCTGTATGATACAATCAGAAAAGCAGGTAAGACTCCAGAGCAATACTTCTTTGAACAAAGATACTTGCCTATGATGGAGGAGCAGTACAAGGCTACTTATGGTCAGATGTATGTTCCTGAATCATACCAGCCAATGCTTAGAGATCAGGCTATGGAGTTGGCTAAGAAAGATGCAGCTGACTTTAACAATGCATATAACTTAGCATCTAAAGTACCTGACATGAAAGGCGCTATGGACACCTTCAATCAAACGATTGTACCTCCTACAAATATGGCAGCTGCTGCTGTCGAGAAAGTCAAGGGATTCTTCTCTGGTAAGACTGACCAAGACTTTAGAAATGAAGCTATCCAGAAGGCAGATAGAAATAAGCTTCTGACTAGTGAAGATATGAGATCGGCCTTTGATAAGGTATCTAATACTCATGGAGTTGAGGAGGCTATCAACTTTGTTAAGTCTATGAATACGATGGGGCTTAGACCTAACGTAGTCAGGGATGTGAAAGTAGAACTTCATCCTAGCTTAGAAGGACAGAAATGGACTGCCTTTACTATCGTGACGAACAAGAATCCTAATACTGGACAAGTAGAAGGAGATCCTGACATCAGGCATAGTACTTATGATATTGCAACAGATCTTGGTAAGAAGTCTCTAATAAAGTCCTTAATTGAGAAGTCTGATCTTGGCAATATGCTTCGTACTGGATTCACTCCAGAAGGACAAGCACAAGTAAACAAAGTATTACAAGACCAGCATATATCTCCTTACTCTATCTCAGATGAAAGAGAGTGGAAAACTGCAGCATCTGTGATGTCAGATGTAGCTAAGAATCCACAGTTTGTCAAAGATGATGTGTCTAAGCAAGCTATGGCTACAGTACTACAAGGTGTTGTACAGACCTCTAGTGATCTAATCAAGACAGCTATAAGCGAAGACAAGAAGAATGGGAAGTCTGATGTTGATACTTTATCTCATATAACTAGTACGTTGCTTAGTACCTTAGATAACTACGATAACATTGTTAACTTATCTAAGAAGGATAACACTGTAACTATACCTACCAGTCCTGTCAATGTTAATGGGACTAGTACAAATGAAAAAGACAAAAAGCCTAGCAATATAATTGACACCTCTGGGTGGGATTGGAATAAATAAGCATGGATATTAGATTACCTAATGGAGTTGTACTAAATAATATACCTGATGGTATGCCTCCAAGGGAAATCAAGAGGCAAGCTATAGCACATGGGATCGCCAAGGAAGAAGACTTTGGTGGTCCTGTTGCTGAACAAAGACCTGCGATGAGCTTCTCTCCTACTGACTATTCTCAGCAGAACCTCTCTGGTACCGATGAGGCCAATCAGAAAGCCAGTGCTGACATACTCCCTTCTAAAGGGGACATAGTCAATGAAGGTAAGAGGGTTTCTGTAGGAGGTACTCTACTCCCTATCATTCAGACACTCCTTAGCTTTGGCAATGCAATGAAGGAAGGTAAGGCTGGTGGTAAGCTGACGTTTGACCCTGCTGAGAAAGCCAGGTTTGAAGAACAGAAGGCTGCACAGCAGAGATCACTTGCCAATTACCTCAGAATTATTACTGGTGATAAGTCTCTTCGTATAGACGAGAAGACTGGTAGGGCAGTTGCTGATACCCCTAAAACTATTGCTGGTCAGGTACTCCCGTACTTGGTAGCCGGCGGAGTAGGCACTAAGTTCCTGCAAAGCTCAGAACTATTGGCTGGTCTTAGCCCAGAGGTAAGAACTTTCGTAGCTGCTAACGTATCTAATGCTGTTGGCACACAGTTCTTATCAGACCCATATGCAGACAATATGGCTAACTATCTTGAGAAGACTCTTGATAATGGTCATGCTAAAGATGTTGTAAGATTCTTGGCCAATAAAGAGGATGACTCAGAGTTGACCAGAAGAATGCATATGCTTGGTCAAGATCTTGTCTTTACTACAGGGTTCGCTACTGTTGGTGGACTGGCTAAGTTAGGTAAGTCTGGCGGATCTTACCTGTATAACAAATATTTAAAGAGTGGCCCAGAGTCATTCACTAAACAAGAGGCAGGAGATTTCTTTGTTGAGCAGCTTAATGCTGTTAAAGAACAAAGGAATATGATGAATGAACATCACCTTGATGGGACTGTAACTCCACAAGGATCTACTGCTAACTTTGAACTGGATGGAACTGTAGACCCTAGTAAGTTGAACTCTACTATAGCAACTCCTACGGCAGAGAGTGCTGTTACACAGCCTACTAAGGCCACACCTAGCCAGCCACAAACTGGCTCAATGAATAACTTCCTCTTAGAGGATACTGTAGATGTTAAGCCTGCAGTATCAGCAGAGGAAACCACAGCTAAGAATAAGTTGCTCGATTCTGAGTTAAACCAAATAATGATGCAGAATGGAACTGGGTTCGGTGCTGCATTCAATAGGATGATTAACCAGACTGTTAAATCTCGTGGGTATTGGACTGACACTCTATTCAAACTAAAGAGTGAAAGCCTATACAATCAAAAGGCAATAGCTTTAAAAGCTAACAATATTGCCAATAGATTGTCTAAGGCTATGGACACAGTTGCATTAGAAGCGACTGACCCTAAAGCTGCTATGCCTGATATCTCTGATAGAGTATCTAAGGCATTGGCCGGAGATCAGGAAGTATTCAATGCTTTGCCTAGACCTATCCAAGTAGAGCTTGGGTATGCTAGAACTATGATTGATGATATGAGTAATCTGCTTATTGACAGTCCTACCATACATCAAGAGTTCAAAGATGATATTGAAAAGAACCTTGGCAAGTATGTTAAGACTTCTTACAAAGCATATACTGACGCTAAGTTTGTCCCTAACCCAGTATTCCAAGATGAGTTCTTGCAGAAAGAAACCCAGAACATTATGGAGGCTGATCCTAGCATTCCTCTTGAGAAAGCTCAGGCGCATGCAAAGGCAAACATGGATGTATTGTTAGACAAGACTGGTAATGGGTTTAATAGGTACTTTACTGAGACTACAAAACTCAACAACAGTATCTATTCTAGGAAGAAGGATATACCTGAACATGTAACCAACTTGTTAGAGACTATTACTAATCCTGCCGATAACATAATCCTCACAGCTAAGAAGCTTGCTAACTACACAGAGAATGACAAGTTTACAAGAGGTTTCTTTGAACTTGGTAAGGATGCTTTCGTAACCTCAGATAAGAAACCTATAGGTATCCTTACCAAGGAGATCACAGGTACAAACTCAATACTTGATGGTCAGTATACAACTGAAGAGTTGTTAACTGCACTGAAGGGTAGGCAGTCTATGATCTTTGATCCTTCAGGTGATACACTTTGGGATGCGTCTATGAGGAATCTGGCATTCATCAAAGGTGTTAGTAAAGCATCTAAAACTGTATTTAGTGCTGGCGGCCACTTTAAGAACTCAGTTGGTGCAATAATAATGAGGTCGGCTAATGGTACTAATCCTTTTAAAGGACTTAGTGAAGCTCTCGCAGTAGCTAAGAATGACATCAACAGAACTGGTAATAAAGTCTATGATGATATGGCAGAAGAGTATGCCAGACTTGGTATAACTTCGTCTGGTGTAAGATCACAAGAGATTAGTGAGTTGCTAGAGATAGCTACTAACAATCCTAGTGCTGCTCCTAGTAAACTAGCCGAGCTTGCTAGTAATGCTTTTGATAAGCTGCCTAAGAAATATCAAGACAGATTTAATATACCTAGAGAGATATACGGGGCTACTGATGATATAGTCAAGATAGCTCAGTATGAAGATGAATTAGCAACTCTTAAGAAAGCATACCCTGAGAGGGATTTGCAAGAGCTTAAGTTAGAGGCCAGAGATAAGGTTAAGGACACTACTGTCAATTATGATAGAGTGTCTAATGCTGTCAAGCAATTAAGGATGGTACCTTTTGCTAGTGATTTCCCATCTTTTGCCTATGAAGCAATGAGAACTTCTGTTGGCATACTTAGGACAGGATTCAATGAGGTCTCTACTGGGAATCCAGTACTTGTTGAAAGAGGCCTTAGAAGGATAGCTGCTTTCGGAATTGTAGGTGGTGGTCTTTCTGAGGGTATGTCATATGGAGCAAGTAAGTTAGCAGGGCTAAGGGATGACCAGATTGAAAGTCTGCAAGTAACAACTAAGACTCCATACTCACAAGTACCTATAGTAATACCTGTCAGGGATTCACAGACAGGGGATCTATATGTAGGTGATGCTAGTTCTTGGGATCCTTATGAGACTGTACGCAGACCTCTCAAGAGGGCTGTAGTAGAGATTGCTAAAGGTGCTAAGGACAAAGATAAGGTAGCTGATTATATAGTAAGAGGGACTCTTGATGGATTCAAAGAGTTGGTAGCTCCGTATACTACAGACTCTATGACAGCAGAAGCAATGGATACATTGTGGTCAGCCTTTAAATCAGAAGATGGTGTAGCTACTAATGGGAAGAGAGTATTCTCAAAAGGGATGACTCAGATGGAGAAGGCGAGTGCAGTCTCTGATGTTATGTGGGATGTTATTGGCCCTCAAACACTGACTACTATCTCTAAAGCATACGATGAGGCAACTAACCTTCGTAAAAAATACTCTGGTAAAGAGACTACTCCTGGTACAGCATCTGTAAATATCTTAGGTGTTAACTTCTCTAAGTTAGATTTAGAGGAGAAGCTTAAGCTTGCAGCAAGTTCGTATGCCAAGTTCAAGAGAGGTCTTAGTATTGTTAGCCCTAACTATAGGACTACTGCCGAGGAATTACTTGACAAGTATGACCAGATAAACAGGGACTACTATGATGCACAGAGAGAGTTGTATGACCAGACCTTCTCTAAGCAGAACCTTGGTATGAGTGCATACAGTACTCAGAAGACACTTGCTGATAGTGGGCTCACCTCAGAAGAAAGATGGGCTGCTATGAATGGACAGTTCAGACCTTATGAGATCACTCCTGATGTACTTAAAAATATCAGGGAGAAGATGTACTTCACTGGCAATACTCAGAAGATTAGTTATTGGGAACTGATGGATCAGCTGGCTAAACGTAGGAATGCTATGTTTGGTACAAGCCTTGATAAGTTTGACACTGACTCAAAAAGACCTATGGATAAGCAAGCCTTAGATATCCTAAGAGAAGGAAAGTAAATGATATTAGAGACACTGATAAGCGGAGTAGGTGGAGGTCTGTTAAGGATACTCCCCGAAGGATTGAAGTTCTTCGATAGGAAGAATGAGAGACAGCATGAGCTAGATATGCTCAATGCTGAGATGGAGTTCTCTAAGTTGAGAGGACAACAGGAGATGCAAAGGACTGAGGCAGCTATATCAGTGTCTCAGTTGGATGCTATCACTGCTGCTGTTAAAGAGCAAGGAGAGACTGCTAAGAGTGCAGGCTGGTTTGTTGCTGCTCTGTCAGCCTTGGTAAGGCCAGCTATTACATATTGGTTTACTGGATTGTACTCATTGTCCAAGTTAGCTGGTATGTATATAGCCCATACTCAGAATGCTGAATGGAAGGATATCTTATTCAGTTCTTGGACTCCAGACGATATGAATATCTATTCGATGATACTAGGATTCTGGTTCATTGGAAGGGTATGGGATAAGAAGAAATGAAGAGGGCTATTGAGGTAGCCATGTCCATAGCAGTACCTTGTGAGGGGTATAGTTCAACACCATACCTATGCCCTGCAGGGTACTGGACTCAGGGATATGGAACTACTATCAAGCCTGATGGACAGAGAGTGACTAAGGACAGTCCTCCTTGTACCAAGGAACAGGCTTATGAATGGCTGTCAACTACCTTGGAATCTAACCTTATTGATGTGCTTAGGTCGTCCCCTGTACTATCATCCTATCCAGACGCTCTAGGAGCTATTGTAGACTTCGTTTACAATCTAGGAATAGGAAGGTATAGGTCTTCTACATTGAAGCGTAGGATTGATCTAATGGACTGGGAAGGGGCTAGGGAAGAACTAGCTAAATGGACTAGGGGAGGGGGTAGGGTACTACCTGGCCTAGTGAAGAGGAGAGAGGCAGAAGCCTCATATCTGAGATAACTAACAAAGCCTGTCAAGGAATTCAATTCCTCAAACCGATAGGCTACTTAAAAGAAAGGGGCAAAGGATTCATTTCCAATGCCCCTTTTTATTTAGAAGGGTACGTATGTCAACTCTAACCCAAGCTCTAACTGAGTAGGGGTAGGGTCATCGTTGTAGTAGTTTGAGTCCATTATCTGAATCTCCTCTGACCAGATATCCAAGCTACCAATGAGTACCTAGTACCTTCAGTAACTGGGTTAACCTTATGCAGTACATAAGAAGGGAAGATAGCAATCTGTCCTCTATCTTTAGGTAACTCTCTTTCCTTACCTGCATTGAACATAACCTCACCACCTACATACTCAGATGACTTGGATAGCTGTACAATCACTGAGAGCTTCCTGTGAGCAGCTAATCCTGGACCTATATCTAGGTGCCAGTCATACTCCCCGCCATCAGTATACTCCATGATATTCATCCCCTCATACATCCCAGAGATGTCAAAGTCATAAAGAGTATTAGCTCTAGTAACCCTGTCGAGTACCTTCTCATACAACCATCTTGTCCCATCATTCAAAGGAATGTTATGTAACTTGGAATTCCTTACTTTGAATTGAAACCCATCAGCAGTTGTACCTGCCTTTGGGTCTTCAACTCTATAAGAAAGTATCTTATCACATTCCTCTGGCGTAAAGCAAGGAGTAAACGTAGCAGTATGTATCTGCTCCGTTATCATCGCATTAGGCAGCGGAGCTAGCAGCACTAGAGATAGCCCTCATTAGTTGTTGTCGAACTTTACAAAGTTCAGTATAGACTGAAGATGCTTCCAACTCTAAAGCCTCTACTTCAGTCTTCTTAGTTTCAATTACCGATTCCATCTGCTTGAATTTAGTGTCAACTTGCTGGACAGCATGGATCAGTAATGCGATATCTTCTGATATATTTCCAATCATTTAAAACTCCTTTATCCCATCTAGGACAATCAACTCGTAGTTATCTTTATCGTATTCCTTGTAGAAGCAGAGCTGCTTAACTCCATCAACATCAAACCAAGCAGCTTGCAATGTACCTACATGGACTTTAGGTATGTTCATTTCTACCGTGAATGTACCACACCTATACATTCTTCCTTTACTAATTAAGCGTGACATGCAACACATTCTCCTGTAGATCCTTTGACACCAGCCTCACTACGGATGTAGTACAGACTAAGTATCAACTGATTATTAAACGCCTCTTGGTGTACTGCAGAGATAACCTCCTCCTTCTCATCTGCTGCAAAGAACAGATTAATAGACTGGGCTTGGTCAATGAACTGCTGTCTAGCTGCAGCCATCCTGATGATGGCGAACTGATCTACCTCAAAGGCAGTCTTGAACACAGCCTTCTCATGGTCAGTCAACCATTCAACATCCCTTACTGTACCGTCACTCTTCTCTAACTCAGAGAGGCATCTATCCTCATCCAATCCCTTACTACGAATCAACCTCAAGAGTGAAGGATTGATCCTTGTTATCTGTCCTGCAGGTGTACCCTGTATGTAAGTATTCTTGTATACAGGCTCAATCCCTTGGCTTACTGAACCACAAATAAGAGCAGTGGAGAGGTTAGGAGCAATAGCCATAAGATGGCTATTCCTACGCCCATAACCGAAACACCACTCAGGCTCCCCCATATCTTCTGCCATTCTGTGAGTGGCTTCTTCTGCTTTAGCACGTATGTCCTTGAAAATGTTTAGGTTAATCATATGTGCATCGAATGACTCGAATGGCACACTGTTATCCTGTAAGTAGGTGTGGAATCCAAGAGTACCCAATCCGAGTGCCCTAGACTTCTCTGTGAATCTAACAGCCCTCTCTAGGCCATTAATGTTCCTACCAATTTCAATAAACTCTTGAGCTACGCAATCTAAGAAGATAGTAGCGATCTGTACTGCATCAGTATGCTTCCATTCATTATACTTGGACAGGTTCATAGAACTCAGTACACAAGTGAATGTATGGTCATGGTCAGATGGTAATGTTATCTCAGTGCAAAGGTTACTCGCATTAACAAAGATACCTTTATCTTTATAGCATTGCGGTCTGACAGCATTGATCTTGTCAGGGAATACATAGTACCCCTTGCCAAATGTCATCTTCAACTCAAGGGATCTCTGGTATCTGTCAAGATAGTCAGGGCTATCCCCTTTGTTTAGACCTTCTATAAAGGAGTTAGGTACACACCATCCAACATTACAGTCATCTGGATTGTTATGTACATAAGTAGATAACTCCCAGAAGTCATCATGTACTATTGGGAGGTACCCTGCCCATGCTCCTCTTCTAGCAGTGCCCTGGCTAACATCCCTAGCCATTTGCACATGGCCTCTGAATACGGGGACAACACCGTCAGCCACTCCCCCATTTTTAATAGAAGAACCACGAGGGCGAATATCACCAAGGTAACCAGAAGTACCAAAACCTTCCTTAGAAAGGAGAGCACTTTCTTTCCTGTTGTCATAAAAATCAAAAATGCTGTCACCTATATATGACCCAGAACATGATACAGGACAACCTTTATTGGTCCCCATATTAAACACTGGAGTACTTGGTGACATCCAACTATTCCACATTAAATCAAAGAACTTAGCAGCATACGCATCAGGGTTCCATGAGCGAGGAAGATGTCTTGCAGCAGCCTTAGCTATGCGGAGATATACTTGACGCATATCTGTCTCGCCTTCATTAAGGTACTTAGCTTTAAGTATCTGCCAGGCAGGTGTAGTAATCCACTCAGGGATTCTACCCTCTCTCTGGTATGCCTTTCTTTCCTTACTTAGTTCTTTGTAAATACTATCATCGTTCAATACTTCTTACCCCCTTCCTTAAGTCTATTCTCAATCTTATGGTCTTCACGGTTTCGATTGTAGAACATCTTCTCCATTACTGCACGGCCAAGGTCTATGTTAAGACCACCTGCAATATCAAAGATACGGATAAGAGCATCCGCTAACTCTACATCGACTCCCTTTCTATGAGGGAGTTTATCATCCATAAGATCTTTACGATGTGCTTCAAGGGCCTCAGATAACTCTGAATGCACCAGAGCTATCATCTCACCAAAGTTACGGTTGAGTGGTTCTCCTGTCTTAATGTCAGTCCACCACTTCTTACTATCTTTGTGCACAAGTTCGCACAATGCATTAATGTATGCTGCGCTATACTCGTCAGATAGATTATTTAATCTCAGTATCATTTACCTTCCAAACAAAGTTTTTACGTTTCCAGTTTCTATTGTACTCCTTACCTTGCTTCACAAAGAAGTCATGTAATTCGGACAACTGGATATTCTTATAGAACCAATCAGCAATAGGGTTGTAGTCTACATCATAGATCTTCTCAAAGCCAAGTTGTTCAAGGCAAAGGTTAAGCCTACTATCTACAAAGTTCTTTAACTGATGGTCTGTGATCCCCTTAATACGACCTTTCTCAAAGATCATGTCAATGATCCTGTGCTCATGGTCTCTCACTGTATCGCAGAAATTCTTGATGAATGGGTAGAGTTCATTGTCTAACCCATGTATCTTCTCAAGTTCTTTCTTTACAGTCCTGAATAACCAAGCACCAGCTACAGAGTGTAGGTTCTCATCCCTTACGGAATAGTTAATACCTGCCACTAAGTTCGTGAGCTTTGACTTTCCCTCTGCCTGGAAATGCTTAAGGAAGGCGAAGTTGCTATATAAGATGGCTCCTTCGACAATACTAATTGCACCAATGATACGAGGAATAGAACTTGGATCAGACCAACTCTGACCGTGTATTGCATTATTTATCTCCGACATTCTACTACTAAGGAGTGGGTCATCTTTGTAGGATGAATAGAATTCCTTATTAGCTAGCCCTAACATCTCATTGATCTTCGCATAGAATGGAGCATGAGCATTAAGCTCTGTCATTCCAAATACGGAGAACATTCGATGAAACTCTGGTCTCTCAAAGATATTCATCATTACGCCAAGCCAGAAGTCTTTACCGACTCTAAGCTCATACTCTGTGAATAACTTGAGGACAGTTACTACGCCATGCAACTCAGCTTCTGTCAAGTTATGGTGGAGATCTATCAAGTCTTTATCTAAGACAATCTCCTTGTCAGTCCAAAAGATATCGGACTGCAGACTTGCAAACTCTAAAGCTTGTGGGTATTCAAATAGGTACTCTTCCTGTGGGATAAGTATATTAGGAAGGGTACTTGCCATTAATCTCTTTCTCTCTCTGCTGTTGAAGGTATGCGTTCCATCCTGCTGCTACACCAGCTAACAGTAAGACTAAACCAATCCCACCTATAAATACGTTAATACTCATTAACCTCTATTCCTTATTATGTTGTGGTAATATGTTGCCATAACAGAACCTAATCCACCACCTAATCCCATCGCAGTCGCATTAACTACTGCATGTATCCAGTCATGTCCGGCCACTGCTATTAGTGCAATAGTACCTGTTATGAATGTCTCACAATAAGCCATAGCACATGATGTTGGCATCATAGCTATATAGTTATCATGCATGACATTCTTCTGTTGGAATGCTTTAAGACCTATATAGGTAAAGTTAATCCCAAACAATATCAGTGGTTCAATCATTTACTTTACCACCCCATTGCTCTGCCATTGCTCTTGCAAATCCTTCAAATGTCTTACTCCTAATCTTACCACGATCCTCACTAGGAGGTAGATTATACCAAGCTGGTAATGATCTACCACTCTTTGTGATATGTCTTTCGCCTTTATCAACTATGTTTGTTGGCTCAAGCTTCGGCAATCCTTTAAGCCAGAGGCATGTAGCCTTGGTGAAAGGATCTCCAAACATATAGGGGTGAACAATCTGATCGGGCTTACGTATCTTACTACTAATAATAGACACAGGATTCTCGATACAGATTCTAGGAATATCTGCATCCATAAGTAATTCAACGAAAGCCAATGCATCTTCTTGCTCCTTCTGTTTGTCCTTAAACCATCTAGCACCACTTACAGCAAGATGTGTACAAGGAGGATGAGCTATCATCAAGTCCCAAGGAGATCTACCATCTAACATACGATCTACATATGCATCATGTAGAACACCCTCTATAGGGCATTGCATGTGGAACTCAGACCCATCCTCTGCAGGGAGTATATCACAACTCCAAGCATCATGCCCTAACTCCCTGAAAGCTCTACGGACTACACCACTGTATTCACAGGCTACTAATACTCTCATAATTTACTAGCCACGAATAAGGATAGTAATCCTGCCGAGTATGAAAAAACAAACTGCAAATAACTATTGTGACTAAGCATTACTCCTGCCATAAGAAAGTTCACAATACTTAATGAGAGAAGTATTTTCTTTTTCATTTGTTAGCCTCTGTATAATGTTTTGGATTCTTATCTTTATGCTGGTCTATAACCTTAGCAGACATAGCATTCAACTCC
>Ga0213919_1000469_pt1 | contig 17845 bp, 35 predicted proteins | sample McNCre317MG_FD_161056 | JGI IMG/M metagenome (GOLD analysis project Ga0213919, IMG submission 161056) | Freshwater microbial communities from McNutts Creek, Athens, Georgia, United States - 3-17 MG | ecosystem: Environmental > Aquatic > Freshwater > Creek | place: USA: Georgia | collected... | reverse complement strand
TTGGGCGTGCGTTTGACCCGTGGTGACAAGCGGGTTCTGGATATACGTTTTGTGGATGTGTGGGATTATTTGAATGCGTTTTGATTTGTTGAATAAATAGTTATGTCTTACAACCGACCCGCCCTGTTAGACCTGATCAACCGAACTCGGGATGATGTTGTCTCGCGTTTGCCATCGCCGGAAGTGCTTAGGCGTTCTGATGCGGAAGTTTATGCGCGTACCTTGGCGGGGGCGGCGCACGGGCTTTACGGTTACATTGAATGGCTGAGTCGGCAAGTTATTTACGACACTGCCGATACGGATATGTTGGAGCGGTGGGCAAGTATTTGGAGCATTAGCCGTAAGCCAGCGACCGCTGCAACCGGAACGGTGCTGTTTACCGGGTCGAATGGTGCCGTGGTGTTGGCAGGTTCGGTGTTGGTGGCGTTTGACGGCCAACTGTATGCGACCGCTGCCGATGTAACGATTGCCACTGGTACAGCGATGGCTACTGTTAACGCCCTTAGTACCGGGATTAAAGGGACACGGTTGGCTGGGCAAACGTTTACCTTGCAGTCGCCTGTGGCTGGGGTTAATGGCAATGCGGTTGCCGGAGCGATGACAGGCGGTGCGGATATTGAAACCGACGACAGTTTGCGCTCCCGCTTGTTGGCGCGGATAAGCAACCCGCCGCAAGGTGGCAGCAAAAAAGATTATGAATTGTGGGCGCTCGCTGTGCCTGGGGTGACCCGTGCATTTATATATCCGTTGGAATTAGGGGCTGGTACGGTAGTTGTGCGCTTTATGATGGACAACACCTATGCCAACGGCATTCCGTTGGCAGGTGATGTGACAGCGGTCGCCAATTACATTGACCCATTGCGCCCGGTAACGGCGGCGGTAACGGTGCTTGCACCGGTAGCTGTGCCGATTAACTTTACTATTACTGGCCTTAATCCTTTAACTGCAGCTGTACAAGCGGCAGTGACAGCGCAATTGACTGATTTGGTTAAGCGCGAAGCGATACCGGGCGGAACAATTTACAAGAGCCACATCGATGAGGCTATTAGTGTGGCAACGGGTGAGGTTGACCATACCTTAACCGTACCAGCAGGGAATGTGGTCAGCACCTTGGGCAATATTTCGACCATGGGGACGGTGAGTTTTGTGTAGGGAAGCTAGTCGATGGCTTTAACTTCTGATGATTTTTATAACCAGCTGCAAGATTTGCTGCCGCCTGGACCTGCTTGGGATGTAGAGCAATCAGTCAACGCTAAACAGTTATTGTTAGCGTGGGCGACTGAACTTGTTCGCGTGCAGGCCGACATTGATCGTTTGATTGATGAAACCGACCCGCGTACAACATCTGATTTATTGCCGGATTATGAACGCATATTTGGCTTGCCGACTGATTGTACGGCTGGGACTGACTTAACATTACAACAACGGCGCGCCGCTTTAGTCTCGCAGATGACCAGTACGGGAGGTCAAAGCCGTGCTTATTTTATCGCGCTGGCGGCTGCTGTTGGCTACACGATTACGATAACGGAATTTAGGCCGCATACAGTGATGAGTGATGTCACCGTACCGATATATGGGATTGACTGGGCGTTTATTTGGCAAGTGAACAATTCAAACAATCCGGCTCCGCAATATTTAACGGTGCAGGGCGCTGTCAATGAGCCGCTGGCAGTATGGGCTGGCAATTTGTTGACCTGCCTCTTTAATCGATTAAAGCCAGCGCATACTCAAATTATTTTTGCATAGAGGACAATATGGATAACAGAAAGTGGCAAGCTAACGCAAAGGCCGGAGCGCCTACCGTTCCAGCATCGCCGAGCAGTGGGTTTCCGGGTAATGGTGGTGTTGGTGATCCACCCACAACGCCGGGTGATTGGTGGTATCACCAGGTTGGTGAAGAGTTACGGGGGGTAATTGTTGGGGCTGGTTTAACTCCCACGCATAGTGATGTTACCCAGTTATTGACGGCTATAAAAAAAGGGTTTGGGCAAACATGGCAAGACTTTACTTCGACTCGCTCTCTCGGTACGACGTTCACAAATACATCTGGCGCGCCAATATTTATTAACGTTACTTTGACAGCTAACGTTGCTCTTTATAGTGTCATAGCAACCATTAACGGGCAAACTGTTCCTGGAAGCTCAAGTTTTAACACGGGTAGTTCTATCGGGTCAATGTTTATAGTGGCTGCTGGTGCTACTTATTCGGCGACATCAACATTGGGTACGCCTACGTTGGTTAAATGGTCTGAATTTAGGTAAATATATGAAATATTATAAAAACGAAAATCAAGAAGTGTTTGGCTACGACGAGACTGATAATTCCCAGCTGGTGTTGATACAGGGTGCCATTAATAGTGGTTGGGAGGATGTAACTGGCAGTTGGCCCCCGCCGCCAAGCCTTGATGACTTGAAGGTCTTGCAAGTACAGTCGATAAGTTTAGCGTTTGAAGCAATGCTGCTGGCAGGCTTTGTGACTAGCCTAAAAATAAAAATGGATGCCACCCTGGAATCGTTGCAAAAACTCAAGACCGGCTACGATTTTGCCGTGTTGACTGGCAGCTCTCACATGACTATTGTCGATTACGACAATGTTGCCCATGTTGGTTTGCCGCTGGCTGACGTAGTGACTTTGCTTAAAGAGGTTGGCAGCAATTATCAGGCTTTATATAGCAAGAAACAAACCTTGAGGGGCCAGGTTATGGCAGCGACAACGCCTGAAGCAGTGGCAGAGGTAGTATGGTCATGAACTATTTGCAGAAATATCAGCAGCAATTAGGCTTAACGCCTGACGGTATCATGGGGCCTAATACCGCTAAGGCGATGATGGATGACTTAGGAATAACCGATAAGTTGTTATTCGCCTGCGTCATGGGGCAGGCGATGCACGAGTCAGGGCTTTGGACGAACTTCCGCGAGAACATGAATTACAACGTGGCGGGATTGCTCAACATATTTGGTGAGTACTACAAAGACCACCCAGGCCTTGCTGAGAGACATGAAAGAAAGCCCGAAGTAGTTGGCAATTATGTCTATGCCAACCGCAATGGTAACGGCGACGAGGCCAGCGGCGATGGTTATTACTATCGGGGAGCCTTTGGCCTACAAACAACAGGTAAAGACAATTTCTTAGAATTGTTTGAGTTTTGCGGATTGCCTGCAGATACCAACCCAGACGATTTGGAAGATAATCCAAAGGTTTATTTCCAATCTGCATTCTTCTGGTTCCATAAGAATAATGCCGAAAAATTATGCTGTGGTACAACTGATAAGCATATCACCGACATCGGCAAAAAGGTAAACCGTGGCAATGCTAAGCCTACCACTAAGCCCGCGCATCATAACGAAGAGCGGATAGCGTACACTCGCAAGATGCTCAAAGCGGTGGGGTTGGCCTGATGGAAGCGGCAGTTATCGCTTTATTTGTCTATTCGGTGCTGATTTCCGCTAAATATTTGCAACAGCGTGCGGAAATTGATGATGCTACCCAAAAAGTTGCAGGGCTTACCAAAATAGTTCAGGAAATCAATCCTTACATCGACAGGATAAGCAGCGAATGCGCTGACTGGAAGGAACGTTGTCGCATCGTTGAGTTTGAGCGCAATGCCGAGCGTGAGACTGTTAGGCGTGTGCGTGCCATATTTGAGCCGTCAAATTTTGAAACAAACAGGGTTTCGGCCCCCACGACCGAGAAAACAATTGAGGATACAACATGCCATTAGTAATAGGCCAAAACCAAAAAACCAACATCACCATTCTGCCAACCCTAGCCGGTGCGCCTGGTCAGTTGGATGTTAATAGCCCATTCTCAGTGATTTTGACTCCGGCTGAAAACGGTGTGGTTGAGAATGCGGTGCTAGCCGCCGACGGCTTAAGTGCTACCGTTGATGTAACAGTGACCGTATTGGGCGATACTACGATCAGCCTTGGAGAAGCTGATGGCAATCTGGCTGGTGGTGTAGTCAACATACAGGCCAGCGATACGATCACAGTTGTTGAACAAGTGCTTACCGGTGCTGACGGCGCAACCTTTGCCGTAACGCCGCCTGTAGTTTAAGCCATGTTTATCGATGACGCGGCATTAACTGCCGCCGAAGCCTTGGAAGCTGCCCGCGTTGCAGGCGGCGAAGATTTGTTGGATATTCGTGCAGGTCAATCAACGTTGAGTGAGCAAACAGTCGCTTTTTTGATAGACAAGCGTGAATATTCAATTGCGCGGCTTGACTGGATCCGGCGTGTACAGGCATTGCATCAAGAATCGGTCGAAAACGGTTTTATCGAACGCAAAGTGTTTGATGTGCCGCAAGCGGTAATTGATGAGTTGGCGGAAAAGCAGCGCTTAATGGCTGAGTTTTCCGGCGAATTGCGCGCCATTGTTGCCGGTGCTGACGGTGCTGATTTTGTTGTAACGCCGTAAATGCGGAAACATCTTGATGAAAATGCAAATTTATTAGCGGCTGTGCTGATATGTTCGGTCTTCGTCGGCGTTGTTGCTCTGTGCGTCTGGTTTGGCATTAAGGTTTTAGAGGCGATGCCGTGAGTCGATTAGAGTTTGCTATTCGCTTCTGCACCTTAGTGTTTGCCTTTGCTCTGATCGTCTATGTTATTCATGCGGATAAGCCGATAGCGATTATTGCCAGTATGATCTCAATTATCGTTGCGGCTTTGTCGGGTGATTGGTCACGGGCTAACACTAACACGACGATTATTAACGAAGGGGCATCTGATGAAACTGAGTGAGTTTGGCATGGTAGCTGGAATTGTGTCTTCCGTATCGGTTGGCGGCACGATTGCCGCGTATAGTCCGCCTTGTGAAATTAACAAAGATGCGCTAAAAACAATTGAAGATCAAAACAAGCGCCTGAGCGAGCAGAACGAACGCTTAAGCGATGCCAATAAGGTCATTCAGGACGCGCTGGCTAAGTTGCCAGACGATCAGCAAAAGCTGGTTAAGATGATGGAAGACAACGACTTTAAAGGTAAGCAGCTAGACAAAGAGATCGCCCGTTTTCAAACCGAGACCAAAAAGCTTGAAGACAACCCATGTAAGCCAGTTATTAAGTCTAGCCTGACCACTGAAAACCTGCTTTTAAGCATGATCGAAAAAAAAAGCCACCTGTAAACACTGGCTTAACTCTACCTATATTGCCGCCTGAACCGGGCGGCATTTCCATACAACTTAATCAACCTGACCATGACAAACCACCACCTGGCGTGCCTTTGCCTTCGGCTTTTTGGTTATTTTTAGCAGGGCTTATTTTTATATACACCTATTTAGGTGTATAAGCCCGTGTTATTCGTCACGATCTAAATAGTTGCGTACTCCCCAACCAATGTATGCAAAGAACGATAGGCTAATAAATTTTTCAATCCCATCAGTAACTATTCCGGTTCGTCCAATTTCTGCAACAGACAGGTAAACTATGAATGCCGCCAAACCCGCGAGGCACAAATAATATTTCTTCACGCATAACCCCTCATTCAGCGCGACCGTCAGCTGCTTGTTTATTGTCATGCGCCGTGCTGAGGCGCGTTAATTTTGCGTTAGGTTTAATAGCCGATTAAATCACAAATTCTGCGAATCTTAACCGGGTCAACAAGCCCAAATATTTCATCCAGCAGGTCGTACCTCTTATTTTCATGAGCTTCTTCGATAAGATTAAGCCTTTGAATTTCATGTCCTAAGCTCATTGATGTTATTGCCCACGGATGATCTTCTAAGGGCTTAAAATTATCGTTAACTCTTTGGCGTTCTGATTTGAAAGCGTCATGATCTTTAATTGTGTAAACAATTGTTAATGTATTAGTTTTAATCATAAAATCTAACTCAAAGCTCAACCAGACCCGCTTGAGCAATGCGGTGAATTCAATCGCCCTGCTGAGGGCTGGTTAGCTTAGCGTTAGGCCATAGCTAAGCGGCTTGATTTAGCCCGTTGGGGCCACTTACTTATTCACCAAGCCGCATCTTAAGCTACGACTTGAAGCATTTGCCTAATTTCAGTGTGGCGTGTCATGCTTGGTTAGCTATTCATCCACAATTCGACGGATATAAACCAAGTTTCACCGTCTCTGGTTCGGCAATCTTTCGGTGTTTAATCAAACCACTTAGATGTGACCTAACATTTCGCCCATCATTCAAGCCGACGCTTACTGTCGGCGGTTTCGCGCTTTAGGCCGAAGTCTTTTCCCTTGATCTTTACCATGCGACCGTCTGGGTGGTGCCAAACGATGCCCTCGATGTCTTTATTCGCCAGGTAGCTGCGCAACCCTGTCCAGTCGCGCGGCGCATCGGTAAGCAATTCGGTTCCGTGGCGTACTAATACATGTGATGTGTAACCTTCTGGGTTTTTTTGGACTTTTGGTCCGCACAGTTCGCAGGTGCCGTCGGGTAACGTGCCGCCCGCTGCGGTCAGTGCTTCGCGGTGCCGCGCATCGTCAGGGCCGTCGCCAACCGGTACCCACCCAGGCACGTCGCCTGTCACGTTGTCAGGCTCTTGCGCGGCCTCAAAACCGGCTGGCGGGGTCTTTCCCTTCTTCAGTTCGTGGCGCTTCCACAGCTTGCCATCGCGCCACATGCAACAGGTGCCGTCAATCTTGCGCGTAGCAACGCCCTCACCGGCTGCCACCCACTCGGAGCCTGGTACAAGTTCATCGCGCACAAGGCGGTCTCCGTCGTAATTGCGTTGGAATAGGCTAATTATTTTTTTCGTTTTCGCTCGCCTTCTTTGAAGTCAGCCGTTGGCTGACTTAAATGTCATAATTTAAAGCCCAATAATATACCTATTTGTTAGTGGGGCAGTTAAAATATAAGTTATTGATTTTATTAATCATGGTTTTTCTTGTTGTGGGGCATTTTTATATTTTAATTCGTTGATAACAAAGCAAATCATTCTGCACTCTTAATCCATAGGTCTAGGGTTCGAATCCCTAACACCCCATCAATAATATCAATAACTTACACCAACTTACCCAGTTATTTTTTAGCTGGTGGGGCAAGTGGTGGGGCATTTTTAAGGCTTAAAATGTTATAATTTTTTTTAATCTCTTGAAGCAAGTCATTCATCCCAACAAGATTTTGCCTAATCTCTTCAAGATAATAAACCGTTTCGGCATTGTCTACATCAACCCTGTAGTCGGAAAGCCATCTGCACAATTCAGGTGTATCATCAAAATCCGAAATTCTTGCAATAATTTCCTCATTATTTTTTTTAATCATAAAAAGCCCCTCAATCCTCCGTTGTTGCGTTAACCTTTGCTTTGCCTAGGTTGTAAATCTTCATCATGTCTAGACTGCGGTGTCCGGATGCCTGCATTTTGTCGTAATCGTTGCCTTTATAGTCGCTGATGCCTTTCTTTTTTAGCTCGTGGAAGGTGAAATGGGTGTAATCGATACCCAGTTGCTCGGCTTTGGCTTTGGCAGCTTTGTCGATTCTTTTTTTAGCAGACTCAAAGGCGCTGGTGGTAATGCGGTCGCCGGTGCGTTCTGAGATGCAGATATAGCGCCGGGCTGGGTCAATTTGTTGGGGCATCTTGCGCTTGGCAATAATGCTGTTGCGTTTGGCTTTGGCGGCTTCCCAAACGGCTTTGGTGCTGTCTGTCCACAACATGATGTTGTCTTTTGAGCCTTTGCGGCGGGCAATGTAAAGGCCGTCTGCTTGTTCGGCGGCATCGGTTAAGTCTAACACCTCTGCTAAACGCATACGGGCTTGATAGGCGATGGTCATGGCAAAGGGCAGGTACCAAAAGGCCGAGTCTTTGGCGACTTGGAGCAGGAAGTTAAAGTCTTTGTCGGTGGCATAGTGTTGCCGTGCGGCTACGTTGAGTTTAGTTACGCCAACACTGATGTTGTCGGAAATTTTGTCATATTGGTAGGCGTATTTAAGCACTGTTTTAATGTAGCTTAGTTCTTTATTGGCACGGCTGCGGCTATCTTCGCCGCGAAAATCAACATATTTGCGGATAGTGCCTGTTGTCCATTTGGCAAAGGGTTGATCGCCGAACGCTATGCCTGATCCTGTTTGGGTGGCAATGATGTGGTTGTGACAGTTAAGGTAATCTTTGCGGGTAAGTGGGCTTAAGTCCCGCCATTTGGTGGATTTCTGAAAATCCAGCGACAAGGTTTTAAACGTGGTTACGCTGTGTTGTTGCCGTGTCTCAAATGCTTGCCATATTTGGCTTAAGCTTGCCTGTCCACTACACAGGCGGATTTTTTTGTATTTTCCCGTCGCATCATCCAGCTGGCGGATCCGCCAACGGTCGCCTTTTGAATCGTACCAGATGCCTTTGGGCAGTTTGGTTGCATCGATATGGGCCGGGACGTGGCGGGGTTTAGGCATTTTTTTTCACAAAGTCAATGGTTTCATCATCTTTCTGTGTTGATTCTAAACCCATAATCTTGGCGTTCCAAGCGGCTTCGGTGGTGAATAAGACACCTTCGCCGTATTCAAACGGCAAGCCACGCCGACGTAAAGCCTTTTCGACCGTTGCCAGGCGTGGTTTTGCACCTGGCTTAAACAAGGCTTTTATAATTTGATCGTGGGTGATTAGGCCAGCCATGGGTTTATTTTTGGTAAGCCATTTCGCCGCAATAAAATTGGTTGGTCGCAGCAATATTTGCTTTCAGGTATTCTTTAAATCCCACACCAATGTCGTCAATAATCCTATCAAGCGCTAAGATTCGGTATTTAAGTTTAACTTCTTTGCCATCACTGATGGCGCGCAAGCGGCATTCAAAGCGGACTTCGCTCAAACCTTCATAAGGGTGGCAAATAAAAAAGAAGCCTTTAGGCGGTATGTTGCCTTGGGCTTTAAATTCAATTTTGTCTGTCGATGATAGGTTGGCGGCAAAGTCGCTGGCTTCAATCGTTGTTTCACTGGCTTGGCTAACGGTAAGTTTGCGGATAGCAGCAATGGCTGTGGGTAAAGCCATCATTTTGGTGTCATCGGTGCCGTCGATAAAGCTAAAGCATTCTGGGTAGTCTTCTATTAGGTCGATAAATGCTAATTGATCAAGCTTGATGTTTATGTTTGCCAGTAATTTAGCAAATTCAGGGGTTTTTTTGAGGGTTAGGCTTGCTTTATGGTCGCCCCATTCAGGCGCTGAGCTGGACCCCATGTTGATAATGGCGGTGGCGGTTGATTTATCTGTGTTTACAAAAATACCTGTATTGGCGCTGCCGTTGGTATTGATGTAGTCGACAAAATCACTGATTAGGTGGGTAGTAAATTGACCGCGGAAACGGTTGGGGCATTTTTCATACTGTTCAGTGTCAATAACAGTGTAACCATTAGGCAATGCCTGCTGTATAGATTGGGCGTTTTCGTTTCTGCCTAATTCGGTGTTGATAAATTGCGCGTGGGCTAACGCTTGGATGGCTTCGATTGCGGTTTTGTCCATTTTTTATCCTGGTTGGTTGTTAATTGATTTTACGATTGCCGGTTTGCCAAAGGCATCATCCTGATCGTAGCTGATAATACTGAGATGCCCTTCACGACTAACGTGCATTGGGGTTTCGGTGCTGTTGGTTTCAGTGCGTTTGCCACGTTTAGTGGGGTGATCAAATGCCCATGTGTGCTCAACGTTCACCATGTCGGTTTTGTCGGGGTCATCAAAGCGCGATAGGTTAATTGTTAGGGTTACTTTGGCTTTTTTGTTTTTAACGCCGTGGTAAATAACACCTAAAGCGGCTTGTTTTAGCACGTCCTCCGCTTGGGCGAGGAAAATACCGGCATTGAATTCTTGTAATGTTTCGATAATGGTTGGTGGTGTTTTTTTCATGACTGTCTCCATTGGTGAATCAGTTAATCCGGCTCATGCCGTTGTAGTTTAGGAAAGCATCGATGTAATCTGACCCGATCACGACACGGCGAACGATAGGTGAGAAGGCGATGAATATGCCTTTGCGCTGAGTTCCGTCGGCGGCTGGTGGCGGGGTTAAGCCTTTGATGATGGTGCAGACGGGTTTGTTTTTTGGGGTGGTAATTAAATGGTTCATTTGTATATCCCTTATTTATCAATACCATCATTACCGCAACCATCGCTATAGTCATAGCCATAGCCATAGCCATCGATGCTGATTCCACCGCCGTCGCCGTCGCCGCAACCGTTGCCACTGCCATAGCCATAGCCATAGCCATAGCCATCAATGCCGATTCCGCTGCCGATTCCTCCACCGTCACTTATTCCGCCGCCGCAGCCGTCGCCGAAGCCGCTTCCGCTGCCACTGCCGTAGCCGTAAATTATTTCGTAGCTTGAGAACATATGGATTCCTCAGATTCTTTAGTACAAGGGATACATTCAACCATATCTGGCAGGTAATGCTCTGGGTTACATGCGTCAACCCTCTGGCCTGGCTCAAGTCTACCGTTTGCAACGCCTGATAAAGCAACACCTGTGCCTTTCCATGACCATAACCGGTAGCTATTTTTTAGCAGCACCTTTTTGTCTTGTATTGCTGTTACAGTTCCAGCATGTACCCCAGCAAAATAAGTTCTTATAATGCAGAATTTACCTATCATGGCGCTTTCGATGCCTTGTTGTAGCTGTGGTTGTTGATACAAAGCAGTTAGTTGCTTTATTTGTCCTAATGTTAAGTCGTCTATGTTCATATGTATTCTCTTGTGAAGTCATCAATTTCAGATATCACTTGGGATAGTGCTTCGATTCGTTCGTCTGTTGTTATATTGTTTTGATACCACATCGCATCAATAACTCCTCTGATGTATCCAATTATGCTGTCTTTTGTCCAGCCGTCGCAGTTTATGTACATGCTTCTATAGCCTACCGTGAAGTTTGGGAAAATTAATCGCCCATCTTCAATTTTGAAGTTGCACGTCATTTGGATTGAGCGACTATGAACCATTGCCATTGGTAGCTGCCGGCTGTTGTTGCCGCGCTTGGGACAAGTTGCCGCGCTAGCAGAAATCGCCCATAAGGGGTGTCAATCCAGTAAGACTGATTTTCCATGCTAGGAATCATGCTCTGCCCCAGCTGGCAATTTGCGCTTCTGTTTGGGCGCGGGCTTCCGCAATCTCGCCTTGCATGTAGCCTATCGATAGATATTTCTTCTCGGCAAGGTCTAGCGCTTGTTGAGTGCTGAGCATTAAGCCGCACAAGGCCATTAGTTCGAAAGCGGTGGCGGCAAAGTCAATAGTGGTTTGGTTCATGGCGGTCTCCAACAAATTGGTTAGTGGGTTTGTTGGCTTAAATAATACTACAGTATTTTTATAAGTCAATACTAACGTAGTATTTTAGTTAAAAAATAGACATAACCTTGTAAATTTGTGAATAGAATATTTTTTAGTTAAAAAAATACCCGCATTGCGGGTTTAAAGGGATGTTGTGTAGTAACTAAATGTCTATTTCGTTTGCTGGTGGTTGCAGGTCAATAATTTGTTCTCCGCCGTAAATTTGCATACTTATGAGAATTTGGTTAAAAGCTTTGCAGGCTTCAATTATGTCTGTTTCTAGTTTGGCAGCTTCGCCTAATGTTTCGCTATTGAAGGTTCGCCCATTAATAATATCTGCCACGTTAAGGCGCGGGGTTTTACCTTCTGGGGTATCTTTCCATAGCAAAGTGAATGTGCGTACATTGTAATGTTCTATCAAGTTTTCATCGGCCTTTATGAGTTCCAGACGGCAATCGAATTTAAAATTAACACCTTTGTTGCCGCCTAATATGCCTTTTTTTTGTTCTTGGGATCGAGTAATCTTTAATTTCATGTGTTCCCCTTGGTTTTATTAACGTGGGCGTGAATAACCAGGTTCTGATTTGCAGTGTTTTTTGCAGTTGCCAATAAAGTTTCTTGTTGTTCTGGGGTCATGGTATCAAATGCCGTTAATAACTCAACTTCAATGGGTTTTAAGGGTCTGGTTTTATAGAAAGAATGCCAGTAATCACCTTGTTGTTCATTTATTGTGTTTTCAGTGTTATTGAGCCAGCTTGGTTTATAGCGTTCATCCCCATCATAAAGCCATTTTGCATTTACATCTAAAAAATAAGCCAGCGGTATATCAAAGGCAGAGTTTCCCTGATCGCCGCGCTCTATTTTTGATATTGACCCTTGTTTAACTTGACCGTCAGTTGCCCTTTCCAGATCAGGCTGTGTCCATCCTTTATGCAATCTCGCAGCCTTTAAGCGTTGCCCATAATTCATAGTTAAATTAAAAGAATAGTAATACTTAGGTATTTAAATAACAAACTACTGTAGTATTGACTTTATAAAATACTGTAGTACTATTGGGATTATGAATACACAAAACCAAAATGAAATGATTAAGCAGGCTGTTATTGATGCTATTGCCCTGATTGGTACGCAACGAGAGCTGGCAGCAAAGTCTGGACTTACCCAGGGTGCAATCAGTAAGTATGTGCTTGGCAAAGCAAAGCCTCGTGGCGAAGTTGCGCTTTTGTTGGAAAAAGCCTGTGAGTTTAAGATTCATCGAAGTCGATTTGCTCCACATATATTTAAAGAGGATGAGGCGGCATGATTAATCCAATTGCTGCCCACGCCAATCCACTTGTTGCCCTTGTCCCCGTTTGGGCAGCCCTCGCGTGGGCAGCTCCCATTCCAATAGTTTCATGTGTGTCTCCTGATTTGCCCCACTGCGGTGGGGTATTTTTTTGGCTGGCTGTCCATGACTAATCCTGCCCCAGCACTCATCCTGGTAAAGAATGGAAGCCCGTTGACCACGAGCTTGTTGGTGGCTGAAAGGTTCGGAAAGCAACATAAGAACGTGTTGAGGAATATAGAAGCCCTTATTAAGGATGAGCCAGAATTTAGTCGGCTCAATTTTGAGCCGATCTCTTACAAAGATGCTTCCGGACGAGGGCAAAAACATTATGAAATGACCGAAGAAGGTTTTGCCATGATTGCCATGAGTTTTACCGGGAAAGAAGCCCGGTCATGGAAAATTAAATTCATCAGTGCTTTCCAAAAAATGCGCAAACATTTGGAGCGTGTCGGAAAAATATACAAAACACCTGAATGGCAAGAATTACGCGAATATTCAAGGCTTGGTTTTACATTTATGAATTCTACTTTGCAAGAAAGACGAGCCTTACAGGGAAAGGAATCAAAGCAGCATGTATTCATCAATGAGGCAAAACTTATTAATTCAATTATTTCAGACCAATTTAGGGGTTTGGATAGGGATAATTTATCAAAATCTGACCTCTTTCTAATTTCCGAATTGCAGCGCATCAACACGATGTTGATTGCGCAAGATATAGCCTATCAAGAACGTAAAGCCGCATTGTTTAACTGCGCCGCGCTCATCTCCCAACAAAAGAGGCTCACAAATGGCTAGGCCACGGCTGGCTAAGTCGCAGCTGCATGATACGCCGGTGACGGTGCGGCTTAACGACGAGCTGGAGGCGTTTTTTGAGAGTGAGGCGCGGCGGCGGGATGTGCCGATGGCGATTGTGTTGCGTGAATATTTGGTGAATCAAGTGCGTTTAGTTAAGGCTGAGCGGTTAGGTAAGTTTCAGAACGAGCTTAAAGCAAAACCGCCGCCGTGACGGTTATTTTCAGCAGCTCAAAACCACTATAAAAACGGCGGGCAATACTCCGCCTGACAAGAACGAGGAGGGGTTATGACAACGATTAATGTGCCGCCTGATGTGCGGGATTGGCTGGAAAGTGAGGCGAATTTTAAGGGGATTAGCCTTGATCGGCTGATTGCTGAGTATTTGACTGAGGCGGTGTTGGATAGAAAGAAAGCCGCTGCGAAGGTGGTGCGGTTGCCGGTGACCGGTAACGGGGGTGCCCATGATTAAGGGCGCGGTGCTGTTGCCTTTGGTGGTGTTGTTGACTCTACCAGTGCTGGTAGTGGCGGTTTTTTTGTTGCTGGTATTGTTGCCAGCAACGGCGGTACAGGCTGTGGAGCGCTGGCTTGATCAGGCGTTTCAGCGCTTGTGGGCGGGGTGGTAGATGGCCTTCAATAAGGTGGCTTTTCAGCACAAGCCTATCGATATGGTGCAGACGGCGGAACAGATGATTGTCGCCAAGATGCGCCCCAATTACATGACATTGGGCGAAATTGCCGACATGTACGGCATTAGCAAGCCCAACTGTGAAAATTTAATCGGCAAGCCCTGCTTACGGGTAACACGCGGTAACCGGACGCGGTTATGGGCGCGTGAGCGGGTAATTGCGCTTTTAGGTAATAAACATGAGAAACAATAATCAGAAGGCAGGGCAGGCTTTGCGTGAGCAGGGTTATCTAAGTTCGGTTGATATTGCTAAACAATATCAAGTTGATGTGAAAACGGCGCGTAAGCGCATGGGTAAGCCGTGCCAGCAGTTGCCGGGGCGCTTGGGGGCGCGGTTTTGGCATGGTGACCGAGTACGGGTTGTGTTTGGGGCTAAGCTATGAAACAAGCTTGGCGTGATTATTTTATGACCTTAGCCACGCAGGTGGCTAAAAAAAGCAAAGACCCATCCACCCAGGTTGGGTGTGTATTAGTGGGGCAGCATGAGAACGTGCTGGCGACTGGTTTTAATGGTTTGGCGCGTAAGGTGCAGGATTTGCCCGAGCGTTATGCTGACCGTGAGCTTAAGTTGACGATGATTGTGCACGCCGAAGCCAATGCGGTGGCGGCTGCTGCCCGTGCTGGGGTCAACGTGTACGCCTGTGCGGCGGTGGTAACCATGCCACCGTGTTGCCAGTGCGCGGCGCTGTTGATTCAGGCGGGGGTTTTTCGGGTTATCTGCCCAGAGCTAGATCAAGAAAACCGTTGGTATCATCAAAACCGGTTGGCAGTGGAAATGCTGACTGAGGCCGGTGTGCGGGTGGAGTTTGCCCATGATTAATGTGCCAGCGGGTGATTATTGGGTGCTTTTTTTTAGCGCTGATGGCTTGATCATTGAGGGCACCTCGGTGATTGTGCCAACCTTGACGGCGGCAAATGCGCGAGTTGCGGACACGGCGGAACAGATTGGCGCGGCTAGCTGGCAGGTGTTGCGATGTGTGGCGCGATCGGACGAAAAGGTGCGGTGGTGACATGGCGGATAGCTTGAAGATTCCGCCGCATTCTTTGCAGGCTGAGCAGGCGGTAATCGGCGGTTTAATGTTGGACAGTTCGGCATGGGTTAAGGTTGATCATTTGCTGGTTGAGTCTGATTTTTATACCCGGGCGCATAAGCTGTTGTTTAGGGCAATCCGGCGGCTGATTACCGATAGTACGCCTGTTGACGTGTTGACGGTCAATGATTTTCTTGAGACCAAAGGTTATCTGGATGAGGTCGGCGGCTTAGGTTATATCGTCAATTTAGCAAAGGATACGCCGTCCGCTGCCAATGTGGTTAGTTATGCCCAAATCGTTAAAAACCGCTCTTTGCAGCGGCAATCTATCGCGCTGTTTAGCGGTTTGTTGGAAAAGTCGTTTGCCTCTGATTGTGATGTGCTTGGCTTGTTGGTGGAGTCAGAATCCGCTGTTTTTAAGCTGAGCCAGCTTAATCTTGGTCGGCATGATGGCTTTAAGCGCTTGGGCGATGTTTTAAAAAATGAGCTGGACATTATCGAGGAGAATCACAACTCGCCACCTAAACAAGGCGTGCTGGGGATTTCCAGCGGCTTTGCAGGCTTGGATGCGCTGACATCCGGTTTGCAAGGCAGTGATTTGATCGTTGTCGCTGGTAGGCCATCGATGGGTAAGACATCGCTGGTCATGAATTTTGGTGAAGCAGCGGCGAAGGCTGGCTCGGTGGTGGTGGTTTTTTCGTTAGAGATGAGCGCGGGACAGATTGCCCAACGGATGTTGGCGGGTAATTCTGGCTTGCCGTTGCGGTTAATCCGTGAGAGCTGGGACATTAAGCCTGATCAATGGGGCAATATAAATACGGGTTTGCAAAAGCTGGTTGATTTGCCGATGTACATTGATGATTCACCTGGTATTACCGCTGGTTCGATGCGATCAATGCTGATGCGGTTGAATGCGGAAATCCGCCAAGAACACCCGCAAGGGGTGGGTATGGTGATTGTTGATTATTTGCAGTTGATGGAGAGCGACGATAAGCACAGTAACACCCGTAATGATGCGGTGGGTGAGATTTCGCGCGCTCTGAAGAAACTGGCAAAGGAGTTTAATGCGCCGGTGTTGGTGTTGTCGCAGTTAAACCGTAAGGTTGAGGAACGGGGTAATAAGCGTCCGTTGATGTCGGACCTGCGTGATTCTGGCGCGATTGAGCAGGATGCGGACATGATTTTGTTCGTTTACCGTGATGAGGTGTACATGCCTTATACGGTTGATAAGGGTGTTGCTGAGGTACTGATCGGTAAGCAACGTAATGGGCCATTGGGCACGGTTAGGCTGGGGTTTGATGGGTATTTGACTAGGTTTAGGAGTTTGTAATTATTGCGCGGATAGGAGGCATCCGAAAGCCATTGCCACCGACAGTGGTTGCCGCGCATTTTTTTTTGTCGGGTTATCGTGGTGACTGGTATGTTAACAAAAAAGAGTAGCTATTTTGAAAAACTGAAAAATCCTAGATGGCAAAAATTAAGATTAGAAGCTATGCAGGCGGCTAATTTTAAATGTCAATCTTGTGCTGATTATGAGAATACATTGCATGTTCATCATAAAGAATATTTAAAGGGTCATGAGCCTTGGGAATATAGCGTAAAACAATTGACAGTCTTGTGCGAATCATGTCATGAAATAGAACATAAGCATATTGATATTCTTAAATGGGTTTGCTCGCAAGCAAATGTTGATGGTCCGGATAATCGTACAGAGTTGGCTATTTTGATAGCCGGTTATATGGGAATTCCTATGCAAGAAATCGAAACTATTGTTGGTTTCAGAATAGAACGCCATCTATCTTATGTTTATGAAAATGGACTTTTAGCAAAGCAACGAGATCATGATGAAACGCAGCAATTGTATTTTCATAATGAGATAAATAAACCAAAAAATCATGGTCTACAATCATGAGTTTTCAGGCAATGACTTGGGCGGTCAAGCAAAAAGTGCCCACATATCAAAAAATAGTCTTAATTATGTTGGCTAATCGAACCAACCCCGAGACAGGTATTTGTTATCCATCGTTGTCAAAGATCGCGGTTGAGTGCGGTATGACAAGGCGATCTGTAATAAATCAAATTAAAGCCCTTGAGTCAAATAATTATCTATCAGTTGATCGATCAAAATCGATGTTTGACATGAATCATGTCAATAAATACATCTTAAATCTTGATTATTCACCTAGTGAAAGAGATTCACTAGGTAGTGAAAGAGATTCACTAGGTAGTGAAAGAGATTCACTAGGTAGTGAAAGAGATTCACTAGGTAGTGAAAGAGATTCACTAGGGGGTAGTGAAAGAGATTCACCCAATACAATAAATTCTTTTAAACAAAAAGAGAAACTAAAAGATAAACAAAATATATCGCCTACAAAAAAAACAACGCTTCCTGATAATTTTTCTGTCAGTGAAAAGGTTTTGATTTGGTACTGTTCAAAAAACTATACGGAGAACATTCAAGATCACCTGGAGGCGTTTGTTGATATTTGTCGAGCTAATGGTTATCGCAAGATTGATTGGGATGCGACATTTAAAAATTGCATTCGCGCTGATTGGGCTGGTATTAGGAAAAACAATGCCCACGCATCCAATCAACGCTTTTTGACCAAGGAACAACAGCGTGAGGCTTACAGCAAGGCCAGTGGCGAAACGTTTCTTGACAGGATTCGGCAAAAGCAAAATACCTTCGACGGGGAGGTAGTGCATGCAAGCTTTGGACGCTAAAAATTTTGAAAATTTGTTGCTTAGGGCGGGGCGTTTTTATCAGCGCGGCATCGATGCGGCTTTGCTGGAGGATTTTTGGGAAATTTTGGCGGGTTAT
>Ga0213919_1000467_pt1 | contig 17922 bp, 16 predicted proteins | sample McNCre317MG_FD_161056 | JGI IMG/M metagenome (GOLD analysis project Ga0213919, IMG submission 161056) | Freshwater microbial communities from McNutts Creek, Athens, Georgia, United States - 3-17 MG | ecosystem: Environmental > Aquatic > Freshwater > Creek | place: USA: Georgia | collected... | reverse complement strand
GTAGTTCCCGTAAGATACTGTTGATAGTTACTTGTATTAACAAGTGTCAAAGTTCCTGCCGAAGTTGCAGTTGTTGTGTAACCCTCATCTATATTATTCACAGCAGGATTAACCCCAAAGCTCGTCAACGAAGATGCCACTACATTGCTCGCAAGTGTTGTGCCTGTCAATGAAGATGCAGCCGTACTCCCAATTGTAATATCTCCCGACCCCAAAAGACTTGTTCCGTTTACTGTTTTTATCGAAGTTCCACTAACTAAACTTGCTTGTTTTCCTGCCAAATCAGCAGTTAAATTAGTTACTTGGCTTTCAGTGATACTTCCAGTAATTCCAGAAGCTGTCCCTGTCGTATTTTGATTCAAAACTGGAAAATTAGTTAGTGTTGCAGCACTTCCATTTGGTGCCAAATAATCAGTGCCAGCCACAGCAGCACTTATGGCTGTTCCATTGCTTTTAACAATGCCGTTGATTGCTTTAACGGTAGGGTCGGTTTCTGTAAATGACGAAATATACCCACTCGGATTACTCGAATTATAGGGAGTAAAGCCCAAAGCATCAGTTACCTCTGTGTTTGATAAATCACCACCATAAAGAGACCCATCAAAACTAATTTTTGCAAATTTCCCTGTCGATGCTAAACTTGTAAAAATTGGTGAAGTGAAAAAAGTTTTTACACCCAAAACACTCTCATCGCCCGACTTCTTTACATAATTTGTATTTGCAGTAGAAGTAGTAATAAAGCCAGCATTGTTAATTAAAGTTGTTACAGCCGAAGCTGACACCTTCCCATCTATTTGACTTTGCACATTCCCATTGGGCAGTACAATACCAGCAAAAGCAGGAATAGCAGTCGTAGCCACACTTTGCGGTAACGAAATTGTCCAGGTTCTATTTTCACTCAAATCTTGCGTACCTCCCGACACATTCACACCAAGCCCAGCCGCAATGGTCAATTGCCGTGCCGCAGGAACTGTATAATTCGTAGTAAAAGAAATCTCGCTCGAATCTTTTACGCCCACAAGCCACAGCTTATTTGATTTGTACGTCAGCGTGTGCAAGGTCGTATCTTTTTTCAAAGTCCTTGCAGCAGCCTTGTTACTAATCGAAGGAATCAAAACATTTTGAGCAATCCCAACCAAGGGAAACAATAAAAACAAAAAAATCTTTTTCATAATACAACCCTTTTAAATGTGCTAAATTGACCGTTTAATTTTACTTCTGTGGTTTTATCACCAATTTTTACTATAATTTTTTGGGTCTGATTGCCCTCCAAATACTTATTTACTGCCAAAACACCCCACTCGTTCTTTGTAGGGTGTTTTTTTACTCTCACCACAGGCAAATGCTTAAATTCTGCACTGGCTGGCTTCAAATCTTCACCTGTAAAGTATGTTGCTCCATTGTCTGTTGAAAAATCAACCCTCAAACTTGGTGAGTTTAAAATATCGTTATTCAACGACAAAATATATAGTGCCAATTGAAAATAGTCGTAGCCAATCGTCGAACTAATTTCCATGCCCGACTGCTGCGAAGTGCCAGGTGCCCACTGATGTTGCCCAGCCACAAAATCTTTGATGTACGGATATTCGGGCTGATTATTTATGTTCGGCTTCCAAGCATCTTTGTATTTTGCATTGCTCGCATGGTATTTATAGCCGTCCATCGAAGTGTATGGGTCGTGCCATGTCCATTGTCCATCACAAATCCAGTTCGACCACATCGCCTTATTGAACATTTGCGACATTGATGTGGCAGGCTTATAATCAGCTTGATAAACAAACCCATCTTCTTTTTTGAAATACCGCCGAATCGTTACAATGTCAGCATTCGCCTGTGTTCCCAAAACCTCCACATACGACCAGTTTAAACTTAAAACTTTCGTGCTTGATGGAATATGTATTTTCGCTAACTCGCATTCTTGAATAAAACTATAAAATTGTGAGTCCTTATTTCTGTGGTCATAGTCTCCTACAACCACAATCCCCAAAACATCAGACATCAAACCATGTACACCAGTGCCTTGTTCTGTATTGATGTTAAGGTATTCAATAGGTTGTGTTCCCCAATACCTTGCAATTGAAGAAAAAGGCAAATTGTACTTATTATTTTCAGCAAGCATTTCTGATTGCGTAATACTTTTGTCGTACACAATACGTAGAATATTGGCACCAACAGCCGATGTAATTAAGGTGTTTGGGTTGCTTTCCCTAAATTTCTTAAAGAGTGTAGCAATTTTATTGCAAGCATCTTGATGCCCCAAAATCTCAAAACCAAATGCTTCGAAATCATGAAAAAGCACAGCGTAACTATTTGCTTCTGAAATCAATCCCGAATAGTACCCGTACAGTTCGCTCATTGATTTGCTTTCCAACCATTGAACCGCCTGAGATTGAAAATTATCACCCTGACTATGTGCAACTGGGCAGCCGTGCGTTGATGCCCAGTTGTCATACTCGCTAAACATTGTTTTGTTCGTAGGAACAAGCGGATTTCCCTTTTTCGTAACAACATTAAATCCTTTTGTTAAATACAAATGGTTTTCATCTTGAAGGTTTGAATTCAAACTTCCGTAATTAATGATATTGTACCTGTTGGGAATGCTAAAGTTTGGAAAATAAGCAGGAGAAGCAATACGCTTACCAGCAGGACGCTTGAACCAAGTCGGAACAGGTGAATTAGCATCGCCAGCGAAATGAACAATCTGTTGCTTGCTTTCATGTATTCGTCCATCAGGAGCAGCAAATACCGCATGGATACTAATATCACGACCTTTCATAGCCGTAAAGTCCATAGCTTCAATTTCTGCTTTTGTGTATTTTATCGGAGAAAATTCTAAGGTAAAGTAAAAAGAACCATCTACATTCGGTATTTGATAAAACCCCCTTTCATCAACATTAAGAACAATTTTGTTCTGCCCAGGTACAAAGCTCACATTAAATTGCGACCACGTAGTATTGCTGTCGTAATCATACCACAAGTTTTCTTCTAACTGATAATTAGAGTCGCCAGTAAGCCCTGTGCTATACTGAATGACATCGGTAAGCGTTACACCATTTCCGCCACTACCTCCGCCACTATCGCCCGAATAAACACTATAATTTGCAGGAATAACAGCCTCAGCTAATGCCAACGAACTATAAACAGAGGCTTTTCTGCCTCCACGTATCAACTTATTTCCATTAACATCTGTGGTGTACCAAAAAAACTCTATTGTTGCACCATTTTTTCTTTTAAAAACTTTAAAATAAAAATTTGCATCATTTTTTTTGATAATCAGACTTCCACCCCCATCAATTATTTTTGATATAGCCATTTTCTTATTGAGGCGTTAAATTATTATTCATTTTAAAGAAAGCATTTGGCGTGTCGCCTGTTCCATGTACATTAAATGTGCGTGTTACCGAAGCTCCACTATTTACAATTTCATCAATCTGGTACGAAACATTGTTTTCGTCTTGATAGAAAAACAGCAAATGCTGTGGCATATTTACCGACTCATCGCTAATATTGGCATATTCAAGCGTATATGTCCCTGTTGGTAAATACCTGTTTGAATCGTCTGGGTGATTATTGCCTCTCAAATTATTACCATAATTCGGGTGGAAACCTCCCCTCGTATCATCAACAAACATTACTACATTACCTTGTTCGTCTAATATCTTATATCGGCACTTACTAATCTTGCCACCATAGCCATCTGCTTGCGTAATTGAGTGTGTCGGAAAACTACATGTTTCATAGCCTCCACCATTTCTTTGCCCTGTTGGAAACGCATTGCCGTTATTTTTTCCATAAAAATCGTATTTCGTTGTACCGCCAGATATTTCATTTTTCAACACATCATAATCGGCACCGTAATTTATCCAGCCAACAATCGCAATGTCTTGGCTGAAAGGCGGATTAGGAAAAACACCTGTCGTTAAAACCTCACATGTTTGTTTGCCCAAAATACTGCCATTCAAGGCAATTTCGACAGCCGAATTATCATTTTGATAGTAATAAAACCCCGACCCTAAACGCCTAAAATCCTGTGAACTATTACCAAGAAAAACATACTTCCCAATCGTGGGCGACTCCCAATAAATGTTTTTTGCTACATTCGAAATGCCAGACCCTTGTAAATTTTTGTTGCAAGCATCTGTAAAACTTGTGTATTTATTAGCCAATAAGCTACTTTCAAAAAGCATCGCCAACGTTACGTTGTTCTTCGTTGCCGAACTGTTGAATGACATCGTACCAGTATCATCAATATGAAGCGTTTGAAAAGTGGCAGGAAATAAATAATTACCAGCAGGGAAAAAAGTTGTTGAGATAGCCTCAGTATAAGCAGCCGTACCTTGATTCAACGACGCTGCATTTGCACCACTCGCATTCAGATATGCCTTATTGCCATTTGCCATTCCCAAGGCGTACAATGTCGCTGCTCTATTGGTATATCCGCTATTTTCGTAATTTTTATCTTCTGCATCAACCAATCCATCATAGGTTAAATATTCAATACCATTCAAAAAGGCATCTTTAATTGAGAAACTCAACAAATTAGAAACCCCCTGAAACAAACTAAACCCAGTAGGAATACTAACCTCAGCAACTCCCAAAGACGAGTAAACGCTTGTACCTCTGAGTTTACCGCCCTTTGCTATTTTTTTACCATCTTGCTTTGTTGAATACCATATCCATTCGGTTTTTACTCCATTTTTTCGCTTATAAACCTTGCCGTAAACCTCCTCTCCTGCTTTTTTTATGATAGCTGTTCCACCAGCATCAATAAATACAGAGGTCTGAGCTACGGAGTCGAGTAGCAAAAAGTATAAAAATAGTATTTTAAAATAATGCTTCATTCTACAATTATTTGATGTTCTAAAAGTTCGCAAATGACTGATTTTAAAGTTATTTTCCCCTGTGGCTCATTTTTGTTATTAAATATTCCCTTTTCTTCATGCTCCAAATTCGTTACATCGGAAAGGTGTATTTTCAGAAAATCCCCAAAGAATTGAGCATTAAAATATTCTGTCTTGAATAGTTTTAAGTCGTCTTCATTCATGAAGCTCTTTTCAGTCAAGATTTGTTCGAGTTCAGAATTTATTTGATTAGCCACTTTGCTATTCTTATGTAGGATTATCGAAAGCCCAACATTTATTTGCTTGAAATGGAATAAAATTCCACACAATTTCGATACGCCTATTGCTTCTAAATTTGTCATTCTAATGAATTATATCGGTACTAAAAAAAATATATTATTGCTTGAATCGAATTGGTGAACATATTTTGCACCATTTGTAGGGGCAGAAGGTAAATAATAATTAAGACTTGTCCCATTTATTACGGTTACTGACTGATTATTTGAATGACCAATGTCTAACTCAACTGGATAGGTATTCGCAGGAGGGTTATCACCTGAAAGTGATTTAATTTTCACTGTAAGATTTGATACCAACAACAAATCAAACAATTGCTTGGTGTATATTTGCAAACCGTCTTGGGTCATTCTTATACCAGCATCAGAATCATTTGAATTAGCATTTTTGTTGAAATAAATACCTTCATTTATGAAATTCAAATAATCATTAACGGTATCGGTGTTTCCAATTTTCCCATTGAATGTTGCCCAATCGGTATCCGTCAATTTTCCAGTAGTATTCACCGAAGCATTACCCAAAGCATCTTGCTTATTATTAAATATTGTCCAATCTGCTGCCGTTATTACTCCTTTTTGCGAACCAGAAGCCGTTCGAACATTAATTTGATTTCCAACAAAATACAAAGGCTGTGACAAAGTATAAGTTGTACCGCCTCCACCGCCACTCGAAACTTCACTACTCAATAAATATTTTATGGGTTCTTCGCCATTAATTTGATAGTACCAACGCCCATCTTCGATTGACATATAGTTTCGATACTTGGTTATTGTTGAGCTTTCGGCATCTTCTACTGTCATATCCATTATGAAGTCGCCGTTAGTTTTATCTAAACCAAAAAAAGCAAATTTATCGCCTTCCTCTACTTCATAAAAAGAACCAAGAATCGTTACAAGACCTTCACCATTCAAACTTTCAACTTCATACTCGCTAATGCCTACGCCTTCTCCCTCAATTAAGTATTTTACAGCTTCTTCACCATTGATTTGTCGGTATAACCGCCCATCTTCCTGCATCATAACAGTTCGATACGTCGTAATGGTTGAGCTTTCATTATCCAGTTTCAAAAGGTCAAGAATAAAATTGCTGTTTGTTTTGTCTAAACCAAAAAAACCAACTTTATCGCCTTCCTCAACCTCATAATACATGCCTCGCTGTACCACAGAACCGCCACCATAAACATCAACCTCAAAATCTTCAACACAATCACAAGCACTATCTTCGATGAGCGTTGCTACCTCTTGTTTCGTAATTAGCTTGTTATCGGGGTCGATACTTCCCAAATATGGAGCAATATTGAAAATCCAATTATCGTTAATGATTACGCTTTCGCCTATGGCTTTTATTTCGCTTACTGCCAATACTGCTTCTATATTGACTGTTTTACCGATAATGCTCAACTCTTCATCAACAGCATCAATGTATATTTTATCCGCATTGCCTTCTACACCCTTACCAATGTTTATTGCTCCCCCTGCTGCTTGTATCTCACCAACAGCAGTCATAATGCCTTCTACATAAAACTGGTCAGTGTCAATGCCTAAACTTTTTACGTTTATCGAATCATCTTCATTGTAGGTCGAGCGGTCGTACATTTTTACTTTGCCAATGCCCAAATCTCCCAAAACCTCAACCAGTCCTTTAAACTCAGGATTACCTAATGTGATTGAGCTATCATATACGCCAATGGCTAATTTTCCATCTCGTTTTACTACTGTTCCAAAATCAAATACATCACCTTCAAGACTTCCATTCCAGCCAACAATTATTGGGTCGCCGTCGGCATTTGTGCCTTGTATGCCCCCCATGATTTGTTTTAACCAAGTATTAATATCAAAAACGCTACCTCCACCCACACCATTTCCCGAAATCGGGCTTGGTACGGTTTCTCCAACCATATCAATCTCGGTACCATCACTCAAAAGTCCTGTTTTCTTTACAGAAATATCATGAACATCTTGATGCTCCACCATGCGTATTTCGGCTTGGGTAGTTGCGTAATCAAACTTATAACTTACGATATAACCTCGATTAGTAAACCCCGTCATGCGTAGCGAATGGCGATATTTTACCAATCCCCAAACAGTGCCGTCATATACCTTTTGTGTAGTACCTAATTCGTGGAGAATATCCTTTGCACCAATGTTGTGAAAATTTACAGCAGTTGGATAATTCGCAGAAGTCCATAAACTTGTTACGGTGCCGTCTGCTTTTTTTATGGCAGATAGATTGCCACCATCTAAATAATCGCCATAGCTTGCTTCATAAGTATCATCGAGCGAAGCGTATTTCGGGTGGATAGCCTTGTAATTAACTTCTCGTAGATTTAGGTTAGTGTCGGCATTTACCCAACCCAAATTTATATTTTTGTACCAAACGTTGCTGTCTTGTGTTTCTCCTGGATACGGTGTAAGTTGCCCAACGCCTTGCATCAAATGTGCAATTACTTCTATTCGGTTAATATTAGTCTCCCATGAAATTAATGCACCAGTCGGAGAAAAAGGCTTTACATCGCCCACTCGCTTACTCGTTACATTCCATGTTACGGCAGTTTTTTTAGAATGATTATTTACATCAGCATTTTTCAGAGCAATTTCAGCTCCATTTCGCACCCATTCGCCTGCATCATTTAATCCATATAAAAAAACACCATAATCGAACGTAACAATTTGCAGATAACAGCGAACTACTGCCAATTCGATGTCCTGCGTATAAGCAGAACCAGAAAAAACAATATTTTTTTGAAGAGCCACTCCAGCCGTTCCACCAGCCGCAGAACCAATAACAATTGTCTGAAAAATACTCTTGGCATTTTTCGATTTAGTTACGAATCCTGGTATTTTTACACCATAAGGATTTCCGCTTGTGCCATCGCCAACTCTCGTAACGGCTGTGCCATTGCGGGTCCAGCTAGCAAAATCAGTATTATTCCAAACCCTAAAATCTCGATTGAGAAGTTGGTTTTTAAATTTACCTAATTTGTGTTCAACCTTTACCCATTTAACAGGTCGTACATTCGATACTGAGCCGCCACCTAATGGCTGATAGTCGCTCCCATGTACGGCATCAATGCCTAAATTTATTGTGCCATAGCTTATTTGTGTGCCACTAATTGAATATTTCCTGTGGCTTACATAGCCTGTTGCTTTTTCTGCCACATTCTCAATCCACCACTCATTGTCTTCTTGAAAAAGCCTTAGTTTTTGGGTAGTTATAATTTTACTCAACACATCGTAAGTATTCAAAGGCTCATTCTCTCCTCGATATAAATCTAAGTCAAGAAAATTTTGTTTGAGGGCTTCGTCGGCTTCGCCTTTATTATTACTTACCTCGTAGGTGTTATTTATGATGTTGATTTTTAAACCAGTGCCAATTTTCAAAAGGCATTTGCGAATAATATCAAAAATACTTTCTAAGCCCTCGTAATAAACAGAATTATCATCTACAAAGTCGATTTTCTTCAGAAAACTAAGTCCGTCAGTGGCTTCAAGGCGTACATTTATTGCACCATCTTCATAATCAGTTGCAGATTTTGAGGGCAAAAGAAAACCCGAGAAAATATCATAATTTGAAGTGCCAACGGTTTTAAATACAGAAACTTTCCAGTCAGTTAAATCTGCAACTAATAGTTCTGATAGGTCAAAGTCTGTTACAAAACCAATTGAAAGGGTTTTTTCTTTGATGCCAATGAAGCTGCTGCTTGGATTTGAGATATTTTCGCTCAAAGCATTACCGCCCATCACAATATACAAAGGCAAGCCAACATAACCGTTTTTCTTGAATTCGACCACATAATTAGCCAACGTACGAGAAACACCCTCCTGTACCGAAAAATTACCTATGTATTTTGTTCCGTAAGCCATTAAGCAATGCCATTGTTGCGTTTATGTTGGGTAAAAATTGCGTACAAGTCTTCACCTTGAATTTTTATTTTGAATTCTCCACCGCCAAAACCTCCGCCACCGCTCATATTTCGGGCAATGGCTTCGGCAAACACACTTGTTTTTTCCCATGGCAAAGCCATTTCTCGACCCGAAGCATTATCGCCCATCATTGCGAAAGTAGGGCCAGTAACCATACCGCCTTGTGCAAATTTGGGGGTTTGTGAAAATAAACTTCCTGCAAGACCTTTCAATAATCCCCCTCCAGTAATGACAGCTAATGCAGCAGGCAAAGTTGCTGGACCACCGAAGGCAAGGGTTAAACCATCAAGCATTTTTTTGGCAATAATTGCATTCTTACCTAAATCAATCATATATTGACCAATTGTACCCAAAATGTGTTGAAAAACTTTTCCAAGAGAAAATCCATTTCCAGCAATCCCTTGTGCAATTGCATCTCCAATTCCTTCGGCTGAACCTGTAATCAAATCAAATACTAATTGTTTGTTTAGGTTTTTTACAGTTTCGTTAAGTTCCATTAATGCTAATTTTGCTCTATCAGCTACATTTTTACGAATCTGTTCTTCAATTGTTAAACCAGCTTGTGATAAATCCATTTGCGAAAGCACCTTTGGCATTTCGGTAGATAATCGCTTACCAGCTGCCAACATTTCATCGACCCAAGACAAATTTTTAGTGTATTTTTCAGGATTCATTAATTTATCAATACCTTTTACATCAGCCGAAACCATTGTATTGATATTTAATTTCCCTAAAATTTCTCGTTGTTTTTCAAGGTCTTTTAGTGCTTTGCTATTATCGACGGTAACGCCTCCTGTGGTAGTTTTTCCACCAGTCAAGCCATTAAAGGCATCAGCTAATTTTTTAAGATTATTGGTAGATTCAGGAATATCAGCTTTGATTTTATTAGTCAATTGATTGACCACGCCCAAAGCATACCCAAAGCCATTAGCCAATTTATCAAAACCTAAAGAAGAAAAAACAGATTGTTGTAACTGCAAAATCGTTTTTAATGGAAATGTAAACACCTCAACAATACCATTCCACACTCGTTTCATGATGTTCTTCATATTTTCCCAAAGTCCTTCCCAATCGGCAGTAAACAATGAGATAAACACGCCCACAATATCACCAATATACTGCAACCCAGCCTTGAAAACCTCAGCAACACCACTCCAAACGCCACTATTAACTAATGTGTTTTTGATATTATCCCAATATTTGATAATATTCGCCGCCACAACAGCCACTACCGCAGCAATAGCCAAAATAGGACTAAATAGAGTACCTATTCCAGTAATAAATGCAGGAACAACAGTAGAAACAATAAACCCAAAAGCCGTGATAAGTGGTCCAGCAACTGCTACCAAACCTCCAACTACAAAAATAGTCTTTTGAATCTCAGGAGAAAGTCCTTGAAAAGCCGTTACGGCACTGTCTATATAATCAGAAACTGCATTAGCAATGCCAGTAAGATTGAATAATTTATCAGCTATATTGGTTACTTCATACGCTCCAACTTTAAGCGAGTCGGCTATATTTTCCATGCCAACCTTAAATCCGCCAGCCACTCTCGGAAGTTTTTCGAGTTGAGCTACAATTTTTGTCAAAAACGCTTCGGCACCAATATTTTGTTTTTGCAAGACTTCGGTATTTGAGGTGCCAAATGCTTGCTGCATCAAATCACGAATCATAGGCAAGCGTTCGGCAATTTGGTTTACCTCCTGTGCCATGATACTTGGTTTTCCCTTTATTTGAGCAAAAGCATTTGAAATACCGTCAAGTTCGGCTTTACCCTTGCCACTGGCAATTAAAGCATTACCAAATTCTTTTACAGCTTTGACTGCTAACCCTGCATTATATTTTACAGAAGCAAACTTAATTTCAGACTGGGCAACTTCTTCTAAGCCAAGACCTGGCAATTTTGCAGTAGTTTTTACATCGCTAAACGACAACTTATAAGAATCTAAGCCTTTTTTGAGTTGGTCTATTTCGCCATAAGTTTTAAGGGCAGCTCCTCCCACCAAAGCAAGTGGTACGGTTAAATAAGTGGACATATTTTGTCCAACATTTTGGATTTTATCACCCAAAGCACCAAAGCCCTTTTGAAAGTTTCGGGTAAGATTATCAGTTTCACGCATAGCGTGAGCCAAATTAACATTAAGCATTGCCGACAATTTACCAACTGAACCAGCCGCCCTTTCCATGGCTTGCACAAATCTATCCTCGTTTGCTGTCAGTTTTATATTTGCCATTTGCTATTCTTTGATTAAGCCTGCTCTAATTTGTTTTTCACGTATTTGCTCAGGTGTTAAATAAATTGGTTTCGATGTGATTTTTGGCGGCTCTGGCTTGTCTATCATTGTTAGCCAATGAATATCAGTTTCTTTGATTACTGCATCATCTTCGCTTCTTAATAAATTAGCCACAATAGCTGAAAGCCGTCTAATAGGAATGATAGATTTTTCTTCGTTGTAGTGATAAGCCTCAACCATTCTGAAAAAATGGTCGGGTCGCATTTCCCAAAAATCATCAGAACTAATATTAAGCCCAATTTCACAGGCTTTATCTAAGATTCCATCAATGTGGCTTCGGTAGTCACTTTGTCCATCAATGCCTCGTATTTCTTCGGTGCTATTATCTGAAACTGTGTCATCTGTCGGCTTAGCGTTTGTTGCTCGACCGACAAAATAAAACCCATTGAAATCTCGGCAAAAGCAATAACATCGTTGATTTTTTCATCTTCACAATCACCAATCCATTCACCCACGGTTTCAAGAAGTAAATCTTTTGGCAAGGTCTGGTCTTTATCGCCCATTTTTAAGGCACAAAACACAAGCAATTTCATTTGAGCATAAGCATTTTCAAGGTCAATTTTAGATTCAATAGCCTTTTTCTTTTCGCTCAAATAAAGCTCTTCGGTATTCATTGTGAATTTCAATGTACGCTCCGCACCTCCGATGTTGAGCGTACATGAATTTTGTCTTTTGCTAATCATTATGGCAAAGTAGTATTTGTTGTAATTGATTGAACATCAAAACCACAATCATATTTGCTATTGTCAGAAGCTGATGCGGTCAATTTGAATGATGATGTGTAGGCAGTAATTACGATAATTCTATCGCCAGTTACTTTTGTTTTGAATGACATCGTAACTAAGGTGTTATTCAAAATTGCATCTATTTGGTCGAAGTAACCTACATTAGCTGCTTCTTCTGCCGAAGAATAAACTTTGGCAAGCCCTTTCAATGATGCTTTTATTGTTTTTCGCCCAGGTTCTGATGTTTTAATATCACCACTTCCTGCACAAAGCGATGACATCATCTCTACCGAAATATCTAAGCCAATTTCATCGGCACAACCGACAATCGTACTACCTACGAAAAGGTCAATTCCAACGCCTAATAATGTTGTTCTTCCAGCCATTTTATTGTTTATTTAAGATTATTTTAAAGTCATAACTAATGTGTGCCAATTGGCTTTGTTTTTCTCGTTCACTTGCTCCTAATCCATCAAATCGAATGGCAGTAACCGAAACACCTTCAATTTCACCATAAAAAGGCTCTAATTCGGTGCGTATCAAATTGGCAATTGTGCGAGCTTGTGCATAAGTGGCAGCAAAAACGCTGTATTGCAAAACCACGTTGTCTTGAATGCAATGAGCCGTATATTCGGGCGTAATTGAAACAACTAAATAAACCACATACGGCACTTCAACGCCTTGCGGAGCTTGCAAAACATACATTCGTTGCCCTATCAAATCAGTGATAGCAGTAACCGAAAGTAATTTAGTTCGCAAAGCATCTTCTATCATAATCCGTCTATTCGTTTATCTACTTCAATCTGTAATTGTGCCGTGTAAATTGCTTCTTGTTCGGCTTTGGTTCGCTCATCGGCAGGTCGCATAAATGGACGTGCTGCCATTTTTTCTGTGCCATATTCAAGCATGTGAGCCATAAATCCATGACCTCCTTTTCGTTTCCGAAAACCAACAACCACTTGGTGCTGACCCAAAACACGAAACTTTGATTTTGCAATTCGTAAATCCGAAACAAGCAAACCAGTATCTTCAGGCGTGGTATAAATCAAGCGAAACTTTACAGGCTCGGCTGCCTTTTTGAGTGCATTTGTGTGTACTTCATCAGTCAAGTGCAAAGGCAAATTTTTCAAAGCCATAAATAAACCATTTATGGAATCTTCGCCCTCTACACCAATATCAAAGCCAAATCCTGCACTCATTTCTTTTTAGGTTTGTTAACTATTTTATCACTACCGTCGGCATGGTATGTTTCTTGTTGCTCATTTATTGAGCCTTCATTGTTGATGATTGCATCAATCACACTTGGTAAATCTTGGTAAAACAAACCTGCGTCAATGCCTTTCAATGCTTCCGTTTCTGGCAAATCGTACACCATGCCTTTGCAATGTGTGCTTGTCATTTGTATTGCTTTTACTTTCATTGCTTCCTCTTCTAATTCGTGAAAATAAATAAGGGATTCTTGTGGCACTTTGCCGTATCCTTCGCCAAAATCTTCGCTCATCGTTGCTGGCGTTGTTTGCAGACTAAGACTAAATATTCTTTTACTGACTTTTCGAGTTCGTGTAAGTTTTCAATATCATAAATATCATTGGTTGACACTTCCACTACTCGCATTTTACTTGTTGGCATCAAAACAGCAGGAGGGTAGGCAATAATCCATTCCGTGTAACTGCTACTTATTCTGCTCATTGCTTCGGGGGTTTCAGTCCCTTGTGTGCTTATATCTTTACGCTCAGCCCAAGTTGTTATTAAAGTGCTCCACGATATTACCACAGGCTCGCCACTGGTAATTGATTCGTTAGGAAGCTCAATCCTAATTTGTCGGTCTCGTCTTACTCTTACAGCCATATTTTCAAGTTGTCTATCGCTCGGTCGATTGCCTCAACGGCTTTCTGAACTTCCTGTGGCATTTTGTCTCTAAAATAAGCCTCAACCCAACCACGTATTGCCGACATTGCCATTGGCAAAATATCTGCTATTGCTTCCGCTCCACCTTCAAATGTTACTTTTACAGCATCTTCACGGCTCGTATCAATCGACGGCAATACACTTTCAAATAATAAGCAACTCATTTTATCACTCATTTTTGTAATTCGGTACTTGGTAGGTTCAAGTGTCAAATAATCCTCCGTTTTCGCATCCCAATACTCTATTTTTGCAATCGAAAGAACTGGATGGAGGTTTATCACCTCCCTATGTGGAAAATAGTTGGTAAGCAGTACAAATTCTCGTTTACCGATTCTGTACCCGCTTTCTTGTTCTATTTTCCCTCTAATTTCATTAGCTAATTGTATCAATCTTGCGGTTTCTTCAGATGTTCCATAACCTCTTACCCACTCATTCATGGTCTCGACAGGAACAAGGGTAGTTATAGCAGGAGTAGCTTCATTTTGATACAAAAAACTATTTTTTTTCATTGTGATTTTGATAGAAAGTAGAGCCGCACTTGCGACCCTACTTTTTTATTTACTAACCCAAAAACTATGCTGTCAAAGCATCTTTCATTGCCGAGAATGAAACTGCACGAGCAACTTGAATATCCCAGAAGGTATTGGCAGTGATTTCGATTTGAGCCTTTTTCTTTTGTGAATAAGGGTCCACAATAAAATCTATGACCCCCCACTGACCAATATACAAATCTTTGAAATTTCCGAAGATAATTGCCGAAGCAACAGCCGATGCACTACCTTTTGTCAAGTTAGAAGGCACATAGTTTGAAACCAATGCACTGTAACCATTCAAAGGAGCATTGCCAGCTTCCCAAACTGACTGACCATTTGTAGAAGCATATTTTTGAGTGGTTTTCAATTTGCCACGAACTTTTGAGTTAGTCAAGTACCCCAAAGAGCCTTGGTCTGCATCATTGGCAGCTACATTTGTTTCCAGCTCAACAATATGGGTCCAAGTTGGAGCAATTCCATTTGTGCCACCCACTACTGGCGAAGTTACCGCCGTTAATATTTTTGTAATTGCCTCAACATCAGCTTTTGCTCCAAATGCCATCAAAAACTGGTCTCTTAAAAACGACTCAACCGAAAGCGAAGTTTGTAAAAGCAATTGTTTCGAGTACGGCACGGTAATACCTCTACGATTTGGTGCCATATCCAGGTCAACAAACAAAACCTCCTGGTCTGTCAATGCTTCAATTTCTGTTACAGCAGCAGCAGTAAGTTTTGTTGTTTGTACAGGAAACTTCACATTGCCTGATAAGCCAGTCAAACGAGTTGCACCCAAGTTTGACAATACTGACTTTGACCAAAATTGTTCAACCAAACCTCCCAGTACGGTAGGTACAGTAATACCTCCTTGGTCACCTGCTGCCGAAGTCTGACCAGTAGCCGACTGTCCAGCACGAAACTCTGACATATCAGGCATTGCAAAACCTTGTACAGATAATCCATTACTACGAGCTTGCTCAACACCGATTTCATGAATTTCTTTTTCGACGCCTTCAAATGGCTTATTTTCAGACAAAGCACGAAACGCACGAGTCAAACGGAAGCCTTCAAAGTTCTTTACATCATCGGGCGACAAATCACGATTACCAGCCACGCCAGTATTCACATTCAAATTTCTTGTGTCAGGCTTCAAAGCATTTACTTCTTCCAACAATGCCACATGGTCATTATCGTAGTTTGTAATGGCTGCTCTTTCCTCGGTCGAGAGCTTATCAAAGCCATCAGATGCCGCCTTTTTCTTAGCATTATCACGGGCTTCAAGCAACGTGTTGTAGGCATCTAATGCCTCTTTGTAAGTTCTTTTCATTTTATTACTTTATTTTTTAAATTTTACGCACACAATAATTTCAAATACTTGTCTTCTTCGCTTTCTTTTGGTGGAGTGCCACCCAATGCAGCATTTTTACGCTCTTCATAAAACCTCTTAGATATATCAAGCCCCTGAGTACCCTCATAAGCCTCATCAATCACAGGCGACAAATCATTGATTAACTCAAATTTCTTTATCGTACGTACTTCGATTTGCTTTCCATCACGAGTTTCAATTGTCCAATAATCGTCTTTCACTCGAAACCCAAAACTACTTGCTCTCAAATCGCCACGCTCGGCAAGAATCGCTACATCACGTCCAGCGTTCGTGTCTGGCAACTCAACTTTATATTTCACTCCACGAGCATCTATTGAGTAGGTAAGTGTACCAGCCCAACTTGTGCCAAGAACCATATTGCGGTCGTGATTAAATTGCGACACGATTCGGGTCATGTCTGCCCCATCAATAGCTTCTGGCAAAACACGCTCAACAAAAAAACCATACAGCAAACGGCTTTCTGAATTGAATACAATACCGTATCCTTCTAAATGTTTTTTCCCATCTTCGCTAATTACGATTCTAAATTCGTTACCCTCATGGCTTCGGCTTTCCTGTATCATTTCCATTGTTTTGTTTCATTATACTGTTACCATCGGCAACATCTTTTACCAATTGCATATTTCCATTGACCATGTAAGCCTCACCTCCATCATAACCGTTTTGGTCTTCCAGTTTTCGTACATCGACAGGACTCATAATACCGTTTTGAATTGCCTTTGAATAGCCTTCCATTCGGCTGCTAAAATCAGCACGTTGTAAACCATTCAAATTATGCTTTACATACCATGTGCCTATTTCATTTGTTCTGAAAGCCTTCCAATTTAATTCTTGCTCAAAATTTACAGCCAAAGGCATAATCGTAAACTGTAAAAACTGAATGGCTAAATCTTCAATACCTTTGCCAAAGCTCGTTGCCTTAGTGGTATCACTTGCCAAACTTGGAGGCACCCCAAACACTTGATAAATCTTGGTGGGTGCCATATTCAAAAACTCCATCAACTGGCTTTCAACATTCGACTTACCCAAAGGCACGTATTCAGTTCCAAGACCCAGCACTGGCGTTCTGAAATTATTATCAAGTCCAGCGTTGTTACTATCCCAATTAGTTGAAAAAGTTTCTTTTTCGGTTTCTGTAAGTTTCACTTGACTTTTTAAGTAACCAGTCAAAAATGTACCTTTTTCATAATATTTATCAAGAAACGCCTCCGCTCTCATTTGGGTAGTGAGTGTTTTTTTAATCAAACCAACCCTACTACGCCCAATTTTACCTCCCACACTCAAATCTCGGATATGCAAAAAGTCTTCTTGACCATATACCACATTGGTTTTATTGTTTTGTACCAAAAGACTTGTGGCGGTTTCGATGAAACTATAATCAGCAGGATTTAATAATTCGTAAGAAGAAATACGACCGTAACGACCTCGATTCAGTACCACAATAGCATTGCCATGAATCAATAATTGCACCCAAAGTGTCATTCGCCAGATGTATGAGCTTTGATACTCGTTTGGCCGGATGCTCAATAAAACTGAGTTTGGGTGTAGTTTATCTACTACATTATCGCCGTTTTCAAGTTCTTTGTAAACTTTAAGTGGCACTTGTGCCAATGTTGAAGCAATCAGATACACACATCTATACAAGGCACTAAGCCCCAAAGCCGGAGTTTCGGTTACATTTACACTCCCCAAATCAATGCCAAAGAACTTTAAAAAGGTATCACCATCAGCAAGCGAAACACTACGATTCTCTTTCTTTACATAACCAAATCGCCTTGCAATATTTGTCTTCCATGATGCCATGAATCAAAGGTCAGAATTTTAACAAAAAAAAAACTGAACAAATGTTCAGTTTTTCAATATTATGTTAAATAAAAATGTCATAAAAAAAACACCGCTCATGTTGTGCGGTGCGTTGAGGTTTTACGTTTTGGAAAATTATTTTATAATTGCTTTTAAATAAGCAGAACCCTTGATATTTTTCATTTCAGATGTTTGTTTTATTTTAATAGCGTAT
>Ga0213919_1000466_pt1 | contig 17944 bp, 20 predicted proteins | sample McNCre317MG_FD_161056 | JGI IMG/M metagenome (GOLD analysis project Ga0213919, IMG submission 161056) | Freshwater microbial communities from McNutts Creek, Athens, Georgia, United States - 3-17 MG | ecosystem: Environmental > Aquatic > Freshwater > Creek | place: USA: Georgia | collected... | reverse complement strand
ATGATCTTCGGGCGCACAGCTGAAGAGCTTCTGGAGAAGGAGCAGCTGATTGACAAGACTAAGTATCAAGTCCTGTCGCGTGAAGAGGTTCGTGACTTTCACAAGTACATGGGCGACTACAGCGCAGACCTTGACATGAGCAGCTTGTTTGTGAAGTCTGACCTGAAGAAGTCTGGCGCGCTCGCTGATAAGTATCCTCGGATGAACATCGAAGAGATGATGACCGATATGCTCTCGTGGCATCAGCGGGCTGACTCTCGTCTGGTGCATCAGTACGCAGAGCTTGCAAATCCTGACCTGTTCGCACAGCTTCGTTCGCTTGGGGATCAGTGGAAGTCTGCCATGCAGTCTAAGTTCCCCAGCAAGAACGCAGAGACTATGAGCAATCCGTTCGACAGCTACATCAAGCTCGGACTGGATATTGCTCAGAAAGACAAGATGCCTGACTACTTCCGCTGGCAACAGTTCGCAGAAGATAAGGCATCCACTGCGATCCAAGGTGTGATGAAGATGTTCGGAGCAGGTAAGCCTACAGCTGAGCAGTATCAGGAGGCTACTGATGCTCTGGCTCGGATGGGTATGGGGAATCCATACGCTGCAACACTGCGCGCCGGGATGGAGATGAAAGCGTTCGAGGGCGCAATCAGCATGGTGCCCAAGCAGTATCTCTCCAAGTTCACCAACGCTGTGAATGCTACAGTGGCCACGCTCGGGATCAGGCTTGATGTGATCCAGTCTGCTATCAACGCTATCAGCACGCCTGTGATGCTTGTGATGCAAACTGAGGCTGCAAAGCTTGGGGCGCTAGATGACCTGAAGGTGCTGGTGCCTGGGACTCAGATGGATCTTCCTGGCACCAGCAAGCTGATGTATCAGGCCATGAAGGATGTCACTACTGGCGTGGATCGCAAAGCGCTGATTGCTCGGTATGAGCAGATTGGCACCATGCGTGCGAAATCAGCAGAGTTTGTAGACCTGTATGATGAGATTGCTTTGCCCATCCATCCGACAGTTGAGGCGCTGGAAGCGAAGGTGTCTAAGCTGGCTGACATGGGGGCAAGAGCTGCGCTGTCCGATCAGGCTGAAGTGCTCACCAGAGCGCTGGCTTCTCGGACTGCTGAGCTGCTGTACAGTAAGCTCGGATACTCTGGTAAGGATCTGGACTCTCTGGTATATACCTTCGCCACTCGCGTGAACGGTAATCACCTTACGAGTCAGCGCCCGCTTGCATTCCAAGGGTGGCTTGGCCAAAGCGTCGGGCTGTACCAGACGTATCAGTTCAACCTTCTCCAGCAGATGTTCCGCAATGTGCAGACAGGGAAGCCAAAGAGCGTGCTGATGGCGCTTGGTATGCAGCAGACTCTGTTCGGGATGCAGGGCTTGCCGGGCTTCCAAGCTATCAACCAGCACATCATTGGGAACGCTGAGGGGAACTGGAAGCACCATGACCTGTACACCTCAGTGCCAAGCTATTTCAGCAAGGACGTTGGTGAGTTCCTGCTGTACGGTGGGGTAGCTTCTCTGACACGCTCAGGTGTCTACACTCGTGGCGACATTAGCCCGAGGCAGATCACTGTGCTTCCTGTGCTTCCCTCTGATTGGCCTGGGCTGTCTGTGCTGACTCGCAGTCTGGAGAATATGCAAAAGACTGTGAGTCTCGTAGCTGGAGGTGCTGACCTTGGCCCGGCATTCCTGCAAGGACTGGAGCACAACGGCATGAACCGGATGATTCAGGGCTTGGCTGTGGTGGCAGCTGGTGAGTCTACAACTTCTGGTGGCAGCCTGTTGAGTGTTAACAGGCCTCCCAATGCTGGGCTGTTTGATGTGCTAAGTATCAGCAATGCTGTCAGAATTCTTGGTGCCCGCCCGTTCGATGAAGCTATCGCACTGGACGAGAACTACAGGAAGCTGGCATACCAGATGGCTGACTCTGCTCGGATGGAGAAGCTGGGGAAGGTTGTCAAGACGAAACTTATCTCAGGGGATGATCTAGAGCCTGATGAAGTCGCTGACATTGCTACCAAGTATGCGGCAGCAGGAGGGAGGCTTGAGACTTTCGGGAGGAAGCTGGTAGCTTGGGAGAAGGACGCGCACAGGTCTGTGGCTAACCAAGCATTCTATGGTGCGCAGAGCCCAATCAGTCAACGGGCTCAAGCGATCATGGGAGGGAGACAGCTTCCGGATTACCGTAACACTTGGCAAGCTCCGGAAGCTGATGGCGAGGAAGTTACGCCTTAGTGGAGTTGATGTAAAGAAGGATGCTGCGCAGCCACTTAGCTTCATGTGCAGCATCATCATCTGCGAAGTGCCGGACGCCTACGAACTCAGGCTCCGGCACTTTGTCTTTGTAGAGCGCCTTCACAGTACGGAAGTCTCTGTCAGCCCTGAAGCTCCAAGGTGCATCCATGCCACACTGCTCATACAGGGCTCTCAGGAGTTCATTGTCGAAGCTGCTGCTGTTACCCCAGACAGTAGGCTCTTCCCCGGCTTCACGCTTCAGCCGTTCAATCCAGATCGTAAATTGCGACACTGCAGTCCATATCGTCTCAGCTTCTTCTGTCTCCTGAAACGCGTAGTCACGGGCAGCTTGTGACTGCTCCATCCACCAGAGCAATGTGGCAGGATCAACCTTGCTCATGTCCTGCCCCAACAGATGTAGCTTCTTGTAGAATATGTGCATCTCGTGCCGCTCAAGGCTGAAAGCTGCAGCTCCGATGGACAGAATAGGAGCGCCTGGCTTGGTGCCAAGAGTCTCAAGATCAATCACTGCAAATTTGTAGGTCATCTCTTCTCTCCTTTAGCTTCCAGTTTCAACAGCCGAGCAATCTCGGCCTCAATATAGAACTTGATCTTTTTGGCATCCCGCAGCTTAGAGCTGTGCGCCACAAACCCGTAGCGGTAGCAAGCACGGAAGATTTCTCCGATCTGCGCGTTCATATCACGGTGGGTGATAAGCTCATACAGCTCAGTACAGCCCTGCGGCAATACGTAATAGCTAGCAGTGCTGCCATCACTGACTTCGCCTTTAGCCTGGCTGACAGCCGCTCGGAGCAGATCAAGCTCACGCATTATCTCCAGCCTCTGTGTAGTATCAGCAGCAGTTTCTCCTACGTGCTGGCCCTGATAGTACATATTGCGCCCAGTAAGTACGCCTGCCCTGGTGGGCGTTCCGCTCATTGAATCCATCTTGAGTCTCCAGGAGTAATAACAATTGAACGCTGCTTGCGCAGTTCCTCAGTAAATCCTGCCATGAGCTGGTGCAGCTCTTCCAGCTCCATTGCCCGATCAATAGCAATGCCAAGATGAGTAGCAATGCAGCCAAGCTTGTCTGCTAGCTCCTTGCCTGCTGCAGCCATCTTGAGGCACAGCGCAGGGTGATAGCGAAGTTCATACTGAAGCTCGACGTATCGTGGGTCGAACATGGTGATAGTAGGTCGCTTGAGATTTGCCATGTCAGCCTCACAGCTCATTCACAGTGATTTCATACTGGAAGAAAGCTGCACGCTGCTCCAGATCAGCTTCATCCACAAGGTTCTCGAACTCAGCACCAAGCCAAGGGTGTGACAGAACCGCACTCTGCCAGCAGTCTGCACGGAGAGTACAGACCTGAGTCTTGCCGTTCAGCTTGTCAGTCACGCTTACGGAGTAGTATTCGTATGTCACCATTTCACCTTTAGCCCAATGCTCTGATTGTGAGTAGTAACTGCAAGTTCTAGCACAAGCCCTGCGGCCAATGCCCAGTCCCTGTAGTCCGACGGCAGCGTGTCCAGCACAGCGTACCCAAGCACTGCGCTGGTGGCGAAGTAAAGATTCACTTTGCCAATCGAAGGGTGCTGGCCAAGCACAGGATTAACTTCGTGATACAGCTCAGGCTGCTTGGCAATCTGCCGGGTCTGGAGATAGTCAGTCGCCAGCAACGCTCCAAGCGTAGCACCAGCTGCAACTTGCGTATCCGTCCACGGTTCCGCTGCATCTACTACTTGATACGCCAGAGAGATAGCTGCGGCTGCGAGAATAGTCTTAATCATTGTGCACTCCTATCAAGATCAAACCGTGAACGAATGTTCTGGAGCGTCGGGTGACGAGGTAGGTTCACAGAGCCCCGAGGGAAGATACGGTAGGTAGCGATGGAGCCAACAATAAGCTCAGGAGCTTTCCAGTACCGTTCGCACTCAGCTGCGGTGAGCTTGCCCCGAGAGACTGTGACCAGCTTATTGTCCTTCAAGTCTCTCAAGACTAAGCTCCCCACCTTGCCACTAGGCACCATGTTCTCAGCGTGCGTGCTGCGCTTTGCATAGCCGCGAGCATCGTACGTGAGCTGATTGTTGTTATTAGTACCTTCAAGCAAGCGAACCACCTCACCTTCGCGATCTTCGAAGCGCTTCAGCCGCAGATACGCCTGATTGCTAATGGTGGCCCGGCCGGGTCTGTACATGCTGTCAGGGCTGCGAGCTATAAGTCCCTCATAGCCTATGTCGGTATAGCGCCGCTCAATCTCCAGCAGCTGCTCCAGATTGTAAGCCCACTCGGTTGGAACATATGTGAGATGGCGAGCGAAGGGTTCATCCTGCACACCTATCAGGAAACTATGCAACTCCTCCAATCTGTGAGCGTAGCCAAGGAAGAACGTCTTGCGGTTGATGTAGTCAAACAGGTGCCACATTACATCATCTGCCCCATTGATAGAGTTGATAACGCTGGTGGTGACACGACATGCGCTGTCATGCCACGGCTCACCTGCGCACAGCTCTCCATCACAACCTGCCAGCAGCGGGCTGTTGAACAGAGCTTGAATGCGCTTGTTAGCTGGAGGCTCCATGCTGCGCCCAAGGATGCGACCGTAAGGTGCCCAACCACGCACAGCGTCAATCTTAGGTGAGCAGATCAGCGGGAAGCGAAGTGCATCAAGCTGCATGGTTACTGCGAGAGAGGGGTTCACAAGCTAGTCCTCCAAACATTGTCGCACTTACGGCAGGTAATAGTGCGTGTGCCATCAGGCGCAGGGTATGAGCGAGTTACTCGACAACTTCCGCAGATGCAAGTCTTGCCCTGCTTGTATTGCTTACTCCGCGCCCGCAGTTCATCTGAGTACAAGGAGTCTAGCACTGCAGCGTATAGCGATTCTAGCTCTGCTGCAATCTCCGTCAATCGGGTAAGCTCTTCCGCCGTGAGGATATCGGGCAGCACATACTGTGCACCTCTGAGTCTGGAAGTTAGCCCCTTAAAGTAGAAGGCTGCGCGCCCTTTATTAAGCACTGCTACTTGCAACTCACTGAGTTCTTTCTTTTGCTTCTCCATGATACTTCTCCTAAATCACTGCGGTTTGTAAAGATCAATCTCCTGCTGGTGCAGCATGTTCCAGTCAGTATACATCATTGGATCGTGGCGCTGCTCAACATATGTGTAACCTTTGTGCTCTACTGAGACGACAAGACCTGAGGCTACCAGCGACTGAAGCTGTACAGCCAAGTCTCCGATCTTATCCATATCTTTCATCACTCCTTTCCATATAGCATTAAACTCCATTGGCACCTTGTGCGCGCGAAGCATCTCTACGATCTTGTTCTGCACCTTGGCATACTTAGAGGAACCGAACTCACCAAGGGCTCTTGGCATAGATAGCTCTGTCATAGCAAGGATCGTATTTGCGAACACCACATCCTCGCGAGTTGCGTAGAGTTGCACAGCTGGATCGAATAGTACTTCCGGTGCCTGAACCAGCATCCTGTCAATGACAACAACAACTAGCAGCTTCAGCAGGTGAGCAAAGCGTCTGCTGTTGTAGTGGGTGAATCTCTGGTCTTTCACCCCTCCCCAGGTGAGATAGATAGAATCCAGAAGCTGCATTGCTGCGTCATCAGGAAGAAGCTCCCTGCTGTCTGCAGCATCCAGAGACATCACCATATTCAGAGCCAGCAGCAGTGCTTCTCGTTTCTGTTCATCTGGTGGCTTTGGCCAAGTGATCTTATGTCCGTCACCAAGAGGGTCACAGTGCACAAGAATTGCACGGGACATAAAGCCAGTGCCAATAGCTTCCGGAGGAAAGGTGAGCGAGAATGTTTCATACGTGCAGCCACCAAGCAAAGCCACAGTAGGTAATGGCACTCGCACATCTTTTGCATTGCGGATCTTGTATTCATACACAGCCTCATAGTCCCACAGCTCGCCAAGGAGCGTGATGAAGTCAATGTTGCGCATCCCCAGGAAGTTATACAACTCATCCGCTGCTGCCCACGCTTCCCGAGGCGCATTCAAGTCCAACTGCTCCAGCAACTCAAGTCCGAATTCCTGTGTGCTCTGTGTCTCTCCTTTCTTCGCTTTCTCTTTCTCTGTGTGAGTCCCATCCATCCAAGTCAGGAACCCTTCCTTCGTAGTCCTGTCAGCTGTGCAGCGCTTATACCCTGCATCTTGCGCCAGCTTCTTAGCTATCTTGATCGCCGTGGACTTTCTGGTTGCAGGCTCTGCGATCAACACAGTGTACAGGTTCGGTCGGATAATGGAATGTCCGTGCTTGAAGATGAACCTGCGGCCAATGACTGCACCTAACATGGACAGAAAGCTCCAACGGTGCAGGATAATCGGAGCTTCTGACTTTCCGATGAAGTCAAGATACAGCGCGGATAAAACATTAGGTGGAGCCATCTCCTACCTCATATCTCTTAGAGTTGCCCAAGTCCGTCCTTCACCTTTCAGTGCAGCAGGGACACACAGTGTTCTGGTGATCCCGAACGGATCAGTCACAGAGATGGGAACCTGCATCAAGTCTTTGACCTTGTAGGCCAGATCCTCTCTGCCCTTCCTGTAGCTGAACAGAATGGAATCGTGTATCTGTGCGTGTAGCCGGAAGTCTTTGCGCTCAACCAGAGCGATCTCATTGTGCACGCGCACGAAAGCTTTGTTAAGCACCATCGCATTTACGCTCTGCGAAGGGTGTGCCACATAGCTATTCAGTGCCCGCTTGTTTTCTGCTGGATTGCTGAAGCAATAGCGAGTCCAACCAGTAGGTCCAATCAGCAAGCGAGTCTGCGTCACACATCGGCGAACGTAGTCATACCATTCGCCCTTGACTACATGATAAGTCTCAGAGAAGCGAGATAACAGATAGTCACAAACCTTCAGCAGTCCCCACTCACGGGGAAGATTCAGCATGTACTTCGCCTTGACTACGTTCTTGATACCCATAGTGTCAAGGAGTACACCTGCTCCCATATTATAGTTGGCTCCGTGATTAACTCGCTTTGCTAGGTTGCGGATTGGCTTGTTGAGACAGCCAGCCTTGCGTACTGTGCCATCTGATTCAATGTATTCTACATCACGATAGATCTCTTCATACGGAATGCCAAAGAACGCTGACGCATTCAGTGAGTGAAAGTCCTTTCCGCAATCTACTGCTGCAATCAGCGCAGTGTCTCCAGAGAGATACGCAGTGTCACGAGCTTCAGCTTGCTCCAGATCAGACTCCCCCAGCCAGAACCCTGCTGCTGCTACCATCATCTCCTTTACAGACACAGCATCTTCATCATCTTCATCCCGCTTGATGTTCTGGATCTGAAGCCCGCACCAGAAGTGATGGGCCTTGGAAGCCAGCCGGCCAGTGTCAGTACCGTGAGGATTCAGAGCGTATAGAATCTTATCCCATGTCTTGCCTGCATGATCTGTAAGCCGCACTGACTCCTTAGTGTAGTTGCTTACAACCTTGGCCGCAGACTTAAACTCCTTGATGTTATCTACGAACCACTGATTGAGCGGGTGTCTGTTAGCAAAGCGGTCCATGCTTGGGGGCGTGGTGTTCTGCAGGTCATGAGAGCCGAGAGCGTGCAGAAGTTTCAGCACCTGAGCTGGGCTCCCCGGATTGAAGTCAGGTAAGCCAACAGATGCCACCAGACTCGCTTCTGTGCGTTGCTTCACTTTCAGGTTATACTGCCGCAGCTTTTCTTCAGCCTCCTTATCTATCCCAACTCCGGTAGATTCAGGAAGGATGCAAGCTACGGCTACCGGAAACTCTTGCAGGTAGTTCTGCAATGCCCAGTCTGGCACTCTATCCATCAGAGCCATCCACACACAGGCTGTGGCCCAACTATCTCTCCCACAATACCTTGCACGGTTCTCGAAGTTTCCAGCACCCTCATCTTTCCAGAACGCTATGTCCCGCACGCAATATGCTGTGATGAAGTCCAGCCGCTTCGGAAGCTCTGCGTACCAGCTGTGGAATAGGTGAGCAGTGTCGCAGTACCACATACGGGGAGGCATTCCCCAGCGGAGAAGGTAGGCATTGTCGTACTTGCCGTTCTGCGTAATCTTCTGCACCGGAAGATCAAGCACTTGCTGAATCAACGCCTGCATGACTTCATCGCTGTGAGGGAAAGCAAAGCTGCGAGTGCTGTACTTCAGCGGCCCAGCTGGGTCTGACTTCTTCGCAAGCCACACACCCGTGAAGCCAATGACATCGAAGAACAGATGCTGCTTAACTGTCTCGATGTCATACGCTATGAAGTCAGCAGTAGCTAGTAGCTCCAGCGCTTCTCTTGCTGCATCCGGGTTTGCGCAGTGCACATAGCGGAACTCAGGTGTAAGCGGCCACGAGCCTGGAGCTACAATCTTGCTCAGGTAGCGGGCAGCCAAGTGCTTGCCTGTTGGGGTGCTGACGATCTGGCTAAGATCATTCATGATAACATAGCTCAGTCCGCTGTGTGTCACACAAGAGCCAGCGAAATCATCATGCACATACTTAGGTGAGTCAGGTACTACCATCCGAGCCACATCAGGCACAGTCACAAAACAGCCCGAAGCGCCAGCCATCTTCACCAACATGTGAAGTTCAGCAAGCGTTCCGGGCGTGCGGGTTGTGAGCTGGAGTTTGACTCCGGGAATGATCTCTCTAAGACGCTGTAGATACGCTCGCTCTTCCTCAGAGATTACTCCAAGTATAGTGACAACCGCCATTATAGTTCTCCTCAAGTCAGAGCAGCCTGAGACAAGCTGCTTTGAGCTGAGACAGGAGAGCAGTGTTAGCCGCTCTCCTGTAGGTACTACTCAGCAGCCATTAGGCCAGAGTCGCCAGCGCCTTGATGTTGGTATACTTGTTGCCAGTATCCTTGGCTTCGCGCATCGGACCGGTGACAAGCTGGATCTCCAGTCCGTTAGCGGTGTCAAGGATATCAGCATTGCTGGTGCTGTCATCCCGCTCCATGATGGCCCGCAGCGCTTCCAGCCGTTGGCGCAGCTTACCCTGTCCGACAGGCTCAAGGATGTTGAACAACTCAGAGCAGATGCTGCCAACCTTCGGTACATCAAGTTCGTCCACGCTGTCAGCAAGACCGATGATCTCATTGATAGCGTACTCGATGCGGAAGTAGGGAATGTCCGGGTCTTTCAGGACCACAGGGGTGGAGCTGGACTTGAGAGTGACGTGCCACACACCTTGCGGAAGCTGTGCGTACTCAGCAAGCGCTTCCAGCATTTCAGGCGTAGCCTGCATGATGCTGTTGGCGAGTTCAATGGCGTTGGCAGACAGGGATTTTTGATTGGCTTCGGACATGATAATCTCCAGATGAATGGATCAGATTAGATAGATACTAGGTACTGCTGGTGCTACGGTTAACCGCGCTTGATAGCTGGCACGGTCAACTTTGCTGCTGCGCTGCCTGCTCTCGTCAGAGTTGCTGAGGCTTTTGCCTTAGCTTCCTCTTTCTTCTGCTTTGCAGCGATATTCACCGGATGGTCAGGATCAAAGAACGGAAGCAGTGTAGCTTCTTCCATGCTCTCAATCTCAATATCCAACCGTGAGCCGGTGAGAATCTTGTTAAGGTAGGTAGTTGCAGAACCTACCTTGTGCTTCATGTTCTGAACACGCAAGTACAGCACGTGATCGAAGAAGCGCCCAGTGTTGCGCGAGGCATTGCGAGTACCAGAGACAGGCACCAAGCAGATTGTGCCATCCTCCTGCTCAACCTCAACGTCGTGGGAGATAACTACAACGTTGATCCCAAGCTGCTGCAGCGTGCCAAGAATCTTAGAGATCAGCGCGCCCTGAGCTGCCCAGTGATCCCACTCGCTCTTGTCAGTATCTGCCATCTTCGAGCCACGCACGTGATTCAGTGCGCTGTCAACAAGCTGGGTCAGACTGTCGAAGACTACAACCGTATCAGCACCAAGCCCTCGGAGCTGTACAGACTCGAACTGCGCTTCAGTGTTACGAGCACACACAGCACACTTCCATTCGCCGTGCTTCTCGCACACAGTGCCAGCTTCACCTGTCACCATCTTCAGCAGCGTACGCACAGCCACCGGATTATCCTTGGTGTCAGGGATGGTGATGACACGCACACGCTCCTGAGCTTCGACAGGTAGCTTGAACAGCGGAGTGAAGCCGCGCTCCATGTCGACCCAGAGCAGCTTGTACTTCATCGCCAGTTTGGATACAAGCTCAGTCTTTCCAGACTTAGGTGGACCGTAGACAATCACACGCTGTGTGAGGTCTTCTTTCATTGAAGTAAGAGCGGCCATGTTACAGTTCCTCCCAGATCACACCGCCGCAGTTAGGTAGCTGCGAGCAGAGCTGTGCTTTGAACTTGGCAAGAGTCTTATCTGCATTGGGATCGTAAGCAGCTACGCAACCAACACAGCGGTGCTTGTTGTTCTGCTCTTCAACAGAGATGAACTTCTTACCAACTGCGTAGGCTATCTTACCTACCCGCTGTATGTTAACTACATTCATGACACATTCTCCAGTTGTTGCTGCAAAAGTTCATCAATCGTAAACGTGTAGTGATAGCGTTCATCCGGATCATCCTCCAGCTGAGGCATGACTGTCACCAGCTCGGCTGTTGGCATGTCACACATTCCGTACCAAGGGCAGATACGTCCCCAGTTGGTACAGGCGGAGCCATTAGTAGGGAAGGTGTCATCTTCCTGATACATCTCCAGCATGCGTACTTCGTAGATCAGATCACGAAGCCAGTTAGCCCGCTTGAGCATGCTCTTGTGTACAGGAAACACATTCCACTGCATTGCGCTGGTGGAGTACACAAGGTGTAGCACAGTGTAGCTGGACACATCAGGCACAACCTTGTCGAGAATCACAGCGTATCCGAGAGACTGGTTGCTGTTACCGAACTGTGCTTCAAGCGCCTCCTTGTTGCCAGTGGTCTTGCACTCCAGCACAGCTATCTCACCAGTGAACTTATTCCGCAGCACCAGATCAACAAAGCCACGGTAGTTATATTCACCGATGATGATACGCAAGCCAAGCTCGGCCGCAGGCTTCCCATCTACTAGCAGCACCTCCCACTCTTCCCCAAGAGAGTTGACCCACAGGAAGTGGAAGCTGTTGATTGCCTCAATCGCAGTTGCGAAAGACTTCTTGCTCTTGGGTATCTCTTCAAGCAGATCAACCTCCCAGGTCACAAATGCCTGAAACACAGCGTCCTCCAGCTCCTGTCCAGCTGCGATGCTAGCAACAGCCTCGCCTACAGCATGCCCGAATGCGGTGTGCAGCGTAGTCTCACGCACCCTGTTGAAGCGATCGAGCTGCCACCTGCGAGCGCATTCATGCAGATTGTTGAGCGAGCTATAGCTCAGACGGTGGTAGAACTGCTTGGCCTTCTCAGGATCATACGCTTCTGCCTCCGTGCTGACAATGGAGTTTAACGCATCAAGGGCTTCCAGTGCATTCATGATCTGCCCCTTAGATGTCATTAACAGAAACGTCTTTGAGCTTCTTCGTACCATCAGCAGTCTTACCTGCTCGCCTGTTACTCGCAGCAATGACCACGCCACTATGTTTGAAGCACGCCTGCACAATGACAGAGCGCTCAGTGTCAGTGAGCAGATGGACTGTGTCGGGATAGTCCTTGAGCGTCTTATGCACCTCAAGCAGAATGTATGGCATCTGTGGGTGCATTTGCTCCAATGCAGCACGAAGCTCGGCGATGCGATTGACTACCTGAAGGTGAGTGTTATCTACCTCAGTCAGTCTCGCTTCACCGAGCTTCTCTTGCGATGCTACAGCGTCAGGCTCTTCTGCACCTTTCGCGTCGATCTTGCTCTTCAAGGCCAGCATCTTAGCCTTTAGATCGCTTGCATTGATAGCTGCCATTATAGTTGTCCTGCAATAAGTTTCCGATTGCACGGAATGAGCCTAAATTCCAGAGTCCTGCGTTGCACATCAGAGTAAATCTCAAGCCTAAAAGGCAACTGACTTGTGGCTTTGAATCCCAAGTCGTTATCCTTCAGGCGGATCACACCCTTCCGTGTCCTCTTCATTGCCAGAGCTATGTTCAGCTCATCAGCTGGGAATACAAGCTGTGCCGAACCTTGGCACTTCAATCTTTCCCAGATTGGCATGTACATACTAGGGGCTGGCACCGCTCTCATCCGAGTAAATCATTGTGAATCTCCTTATCTGCTTGCGTACAATCTTGAATTCCACAATGCAGAGCTTAGTGCCATCTTCCAGATGCTGGAACGAGAGCTTTCTGCACGCTATCTGATCTTCACTGTGGAACAGTGGGTTAGTCTCACCGATCTGCTTGAAGTCCTGATCTGCAGAAGCTCGATACTTACAGAGCCTACTGTGCAGACTAGGGGCTTCAGACTCAGTGATCTGTATCTTGACAACCCGATCCGCGGCCAGCGTGTTGAAGAGTTCTTTGGCGCTTAACTCTTCCACAAGCACCTCCTTTCTGAGAGCTAACTACAGTAGGCACCATACGATGCCTATCATGCTTAGTTCTGTGTGACGTTACGGAAGCCAGCGAAGCTGGACAGTCTCGGGCTCTCCGTCATCTCCAAGCTCAGTGATAACTGGAGAGACTGCCTCCACCAATGCTTCGTATTCCGCCTCAAGCATCTTCGCATATGCATCACCATCCGGGTGCAGTGCTATGCCCAGTGCTTGCGCAAGATGCACATCCTTAACACTCTTAGCTCCATGCTGTCCTGTGAAGGCGTCGCACACCGTGAGGTGCACTGTGTTGTCCTGCATGTACTGAAAATGCAGCACGGTATCTTCCATGACGATAGTTCCTGTAAGCATCTTACTCTCCTTGGTTTGTACTACGTACATAAAGACTCTTTCTAAACTCCCCTGCGAGAGGGGAGAGAAGGAAGAACCTTCAGAACTTAGATCGCACTGAGGTCCAGAACCTTAACCGGCGCGGCCAGCAGGTTGTCGGCACGGGTGTTGAGGTATTCGAAGACAGTGGCCAGCTCTTCCTGCTTGGAGCTGTTGGTGAACCACAGGCTCACGTAATTCTTCAGTACGTTGATGATAGCCGGCTTGTCTTTCACCGGAGTCAGCTTCTTCAGCAGGATATCACGAGCAGTGGTGATCTGCTCGGCAGTGCGATCGGGCTGAACAGCAGCCATTGTGACAGGGTAGTCCTGCTCGAACAGCTTCCACTGCTCATCGGTCGGAGCAATGCTGGAGCGGCTGGACGGAGGCAGCGACAGGATGTAATCCAGAGTCAGCTTGGACAGATCCAGCTTCTCCTGCGTGATGGCCTCGTCCTCATCCACCTGTTCCTTGGCCTGCTTGTAGATCACGTCCTCCAGCACTGAGAGCAGACCAGCGATGATGGTAGGGTTGCCAGCGTTGAGCAGCTCAACCAGACCGTCGAGCGTGATGACAGGAACGTTGAGCTTAACAGTCGGACGCTTCACATCAACCTTCTCGCCCAGCTCGTTGGTGACTTGCTTGGTACGGAAGAAGAAAGACAGCTCCTTCGGCAGGTAAGCAGCAGAAGCGGTCACAGCAGCGGCAATGGTTTGGTCGTTCATGGTATACTCCAGAGGTTGTGCTGCACAGTAGCAGCGGTGGGTGTTGGTGTTAGCACTAAGCGGTGATTTCCGCCAGTGAGATTGCATCATATAGGAAGGGGCCGACAGGTGTCAACCCCCATTTTTTCGCTGGAACCTACAGCGCTCCGGACTCCACTAGCTTACATACTTTCTCAATGGAGCAGAGGTTATTTGTTTCCAACTCTTCCAGACTGTCCCAGAGAATACGGACATTGCCAGTATCCACGAAGCGGAATGAAGGAGCTACCACTGCCCAGCTGATCCCGCAGTAGGTACGCACAGAGATAAGCACGCTGGCTTCTTCGATTGGAAGCGCAGAGCTTCGCATCACAGGGAAGCACAGTTTAGCCACGAGCTTACGCTGCTTGAATGCGTGGTCCAGAATGAGATACTGCTTGCTTTCAGCCATCTTACGCAGCTTCACATACTTCACCTTTGGGAGATAGATCATGAAGCTAAGAGAGCACGCAGCCCTCTGAGCTTTACTGAGCTTAAAGCGCCTCCGCATTGCTTCCAGCAACAAGCTGCTATCTTTAGATTCCTGCATCATTAGGCTCCTTTGTTGGCCTGAGCCAGAGTCCAGCGAGCCAGCGCCAGATTGTACTGAACTCGCGTTGCGTACTGGTCAGCACGAGGTTGTTCCATAGGAGCCATGCTTACTTGCCTTGCCACCTCCATAGCTTCCGTGCTAGAGCCGGGCTCCTTTGCATAGCTGCGCTCTTGGAGCACAGGCTCGCGGAGAAGTGCTGCAAAGTCCAGAGCTGTGATGCTCTTGCCTTCAGCGTCAGACAGAACCTGTCGCACCTGAGCCAGCAGCGCGTAGTAATGCACAGAGTCGTACTCCCCGAACTCTTCGATGTGCTCCAGCAGCTCTTCAATATCCACCACACGAGCGCTGAAGTCCAGAGCAGCAACAGCAGACTGGCATCGGATGATCTGTTTCCAGTATGTTGCCAGCGCCTTTGGGAATTGCAGTGCAATCTCAGCCCAGTCTGCAAGGCTGCGCAGATAGGCAAAGTGGCGCTGTCTGCTGGTATCATCCTTGTGCTTGCGGTCTGTTAAGAAGTCCAGAGCCGCCTGCTTGCGAGCTTTCTGTTCCTGCTCAGAGCGAGAGAGATACCCACGATCAAAGTCATCCCGAATCTCATTCCAAGTTTCAAGCCAGACTTTGACATTCCCCAGCTTCTGGGTGCTCTCATTGATAGCAAAGCGTGGCAGCTTCAGTGACGGCAGCATGATGTCAGATACCCAAGCGACTGTGCGGAATAGAAATTCCATATTGGCAGCCACAGTGTCAGGTTTCGGGTCAGCGTGGTGATACCAATCCACTTGTCCTGTGTGGTTGAGCAGAGCAAGGAACAGCAGCCGCTGATCCCTAGTCTCCGTCACCTTGCCAGCTTCCCATGCTTTGTAGCAAGCAGTGAGATACTCGAAGTCAGCATAGAAGATAGGATGCACGCAAGTTACAGGCGTGTTGACCTTGGTTTCCAAGAAGGCAGCGGTGTTAAAGCTGATCTTGCTGTATTGGCAGGTAAGTCTCATGATAAGCTCCAGATAAGTAGGGTACAGTATAAGCGGTGCTGTCAGGCACCTTTGGAGAGAAAGCCGCCACGCAGTGCTTGCACATCCGGCATCTTATGGAACTGCTCACCAGATGCTCCGAGAGCCACAGCAATATCTCTCCATTCCTTGCTGTGATCCTTGCAGCCGAACCAGCGATTAGCTAGCAGATGTGCCAGCTCATGCGGGATTGTATCATGCAGCGCATCATCCATGTCATGCTTGAGATAGGTGGGACTGATCTTAATCATGCAGTGCTTTCCGTCTCCCAGATGCGCTACGCCTGCAGCATTGCCGCAATCAAGATAGAGAATCTTCACCTCAATATCGTGGCGATAGTCAGGCCACAGCCGTTTAGCCATGTCAAGGCACTGATCCAGCTTGCCCTGCACAGCAGCCTTGCGTGCTGCAATCTCCGCTGCCTCTTTCTCCCGCTTAGCTGCATCTTCCAGGGCGATAGTATTCTTGTCGCGCTTGCCTTTGAAGAACTCAGCCTTCTCTGCAATAGTGTTTCCCTTGATGCGCTGGTTACGGCAGGCAGCAGCCATACCCTCCGGGTGGATGAACACATGCAGATGCTTACGTGCGCGAGTGAAGGCAGTATAGATTAGCTCGCGGCTCAGGCTGATACGGTGAGTGTGATGCACGACGAGATAGACTTTCTCCCACTCAGAGCCCTGCGCTTTATGCACAGTCAGAGCATAACCACCGAGCAGGTCATTGATTTCAGCAGCGGTGTCCAGTTCCACAGTTACCTCGGTGACAGGGCTATAGACTGTGACGATGTGGCTTGCCTGATTGACTCGCTCGTTTGAGATGGAGCCAAGATTATTCAACAATGCCTCAGCATCCTCTTCATCAAAGGTGTTCAAGTCTCCGAGAACTGGGTCGAACGCGCCAGTCGGTTTCAGCCCGAGAGGATCTTCCGCAGGCGCAACATAGCCAACCGTGTCAGAGTCCAGAACGCCATAACGATCCATGTGCTCAGAGGGAGCTTTAGGCCGCTTGCCAAGATAGCGCCCATTGCGCACGATGCGCTTGATGACTGCATCCTCTTTCTGATACAGAACCCTATCACCTTCAGCAAGGTAGTGCTTGTTGAAGCCGGCAATCACCTCGTGCACAAGAGCACCACGAGCGCGACCAAGGAAGTCAGCAATGATAGCGTTGAGGTTGTGGCAAGAAAGTAGCTTCTGGCCCAGATCATTCGCTTCCTTGTGCATCGGGCAGAGGATAATGTCCTGCTCAGGATCATACAGCCCAGCTTCGAACTGAGATTTAAAGAATAGACGCAGATTGCCCAGCGCTTCTATGGGGCTTACTTCACGCTGCCAAGGCTGGAAGGTAAGGGAGCCATGCTCGCCCCGTTCATTCCATTTAGCCAGACCGGGCCAGACGTTCTTCTTGGTCTTCGGGTCTTTCACAGGCGTACCGGGCCTGAATTCCTCCAGCTTCCCTTCATCAAGAGTCAGAGCGCAGCGAAGGATAGGAGACTCAAGAGCTTGACGATAGACTTCAGTCAGTTCCACCACAGGTAGCTCTAGCATCTTGTAGCCAAGGATGGCTTGGTCGAACACAGGAGGCAGCTGGCGAATGTCACCGATATAGAGGAACTGCACCTCATGCACCAGCGCGTCTAGCAACAGTTGGTGCAAGCCAGTACCGATCATGCTGCTCTCTTCGAACCCAATGAAGCGGAGGTCAGCAGGGAGGGGGTTATATTGATTGCGGCTCGGCTCGAAGCGCATGGTTTTCTTCACACGGCCTGTGGCCTCATCGGGAAGCTCATAGTAGCGCGGCTCGAACTCAAGCAACTTGTGCAGCGTGAGCGTGTGCGGCTTCAGCTCTTGCGGCATGGCATGGCGGATGTTATTCACTGCTTTGTTCGTGAAGCTAACAATCGCCACCCCGGGCAGCCCAGACTGAAGCTGCTTAGTTCCAGAGGCCAGCACAGGGATACGCTGTGTGCCAATCAGCTCCTGCATGGCAGTGCGCATCATGGTGGTTTTACCTGTGCCCGCCTTCCCAATCAGTACGATGGACTGCCCAGAGACTATCAGGTCGGCCGCCTTGCGCTGCTGTGCGTTCAACGAGATATCACGCATGACACCGATGCGTGGTGCCACAGCAGGAGCCACAGCCTGAGGGCCAGCAGAGGGCTGAGAGGGCTGAGATTGAGCGACAGCCTGAGCGACAGCCTGAGCGACAGGAGAGCCAGCAGAGCCCGCAACAGAGCCAGCAGGAGCTGTGGCCAGAGTATGTCCTGCGGACTCGCTTCGCTCGTTCGCTGCAGGCCAGTCCTGTGCAGTGGGCATTGCAGAGATTACAGCGTCCAGTGCTTCTGCATTCTCCGCCTCGCTGGCTGTGCGACTGGTGACATTGGAGAGGTCAATGTCGTGCACTGCGTTGGCAGTTGCAGTAGCCAGCACAGCTTCAACCTGTGCCACAGATGCAGAAGCTACATTTGCTCTGGCTTTGGCCAGCAGCGCCTGCAGCTTGATCTGAGCAGGTGTTAGGGGTTTGGTGGTCATAATAACGGCTCCTGTGATAAGGGCTGAGCGGGAGAATTCTGCTCAGTCTGTGA
>Ga0213919_1000462_pt1 | contig 18047 bp, 17 predicted proteins | sample McNCre317MG_FD_161056 | JGI IMG/M metagenome (GOLD analysis project Ga0213919, IMG submission 161056) | Freshwater microbial communities from McNutts Creek, Athens, Georgia, United States - 3-17 MG | ecosystem: Environmental > Aquatic > Freshwater > Creek | place: USA: Georgia | collected... | reverse complement strand
AACGGCTGTCGGCCTGGTATGAACACGGCGCCTGGCCAACCGACGCCCAGGGTGCCACGCTGTGCGCCGACTGGCTGGCGCGCACCCGGCGCAGCCTGCCGCTGGCCGAACGCCGCCACCTGTCCGCCCTCAGCGATCGCCTCGCCCGGCAGATCGCCGGCAGCCTGTCCCGCGAAGCGGGGCTGTACACCGTCCACGAGATGATGGAATCCCTCGATCCGAACCACGACTCCGAAGTCGCCCGCACGCTGATGGCCGAATGCGAGCGTCTACTCGACGAGCGAACACCGGACTGAGGCCGACGCCATTTCCCGGTGCTAGACTCGGAAGGTCGTCCCCCTGCGGAGCCGCGGCCATGAGCACCAAGACCCTGGATTGCTGGTTCGAGTTCGCCAGCTCGTACTCCTACCTCGCGGTGATGCGCGTCGAGCCCCTCGCCCGCGCTGCCGGCGTCACCGTGAAATGGCAGCCCTTCCTGCTCGGGCCGGTGTTCCTGTCGCTGGGCTGGAACGACTCGCCCTTCAACATCTATCCACCCAAGGGCCGCTACATGTGGCGCGACCTGGCCCGGCTGGCCGCCCGCTACGGTCTGCCCTTCCGGGTTCCGTCGCGCTTTCCCCGCAATGGTCTGCTCGCCGCACGGGTCGCGCTGTGCGGCGCCGAGGCGCCGTGGGTCGGCGACTTCATCCGCGCCACGATGCACGCCAACTTCGCCGACGACCGCGACATCGCCGACCCGGCGGTGATCCGCGGCCTCCTTGCCGATCTCGGCCTGCCCGCCGACACGCTGCTGGCCGAGGCCACCGGCGACGCCAACAAGCTCGCGCTGCGCCGGCAGACCGAACGCGCCAGCGAACTGGGCCTGTTCGGCGCCCCCAGCTTCATCACCCCGGACGGCGAACTGTTCTGGGGCAACGACAGGCTGGAACAGGCGCTGGAATGGGTGGGCAAGAAGGACACGGAGTAAAGGCATTATCCCTTGAGAATCACACCTCCCGCCCGAAATAGACCCTCATCCGGCGCAGCACGCACCGATGACATTTATTAACATTACATCCGGCATTCCCATTGCTATTATCCGACAATGAAATTCCGGCCGGGATTTCACCAAATAAAAACAATAAGCACTCTCGATTCGCCTCCCCCTTCAGCGAGCACCTGAAGCGCGCCTCGCGGATATCCCATTCCGATAGTCGCCGCGACTCGTGAAATGAGAATAGAAATTTATTCGCTCACGGCTCGGGGATTTCTCTGCCCCTTGCGCCGCCGATTGCAATAGAGACTCAGAACCAGGGGTAGTGAAAATGAAAACAATTGCTGTTATCAGCGCTTCGCTCATGCTGAGCGCCTGCGCAACCATCGTAGGAACCCCGACGCAGACCGTCCCCATCTCGAGCACACCGAGCGATGCCAAGGTTCTTGTCACCGACGAAGCCGGGATGCAGGTTTTCGCAGGTCAGACGCCAACTTCGGTCACGCTCAATAAGAGCACGGGCAAATATTGGGGCAAAAAGAATTTCACGGTGACCATTTCCAAGGAAGGTTACACGACCCAGAACATCCCGATCACCTCCTCCGCCAACGCCTGGTACATTGGCGGAAACTTGATATTCGGAGGCCTGATCGGCTGGTTCATTGTCGATCCGCTCAACGGTCACATGTACACGCTGTCGCCCGACGCAATAAACACAAGCATTTCGAAGGACGCCGCGGCACATAACAACCAGGCAACCGACGGAAGTATTGCGATCATGCTGATCGAGGACGTTCCAGCCCATCTGCGCAACAAACTCGTGCGGCTGTATTGACGGGATCGCGACGGCCGATAATTGAGCAAAAGGGTCCAATTGGACCCTTTTGCTCATGTGCAAGCACATTCACTGCGCGGCCTTCTTCTCCTTTTCCGCTTTCTTTTCAGCTTTCTTCTGCGCTGCCTTCTGCGCGCGCTCTGCGTAGTCCTGGCGGTCGACGCGGTACTTTTCGGCGCGGTGGGCGGCGGCCTCGGCTTCTTCCGCCCGGCGGCGGGCCTCGGCGGCTTCGTGGCGGTTGCGCTCCTCGGCGTCGAGCAGCGCGCGGCTCTTGGCGTCCTGTTCGCTCTTGATGCGCTCGGCGTCCCTCTCCGACAGCGTTTTCAGACGCTCCTCGGTATCGGCGCGGTTGCGGGCTTCCTGCTCGGCGCGCTCGACGGCCTTCTGCGGCGCCTGTTCGGCCTGCTCGGCCTTGCGTTCCACGTAGCGGCGGTTCTTCTCGGCCAGATCGATGCGGCTGGCCTCGGTCTCGATCGCGCGCGCCTTGCGGATATCGACGACATGGCGCTCGCGGGCCTGATCCAGGCAACGATTGACCAGGAAGCGCTTGTAGCAGGCGATCTGCTCGTCCAGATAGCGTGCCTCGGTCGCCTCCCGCAAGCTCCGCGCCTGCTCGTGCAGCTTTTCGGCGCGGGCCGCTTCCGCCGCATGTCCATCCTTGGGCGCCTCATCGGCCGACGCAGGGCCAGGGATCAGGACGGCGAACAGCACGGCGGGGGCGAGAATGCGCATGGGACATCGGGGCGTGGACGACGGGACCGCTTACAATACCGGATTTGCCGCCCTCTTTCTCCCCCCGCTGCCGTGATCCAGTTCCGTAACCTGCGCCTCGCCCGCGGCGTCAAGACCCTCATCGAAGGCGCCAGCCTGCAGATCCACCCCGGCTGGAAGGTCGGCCTCACCGGCGCCAACGGCTGCGGCAAGTCCAGCCTGTTCGGCCTGTTGCGCGGCGAACTGCATCAGGAGGCCGGCGACCTCGAAATCCCCTCGTCGTGGGTGATCGCCCACGTCGCCCAGGAGACCCCGGCGCTGGCCCGCCCGGCCATCGAATACGCCCTCGACGGCGATGCCGAACTGCGCCGCATCGAAGCCGCCCTCACCGCCGCCGAAGCGGCCCACGACGGTGAGGAGATCGGCCATCTCCACGGCCGCCTGCAGGAGATCGGCGGCTACGCCGCCCGCGCTCGCGCCGCCGCGCTGCTCGACGGCCTCGGTTTTTCAGGCGCCGACCTGGAACGCCCGGTGGCGGATTTCTCGGGTGGCTGGCGGATGCGCCTCAACCTCGCCCAGGCGCTGATGTGCCGCTCCGACCTGCTGCTCCTCGACGAACCGACCAACCACCTCGACCTCGACGCGGTGATCTGGCTGGAGCAGTGGCTGGGCGACTACCGCGGCACACTGGTGCTGATCTCCCACGACCGCGACTTCCTCGACACGGTGGTTAACCAGATCGCCCACATCGAGAACCAGCAGCTCACCCTCTACACCGGCGGCTACTCGAACTTCGAACGCCAGCGCGCCGAGCGCCTGTCCCAGCAGCAGGCGCTGTTCGAGAAGCAGCAGCGCGAGCGCGCCCACCTGCAGAAATACGTCGATCGCTTCCGCGCCCAGGCCACCAAAGCCCGCCAGGCGCAGAGCCGCATCAAGGCGCTGGAGCGGATGGAAACCATCGCCGCCGCGCACATCGACACCCCTTTCAACTTCAGCTTCCGCGCCTGCGGCGCCGCCCCCGACCCGCTGCTGCAACTGGAAGACGCCGCGGTCGGCTACGAGAACAAACCGATCCTGTCGGACATGAAGCTGACGATCCGCCCCGGCGAGCGCATCGGCCTGCTTGGCCGCAACGGTGCCGGCAAATCCACGCTGATCAAGTTGCTGGCCGGCAGCCTCGCGCCCACCGCCGGCGAGCGCCGCGAGGGCAAGGGCCTGCAGCTCGGCTACTTCGCCCAGCATGCGCTGGAGAGCCTGCGTCCCGAAGAGTCGGCCCTGCAGCACATGCTGCGCGCCGACCCGCAAACCCGCGAACAGGAACTGCGCGACTACATCGGCGGCTTCGATTTCCGCGGCGACATGGCAACGGCTCCCTGTGCCCCCTTTTCCGGCGGCGAGAAATCCCGCCTCGCGCTGGCCCTGCTGATCTGGGGCCGGCCCAACCTGCTGCTGCTGGACGAGCCGACCAACCACCTCGACCTGGAAATGCGCCACGCCCTCACGCTGGCGCTGCAGGACTACGAGGGCGGCATGGTCATCGTGTCCCACGACCGCGCGCTGCTGCGCGCCACCTGCGACCGCTTCCTGCTGGTGGACGACGGGCGGCTGCAGCCCTTCGACGGCGACCTGGACGATTACAAGAGCTGGCTCGCCCAGCGCCGCGCCGCCGATGCGGCGGCGGCCCAGAACCCCGACCGCGCCGCCGACAAGGCCAGCCGCAAGGCCGGGCGCGAGGCCGCCGCCGCCGACCGCCAGGCACGTCTGGCCGCCCGCCGGCCGCTGCAAAAGGAACTCGACCAGCTCGACAAGAAGCTCGCCCCCTGGAACGCCGAAAAAGCCAGGCTCGACGAACGCCTCGCCGACCCCGCCCTCTACACCGGCCCCGAGGCCAGCGAGGTGCCCAGGCTGCTCCAGCGCCAGGCCGAACTCACCGGGAAGATCGACGAAGCCGAGCTGCGCTGGCTGGAACTGCACGAGGCGCTGGAAGCCATCCCCGCCGATTGAGCTGTCCCCCGAGGGGGCACTCAGTCCCATCGCGCGGCGGATTCGACAGGAGCCACCGCGGCGTCTTTGCTAGAATTACAGGTTACTCACGTCAACCGTCGTACTCTGGAGCTTCCGCCGTGCAACTCGTCTGCCTCGACCTCGAAGGTGTCCTCGTCCCCGAAATCTGGATCGAATTCGCCGAACGCACCGGCATCCCCGAACTGCGCCGCACCACCCGCGAGGAGCCGGACTACGACAAGCTGATGAAGTACCGCCTGGACCTGCTCAAGCAGCACAAGCTCGGCCTGCCGGACATCCAGAAGGTGATCTCCGAGATGGGCCCGGAGCCCGGCGCGAAGGATTTTCTCGACGCGCTGCGTCAGGAGTTCCAAGTGGTCATCCTCTCCGACACCTTCTACGAATTCGCGATGCCGCTGATGCGCCAGCTCGGCATGCCGACCCTGTTCTGCCACAAGCTCGAGGCCGACGCCGACGGCTTCCTGGTGAACTACCACCTGCGCATGGCCAACCAGAAGAAGGAAGCCGTGCAGCGCTTCAAGGAAATCAACTTCAAGGTCATCGCCGCCGGCGACTCCTACAACGACACCGCAATGCTTAAGGAAGCCCACGCCGGCATCCTGTTCCGCGCCCCGGACAGGGTCATCGCCGAATTCCCGCAATTCCCGGTCGAACGCGAGTACAGCGGCCTGATGGCCCAGGTCCGCGCCGCCTCGGCCCGCATCTGACCCCTCTCGCTTGCGGACGCCGCGCGGCGTCCGCCGACCTCACCATGCACCGCGAACGCTTTTACACCCTCTCCGCCTCCTGCCCCGACCGCTCCGGCATCGTCGCCCGGGTTTCCGGCTTCATCGCCGAACACCAGGGCTGGATTCTCGAGACCGCACTGCATGCCGAGCCGCCCGCCGAAGGCGAGAGCGCCGGACGTTACTTCATGCGCATCGAGATCAGGGCCGACTCCCTGCCTTTCCTGCTCACCGAACTGCGCGAGCGCTTCCGCCCGGTGGCGGAGGCACTGCAGATGAAATGGAAGATCACCGACTCGGCGGTCAAGAAGCGCGTCGTGATCCTCGTGTCCAAGCAGGAACACTGCCTCTACGACCTGCTCGCGCGCTGGCAGTCGAAGGAACTCGACATCGAGATCCCCTGCGTGATCTCCAACCACAACACCTTCCGCGGCTTCGTCGAGTGGCACGGCATCCCCTTCCATCACGTGCCGGTCACCGCCGACAACAAGCCCCAGGCCTATGCCGAGGTGCAGCGCCTGTTCGAGGAATCCCACGGCGACACGATGGTGCTGGCGCGCTACATGCAGATCCTTTCGCCCGAGCTGTGCGCCGCCCATCCGGGCAAGATCCTCAACATCCACCACAGCTTCCTGCCCAGCTTCGTCGGCGCCAAGCCCTATCACCAGGCCTACGAGCGCGGCGTCAAGCTGATCGGCGCGACCTGCCACTACGTCACCGCCGACCTCGACCAGGGCCCGATCATCGAGCAGGACGTGATCCGCATCGACCACTCCGACTCGGTCGAGGATATGGTGCGTTACGGCAAGGACATCGAGAAGGCCGTGCTCGCCCGCGGCCTGCGCTACCACCTGGAAGACCGGGTGCTGGTGCACGGCAACAAGACCGTGGTGTTCCGCTGAGCCCCTTCAGCCGATCAGCCCGGCGGTGGGACGGGGCCGCCCTCCCGACGGTCCGCCTCGCCGGTCAGCGGCACGAAGATGACCGGCAGCACGGCGCGCTCGCTGAGGGTGCCGGCCTCGTCCTTGCGCAGCACGACCAGATCCTGACCGTAGAAGCTGCCACCACCCACCGGCGCGACTAGCGTACCGCCAGGCTTCAGCTGGGCGATCAGCGCCGGAGGAATCTCCGGTGCCGCGGCGGTGACCAGGATGCCGTCGTAGGGGGCATGCTCGGGCCAGCCCAGGCGCCCGTTGCCCTCGCGCACCTCCACGTTGCCGACGCCCAGCCGGCGCAGCCGCCCGGCCGCCAGCCGGGCCAGTTCGGGAACGATCTCCAGCGTATAGACCTGCTTGACCAGCCGGGCCAGCACCGCCGCCTGGTAGCCCGAACCCGATCCCACCTCGAGGATCACGTGCCCGGGCTGAGGCTCGACCAGGTCACTCATCAACGCGACGATGAAGGGCTGGGAGATGGTCTGCCGGTGGCCGATGGGCAAGGCCTCGTTGCGGTAGGCCGCCCAGCGGAGTTCCTCCGGCACGAAGTCGTGGCGGGACACCGCACGCATCGCCTCCATCACCCGTGGCGCCAGGCTGGCACGCCCGGTCATGTCGCGGGTGCTGCGCACATCCCCGCGGATCTCGTCGAGCAGTCGCTCGACTTCCGCGTCGTGATTCCCGAACATGCCTGGCCCTCCTTCGTCCGCGAGCAGTCCGCCCACGGGCCGGCGGCACCGGGCTGCACTGCGACGCCAGCATGATAGCGCCGTCGTCGATGGCGGGCGGCTGCGGCCCAGCCGTCCGACCAGCGCAGACCGCCCCCGGCCGGGGGCGGTGCGGATCGGCGCCCGGCCCGCTTAACGCGGCGCCAGCGTCAGCCGCTCGATGCGTCCGCTGCCTTTCACGACTTCCGCTCTCGTGCCCAGCACCGGCTTGTTGCGCCAGGTGTCGTACATCTCCATCTGGTCGAGATAGTGCGGGCCGACGCTGCCGTCCGGCGCGACGAAGCCGTCCTGACCCGGCGCGGCGACGTCCCAGCTCTTCACCTCGCGCCCGCCCAGCACCGTCATGTTGTTCTCGGTGCCGCGGTTCATCGCGACGTGGGAGAACTGGACTTCCTTCTCGCCGGCCTGCGGCACGCCGAAGAAGTTGCTGGTGAAGAACTTGTTCTTCGCCACCGGCGCCAGCCAGCCGGCCATGTCGGCGCCGAAGCGCTTGGTGAGCTCGGCGTCGGCATCGGCCAGCGCCTGCAGCGTGAACTCGCCGAGGCTGCGCCCCTTCAGGAAGTCGTGGCGCATCGTCTCGTTCTTCTGCTGGGCGCGGACAATGCGGTGCAGCACCTTGACGCCCGGCTGGACGTTGATCGAGCCGGCCGGCGGCGCCTCGACCATGGGGTAGCCGGCGCTGAGGTAGAACTTGGCGAAGTCCGCCGGCAGATCGGCGGCGACTGTCGAACGCAGCATCGCCGCAAACCACGCGGGCAGGATCGCCGAGGCCGGGCTGTCGTACTTGCCGTCGCGGTTCTCATCCTGATTCATGCGGTTCCAGCCCGCCAGCAAACCGACCATCTGGCGGCGGCGGTCGTCGGCGGGCAGAGCGGCGACGGCCCGTTCGAGGCTCGGCAGGAAGTAGCGGACATTCACGTCGGCCAGGCTGGTCGGCTTCAGCAGGCCCCACATCGCGTCGGCGTCGAGACGCGGCTGGGCGGCCAGGCGCTGTTCGAGTTCATGGAGGCGGTCCGCGCCGCCCCACGACAGCCACAGCATGTCGGGGTTGGGATAACCCTTCATCGGCGAGTTGTTCCAGTTCACGAGGTAGCCGGTGTCGGGGTTGTAGACCTGCGGGTTGCTGCGGAAGGGCAGCAGGCCCTTCCAGTCCATCTCGCCGGTGCCCGGCACCGGCAGGCGCAGGTCGTGGCCGGCCTGGCGCTCGGGATACTTGCCGGTATGCACGTAGCCGATGTTGCCGCGCTGGTCGGCGTAGTACCAGTTGATGGTCAGCGCGTTGCGCTCGGCCTGGCCCAGCCAGCCTTTCCAGTCGGTCGCCTGGCCCTGGCGCACCCAGCCGAACAGGGAGTCCAGCTCGCGTCCGCTCCAGGTGCGCGCCTTGGCATAGGCGACGCCGGCCTTGGCATCGCTCTTGACCACCAGGCCATGCACCGTGCGGTAGACGTCCAGACTCTCGGCCGGCGCGCCCTTGACGGCGATGGATTCGGTGCGCTTCTCCATCTGCTTCCACTCGCCCTTGTGGAAGTAGCGGGTCGGGTCGGCCGGATCGAGCTTCTCGGCGAAGATGTCCACGCCGTCGCCGAAGCCCGCCGTCGCCCCCCAGCCAAGCTTGCCGTTGTGGCCGAACAGGATGCACGGGTAGGCGAAGGGCGTGTTGCCGACGATCTCGAAGCCTGCCCCGTGCAGGCCGATGCCGTAGGTGTAGGCCGGCGCGAACCAGCCGAACTGGGGGCCGTTGAGGAGGATGGAGTTGGCCCCGGCGGCGCGCTTCTTGCCGACGATCCACAGGTTGCTGGCCGCCGGGAAGCCGGCCTGGCCGCTCATCCCGAAGCTTTCGAGCTGGGCCAGCAGCACCTCCTTCTGCGCCTCCAGCGGGCCGCCCAGCAGCGCGCCGTCGGCGCTCCTGGCGAGGCGGGCAAGGCTGGGCGGCGTGTCGCGGTAGTCCGGCAGGGTGTAGGCGATGGCGCCCGACGCGCTCACCGGCACCGTGTAGCGGCCGGCGCTTTCGGGCACGGTGGTCGGCGCCTCCGGGTCGACCACCCATTTCAGTTCGTCGAAGATGGCCTGGCCGGCCGCCGCGCCGTGCTTGTCCTTCAGCGCGGTGAGCAGGCCCAGGTTGTCGATCTCGGTGTTGAAGTCGGAGAAGCGGTTGGCCATCGTGCCGACGAAGACCATCACCACGTCGAAGGCGGTCCACGGCTCCGGCGTGAAACCGAAATCGGTGAACTGCCTGGGCATCAGCCGGCCCGGCTCGGCCTTCACCTTGTCGAGCCAGGCGTTCATGCCGGCGGCGTAGCCTTCGAGGATGTCCCGATCGGCCTTGGGCAGCGCGGCGATCTGGTCATGGATCGACTGGGGCCAATAGTTTGCGCGAATCCCTTTGTCAAAAGCGATGAATTTCGGCCCAAGCACCTCGGCGACCCGCCCCTGGGTGCTGCGCCGTGCCATTTCCATCTGGAACAGGCGATCCTGGGCGACGACATAGCCGTAGCCGTAGAACAGCCCGAAGGGGGATCGGGCGTAAACATGGGGCATGCCGTAGCCGTCGCGACGAATCTCGACGCCTTCCTGCGCGGCGGCGGCCTGCGGCGCGCCAACGGCCTGGGGTGAGCGGGCGGTGGCTGGCAGCGCAGCGCTCAGCAGCACGGCACCCAGGGCGGTGGCAGCCAGCGTGGTGGCGCGCCGTACTTGGGAACGGGATGGGTTCATCGGTGTCTCCTCCGCCTCGTCATGGCTGGATTTATGTTTAGGGGAATGCGTTACGAATGTTACAAAGCACGTTACGATGCGTCCAATGCAAAACGTTAAATGTTTCGATAACTGGATGTAATCAATGAACCTGGCTCACCTGCGCCATCTGGTCGCCCTCGCCGAACACCAGTCCTTCCGCAAGGCCGCTGCCGCGCTGTTCGTCACCCAGCCGGCGCTGAGCCGCAGCATCCAGGCGCTGGAACGCGAACTCGACGTGCGGCTGGTGGACCGGGTTGGACGGAAGAACATCCTGACCGCCTACGGCCAGCAGGTGGTCGACCGGGCGCGCAAGATCCTGTTCGAGGCCTCGGAGATCCGCCGCGGCGCATCCCTGGCGCTGGGCGGCGAAGCGGGCACGCTCCGCCTGGGTCTCGGGCCGACTCCGGCGGCCATGCTGGCCACGCCCTTCCTGGTTCACATGGCGGACCGCCATCCGGGCATCCAGGTCAGGCTCGCGCGGGGGTCGATCGAACTGCTGTGCCAGGCACTGCGTAACGAGAAGGTGGATGTGATCGCGGTCGACTGCCGCGCGCTGGCGGCCACCGAGGATCTGGCGATCGAGGCGCTGCCCTCGCTGCGGGCCGGCTTCGCGTGCCGCGCGGGGCATCCACTGCTGTCCCTGCCCCGGGTGGACCTGGCGCTGCTGCGCGGCTACCCGGTGGCATCGACGCCACTGTCCGAAGAAGTGTCCCGCGACCTGGTCGCGGAACTCGGCCAGGACGCCCATCCGAGCCGCCTGGTGACCCTCAGCAGCGAGGACATCGGCGGCCTCGTCGAGGTGGTCGAGAAGACCGACGCGATCTTCCTCGGCGTTTTCGCGGCAGCGCAGAAACAGCTCGACGGCGGGCGCCTCGTCGAATTGCGGCTGCAACCGCACTTCGAACGCATCGGCCGCTATGCGCTGGTGACCCTCGCCGGACGCAGCGAATCCCCCGCGCAAGCCTTGTTCCGCGCCTTCGCCCACGCACATTTCCACGATTAGCGGCAGTGCCCGCCGCAGGCACCGGCCGGGGTCAGGCTTTCTTGACGAACTCCGACTTGAGCTGCATCGCGCCGAAACCCTCGATCCTGCAGTCGATGTCGTGGTCGCCATCGACGAGCCGGATGTTCTTGACCTTGGTGCCGACCTTCACCACCGAGGACGAGCCCTTGACCTTCAGATCCTTGATCACGGTGACCGTGTCGCCGTCCTGCAAGACGTTGCCGTTGGCGTCGCGGACGACCTTCTGCGCCTCGGCGGCGGCGACCTTGGGCCACTCGTGGGCGCACTCGGGGCAGACGAAGTTGTCGCCGTCCTCATAGGTGAATTCGGACGAACACTGGGGGCACTTGGGCAGGCTGCTCATGCGGACTCCTGGGCGGATGCGGTGCGGCGCTTTTCCAGCAGCAGGCCGCACTCGAGGTGATGGGTGTAAGGAAACTGGTCGAAGGCCGCGGCGGCGGCGATGCGGTGGGTCGGGTGCAGCGCCGCGACATTGTCCCGCAGCGTGTCGGGGTTGCAGGAGATGTACAGGATGCGCTCGAAGCCACGGGCCAGTTCGACGGTCGGCGCATCCAGGCCGGCGCGCGGCGGATCGACGAAAAGCGTCGTGAAGCGGTAAGCGGCGAGGTCCACGTCCTTCATGCGACGGTATTCACGGCCGCCGGCCAGCGCGTCGCTGATCTCGTCGCTGGCCATGCGCACCATCGCCACGTTGGCAACGCCATTGGCCTCGAGGTTGTAGTGCGCGGCCTGCACCGAGGGCTTGCTCATCTCGGTGGCCAGCACCCGCCCGAACAGCGGCGCCAGCGCAACGGTGAAGTTGCCGTTGCCGCAGTAAAGCTCGAGCAGGTCACCGCCGCTGCCGGCCGCCTGCGCCCGGGCCCAGCCGAGCATCTGGCGGTTCACCCCACCGTTGGGCTGGGTGAAGCTGCCTTCGATCTGCTTGTACTTCAAGCGCCGGCCGTCCAGCTCGAATTCCTCGAGCAGCCAGTCGCGGCCGACAACGATCTTCTGCCTGCGGCTGCGGCCGATGATCTGCGCGCCCAGTTCGGCCGCCAGTTCGGTCGCGGCGGCCTCCCAGCCGGCATCCAGCGGCCGGTGATAGACCAGGCTGATCATCAGTTCACCGGACAGCGTGGCGAGGAACTCCACCTGGAAGATCTTGCGCCTCAGCGCCTCGCTGGCCATCAGGCACTCGCGCAGGCGCGGCATCGCCGCGGCGATGGGCGGCGCGGCGGGCGGAAAGGCGTCGAGGGTCAGCACGCGCTTCGGCTCCGCCGGGTCGAACATCGCGTAGTCCACGCGCGGACCCTCGTGCCACATCCGGAACTCGGCGCGCAGCCGGTAAGCCAGCGGGGCGGATGCGAAGACGGCAGGATCGGGCAGATCGAAAGCGGCGAACTCGCGCCGGTAGCGGTCCACCTTGGCGGCAAGCTGAGCGGCGTAGTCGGCGGGATTGAAACTGGGCAGGGACATGCGGCGGAACGGGTGGAACTTGGGCGGAGGGGCGAATATACGCCTGTCGGGCCATTCCAAGAACAACGGGCGCCGCAGCGCCCGTTGTTCCGGTGAGGCCTCCAGCCCGATTACTGGTGGTAGGCGCTTTCCCCGTGGGAGGTGATGTCGAGGCCTTCCCGCTCCTCGTCTTCCGGCACACGCAGACCGATGAACATATCCACCAGCTTGTAGGCCAGGAAGGCGACGACCGCGGACCACACGACGGTGATGCCGACGGCGGTGGCCTGGATGAGCACCTGGTCGGCGATCGAGTAGCCGTCGGCCACCTTGTTGGCGACGTAGTCCCAGATGCCGGCGCCGCCCAGGGACGGGGCCGCGAAGACACCGGTCAGGATCGCGCCGAGGATGCCGCCGACGCCATGCACGCCGAACACGTCGAGGGAGTCGTCCGCACCGAGCATGCGCTTGAGGCCATTGACGCCCCACAGGCACACGCAGCCGGCCAGCAGGCCCATCACGATGGCCCCCACGACCCCGACAAAGCCAGCCGCCGGGGTGATCGCGACGAGACCCGCGACGGCACCGGACGCGCCACCGAGGCCGGACGGCTTGCCCTTGATGAGCCATTCGGCGATCAGCCAGGAGAAGGCGGCGGCGGCGGTGGCCACCCAGGTATTCACGAAGGCCAGCGCGGCGACGCCGTTGGCTTCGAGCGCGGAGCCGGCGTTGAAGCCGAACCAGCCCACCCACAGCAGCGCGGCGCCGACGATGGTCAGGGTCAGGCTGTGCGGCGCGAAGGACTCGCGGCCGAAACCGATGCGCTTGCCGACCAGGAAGGCACCGACCAGGCCGGCCACGGCGGCATTGATGTGCACCACGGTGCCGCCGGCAAAGTCCAGGGCGCCCTTCTGAAACAGGAAGCCCGCCGTCGCATTGGCCGCCTCAGCCGCCTCGGCGGAGAGGTAGGCGTCCGGACCGGCCCAGTACCAGACCATGTGCGCGATCGGCAGGTAGCTGAAGGTGAACCAGATCACCGAGAACAGCAGCACCGCGGAAAACTTGATGCGCTCGGCAAAGGCGCCGAGCACCAGGGCCACGGTGATCGCCGCGAAGGCGCCCTGGAAGGCCACGTAGATCAGCTCCGAGATCACCACGCCCTTGCTGAAGGTGGCGGCGACCGAGTCCGGCGTGATCCCCTTCAGGAAGACCTTGTCGAGCCCGCCGAAGAAGGCGCTACCCTCGGTGAAGGCGATCGAGTAGCCGTACATCACCCACAGCACGGAGACCAGCGAGAACACCGCGAAGACCTGCAGCAGCACCGACAGCATGTTCTTCGCGCGCACCAGACCGCCGTAGAACAACGCCAGGCCAGGGATGCACATCAGGATCACGAAGGCCGTCGACACGAACAGCCAGGCGTTGTCGCCCTTGTTGGGCACGGGGGCCGGCGCGGCTTCGGCCGGTTTCGCCTCGGCAGACTGGGCGGCGACCGGCGGCGTGACCGGCTTGGCGTCGGCCTTGGCCTCGGTCACCGCGGTGATGGAGGCCGGCGCGTCGGGCTTGTCCGCCGCCAGCGCGCCGCCCGCGAAGCTGACCGCCAGGGTGGTCAGCAGGGCTGCGAAAAGTCTCTTCATGATGCTTGGCTCCTTATCACAGCGCATCGGCGCCGGACTCGCCGGTGCGGATGCGGATGGCTTGTTCCAGGTCGAACACGAAGATCTTGCCATCGCCGATCTTGCCGGTGCTGGCGGATTTCTCGATGGCTTCGATGACCTGTTCCAGGATCTCGGAGGCGACCGCGGCTTCGATCTTCACCTTGGGCAGGAAGTCGACGACGTATTCGGCGCCACGATACAGCTCGGTGTGGCCCTTCTGGCGGCCGAAACCCTTGACCTCGGTCACCGTGATGCCTTGCACACCGATGGCGGACAGGGCCTCGCGGACTTCATCGAGCTTGAAGGGTTTGATGATGGCGGTGACGAGTTTCATTTTTGAGTCCTCCGCCTGGCGGCCTGGAAAAGCCGCCGGGCGCTTGCGTAGGTTAGAAAGTGCGGGTCACGGAGAAGAGGAAACGGCCCTTGGCCATGTCCTTGCCGGAAGTCGGGTTGGTGTACCAGGCTTCGGTGCCGTTGGTCGTGATGTAGCTGAGCGCGAACAGGTTGCCGCTGACATCCTTGGTCACGCCGACCTTCCAGTCGGTGTAGGACGCGCCGCCGGCGCTCGAACCATTGACCTTCTGGCGGCCGACGTGGCCGACCAGATTGACCGTCGGCACCAATTCATAATTGGCGCTCAGGTCCAGGTAGCTGGAGTTCTTGCTGCCGGTCCACCCGAACAGGTCGGAGAAGGAGTGGGAGTACTTCAGGGTCAGGAAGGTCCATGAGCCGGCGACATAGCCTTCCAGCGTGTTCGGGTTGTTGCCGTAGCCGGAGCCCGGGTAGAAATACTGGAGCAGGCCGACGTCGTAGCCGAAATCGCCGATGGTGTTCTTGTAGCCACCGTAGAAATCCCATTCCAGGCTGTTGCTGATCTTCGGATCGGCGTCCGACAGCCAGGACACGTTGGAACCCCAGGTGCCGACGTAGAGGCCGCTGGCGTGCGCGTAGTCGAGCCCCCCCTGGACGGCCGGCTTGCGGTTGGTCTGGCCGATGCCGCGGTAGATGTATTCCGAGGCCAGCGTCACATTGGCCGTGTAGGTGTGCTCCGGAGCGGGGGCAGCTTCGGCAGCGCCGACCAGGGTGGGCAGGGCTGCGCCAGCAGCGATCAGAGCAGAAGCGATGACGGTCTTGCGCATGATGGGAATCTCCAGGTGATCGAAAGGTGGTGAGCTTGACTAAGCAATCCACGTGCCAATTTTAAAAACAACTTAATTTCATACACTTGGATCATCAGTGCGACTTTTGCTGCAGAGCAGGAAGGGTTGTCCGCGCACCAAGGCGGAATGATGCACCAAAGCAGGGCGCCGTTTTGGTGCATCCGTGCCACCGGCAGGCCCGGGGGCGCGGTGCTACACTCAGGCCAACCCGCCTTTCTTTCTGCCCTGTGAGGAGCGCAGCCATGACCAATCCGAAGATCCTCGATGAAATCGGTGCCAAAGTCTCCGAACTCCTTGCCAGCAGCCCCGCCAAGGATCTGGAAAAGAACGCCCGCGCGCTGCTCGCCAGCGGCTTCTCCAAGCTCGACTTGGTGACCCGCGAGGAATTCGAGGTGCAGAAAGAGGTGCTCACCCGCACCCGCGACAAGCTCGCCGAGCTCGAGCGTCGCGTCGCCCACCTCGAGAACGAACTGGCGACCCGCGCCCCGGCCGACGAATAAGCCGCTGCGGCGTAATCCCGCGAGGGCGCTGCGGCGCCCTCGTCCGTTTCCGCAGCGACCCAGGCCAGCCGGGCCGAACCCTTACCGAGCCCCTTACCGAGCCCGCGCCTCCGCCTCGCGACCTGAGCCCTGTAACATTTTCGTCACACGCCCAAAAGACAATTGCGGGATGAAAAGAACCCTCCTCGCTGGCCTGCTCTTGTCGAGCGCGCCAGCGGCCTTTGCGGCGCGTCCCTTCGTGACCGACGACGCCCGCCTGACCACCGCCGGCAGTTGCCAGCTCGAGACCTGGGCCCGCGTCTACGATCACAGCCGTGAGCTGTGGGCATTGCCTGCCTGCAACCCCACCGGCAATCTCGAATTCACGGCCGGCGCCGGCGTGGCCACGAGCGACGCCGGCAGCAGGACGGAAGACTACGTCCTGCAGCTCAAGACACTGTTCCGGCCCCTGCAGACCAATGGCTGGGGCTGGGGGCTCGGGATCGGCACCGTCCGTCATCCGAAGATCAACCCGGGCCCGAACCTCCTCGGCAACACCTACGCCTACGTGCCGGTCTCGCTCTCCTTCAACGACGACAGGCTGGTCGTACACACCAACCTCGGTCTGCTGCGCGATCGGGCCAGCTGGGAAAACAACATGACCTGGGGCCTCGGCGGCGAATTCCAGGCAACACCACGCCTGCTGCTGATCGCCGAGACCTTCGGCGACCACCGCAATCAACCCTACCTGCAGCTCGGCGGGCGCTATACGATCCGTCCCAACCTCATCCAGGTGGACGCCACCATCGGCCAGCAATTGACCGGCCCGGCAAACAGCCAGTGGATCTCGGTCGGGCTGCGGCTGACCCCCGAGAGGCTGTTCTAAGCGATTGCGCGCCGCCCTCCGGCGCTGAGCCTCACCGGAAAGCTGCAGCCCGCGCAGCAAGCGGCTACACTCCGCGCTTTATGCAAAACTCATCATGAGCCTGGCCGTCCTCTCCAGCCGTGCCCTGGTCGGCCTGCAGGCGCCGGAGGTCTGCGTCGAGGTGCATCTCGCCAACGGTCTGCCGGCCTTCGCGCTGGTCGGTCTGCCCGACGTGGAGGTGCGCGAGGCCCGCGACCGGGTCCGCGCGGCGCTGCAGACCGGCCGGTTCGAGTTTCCGCAGCGGCGCATCACCGTCAACCTCGCACCGGCCGACCTCCCCAAGGAAGGCGGCTGCTTCGATCTGCCGATCGCCCTCGGCATCCTCGCCGCCTCCGGGCAGATCCCCGGCGACCGGCTGGGCGACTACGAGTTCGCCGGAGAACTGTCGCTGAGCGGCGAGCTGCGCCCGGTGCGCGGCGCCCTCGCGCTGGCCCGCCAGGCCGCGCGGAGCGGCCGCCGGCTGATCCTCCCCGCCGCCAATGCCGCCGAAGCGGCGCTGGTGCGGGAGGTCACCATCCTGCCGGCCGGCAGCCTGCTCGCCGTCGTCGCCCACCTGTGCGGTCACCGCCCGATCGACGCCTATGCCGGCGCGCCGCTGGCCGAGCCGCCGGCCTATCCCGACCTCGCCGACGTGAAGGGCCAGTCCCAGGCCCGCCGGGCGCTGGAAGTCGCCGCCAGCGGACAGCATTCGCTGCTCTTCTTCGGCCCGCCTGGCACCGGCAAGTCGATGCTGGCCCAGCGCCTGCCCGGCCTGCTGCCGCCGATGGACGACGACGAGGCCCTCGAAAGCGCGGCCGTCCACTCGGTCGAAGGCAGCTTCCGGCCGGAACGCTGGCGCCAGCGCCCGCTGCGCGCGCCGCACCACTCGGCCTCGTCGGCGGCCCTGGTCGGCGGCGGCAGCACACCGCGGCCCGGCGAGATCAGCCTCGCCCACAACGGCGTGCTGTTCCTCGACGAGCTGCCGGAATTCGACCGGCGGGTCCTCGAGGCGCTGCGCGAACCCCTCGAGAGCGGCCATGTGACCATCTCCCGCGCCGCCCGGCGGGCCGAGTTCCCCGCGCGCTTCCAGCTCGTCGCGGCGATGAACCCCTGCCCCTGCGGCTACCATGGCGCGCCGGACGGGCGCTGCCGCTGCACCCCCGACCAGATCGCGCGCTACCGCGGCAAGCTGTCCGGCCCCCTTCTCGACCGCATCGACCTGCTCCTCGAAGTCCCCGCGCTGCCCGTTGCCGACCTGCACACCGCCCCCGCCGGCGAGCCCTCGGCAGCGGTGCGGGAAAGGGTCGCGCGGGCCTGGGCGATCCAGCACGCCCGCCAGCGCAAACCCAACGCCCGCCTGGCCGGTGCCGAGATCGAGCGCTGGTGCCAGCCCGACGAGGCCGGCCAGCGCCTGCTCGCCACCGCCATCGAGCGCCTTGGCCTGTCCGCCCGGGGTTACCATCGCATCCTGAAGGTCGCGCGTACAATCGCCGACATGAACGAGGCCCACACTATCGGCCCCGCCCACGTCGCCGAAGCCGTGCAGAGCCGGCGCGGCCTGGCGTGATGGGAGTTAAGAGTGAAGGGTGAAGTGGCCGGGCTGCAGGCTTGTGCGCTGGCGGTCGGCGAAACGCGAACCGTCCGCAAGCCCCCTTCACCCTTCACCCTTCACCCTTCACCCTTCACCCTTCACCCTTCACCCTTCACCCTTCACCCCATCCAA
>Ga0213919_1000461_pt1 | contig 18055 bp, 13 predicted proteins | sample McNCre317MG_FD_161056 | JGI IMG/M metagenome (GOLD analysis project Ga0213919, IMG submission 161056) | Freshwater microbial communities from McNutts Creek, Athens, Georgia, United States - 3-17 MG | ecosystem: Environmental > Aquatic > Freshwater > Creek | place: USA: Georgia | collected... | reverse complement strand
TGTGCGTAGCGCACTCACCTTTCGGGTGGGGCGTGACGGAGGAACGAAAGCCTGTGCTCATGCGGCCCTCAAGGATTCTCAAAGCGGTCAACTGCCGTTTCTAGGTTCAAAATAATTGAATGATGCCATCAATGTTGCAGCACTTCATCGTCACCGGCCGCGGCTACAGTGAGCGCAATTCAACGCAACCGATTCCGGAGACCGAGCATGCTGACCCTCAGACGTTCGCAAGACCGCGGCCATGCCGACCACGGCTGGCTGAAGAGCCAACATTCCTTTTCCTTCGCCGGCTACTACGATCCCGCCTGGCTGGGCTGGGGCAATCTGCTGGTCATCAACGAGGACCGCATCGCCCCCGGCACCGGCTTCGGCACCCACGGCCACCGGGACATGGAGATCATCAGCTACGTGATCTCCGGCGAACTCGCGCACCGCGACAACATGGGCAACGGCACGGTGATCCCGCCCGGCGACGTGCAGCGCATGAGCGCGGGGCGCGGCGTGATGCACAGCGAGTTCAACCATGCCGCGGACCAGGTCACCCATTTCTTCCAGATCTGGATCGAGCCTGAGCGCAGCGGCATCGATCCGGGCTACGAGCAGAAGACCTTCGCGGATGCCGAGAAGCGCGGCCGCCTGCGCCTCGTCGCGTCGCCGGATGGCGCCGACGGCTCGGTGACGATCCACGCCGACGCGTCGCTGTACGCCGGGCTGCTGGACGGGGACGAACTCGTCAGCGCGCCGCTGGACCCCGAGCGCAAGGTTTACGTGCATCTGGTGCGCGGCCGGCTGACCGTCAATGGCGAGGTCCTGCACGGTGGCGATGCGGCGCTGCTGGCTGGCGAGCACGCGCTGACGCTGATCGGGGGCGAGGACGCGGAGGTGCTGGTCTTCGACCTGGCGGCCTGAGCCGGACGGGCTTTCCCGGCAGGGGGCGGCCGATCAGTGCAGGTCGCCCTTGTCCGGCGGAACCGGCAGTACCGGGATCCCCTCAGCCATCAGTTCGAGCACATCATTGCGCTCGGCCTTGCCGCGGATCGCCCGCTCTTCGGCGTCACCGTAGTGGATGCGCCGGGCTTCCTCGGCGAAGCGTTCGCCGACGTCCTCGGAGTGGCTCGCAGCAGCCCGTAGCGCTTCGACGAGACGGGTTGCGACCTCTTCCGGCACGGGCGCCACGGGCGGGGCCGGGTGGGAACCGGTCTGCACGTAGGGGGCCGACGGCAGGCGGCGGATCTGATGGGAGTGGCAGCTGGGGCAGCTGATCTGGCCGGCGGCGCGCTGGGCCTCGAAGGCGTCGCTCGACGCGAACCAGGCCTCGAAGCGGTGCTCCTGGTCGCAGATGAGGTCGAGGACGATCACGGTGACGTCGGCGCGGAGGTGGTGCCCGGAACGGGAGTCGAACCCGTACGCCTTGCGGCTCCGGATTTTAAGTCCGGTGTGTCTACCCATTTCACCATCCGGGCGGTTGGGGCTCAGCGCGGCTGCTCGGGCAGCGTGATGTTCACTTCGAGGATTTCGCAGTTGTCCTGCTTCTCGAGCTGGACCTTGATGTCGTCGGCGCCGACGTTCACGTATTTGGAAATCACCTGGATGAGCTCCTGCTGCAGCGCCGGGAGGAAGTCGGGTGCGCGGTTGCTGCTGCGCTCGTGGGCGATGATCAGTGACAGGCGTTCCTTGGCGACCGCGGCGGTCTTCTGTTTGGTGCTGAAGAATTCCTGAAAGTAGGAGAGGAGGGACATCTCACTTGCCTCCGAAGAGCCGCTTCAGGAGGCCGGGCTTTTCGTAATTGACGAAACGCAGCGGCCGGTCTTCGTCGAGGAAGCGTGCCACCACGTCCAGATAGGCGGTGGCGACGTCGCTGTCCTTCAGGTGGATCGCCGGCAGACCCTGGTTGGAGGCCTGCAGCACATCGTCGGATTCGGGGATCACGCCGATCAGCGGGATGCGCAGCAGTTCCTGCACATCCTTGTAGGACAGCATCTCGCCGTCTTCGACGCGCTTGGGGGAGTAACGGGTGACCAGCAGGTGCTCCCGGACCGGCTCGCGGCCTTCGATGGCGCGGCGGCTCTTGCTCTGCAGGATGCCGAGGATGCGGTCGGAGTCGCGCACGGAGGAGACTTCCGGGTTGGTGACGATGATCGCCTCGTCGGCGAAGGTCAGGGCCATCACCGCGCCGCGCTCGATGCCTGCCGGAGAGTCGCAGACCACGTACTCGAAGCCCATGTGGGTGAGCTCCTTGAGCACCTTCTCGACGCCTTCCTCGGTCAGCGCGTCCTTGTCGCGGGTTTGCGAGGCGGGCAGCACGAAGAGGTTCTCGCAGTGCTTGTCCTTGATCAGCGCCTGGTGCAGGTTCGCTTCGCCATTGACGACGTTGATCAGGTCGTACACCACGCGGCGCTCGCAGCCCATGATGAGGTCGAGGTTGCGCAGGCCCACGTCGAAGTCGATGACCGCGGTCTTGAAGCCGCGCAGCGCGAGGCCGGTGGAGACGCTCGCACTGGAGGTGGTCTTGCCGACGCCGCCCTTGCCGGAGGTTACTACGATGACGCGTGCCACGATGTTCCCTTCAATATTGACGCCGCTTCAGTCGTTCTGGAGCGGGATGATTTCTAGCGTGTGGAGGTTGTCCGAACCGCTCAGCCGGACCTGGGCGTTGCGCCCGGCGACGGCTTGCGGGATGCCGCGGTCGAAGGTGCGATAGACGCCGGCGATGGAGACCAGTTCGGGGCCGAAGTTGGTGCTGAAGATCCGGGCGGAGGTGTCGCCGCGGGCACCGGCCAGCGCGCGGCCGCGCAGCGGGCCGTAGCAGTGGATGCTGCCGTCGGCGATGACTTCCGAGCCGGGGCTCATGCCGGCGAGGAGGACCAGGTCGCCGCCCTTGGCATAGACCTGCTGGCCGGAGCGCAGCGGACGCTCGACGACCTGAGTCGGGGCGCGGGGGGGCTCGTCAGCCGGTGCGCCGGCTGCCACGGGTGCCAGCGGCGGCACCTCGGCGGTGGACGCCGGGGCCGGCGCTGGCGGAGTGATCGGGCGTTCGGCGGCCGGGACGTCGTCACCGAGCAAGGCGAGGTTGACACGGCGGGCGCCATCGTGGAGGTGGGGCGGGAGCCTGCGCACGCCGACCGGCTGCAACTGGTAGCGGCGCAGCAGGCTGATCAGGGCCGTCCAGTCCACCCGCTCGGGTTGCCCGCCGAGTTGCGAGAAATCGAGGATGGCCGGTTCGCCGGCAAAGAAGTCCGGCATGCCGCCGAGCATCATGTGCAGCGCGTCGGCGAGGCGCACGGCGTCCGCGTCGCGGATGTATGCGGTCATCACGGCGAGGCTGGCGCCCTTGAACTCGATCAGTTTGCCCTGCGGAGCTGCGTCGGCCATGGAGTCGGAATGGGGATACTCGGAATAAAACCGGCCAAGTCTACTTTTCGGCGGTGTTTAGGGCAAGTCTGCCCGTAAATCAATGCAGTAGGCGGGGTTTGACAGGCTCCTCGGGCGGGGGCGCGAAGAGCGCCGCGACGTCGTCGGCGGACAGGCGGTATTCGTGGTTGGAGAGGTCGTCGTGGATGAGGATCTCGCCGTGTTCGGCGAGCACCGCGTCGAGCTCGGCACGTCCGAGGGCGCGCAGCATGCCGCGCACCTTGTCCCAATCCAGGGGCCAGTCGTGGGTGACTTCGCGGGCGTCGAAGAGGCGCACGGTTTCCTGGTGGAAGAGGCGGGTCAGGATCTGTTCGGCCGGCAGGTCAAGCAGTTCGTCGGTGCGCAGTGTGGCGGCCAGGCGGGTGACGCGGTCCCAGCCGTCCGGGTCTTTCCGGTCGGCATCGGGGAGCTTCTGCAGGAACAGGCAGGCCGCCCTGCCGGCAGAGCAGGCTGCCTGCAGCGCGGCGGGCTGTTGTTCGGACTGGGTCAGATAGTGCTCGAAGATGGCGGCGATGGTGTCGCCTTCGATGGGCACGTAGCTTTGATAGGGGCGGCGCAGTTCGGGCATGTCGAGGGTCAGCAGGAGCTGGCCGTCGCCGATCAGTTCGCCGATGCCTGTCTTGCCGGCGGCTTCGGCGCCGGCCTTGGCGTAGCCGCGCAGGTTGAGGGTCTCGGTGACGTCGACGACCAGCAGACCGACCGGGCCGTGGCCCTGCAACTGTACGGTGAGGCGGCCGGGCTGCTTGAGGTTGCCGCCGACCACGCAGGCAATGGCGCTCATCTCGCCGAGCAGGTCGCGGACCGCGTCGGGGTAGTCGCGCTTCTCGAGCATCGCCTGCCAGACCGTATCGAGTTGGACAAGGGCGCCGCGAATGTCGAGCTCGTCAAGCAGGAAGCGCTGCACGTAGCTGGTGGATTCGCTCATTCGCAAGCTCCGGCGGCGGTGGCGAGGCTGGCGTAAAGGTCGGCGTCGAAGCCGACCAGCAACTGGCCGGAGTCGGTTTCGAGCACCGGGCGGCGGATCAGGCTGGGGAATTCCTGCATCAGCTTGACCGCGGCGCTCTGGGTGCTGATGTCCTGGCGCTCGGGCGGCAGCTTGCGCCAGGTGGTGCCGCGGCTGTTCACCAGCGTCTTCCAGCCGATCGCTGAGCACCAGGCGTGGAGACGGCCGGAATCGATGCCGGATTTCTTGTAGTCGTGGAAGTGGTAGGCCACGCCGTGCTCGTCGAGCCAGGCGAGGGCCTTCTTCATGGTGTCGCAGTTACGGATGCCGTAGCAGATCACGGTGTGGGGCTTCTGGGGGAGCGCATCGGGCATGATGGGGCGGATGTCGGTTGGGCCGGGCGGGCGGCAGAGGCCGCTAGTTTAAGCGACAGGCGGGTTGCAGGCCTGCCAATCTGTCTCGCAAGGCTGTGAATCGAATTCGCAGCCTTGCGAATGCTTCGTGCACGCTTGTGAGAAGGATTCGCAGCACTGCGGGAAGGATTCGCACGGGTGCACAAAGGATTCGCAGCGCTGTGGGAAGGATTCGCACGGGGGCACAAAGGATTCGCAGTGCTGTGGGAAGGATTCGCACGTGTGCACAAAGGATTCGCAGTGCTGCAGATTCGATTCGCGGGGATGCGGAAAGGATCCGCGAGGATGCGGGAAGGATTGGCTGACGATTCTGCGTGAGCCGAGTCGTCCTTGGTCGTAAGCATGGACGACGTGTTCGTGCGCGACGACAAAACCTGCAAGGCTCTTGCCGGTCGTTCCGGCACCGCCCTGGGCCGGTCTTGGCCGGCCCAGGTGGGAGTTTACTTCTTGAGCGCCTTCGCAAACGCGCTGGCCAGCGACCCGGCCATCGCCGGCTCGCGGTTGTGCTTGGCCATCGCGGCGCGGGTGTTGCCGCGGGGGGCGTCGCGGCGCTCGCCGGCGGGCTTGGGGCTGGCGCCGGGCTGATCACCCATACGCATGGTGAGGGCGATGCGCTTGCGGGGCAGATCCACCTCGAGAACCTTCACCTTCACTACCTGGCCAGCCTTGACGACGCTGTGCGGATCCTTCACGAAGCGGTCGGAGAGGGCCGAGACGTGGACCAGGCCGTCCTGGTGCACGCCGATGTCCACGAAGGCGCCGAAGTTGGTGACGTTGGTGACGACGCCTTCGAGGATCATGCCGACCGTCAGATCCTTCAGTTCCTCGACGCCTTCCTTGAAGCTGGCGGTCTTGAACTCCGGGCGTGGGTCGCGGGCGGGTTTGTCGAGCTCCTTCAGGATGTCCTGCACGGTGGGCAGGCCGAAGCGTTCGTCGGTGTAGCGCTCGGCCTTGAGCTGGCCGAGTGCGCGGCTGTCGCCCATGAGCTCGCGGACGCCTTTCCTGATGTCGGCGAGGATGCGTTCGACGACCGGGTAGGCCTCCGGGTGCACTGCCGAGGCGTCCAGCGGGTTGTCGCCATCGGTGATGCGCAGGAAGCCGGCGGCCTGCTCGAAGGTCTTGGGGCCGAGGCGCGGCACGTCGAGCAGCGCGGCGCGGCTGGCGAAGGGGCCGTTGGCGTCGCGGTGGGCGACGATATTGGCGGCCAGCGTCGGGTTGAGGCCGGAGATACGGGTCAGCAGCGCCGCGGAGGCCATGTTCACATCCACGCCGACCGCGTTCACGCAGTCCTCGACCACCGAATCCAGCGCCCTGGCCAGGCGGCTCTGGTTGACGTCATGCTGGTACTGGCCGACGCCGATCGATTTCGGGTCGATCTTGACCAGTTCGGCCAGCGGGTCCTGCAGCCGGCGGGCGATGGAGACGGCGCCGCGCAGGCTCACGTCGAGGTTCGGGAATTCCTTCGCCGCCAGTTCGGAGGCGGAATACACCGAGGCGCCGGCTTCCGACACGACGATCTTGGTCATGCCCAACTCGGGGCGCAGCTTGATCAGGTCGGCGGCGAGCTTGTCGGTCTCGCGGCTGGCGGTGCCGTTGCCGATGGCGATCAGCGACACGCGGTGCTTCTCGCACAGTCGCGAGAGTTGGTGCAGGCTGCCATCCCAGTCGCGGCGCGGCTCGTGGGGATAGATGGTGGTGGTGTCGAGGAGCTTGCCGGTCTGGTCGACCACCGCCACCTTGACGCCGGTGCGCAGGCCGGGGTCGAGGCCCAGCGTGGCACGCGGGCCGGCGGGCGCGGCGAGGAGCAGATCCTTCAGGTTGCGGCCGAAGACGCGGATGGCTTCCTCCTCGGCCTTTTCGCGCAACTGGCCGAGCAGTTCGAGTTCGAGGTGCAGGGAGATCTTCACGCTCCACGCCCAGCGCACGGTCTCGCGCAGCCAGGCGTCGGCCGGGCGGCCCTGGTCGCGGATGCCGAAGTGGCCGGCGATGCGCGCCTCGCAGGGATTGGGGCCGGGCGCCGAGCCGTCAGTGGGGTCGGAGTCCAGCCCGAGTTGCAGGCGCAGGAAGCCTTCGTTGCGGCCGCGGAACAGGGCCAGTGCCCGGTGGGACGGCACCGTTTCGATGGCTTCGCGGAAGTCGAACCAGTCGCGGAACTTGGCGGCGTCGGCGTCGTTGGCCTTGTCGGCGATCACCGTGGAGGCGACGACGCCGTGGTCGGTGAGGTATTCGCGCAGCTTGCCGAGCAGTTCGGCGTCCTCGGCGAAACGCTCCATCAGGATCTGACGGGCACCGTCGAGCACCGCGCGGGTGTCGGCGAAACCGGCTTCGGCATTCAGATAGGCGGCGGCCTCGCGTTCAGGCGTGAGGCCCGGGTCGGCCAGCAGCGCGTCGGCCAGCGGCGCGATGCCGGCCTCGCGGGCGATCTGGGCCTTGGTGCGGCGCTTCTGCTTGAAGGGCAGGTAGAGGTCCTCGAGGCGCTGCTTGGTTTCAGCGTTCTCGATGGCTTCGCGCAACTGGGGGTCGAGCTTGCCCTGTTCATCGATGCTACTGATCACTGTGGCGCGGCGTTCTTCCAGTTCGCGCAGGTAGCCGAGGCGCTCCTCGAGGGTGCGCAACTGGGTGTCGTCGAGGCCGCCGGTGACTTCCTTTCGGTAGCGGGCGACGAAGGGCACTGTTGCGCCTTCGTCGAGAAGCTGGACGGCGGCGGAAACCTGACGCGCTTGTACACCGAGTTCGGTGGCAATGCGTTGTTCGATCGGCAGAAGCATGGACGGGACCGTGGCGCGGAAAAAGCGCGCATGGTGCAGAAACCGGGCCATCGCCGCAAGTCCGTGGCCGGGCGAGTTCCGGTAATATTGAGAGATTATCCGTGCTGCGGCCGCAGGCATCGCCGCGCACTTCACACCAGGGCGTCGTTCCAGGCGCGCCCGGTTCAGTTGGAGATCACACCGCATGAACCCCGTATTCGCCGCGCTGTCTGCGGTGGCGTTCGCGTTGATGCTGGTCGGAGGCGAAGCCTCTGCCGCGGACCACGCGACCCACCGGGAGCCAGCACGCAAGGCGGCCCCCGCCGCCAAACCCGTCGCCAAACCCTCCACCAAGCCGGTCGTCAAGCCCGTCGCCAAGCCCACCCGGAAAACAGCCGGGAAGCCGTTGCCCAAGCCGGTGCAGAAGCCCGCGAAGGCCTCCACCCAGCCTGTCGCCAAGCCCGTCGCCCAGGCGGTGAGCAGGCCGGCTACCGGCAAGCCGGTGATCAGCGAAAGTGCAAAGCCCTACCGTAAATCCGTCGCCGCCGTGAAGCCGGCGGCTGCGAGCGTGGCCGAGCCGGTCGTCGCGCCCCGCCAAGCGCTTGCCAGGGGCAAGGCCGCTGAGGTCCGTGCGGTCCGTGAGACCGTCGCCAGGAGCGAGACCAAGCCGATGACCCGTGCCGAGCGTCGCGCTGCCGCCCGTGAGGCGCGCCTGGCCGCCATCGAGGCCAGGCGCGCGGCGCGCATCGAGAAGGCCGAGGCATCCCGGAAGGGGCGCCAGGCCGTCGCGGAGCCGGTCGCCGCGCCGGTCCCGGCCATTGCGCAGCGTGAGCGGCACGGTCGGGGCGGTGGTCGTGATGCGCCGCCCATCGGGCGCGAAGCCTTCACCCCCATCGCGCCGCCGCTGCCGCGGGCCGCTGCGATGCGCCAGCTCCAGGCACCGGCGCCCCTGCCGCCCGCCGCCGTGCCGGCCGTCCCTTCGACTCGGCAGAGCGTGGTGATCCCGGCGCCGGCTGCCGCGGTCACCCAGTCCGCCTTGCCGAGGCCTGCCGTCGAGGCGCCGAAAGCCCCGCCCCGCCCGCTTGCACCGGTGGTCGCGGCGAGCGGCATGTCCTCGGCGGAAATGGCCGCCGCCGCCGCCGCTGCGGTCGCGCCGCGTGTTGCCGAACCGGCGCCTGCGTCCGTGCCCGTACCTGCGCCCGCCGCTCCTGCTCCGGCCGTTGCTGCCCATCCTGTGGCGCCGGCGCCGGCCGCCTCCCTGGCGGTGCCTTCCCGGCCGGCGCGTGGCGTGGCGCGGGCCTATGCGATGGACGGTGCGAGCTTTTACCAGAGTGGCCGCAAGTTTCGCGTGCAGGGGCTGGATGCGCGGGAGCCGGGCATGAGCTCCGAGCATGCGACCCAGCGTCTGCAGCGCGCGCTCGATGCCGGTAACCTCAGCGTCGAGCCGGTCGAAGTGGATGCTTCGGGCCACACCATTGCCGTGGTGAGGGTCAACGGCCGCAACGTTGCCGACACGGTGCGGGCTGCGTCGAACTGAGCATTATTTGGGAGGCGTCCGGCCTCCTTCGATAATATGATGCGGGCCTTGGCGGAGTCCCCCTCAGGGGGCTTCCCAGGCCCCGCATGCGTCCACGCCTCCGACTTCGCTGGCAGCGCCCGGACGGCGGTTTCCCACGCCACCTTGTTGATTGCGCATCCCGTGACTCCAGGCTTCAGAACCGACATCCAGGCCCTCCGCGGCCTGGCCGTATCCTTGGTGCTGCTCTATCACGCGGACCTCGGGATCTTTCCGGCAGGCTTCCTCGGGGTGGACATCTTCTTCGTGATCTCCGGCTACCTGATCACGGACATGGTCCGGAAGGAGGTCGAGCGGGGCAGCTTCCGTTTCTCGGAGTTCTACTTCCGGCGTGCGAAACGGCTGCTGCCGGCGGCGTACGCGGTCTTCCTGCTGACGGCGCTGGCTGCGCCCTTCATCCTCAACGCGGCGGAACTGAGGGATTTCACGAAGCAGCTCATCGGTTCGGTGACCTTCACCGCCAACATGGTGCTGTTCATGCAGGCCGGCTATTTTGCCGGGGCGGCCGACCTGAAGCCGCTGCTCCACGTATGGTCGCTGTCCATCGAGGAGCAGTACTACCTGCTGCTGCCCGCCTTCCTGGCCTTCGTCCCGCGCCGCTACTGGATTCCGGGGGGCCTTGCGCTGCTCTTCTCCAGCCTTGGCCTGTGCCTGGCCCTGCTGGCCATCAAGCCCGTCGCGACCTTCTACCTGCTGCCGATGCGGGGCTGGGAGATGGGCCTGGGCTCGATCATCGCGATCATGCCAGGCCCCTTCGAGCGCGCGAAGCCGGCGGTCAGGCTGCTGTTCTGGCCAGCGCTTGCGCTGTTGCTGCTGATCCCCGTCGTGCCGACCGGCATGCCGCACCCGGGCCTCGATGCGCTCCTCGTCTGCGTGGCGACCGCGGTGGTCATCCTGCGCCGCCATCCGCTGCTCGATAGCGCACTCCCGTCGCGGATGCTGGCGCGGGTTGGCGACGTGTCCTATTCGCTTTACCTGGCCCACTGGCCGCCTTTCGCCTTCCTGAAGAACGCTGCGGTGGCGGGCGCCACGCTGGCCCAGAATTCGCTGACGCTGGCCTTGGGCATCGTGCTCGGCCTGCTGCTCTACCGCTTCGTCGAACTGCCGACGCGGCGCCTGCAACTGAAGCCCTCGCGTCGCCTGGTGATGCGCGGCCTGGCCACCTCGGCCGGCCTGCTGTGCGTGCCACTGCTGGCCGCCAGCGTGCCGGCAGCCGGGCCGGATTACACGCGGATCCGGCGCGCCAATGACGGCTTCGCGGAAACCTGTGCCTACGTGACGGATTTTGCGCCGAGGCCCGAGTGCCAGAGTTCGGACCATCCGAGGGTGCTCGTCTGGGGGGATTCCTTTGCGATGCATCTGGTGCCGGGGGTCGTGGCCTCCGGCCGCGGCGGGGTCATCCAGGCGACGCGGGGCAATTGCGGTCCCTTCGTCGGCCTCGCACCGATGTCCGACGTGTTCTATCTGCGCCCGTGGGCGGAGTCGTGCCTGTCCTTCAACCAATCGGTGTTCGACTACCTGCGCAACACGCCGTCGATCGAGGTCGTGGTGATGTCCAGTCCCTTCCGCCACTACGTCAGCGCCGACGGCGGCAAGCACCACTGGCGCACCCTCGGCATCGTCGATGGGGTGCTGGTCGAGCGGGATGCCGGGGTGGACGTCGCCGCCGACTACCTGCGCGCGACGATCCGCAGCGTCGTCGCCCTCGGCAAGCACGTCGTGCTGGTCGCTCCGCCGCCGGCCGCCGGCTTCGACATCGGCACGTGCATGGAGCGCCGCGAACTCGGCAAGCTGGTGATCGGTGCGCCGAGCGCGGACTGCAGCGTGCCCTATGAGGCCTATCGGCGCTTCCACGCGCCCAGTCGCGCCTTGCTGGAGCGCCTGCAGGGCGAGGCGGGGCTGAGCCTGGTTTCCTTCGATCCGCTGCTGTGTGACGGCATGCGCTGCGTGACCCGGATGGACGGGCAGTTTCTCTATGTCGATTCCGGGCACCTGAGTCACGCGGGCTCAATCCTGCTGGCCCGCAGACTCCGCTTCGGTGACCTCCTGCGGGGCGCTCACTGAGGGGGGCGCCGATGGGGGGCAAGCGGCCGCCCTACATCGCCACCAGCGACTGACGGCCCCACCAGCTGGCCCCGGCGGCCAGTTCGATGGGCTCCCGCACTGCGGCGGCCTCGACGCAGAGCATGCGGCGAAAGCCGTCGGCGGGCATGTCGTCAAGGGCTGCACATTTGTCGACCCATGGATTCCAGACCACCACGTCGGGGAAGTTCTCGGCGTGGATGCCCATGGCCCGGTGCTCCTCGCGCAGCAGCAGGGTCGGCGGTGCGTCGTGGTAGATGCGGTCGACCTCGCCCTCGACGACGACACCAATCCCGGTTTCCTTCTTCAGTCGGCCGGCGTCGGCGGTGTCGGTATAGGCGAGGCCGCGCAGGCCCTCGATGCGCAGGGCTTCGACCTCGCCGACCTTCAGGTAGGTGTGCAGCGCGGCGGTGAAGGAGAAGGGCGCATCGCCGGTGTTCTGCACCTCCAGTTCCATGTCCAGGCGGCCACCGCCGATGGAGACGCTCATCTCCGCGGTGAAGGCGTGGGGCCAGATCGGCAGGGTGTCGGCATCCTCGGTCAGGCGCAGCGTGGCGACGGCGTAGTCCTTGCCGGCGCGGGTGCCGACCACCTGCCAGCGGTGCCGGCGGGCGAAGCCGTGGAAGGGCAGCGGACCGTGGCCGGCGAACTGGGGGAAGCACACCGGCACGCCGCCGCGGATCGGGCGCTTGCCGTCGAAGACGGCCCGCGGGCTGAGGTAGAGGCGGTCCTGGCCACCGGCGGGGATCCAGGACAGCACCTGGGCGCCATGCTGGCTGATGAGGGCGACGGCGCCGTCGGGGGTCTGCAGCTTGAGGACGGGCTGGTCGTGGAGTTCGGCCAATTCGATCTGGTCGGTCATGTCGGGCTTGGGCTTGGTGCTGGCGCCATCAGCGGGAGGCGAGTTCCCGGTGGCGGAAGCAGTTGGTCGTGTGGTCGTTTACAAGTCCGGCCGCCTGCAGGAAGGCGTAGCAGATGGTGCTGCCGACGAAGCGGAAGCCACGCTGCCGGAGCGCCTTGCTCAACTGCTCGGAGAGCGGCGTGCTGGCCGGTACGGCATGCAGGTCCGGCCAGTGGTTGAGGATGGGGTGGCCGTCGACGAAGCGCCACAGCCAGGCGTCGAAACTGCCGAACTCCGCCTGCACTTCGAGCACCGCGCGGGCATTGCTGATCGTCGAGGCGATCTTCAGCCGGTTGCGGATGATGCCCGGGTTGGCGCGCAGCGCGGCTTCTTCGGCGGCGCCGAAGCGGGCGACGAGTGCCGGGTCGAAACCGGCAAAGGCGGCGCGGTAGTTGTCGCGCTTTTTCAGCACGGTGATCCAGGACAGGCCGGCCTGGGCGCCTTCGAGGGTCAGCAGTTCGAACAGCGCCCGGTCGTCGTGGAGCGGCACGCCCCAGTCGTCGTCGTGGTAGCGGACATACAGCGGATCGTTCCCGCACCAGGCACAGCGTTCGATCGGCGCGTCCACGTCAGCCCTGCAGCGTGAGCACGCCGTGCTTGACTGTGTTGTCCTCCGGATCGTTGGACAGCACGAAGCCTAGGCTGGCGACGAACTTCAGCATGCGGTCGTTGTTGGACAGGAAGATGCCGGTCATCGCGTGCAGGCCGCGGTTGCGTGCGGTTTCGATGAGCACGCCCATCAGGCGCCGGGCCAGCCCGCGGTGCTGCCAGTCCTCGGCGACGACGATTGCGAACTCGCAGCTCTCGCCGTCGGGATTGACCGCGTAGCGACAGACGCCGATTTCGACTTCGGCGCCGTGTTCGTCCGGGAGGGTGGCGACGAAGGCCATTTCCCGGTCGTAGTCGATCTGGGTGAGGCGCGCGACCATCGCCGGCGGCAGTTCGCGCATGGTGTTCATGAAGCGCAGGTACTTGGTCTCAGGAGACAGCTTGCGCACGAATTCCACTTCGAGGTCGGCATCCTCGGGCTTGATCGGGCGGATGGTGATCTCGCCTTCGGGCATCTGTACCCGGGTGATCAGGTGGGACGGGTAGGGGTGGATCGCCATGTGGTCATAGCGATCGGCGGTCGGCGCAATGTTGTCCACGAGGATGTGCGCATCGACGGCGACCGCGCCGTTCTCGTCGACGATCAGCGGGTTGATGTCGATCTCGCGGATCCATGGCAGCTCGCAGACCATCTCGGAGATGCGCAGCAGCACGAACTCCAGCGATTCCATGTTGATCGGCGGCATGTTGCGGTATTCGCCGAGCAGGGTCGCGATGCGGGTGGACTTGATCAGGTCCCGCACCAGATAGTTGTTCAGCGGGGGCAGCGCCACCGCACGGTCGGCCTGGATCTCGACGTGGGCGCCCCCTTCGCCGAAGGTGATGACCGGCCCGAAAATGGGGTCGCGGAAGGCGCCGACCATCAGCTCGCGGCCGTAGGGCTTGAGCACCATCGGTTCGATCGCGACACCGTTGACGATCGCGTCGGGGCGCTTGCGCTTCACGTCCTCGAGGATTTCCTGGTAGGCCGAGCGCACCGCCGCGAGACCGTTGAGGTTGAGGCGCACCCCGCCGGTGTCGGACTTGTGGGTAATCGACGGCGAATCGATCTTCATCGCCACCGGCAGGCCCAGTTCTTCGGCGAGCACCATCGCCTCGGTGGCCGAGCGGGCGATGACGGTCTGCGCGATGGGAATCCGGAAGGCCGCCAGCAGCGCCTTGGACTCCATCTCGTTGAGGCTTCGGCGGCGCTCGGAAAGGGCCGTCTCGATGACCAGGCGGGCGCTTTCGACGGACGGCGGGTTGAGGTCGGAGGACAGCGACGACGGCGTCTGGACCAGCAGTTTCTGGTTGCGGTAGTAGGCCGAGATGTGGCCGAAGAGCTCGACCGCCGGCTCGGGGGTGCGGAAGGTCGGGATGCCCGCGGCCTCGAAGAGGTGGCGGCCTTCACGCACCTGCTCCTCCCCCATCCAGCAGGTGAACACCGGCTTGTCGGCGGCCCGCTCGACCTCGATCACCTGCCTGGCCACGTCGGAGGGCGACGTCATGGCCTGGGGGCACAGCATCGTCAGCACGCCTTCGACGTTCTCGTCGGCGAGCACGATCTCCAGTGCCTTGCGGTAGCGCTCGGGATCGGCGTCGCCGATGATGTCCACCGGGTTGCAGTGGGACCAGGCAGCCGGCAGCACCTCGTTGAGCTTGGCGATGGTCGCATCGGCGAGCTGGGCCAGCGGGATGCGCAGGTCGGTCGCCCGGTCGGCGGCCATCACGCCTGGCCCGCCGCCGTTGGTGATGATCGCCAGGCGGTTGCCGCGCGGCCGGAAATGGGAGAACAGCGCGTGGGCTGCGGCGAACAGCTGCCCCATGTTGTACAGCCGGATCACCCCCGCGCGACGCAGCGCGGCGTCGAACACCGCGTCCTCGCCGACCATCGAGCCCGAGTGCATCAGCGCCGCGTGGGAGCCGGCCGGATGCCGCCCCACCTTGATCAGCAGCACCGGCTTGACCCGGGCCGCGGCGCGCAGCGCGCTGACGAAGCGGCGCGCATCCTTGATGCCTTCCACATAGAGGAAGATGCTCTCGGTGCGGGAGTCGGATACCAGGTATTCGAGGGCTTCACCAAAGTCGATATCCACCGAGTTGCCGAGGGACACCACCGAGGAGAAGCCGACGTTGTTGGGTTTTGCCCAGTCGAGGATGGCCGAGCACAGTGCGCCGGACTGGGAGATCAGGCCGATCGAGCCCTTGCTGGCACCGCCGTAGGCAAAGCTGGCGTTGAGTCCGAGTTCGGGGCGCAGCACGCCCAGGCAATTGGGGCCGAGCAGGCGGATGCGGTGGCGACGGGCGTTCTCGATGGTGTTCTTCTCGAGCATCCGGCCCCGCGGTCCGCCGTCTGAGAAGCCGGATGAGATCACCAGTACCGCCTTGGTGCCGGCACGGCCGCAGGCATCGACGAGGGCCGGCACGCGATCGGCCTTGGTGGTGATGACGGCCAGGTCGAGGCGCTGGGGGATCTCCTCGACGCTCTTGTAGCAGGGCACGCCGACGACCTGTTCATACTTGGGATTCACCGCGAACAGCTTGCCCTTGAACCCGGCTTCCAGCATGTTGCGGACCACGACGTTGCCCAGCGAGTTGTCCCGCTCCGTGGCACCGATGATGGCGACGGAGCGCGGCTCGAAGAGGGGGGTGAGGTAGTGTCGTTCTTTCATGATGAATGCCCGGTGAGTGCGGATTTTCGGTCGACGACGCGACCTGCTGCCCTGCGCCGGCGGGGCTGAGTTCCGATCGTCCCGCGCGAGGTGAATCTTACCCGCAAGACTCTGGCAGGGCACGCGGAGATGTGCCGAAGCGTTGCGGTGCACAACCCTTTTCCCGATGCATGCCAATGATTCCCGTTTGCGCCTGTTGCAGGGCAGCAGTCGTCGGCGTGACCTGTCGGCATGGCCATGGGCTTCGACGGATCGGCGGTTGGCTAGTGGCTGAGGGTGAAGTAGAAGCTTGCGCCGCGGTCGGGCGCCGATTGTGCCCATACCCGGCCTTCATGGCGCTGGATGACACGCTGGACCGTCGCCAGGCCGATGCCGGTACCGGCGAACTCGGTGATGCCGTGCAGGCGGTGGAAGGGCAGGAAGAGTTTGGAGGCAAAGGTCATGTCGAAGCCCGCACCGTTGTCGGTGACGCAGTAGACGATCTCCCGGTCGCGCCTTTCGGCATGGAAGCCGATCTTGGCCACCTCCCGTCGGCTGGTGAATTTCCACGCGTTGCGCAGCAGGTTCTCGAGGGCGACGCGGATCAGCGCGCGGTCGGCGGCGGCGACCAGCTGGGGCTCGATGTGGATCTCGATCTTTCGCGACGGGTCTTCCTGGCGCAGTTCGGCGACGATCTGCTCGACGACCTGGCTGAGATTCACCGGCTCGCGGCTCATCGCCTGGCGGGTCAGTCGGGCGAGGTCGATGAGGTCGTCGATCAGGCGTGCTATTTTCTGGGTGGCGACACGGATGCGCTGGAGGTATTCGCGACCGGTGTCGTCCAGGCGTGGCGCGTAGTCTTCGGCAACGATCTGGGCGAAGCCGTCGATCGCCCGCAGCGGGGCACGCAGGTCGTGGGACACGGAATAGGAGAAGGCCTCGAGCTCCCGGTTCGAGGCCTCCAGTTCGGCGGTGCGGACCCGCACGCGGGCTTCCAGTTCGCGGTTGAGGTCGCGCTGGGACTGCTCGGCAGCCTTGCGTGCGGTGATGTCGTCAAGGGTCCCGGAGCAGCCGACCACATGGTCGTAGGGGTCGCGCAGCGGACGGATCGTTGCCTCGACCCAGCGTGGGCCCTCGGAATGGGTGCGCAGGCGGAACTCGAACTCGGCGATCGCGTCGAGGCCGTCGTGGATACCGCGCAGGCGTTGTTCGACACGCTTGCGGTCGTCGTCGGCGACGAAGGCGAGGAGGTGCTGCCCGATCGACAGGCGGCCGTCGAAGCCGGTGGTGTGGTGCCAGGCGCGGTTGAGGAAGCTGATGCGCCCGTTCCCATCGGTCTGGAAAAGGATTTCATTCACCGACTCGACCACGTCCCGATACATCGCGCGGCTTTCTCGGAGCACCTGCTCGGCCAGCAGCCAGCGCGCCACATCGCGCAGGACATAGAGCAGCGCGGGGCTGCCGTCTAAGTCCAGGCGCATGCCGGTGGCTTCGGCGTCTATCGTGGTGCCGTCGAGGCGCCGGTAGCGCAGCGGCAGCGGCGCCAGGCTGGCCTGCTCCGGGTTGGCCGCGAACTGCTGCAGCCGCGACGATTCCATGGCGTGATCTTCAGGATGGACGAGGCTCAGCAGGTCCACGCCCTCCAGCGAGTGGGCCGTGTCGACGCCGAACAGTCGGCGGGCCGCCGCGTTGGCGAGGTGGATGCGGCCGTCGATGCAGACCAGGGTGGCCTCCGGCGACAGTTCGAACAACTGCCGGTAGCGCGCCTCGCCGGCCCGTTGCCCGTCGACGGCCTGGCGAAGTCCGGAAATGTCCTCGAGGGCAAGGATGAAACCCGCCGCTGCGTCCGCCTCGGCGGGCAGCAGCCGGACCGACTCCCGGCACCACCGCAGCGCACCGGCGGCGTCGCGCCAGCGCGCTTCGCGGTCATAACGGCCGATCTCGCCGGCCAGGCAGCGGGCGCGCAGGGTCTTGCCGGCTGCGGCGTCGTCGGCCTCCAGGCAGGCATCGACGACGGTGCCGGCAAGCGTCGCCGCCGGTTGGCCGAGGCTTTCGGCGAGGGCGGGATTCACCTGCAGCCAGCGCCCCTCTGCATCGAGACGCCCGATGCTGGCCGGGCTGGCGTCGAAGAGGGTCTGCCATCCGGCTGCGTTGCGCAGGGCGCTGTCACAGGCCGCCCGGGCTGCCGCTTCCGCAGTAAGGTCGCGGCCGACACCCCGGTATCCACGGAAGCGCCCTTCCGTGTCGAACATCGCCCGCCCGCGCATTTCCAGGTAGCAGGGTTCGCCGGAGGCGCCCGGGCGCGTCAGCGTGATGATGAAGTCGGCACGGCGTTCGAGGGCGTCCAGGTGGGAGGGCACCTGTTCGGGTGGCAGCTCGGGCAGGATCACCTCCTCCCAGCGACGGCCGGGCGTGCCTTCGGGGGCGGCCGCAGGCGGTGGCGGCGCATCGGCGATTGCGATGAAACGCAGTCCGGAGTCGGTCTCCCACGGCCAGTCGGCGGACAATTCGACGAAATCCCGCCATGTCTCCGGCGGCTGCGCCTCACTGCCCTGGCCGGCCCGGGATGGCGTCGTTTCCGGTGTCGGTGTCGGTGTCGGTGTCGGTGTCGGTGTCGGGGGCGAGCGGCGTGCGTCCGCCGGTTTTCGCCTCTGGCGGCCGAACTGCATCCCGAGCACGCAGCCCGCTACGGCGCCGGCGCCCATCATCAGCCAGGGCAGCACTGCCGCCAGGCTGAGGGCGT
>Ga0213919_1000459_pt1 | contig 18065 bp, 28 predicted proteins | sample McNCre317MG_FD_161056 | JGI IMG/M metagenome (GOLD analysis project Ga0213919, IMG submission 161056) | Freshwater microbial communities from McNutts Creek, Athens, Georgia, United States - 3-17 MG | ecosystem: Environmental > Aquatic > Freshwater > Creek | place: USA: Georgia | collected... | reverse complement strand
TGGAATCAAGGCGTACTGGAGACCGGTGCTGTACTTGGCAAGATTTTTTTGTCGCGCTTCTTCGAGGAGCGCCCGCCCGATCACGAAGGTACTACTCATGACTGCGTTGATGTTCCGCATCCCTAGTTCAAACCGTGGAAGTTCCGTCGATTCGAGATCATCACTGAGGAAGGCCGCCTCGGCGCTGACTAGATTATGTGTGACCGGCCCTTCCATGAGGTTCCCAAAGATTTCCTCGTATAGAACCTCAATATCCAGTCCCGCCATGAACTTGCCGTACATATCGTAGAGGCTCGGGAAGTCTGCCAGGACGAAGCCCAACCCGAAGAAGCCTTCGTCCATGGCTACCGGCGTCCGGCCAGAGAACGGAGAATCGTCAATGACCGCCTGCCGGCGAGTCTCTACTTCATTCAAGAAGTCCTGGTGATGACTCTCGATGTAATCCGCATAGCGGATGGTCGTAGAAACATCCCCTCCGCCTTTCCCACCACCCATGTTAGCCCTCCGCCGCTAAAGTATACGTTTTATACTCAGGTTGGAAGTGATGCTTCTCCATTAAAGTACAGGCGCGGGGATGCCGAGAAGCCCCAGTTACGGTTCGACATCCTACTGACTTTGCAAACTCCTTATACAGCGAGAGTGCTTCAGCGACCGTGGTATCCGTGAGGCCCTGGAACGCATAGAGACACTGGATATGGAGCACCTTTTCCTTTGTAAAGGGGTGCGTCGTAATCCTCGTGATGGAAACATTCAATAAGACGCGATCCTCATTAAGCGTGATCCAGCATTGGGCCTTCTCAGATAGGAGTTGTTGCAACAACCAGACAAAGTAATCCGGGAGTTGCTCGTTGGGAATTTCATCGAGTTGCACCACGGCATACTTCACGGCCTCCCACACCTTCGGGATATTTGGAGGCAACACCCTAATGTGCATGAATCACTCCATTCACCTGTAATTCGTCAAGATGGAACACCCCGGCTGTGGCGGCCCTAAACAAGAACCGGAATTCATAGCCATAGCAGGGGATAAACACGAGACCCCGACTATCGACGCGATGCCATGCCGTCGTCTTGAAGGCGGACTGCTTCTGGAGCCTCCAGTCGATCGCGGCATCGACCGCAATGGTCGTGTCAAGACTGGCCTCTAAGGACCGTATACTCTTGCCGTGGCGACTCCCCATATCGTAGATGTCGGTCTTAATCGTGAAGTTCGGGATCGTCATTGCGCCAGAGGCCACCACATAGAGGGTACTGTCCTGCAATCCAACACCAGTGATGGTACCTGGTCCCTTCCCCATACTGGCGGTCTCAGTGTTGTAGACGTACCCCAGCGTGCCATCCCCGATGTAGAGCAACTTCGTATCAGGATTATAGGCCAGCGCGATCGTACTACTAAGCGTACCCAACCATTCCCGATAATCCAACATCTCCAGGCTATCGGTGAGACGCCAGAGACGGTTCAACCGATCGACGAAGTAATGAGCGTCCCCGGTATCGCACACCGCGAGTTTGCTTTTGATCCCTAACTTCAGGACTGGTGTAGAGCCAAATGCCGTATCGGACGCCACCAGCGAGGCCACGCCATTCTTCCCATAGACAACAATGTTCTGCCCGCGTCGGAGGATCTGGTAGACCGTACCCTTCCAGGGCATTGGCATCTGGCCCGCGAGGTTACTGCGGTCGATGGTGAAGTCCAGATTGCCGATCTTCGACCACCGCAACATATTTGCTCCGGCGTGTTCACCGACGCCTGCGCTTTGCGTGAATCCATAGGAGTGTAGTAACGCCGTGGTGATGACCAACTTTGAGGCATCACCGCTACTAAGGAGCAATCCTGGGAGCGTTCCACCGCCGCCATCGACTCCCCAATCGAGGCCAAGCGTGATCGTCAGTGGCCCACCGGACCACCGCCTACTGAGCGAGTCACCAAGGAGCGACATCGTAAGGACGAGGACGCCCTGATCCTGATTATTGGCACAATCGTAGGTCTGGTCGAGTGACGTATCACGCGGCGAGGGCGGATAGTGGCTCAGCGTCACACGCCCGGAGAGCGTGAGAACGAACGCATCAGCCGTGATGCTAATTGGCACGGTTAGGCAATCCTCACTTCGATATTCGCAATAGTGGCTACTCCACCATCAGCCTGCGTCTGATCCCCCCCGAAGTCAATGTAGCCGACAATCGGGTCCGCAGTCGGTGTGGTGGGTGTGTCATCGAAAATGATTGCCCCTGGTGTGGGACCAATGGGGCCTCCAGAGGCCGTCCAACTTACATTCGACCACGTGACATTTGTGCGGTCATCCGTATCGTCCTGAGTGACTGCCACCCCTGCGAGCGTCTTGTTATTGACTGTATATCCATTGGCCGTTGGAAGTTCCGATCCTGAAACATCCGCATACCCCGCATGGGTGTCCTTATTGAACGTAAACCCGGACGCCATGAGGATGATCTTGAACGAGTCCGCCGAGAAGTCAATCTTCTTGAGCGACAACATGTACTTGATTTTATTTGCGACGGTTGCAGCCATTCACTCCTCCTTGATCCGTTAGACCGGCATCGGCCAGACCGGGGATGTCCCGCACCGCGTAGACTGCGAGTGTGATGTACCCCCTGTTGGCTGCACCAGTACCCATTGTTGACCATTACCCGTATAATCATACTTTCCGAAGCTCAAGTAGGCGGGGTCGACTTGTTCAAGTAGTTCCGTTTTCCCTGTAGGCACTCGTAACCCGTTAAGTCTCGCAATCCCCACGCCGTTATTTTCCGCAATCACTGCCGTCGTATCGTCAATGCGAGCCAGACAAGGATAGATCGGGCCTCCTGATCCGGGAGAGTATGTAACCGCGTCCAGCACCGCCAGTGTGGCAAGATCGAGAGCATACAGAGCTGAGTTGCTAATATAGGGGATGGAGGTCACAATCAGTCGCCCGTCAATCACCACGAGGTCACCGTTGCCGACGCCAGAATCAACCTTTCCATACGACAGAATACCGCTATCCGCAACCTGCACCAAGTCAGAGGCACGAAAGGCCAACACCCGCGCATTTGTGATCCCCACTAACACATAAATACGGTCTCCATACCCAATAATCTTCCCCGCGAACAGCAGGTTCGTAGAGGCCACAATCGCCAAAGTTGAGGGATCAATCTTCCGCAGGGCTTGTAAATTCACGGACTGCCCAATCGACAGGTACAAATAACCGTTATGATAGATCGCAGACACATTGCCACTGTAGGTTGGATTTCGTGGATCTACTCCCCATGCCGTAATGGGACTATCACACACATCATCATTGATCCGTGTCCAGAAGATTGACCATGACGCTCCGGTGACGGGTTTGTAGGCGTTATTCCAAGAGAAGTTCGTCCCATGTAAGAGATACAAGTGTCCATCGGTGCCGGTAATCACGGTGCCGTAGACGCCACGGGCTTCCCTCGTAAGGGTCTGACTCAATCGAATAATGCGTCCATGGGTTGACGCCCCTACGATGAAATACTTACGCGATTCCGCGACATAGAGGATCGTGGTATGCTGGGTCATTGATGGAAGATCATCTGTGAGGAGTACGGTGTGATCGGCCACCAGCGACAAGGGTGGGGCGGTGCTGACCTCTCGAATCACGGCTGTCGCCCCCACTCCAGCCACAGTAATAAGGTTACCGTTGTAGAGCGCCAACCCATTTGCGTCGATCGGTGAGTCATACGATCCGACCCAATGCAACGCCTGCCCATCATAGTAGGTGGCCCATATCTCTGTCCCAGTAGTCGTCAACCCGTAGAGATTCGCTGGCGCACTTGGGACACTTTCACTCTTCGGCCAATATCCGCATGGCTCATGGTCACCATCTGGAGCTTGGGCCATCGTCCGCGAGGGTGGCACAGGACTCCCGGTCCACCGTGGGTTATTGACGTAGCCGCATTTCTCGCCCTGCTTCTCGAATGGCCATGGGCCTGCGCCCTTGGTGGCCTTCCAGTCAGCCATTACGTGAGACTCCCCGCCGTGAGTCCACCCACGATGATCTGGCCGCCGAAGTTGAACAGGGCTTCACCTACAGGAAGATCGCCTCTGACCGCATAAACCTTATCCCCAGCCCGCCGTTCCACCGTCACTACTCCGTTCGTGAGGAGCAGTTGGTCGTAGAAATCCACGACGCTCCATGGGTTCCCGGCTGTTGTCGTCAACTTGAGACTCAGGGCGCTATTGACCCACTCATAGATTTTCGTCTGACCACACACAAGAATGAGGTTAGAGAGCAGGAAGATTTGTGGGTACGGAAACCCATCTGTGATGGCAGACGTGGAGATCGCCGTCAGTGCCGTGATTCCCTGAAGACTGCCGTGATACCCGATCGCGCCGTCGCACTGAACAAGGAAACCCGAATTTCTGGGATTCTCCGCCACCGGGCGTAGTCCGCGCCGTAATTCCTCGCTTGTGATCTGAAGGGAGAATGTCCCATCTCGATCAACATTGAGCATTACAAGGCTCCATGAGGTCCGTGAGGATCACGTTCTACCGAAATAGACAGCCCCGGCAAGTGTCTATCGGGACGCTTCACGGTGGTCATATCTACTCCAGCCTGTATGGCAATCCGCTCCTGAATTAGTGGCACTGCCTTCTTCAATAAGTCCTCGTACTTCGCCAGTGGAGTCTGTCCCTCTAATTGTTCTACGACCGACTGCACGATGGACTTATGTTTAGTGAAGTCGGGGTGCTCGCCGTAGAACTTCTTATTGATACTCAAGAGACTGGCATGTTGCGCCATCAACGCCCCGATGGTCTCCGGCATCGCCAAGTACGCCTTTTCGACCTGCTCACAAATCGCAGCATGGAGGATCGGGCCGATCTTAGCAATCACCGCATCAATGATCTCTTGGTGCTCTTCTGGAATCATCGGCTACTTCTCACTTTTGCCCTGTAATGCCTGTAACTTTAGCGCCGCAAATTCCATCTCGCGCTGAATCCCCTGGCCGAGGCCGGATAGCACATTATTGAGCGTCTGAACCTGTTTCTGACACGCTACCAGTTCAGGGGATGGAGGGATTTCTTTTGGCTGTTTGGGTTCTTCGGCGTAGACATCTACAACGTAAGCTAACAATCCTGCGACTATTATTCCAATCATCAATCGCTGCATACTTTTCTCCATATGGTTACTTCTTCAAAAGTTGTTGAATCTGCTTTGCCGTGAGCCCTTGTACTTGCTGCTGCACGTCCGGTGGCAACGAATCGAACGTAGCGCGTAATTGCTGAAGCTGTTTCTCACGGTAGTTACCCAGGTAACTCTCTAGTACATCCTGAAATCGCTTACCAACATACTGGTCAACGGTCAGTGCGACTTGTGATGGAGTGGCCTTCGCTCGGTCCGCGTTCACCGTAGCGACAACATCTGCTAGAGCCGCATCCTGCTCAGGGGTCGTGGTGATGGTGAAGGTGGCGGCCTCAACAGTCGAGGCCAATAGAACGAGTCCAAGAGTTGCTATGAGTCGTGTCATGAGTCCTCCTTAGCTTGTGGCTGGGGTGACATCTTCATACCAACACGTCACCCTCACCCGTCCACTGTTATCCGCTGGCGTCAGGTTCGGCGTGATGCGAATCGTCTGCGCTGCGCCATTCCGGTAGGGCGTATTATTGATCCCCTTATCAGTCGTCCCTGCTGCCGTACTCACCCCACCCGCTACGTCGAACTGTGTCCCGGAGGTCGTACCAGTCACCGTAAATGTAGCTGCTGTGGGAATGACTGTCGTGACCCGTACAGAACAGGACTTGACAATGGTATTGAGAGGAATCTGGATCGCGGTATCGGTGGTAGCGGCTGCGGCGATGGTCGTCAGTTCGGTGACGTAGTGGGTATTTAATTGCTGGCCGTTTGTAAGTGTCAGTCCTAGTCGTGCCGTGGATGTTACTGGCCCGATACTTAGACCATTAGTAGATAAACTTTGTAACACAGTGTTACCAACCTGAGTGACAACAGGGAAGTTATCGACACTGTAGAATGTGAGCCCGCTACTGGTACTACCATTTATCCAACTATCAGTCCCAATATATATCTTATCGACACCACCTCGTTGAAAGATGAGACTAGAACCTCTCGAAGAATTCGTTCCACCATTGATTTTAACTACCGTATTATTGGTCGCAACTCCAGCACCGAAGGCGAAATCTCTTGCCACCCCCGTTCCCGCTGCCTCACTTGCCAACGTAATCGGACCACCAGAGGGCGCGGAGATGGACAGGCGCGAGTAGTTCGAGGCGTCGGTGTAAGTTTCGTAGATCTTGACGGTTTGCGCGTTGGTGCCATTAAGAATACTCAGCGTGTTGCCGCCAGTAATGCCTCCACTGAAGGTCTGAAGGGCGGACCAGGTGTTCGCTGTGCCAAGTAGATTAAACCACGTCGGCGCTCCCGTGCCACCAGACTGTGCGAAGTAACCGGATGTACCGGCAGCTTGGATCGCAAGCGCGGAGGCGGTTGAGTAGACCAAACCACCAGCGGCAGGCGTTAAGTTGGCATTAGAACCACCATTAGCGAGCGGCAGAATCCCACTGACCTCGGTTGTAAGACTGACACAGGCAGTACAGGATAGATCGGACGCCGCTCCCCCATAGAGGAATCCCGCCCATGCGGAAGTCTCCAGAAGACTCCACAGAAGACCTACAAGGAGCGGGATTACGAAACGTTGCGTCCTCATTAGCTCCCCTCCGTGACTAGCAACGACTTCGTACCAGTGCTGCCGTGGATACAGTTCACGGCCCCTGTGGGATACTTGTTATCGAGGAGGAGATTGCCACCATTGGCGTAGAGCCGAATTCCCGCTCCGGTCGTCGCCGTCGCACCGATCGCGCAGTCGATGTTAGTATCACTAATGTTCTCCAAGAGAATGAACCTGCGGTTTGATTTCTCGGCCAAGGTCACCGTCGATGTTGCCGCCACGGCCACTGTGGTTTGCGTCACCGTACCCATCGCTTCGTAATCCGTGGGAATCCAGGCCCAGGCGGGTGATACCAGCAGGAGTACACACCCAAGACCTACTAGTAGTCGTCTCACCGATCTCCTCCTTATCCGGTCTGAATAATCCAGAGCCCGCGTGTCTCATAGGTGACTGCCGCATCGAATGTCACGATACGGGCCAAGCGTTTCACGTTATTGGTCTTGAGTGCCGCTTTGCTGTCGTCGGCCTTCTTCACCACCGTCGCATCCCGATCCCCAAATCCAGACATGAGATGTTTCGCCAGGTTCGTTGAGAGCGCATACTCGTACTCCGGGGGAAGCGCCACCGTCTCGCTTGTGGCTGCAAACGGAGCCAGTGAGGTCAGGGAGTATAGAGTGAGTGAGTACGCCTGGTCGGGAGTTGGATAGAGCCACAACGTTGCCAGAGCTGAGGCATAGTCCGCATCGTAGAAAAGTTCAATGGGGCGGCCTTGTGTGACCTTATCCGTATAGGCTTGATAACGGAGGACCGAGTTCTCGACTTTCAGCGGATAGTCGGTTCCGTTGAGGCTGAGTTTCGCGGCGGTGATCTCGACGGGACGCCGGTTATTGATGTCGCCACTCGCCCCGATCGTATACGTAGCATCCCCTACCGTGAGCGTCTTTGGAGTGGAGGTCGTCAAGACATGCAGGTTCAGCCCCTCGACCGCCCAATACTGAAGCATCGCATTCAACTCCGCCAGCATTTGTGTGTCCCATTCAGTCGGATACGCGGCCCCAATATCGATCTTGCCGAGTTGGATCAGGGCGGATGTGATGAGATCACTGACCTTCATAACAGCCTCCAGGTTGCCGCATCAGGAACTGGTGTAAATTCCCACCGTATGCCTTCCGCCCTACGTGCTGAAAATCTACATCTGGATACACCCACAGCCGTCCACCCATATCACGCCATCGCTGGCAGAACGCATAGTCCTCTGTTGTCCATCGCTGCCGTTCAGGATCAATGCCCATGTGAAAAAAGTCCCATGCCTCTCGAAGGGTCCCGTCACCCATTGTTTCTACCACGCTGTCGGCATAGCGAAGGTAGGGATAGGCTTTCATCATTTGCTCAAGGGCGCTGCGCTTGATCCGCATAAATCCGGTGGGCAGGAAGTCCGCCTCTACGAGTCCATCACGCCCAATGGGAACACCGTCCTGGGTCTGCATCACGACCGGCCACCCCCCACTATCGCGTTTAAGTGGGTAAATACCAGCGACAATCTCCTCTGGACGATTCAGCATCAGCAGTACCGCTGTCACGTCAAACCCTACATCCGCGTCAATGAAGAATAAGTCAGTAGCTTCCGGGTCACGCAGAAACATCGCAGCCAGTGTGTTACGCGCTGTTGGAAGGTATGGACAGTCCGCAACTACTAGCACGTCACTCTCAATCTTGGCCTCAAACAAAAGTCGTTGGGCCGCCATCAGGCTCAGCGTACATTCCGAGCGGATTGATCCGTCTATCGTTGGAATGGCGAACGCGACTTTCATACAATACCCTGGAAGAAGGGGCGAGCCATCGCCCGCCCCTCCCCCAAGACCTCTCTACGCAGCGACAACGCCAAAGGCGATCAGTTTCAATCGTAGATCGTTTGCCAGAGCCTGTGTGGTTGCGGCATCTGTCCCAGCCGCAGCGATGGTTGCTTGGACAACAGTTGTCACACCATAGACGCTGATTTTCTCGGAGGCTGACTGCCCAAATGTGGTCCCATCGTCATTACCTTTTGTCAACTGCTCAACAGCCATGTAGTCTATCTCCTTTCACCTATCAAGAGGCTCACCCACGTACACGACATGCCCACTCCGGGCGAATAGTCTTATACCCGAAGAGGACATCAATACGGCACGGGAACTTATCGTTCACGATGTCAAACTGGCGCACGATCCGTAGTGAGATACCGTCGTAGACTTCACGTGCAGCCCAATCCACGCCCTTCGGCATTTCCAAGTCGGCGGTCACGAAGGTAAAGGCGTCCTTGTGGTAGCAGAGGGGCTGCGTAAGGACCGCAGAGGCATCACCTGATCCACCAGTTGCTTCAAACACGACCGCCTTGCCAGCCCCAGCACTGACAATCTCACAGTTCTGTTTGGCCCCAGAGGTAATAGGGGTAGGACTGACCGCCACGGTCAGAGCGCCGCCAGAGGCGGTGCCGTCAGCAGTGGCCACCCACTGCTTGAGGCGGTTATATCGCTGTTTGGTTTCGGGGTTTACCGCCCAGACATTGGCCACGGTGAATACATCACCCTTCTTGACGGTCGAGGTCGAGTCGAGGGCCGTAATCGCAATAGTGGCGGTCCCGCTGGTGATCCCGGACGACGTATTCACTACTGGTGTGGTATCATCACGGTTGCCGTTGGTGTGACTGGGAACCATATTCGATTCCCACCACTTCAAGCCGGCTGCCTGCCCAATGTAGCCGTCCGCGAAGGCACGCTCTAGCTCACTGGCTTTGTGGAAGTAGGTGCCGACCGCGTTCACCAGTGGAGCCATCGTCGAAGAGTTAAGAAGAAAGTGACGATCACTTTCCGGAGCCAGATTTTCACTCACTCGCGCATTGGCCCGCAGCACATCAAGCATCGAATCCGGTTCAGCATCAGGGTCACCAGTGAGGCTGAAGACGTCCTTATAGACGTTTGACAAAACAGTGTATTCCACATCAGCGGCCAGTCGGGACATCGCAGGGTCAATAATGCGCTGCGTAAAATCATCCAAAGACAGGGTGAGTTCGACGGAACTGAAATTGACATCGACGCCCTTTTGCGTCGCCAGGGTGAGGGTCTGGGATGTCTCTGACACATCCTGAGTGTCCATGACCGCGCCGGTACGGACGGTGAACTGATTGGGTTCACGAATCAACAGTGAACCCCCATTCTTCGCTCCCGATGTAGCGAATCGTGAATCGTACTCCCGGTTGATGGTTTTGATAAACTTGAGTTTGTTATGGAGGACCGCCAGAGCTTTCCTGGTGACCTCCGTAGGCGTGAGAATTGTTTGAGCCATGGAATCTTATCCTCCTAGAATGGCTTAGCCTTGAGACGTTCAATCCGCTGTTGCTTCTCATGGGCCATCCATTCCTCTGTGGTCATCTTGTTGGGATCTTTGACGGCTGGCGCACTGCCGGTCAGCGGTGTAATAGGCTCTGGGGCCGACGAGACCGTCTTGGGTTGTACGGCAAACCGTCCTTCGAGCTTGATAATCTCTCTCGCGGCAACCACTGGAGAGAGTGCATTGAGTTTCAAGGCCTCCTGTGGGTTGGTTCCCAAGAAGTAGGCAATCTCCGCACCCTGCGGACTGTGTAAGAGCATTTCCTGAGTCATCGGAGAAAACAGGGGTTGCGCGATCACCTCGTCGAAATCCTCATACTTGGCCCGTGCCGCCTGGATTTGGGGTTCAAAATTGCGCGAGAGTTCCGCGATTTGCTGCTGCTGTTGTTGGGTGACGGCTTCACGACGAGCCTCGATCTGCTGTTGACGAACTTCATGCCGCGCCAACGCCTTCAGATACTGGCCGTAATCTGTGAAATCGCCTTCCTGTGGTTCTTGCTCAGGAGCTGATGCCGTGTGTGGCTCAGTCGGACGGGTGGTGGTCTCCAGTTTGCGCTCAAGATCATGAATCTTGCGCGTCATCTGGTCAATGCGTCGCTGGAACCGGGTCTGCTTTGGCTCCTCAGTAGGTGCGGACTCTCCTTCAGTCGCGGGTGCTCCTGTAATTGGCGCGACCTCTGGTTCAGGGGTAGGAGTCGATTCGACAACGGGTTCCGTTGTGGTGTCTGGCGTCTGTTCGACGATTACATCAGCCATTGAAGCCTCCTTGTGGCGAGCCGGGTATCATCCCGGACATCGGGGGTGGCGCACCGTTAGACGATGCGGATTTCAGGGGTGGCGATTGAGCCATCATCTGCTCTTTCGCGGCGCGAATGGCGGCGGCAATCTCTTCCGCACCGGGCCAATCGCTGTATTTGAACACGTATTCCAAGATCACCGGGGCCATCGACGGCGCGTACTGGAGGGCCTGCAACATCCCTTGTGTAGCCTCCTCACGGCGCGTCTGGTAGGTCCGCATACTGGCCTCGATGTCATATTTGCCGACGCTGAGATCGTTCAGAAGTCGCGTCTCCCCAGTCGCGGGGTCGAACATCGGCGTATTGATCGGGATGAACTGTTCCTGGCCATCGACGCCCCGGATTCTGGCGATACGGGCAGTATCGTAGAGCTTTGGGATGAGGTCAATGAGCTGCCTGCCAGTCTGGATGATCGCGAGTCGAAGATGCTCATAGAAATGCTCGGTGCCACGATCGCTGCGGGACTGCCGGGCTCGAATCGCCACCCCTGAGCGTTCATTTGACACATCACCGAGGCCCGGTTCGAAGATCCCGATCACGTCTTTAATGTCCTGATCGGCTAGTTTCAACATCGTCATCGCGCCGGTCGGCACTTCCGGGGGCCGTTCACGGCTCGGCACTCGGCCACCCGCCTGATTGAAGAGCAAATAGGTCCGATTTTCGAGGTTGGCGTCGTTCCACATCTGTTCAAACCCCTGGATTTCCTGTGGCGTCATCAGAAATGGCGCTTTCGGGGCCAGCGCAATGGTCTCCGTCATCGCGGAGAGCCAGTAATTGAACATCCGCTGGGGGTCTTTCGCGTCCCTCACGAGGGAACGCTTGTAGAGTCGCCCGTTCACCTCCTGGTGATCGCCACAGACCTCGATGATGGGGATGTCCTGGCCGGGCCAGTCGTTCGTATCGAGCACTTCCGCACCCGTCACCGTGGCCCACTTCACCACGGAAGTGGTTTCCTCACGGGTGCGGAGGATTTCCAGGCCTTGTTCCTGCAACGCCTTCTTCGTGAGACCGTCAGACAATGAAACCACCTGCGTCCGCCCCGTCAGAGTATTCCGCACCTGCGCCAGTGTGACCGTCGTCGGTTCTTTCCAGAAGTATTCCGCCACGATGGGCCGTTCACCCTCACACCACTGGAGCGCGGTATCTCCCATGCCCTGATTTGAGAAGTCCACAAGGGCTGCCTGGGGGTATTTCCGCTCAAATTCCACCTTCGTCATCGTTTTGCGGATAAATCCATACTCGCGGTCAGGATCAAGATATACAGAGAACGGGTTCTGGATGGCGTCAAGATACACTTCTTGCTCGAACGTCCCTGGAATGTAGCGAGTCAGGAGACGCCAAAACCCGAATCCCATGGCGACCGCATGTTCCGTGGCCCTCGCATAGACGGCCTCCGCGGTGGACTGATACTCGATATTGCGGATCAAGTCCTCTAAGACCTTCGCCACAGTGGGATCACTTTGGTCATCGACCGGCGTGACGCCAATCGCCGGGCGCGTCGAGATAATCTGATTCGCCACCACAGAAACGAACTTGCGGAGTTTATTGCTGGTGAGCATCGGGCGGTTCTTGCGGTCTTTCTGGACTTCTGGGGGCCATTGGCCGTTGCCGATGTTGTAGACAAACTCCAGGTCTTGCAGGGCCTCGGCGCGAATCTCTGACTCTGCGCCACAACGGACGCGAAACCGCTCCAAGGCGGTATGGAGGATCTCTTCCTGTTGGGGTTTCGTTACGCTCTGAGCCATGCCTGGGGTCCGTAGTCACGAAGAGGGGCCGTCATGGCCGCACGGGTTGTCCGTGAGAGGAAGGTCGGCGCACGATAGTACGTCATCGCCAGCGCATCGGCTTCATCGGGGCTATGTCCGATCTCTTTTTTCAACTTTTTCTTCTCCACGATTTTCATCTTTGAACCCACATATTCGCAGCGGATCGCACCGAGCTGATCGATCAAGTCCCGGTCGTTGGGAATCGAAATCTGTCCGCGCTCAAACGCCTCACGGAGCCGATCATACATCTCGGCCCGCTTGTTCGCGTATTTATCGGGATTGTCGGCGGTCCTCCGCGCATCAGCGGCCTGGATGATGGCTCCCTTCTGTTGGCGCACATTCCCTTCGACCGCCCAGCCAATCCCGATGGTGTCGATGTACACGGTATCCGGTCGATCCCCGTCGATGTCGTTGCCGACCCACGCCGTGAGGACGTTCGAGTCCGGCGTCGTAAGACGCTTCAACGGGAATACCTCACCCCCACGTCGGGTCACAATGATACTCTTATCCCCTCCTGCCCCACAGTCCACGCCTTTGACCAACGGCAACGTCTCGTGGCCTTCAATCTCCCGGTCTACGGCGTCCTCGATCCAGTCCCACGGAATGAGGGTGTGGGTGTCCATGAGTGGTGGCAGTCCCAACACCCGAATGCGATAGGGGTTCGAGTCCCGGCCATAATCCTCCAACATCCGCTGATGGAGTTCCCGATTACCAATCTCCGACTCCTCAGCGTTCCAGCGATGCGTGATCCAGCGATGGGCGCGGGTTTCCTGGCTGTCGATGGCATACCCCTTGGAGCGCGTGGGGTTGAAGATCATCACCATGAAATTGACCATCTGCGTCAACGTGCCTTCAAGACTCTGGAAAATCGCATCGTTGACGCCAGAGGCTTCGTCCACCACCACCATGACATAATCCTCGTGGGCGCCGGCCACCCCTTCGGGTTCCAGTTCCGTGCTGTTGGGGTTCGCAGTCTTAGTGTAGGCGAACCATCGCTTTCCCACAATCTCCGGTTCCAGCATCGTGTAAAACAGTTTTCCACTCTGGAGCTTCAGGAATGGCGCAAGATAACTGGTGGGCAGCCACTTCGCCAACTCCGACCACAACACCTTTTCCAACTGATCACTAGAGACCGACGTACACGGCACCTTACAGTAGGGATGCGCCCACACAAACCAGAGCAGAAGCCACGAGACCAGCGTATCCTTCCCGATGCCTTTTCCAGCCATGATCGAGACACCGATTTTCTTGGCCAGTTCTCGCTGTTCTTCTGTGGCCTCGCCACGATGCACCGCGAGTTTCGCGCCAATCAGTTCCCGTACTGACCGAATCGCCTCCCGCTGTTGTGTGGTCATCACGACCTGCTGCTTCGTGGCGGCATTGTAGGGATCGAGAATGGCTTGCTGGATACAGACTTCGGGATCGAGACGCCAGCGACGGAACAGATCCACTTCCGTCATCACGGCCTGGGGAGCATCTGGGCGCATATCGGCCCTGGCTTGACGCTTCCTGGTGCGAGGTGGAGCCATCGCTACCATGTGGCCTCACAAGACCCAATTTCTAAGAATCGGAGTAAATCAACGAAAATCGAAGCTGTGAGAGATGCGTCGTGCTGCGGGAGAAATTCGCGATGAAAATAGGTCGCTAGAGTCGAAAGCTTTTTAACGGTACTAGTAATGGGGGTTTCCCCCCCTATTCCCCCCGTATTAAAAGCTTTTATATATAGCAAGTACTGTGCCAATGCTTGTGAAATCATTTCATAAGGGGATATGGTGACACGAGAGAGACTTTTGTTGGGAGTGCGTGGGAAATGGGGAGTAAGCGTTCTCCGCGTCAACAACTTGGCCCATGCCCCCCCGGCTGTCTGTTGAGGGCTTGGCATCTCTATGCCGGTTTGACTATCGCGCATCTTATCCCCTACCTAATGGTACGTCGTATAACGTACAATCTGTTAACCGGCCTCCATATATAGTGTCCCGCGAACCCGCGTCTATGGCCGGTCCGCTGGAATACCTGCTCAATACTGGCATTATCTGTCATCTCCACCATCATGACCACCACTAGATGTAGTGGTGGCACGTAACGATTGGTCGATCTGAATCAGGATGTTGGTAATGGACTGAGAACCTGTAGACCGGCTAGATTGCTGACTACGGAGGTAATGATCGTGCATGATCCCGGCGCACAGAACAGCTTGGTAGGGGCCTAGATCTTGTATGTTGGCTAATCCGTGAGACAAAAAACGATCCGCCCCTACCACCATCCGCCCCGCAATCTTGCTTTGCACCCGCTTGACTTCCGCATCATCCAATGTAGGATCGTAGGCCGCTATCGCCGCAGCATCCTTGCTGATGCCCAGTTCCGCTCCAATCTGGCGAAGGGGTACGCCAAGATCAACCATCGCGGCAGCTGTAATCTTTTTCGCCCGGCTAATGCGTGGCGCCATCGTGTCGATTCCTTGTCTATCGTTTCAGTTTGTGAAAAATCTTCACAAGCTACCCATTACAAGATGTTTAGGTACGTGTCAAGCATTATTTTCACAAATTACAATTATTTTCACAAGCCACCCTACAGTATATCATCCATTCAATATCCGCGAACCTGCGCGAGACGGGCCTGTGCGGGATAATCGTAGCGTGATGTCGTTTTGTGTTGACATAAGATCAACATCCACAACATGCCTATAATCACGTACTTAGATGCTATCGTGTAAATAGTACCCGCATGACAGTATGACAGCATACGCTACAATACGCTAGGGGGATCGCGTAACTATGCGATTACATGGGGACGTTGCGCTATTGACGGTATAACATCATACCTATATATTAGGGGTAGATCGACGGTGATCCTGTAGACAACCTGGACCTGATGAGCATGTCGAGCGCCGACGCAGACCAGGTGAGGCGGACGGGATCGAGGGACGGACAACGGTAGGACAACCGGGAGGGACAGGAGGGGAGAGATGAAACGCGAAGAGAAATATCCGTACCGAGTATACGCCACAGCTTTCCATGGCGGCCAATTTATCAGCCGCCACGCCACACGAGAGGCAGCGGAGCGAGCAGCCGAGAGATGGGCGATGCGTGATTGCTACTGCGGATGTGCAGGCGTGATCGGGCCTGGAGAGGAACCTGGCACACAATATGATCAAGATCAATATAGCAATCCCTACGCTGTAGGATCAGTGTAGCCTTACCCCACCGGGCCGCGCATGGACACGCGGAAAGGAGCATGACGGACCATCAGCCACCAAACGGTGATTGACGGCTCACGCTGGGCGAAACTGCTAGGGCCATTTACCAACAACCACCAATTCGAGCGGGGCGACTAAACCAGTTTTTCGGACTGCCAACTGAGTGAACAGAAAGGGGAACGCCATGAACCATACACCAGGACCTTGGAGAATCGGCAAGCCTAGTGTCCGCAATGGTGTACAAATTTTCAAAGATTCCGATTGGCCGCTACGAAGTGAAGTTATTTGCACAATGCCAAAGTGCGGAAAAGGGCGAACCGCTAATGCTCGGCTTATCGCCAGTGCGCCGGATCTGCTAAGGGCGGCAAAACGGATCTTGGCTCGTGAGGCTGAGCTAACAACCGGAGACGCCTATCTGGAATATCGAGCACTCGAGGCAGCGGTTGCCAAGGCAGAGGGGAGAGTAGAGCCATGAACCAGACAGCGGACACTAAACCAGGTGAATACTACGTCACGGTGATTGACGGGACACGCTGGGCAAAGTTGCTAGGTCCATTCACGAACAATCACCAAGCCGCCCTCGACATGGTAGACGCAGTAAGGGAGAAAGCGATTGAACTTGATCCGAAAGCCCACTTTTACGCCTTCGGGACGTGCCGGATTGAGGGCGGCGATAAGGTGCCGATTCGAGCGGGACGACTGAACCAGTTTTTCGGACTGCCAACCGAGCGAGCAGAAGGGATGGTAAAGCCATGAACCATACACCAGGACCCTGGGTTACAGATCGAAACCGTATAGGGTAGAATCATGATCCTCACGCGGTATAAAATCCTGATTGCGTGTGCGCCATTTCCCTTTGAGGCTACGGTTGTCGCCACCAATGAAACGGCAGCGATAGCCAAGGCACGATTCCAAGGGCGCGGATTGAAATTAGGGCGGAAAATACTAGAGATTGTAGCGGATTCGCGGTTTGAGGTACGCAACCAGAATGAGGACGGGAGGGTAGAGCCATGAAAAGCCTCATCGTCGAAAAAACTGTCGTTGAGCGCGGGAAACCGAATATAGATTACTACGCAGTAGCGACCTCGGAACCTAACCCATATAGCAGCATGTACTCGCTAACATTTGAAGGACATTTGACGCCCTGGAATCCGAACCGGATAGAGGTTGAGGCATTACAAGCGCAAATCGAGGCGGAATGGAGGGGAGAGCCATGACGAACACAGAAACTAAGCTGCAAATCTACATGCCCGCAGTAATGCGGGAGCAGGTCCACCAGGCAGCGGAGGCGCTACGGATCTCGGAGAGCGAATGGATTCGGCGGGCGATTTCGGCGGAGCTTGGGCGCAGAGACACGTTGACTATGACGGAAGCGGCGAAAATATGGGGAGCAGAGAGGAGAGTGGGACAATGAGCACATTTGAGTGTTTGTCTTGTCACTGGAGCGGGACATCGGAAGAATTGCTGTGTAGCGATGAGGAGGCAGATAGCGCAAAGCCGGCGAAGGACTGCACGTTTAATCGGTGCCCTACCTGCGGAACGGCAGACAATTTTGAAGAAGCAGAGGGCGACGACGAAGACGAGGAGATGATGCCATGAGCCTATTTTACGAGGTGACACTATGAGCGCCCTCACTTGGCTCGGTCACTGGCAGACCTGGCTCCTGCTCCTCACCGTGTGGGGTGGCCTGGGATGTTTAACGGCGCTGGCAGTGGGCATTATGGCCCGTGTCGGGTCATGGCAGGGGAGGAAAAGACCATGACGTGCTTAACTCACGCGCAACGCTGGAAGCAATATCAAATCTGGTTTCGGATACTATACGGGCCACGCTGGGCGAGGATGTTGAATTAGGGGGGATACAACCATGAAAACACTACTCTATGCCAGTCTCAGCCTCGCCATCGCCTACTATTCAAACCTGGCCGCTCTGTGGGCGCTGGCGATACAGGGCTACGCTGGCATCATTAGCGGGCTACCCTAACTCGATCAGACAGACCCCGGAGCCGGTTCGATCCCCTCCGGGGTTTTCACAATCTCTTCGCTTGTGAATTTTGCCTCTAGGATGCCACACGTTTGACGATCTTCCTTGAAGAGCCTCTTCTTCGTTTAGCACCCATATCGTCAACTGACGGTCCAGTTCTGCCAGCGACGCGCCCATTTCTAGGCCTCACCTCAACCGATTTTCCATCCCGTCCCATCCGATACGGCCATAAGGGGCAGGTTTTGCCATGGCAATGTCGGACCCAATACGCGGGTTGCGTCGTCCCTTGGCCTAGGCAGGCGGTCAGGCAGAAAT
>Ga0213919_1000457_pt1 | contig 18088 bp, 15 predicted proteins | sample McNCre317MG_FD_161056 | JGI IMG/M metagenome (GOLD analysis project Ga0213919, IMG submission 161056) | Freshwater microbial communities from McNutts Creek, Athens, Georgia, United States - 3-17 MG | ecosystem: Environmental > Aquatic > Freshwater > Creek | place: USA: Georgia | collected... | reverse complement strand
CGGCCTATATTGGAAAGCATTATGGAATTCAAATAGAAGTTGCTGTTCTAGCAAGCCTTATTGATAGGCTCATTCTTTTACTTTTTTTATTTCCATTTGGATTTTATTTTTATTGGGAATTATTTCTAGAGGGACATTTCCCACAACTGACATTCTCTAATTCTAGGCAAGAACAATTGGAGCAAACTTCACCATAAACTTTTTCTTGTTACCATCTGTAAACTTAATCAGCACTTTCTCATCGGCTCCAGAACCTTCCGAACTCTCAACACTTCCTGCCCCATAAAGTGAATGTACGACTTTTGAGCCCTTGGGAAATTTCGGTTGATGAAAGCTTTCTTTGATTTGATAAACCACTTCATCATTTGCATAATGATTATCAAAACTTTGATCATAAGGATCGTAATCCTTTTGATATCCATTGGTAAAAGATTGCTCAAAAGAATCATTTTGGTTCGATTTTAATTTTTTCCAGGTGTACAATTTTTCGGGAATTTCATCTATAAACCGGCTTGGGCCATTAAATTTAATTTGTCCAAACAACATACGTCCTTGAGCAAAAGTGACATAAAGTTTAACCATGGCCCTAGTCATGGCAACATAGAAAAGACGGCGCTCTTCTTCCATGGCTGTTTCTCCGCCATCCACACTGCGATAGCTCGGAAAAACATTTTCTTCAGCACCAACGACAAAGGCGTGAGTAAATTCTAACCCTTTTGCACCATGAACTGTCATGAGTGATACTTCACCATCTTTTTGAGTGGCACCTTCATCAAATTCAGTATTTGAATCAAGAGTGATGGTTTCCAAAAAACCTGAGAGAGTTGGCAAATTAGAAGATTCTTCAAATTGAGTTATAGCATTAAGTAATTCATCTAGGTTTTCCAGTCTTGCTAAAGTTTCATAATCTTTATTTGCCTTTAAAAAAGCATAATAACCAGACTCGTGAAGTACTTTCTCATAAATGAGCGAAGGCTTTATTTTATTTTCATCTAGATTTCTTAGCTCACTAATTAAAGTCACAAATTCAGAAAGCGAAGATTTAATTTTAGCAGATAATTTGATGTGAGAAAAATCCTGCCCATTTTCTACTATCTTTTCAATAATATCCCAAAGTGAAGTGTTGTGATTGACTGCTTCGATTTCTAATTTTCTTAAAGAAGTCGCACCTACGCCACGAGCTGGTACATTAATAATTCGGCTTAGGGCAAGAGAGTCTTTTGCATTGATGATCAAACGCAAATAGGAAAGCATATCTTTGATTTCTTTTCTTTCGTAGAACTTTACTCCACCGACTACACGATAATTTATTTTAGCTTTTCTAAGTGAATCTTCTATTTGTCTAGCTTGTGCATTAGATCTATAAAAGACCGCCATCTCTTTATAGGGTACTCCACTTCTAAAAAGCCTAGTTGTTTCTTGAGCTACAAACTCCGCCTCATCTTTGTCATTGAAGCATTCAACTATGTCTATCGCATCTCCTTCAGGATTTGCTGTCCACATATGCTTGCCTTTTCTCATGGTATTTTTTTCAATAACACAAGAAGCAGCTTCAATGATGGTTTTACTAGATCGATAGTTTTGTTCTAGTTTGAGTGTTTTTACATCCGGAAATATTTTTTCAAAGTCTAATATATTTCTAATATCCGCCCCACGCCATGAATAGATAGACTGATCTTCATCACCAACCACACATATATTTCGACGTTTTCCACAGAGCATTCTGATAAGTTCAAACTGGGCCCTGTTGGTATCTTGATACTCATCAACTAACACATAAACAAAACGGTTTTGATATCGATTAAGAACTTCTGGAAATTTTTCAAAAAGTTGAATGACTGCCGTAATGAGACCACCAAAATCCAAGGCATTGGCGCGATGTAATTCAGATTCATATTCTTCAAAATAACCGAAAAACTCATCTGATGGATCTGCCCCATCCCCACTATCCATGACTCGACCAGGGTAGTAGCCATTATTTTTTAGTGAATCAATGTATGTCAAAATGTCATATGGATTAATTTCTTTGGTTGAAATTCCTCGCCTTTCTAAAAGTGACTTCGCAATAGCTTTAGACTCTCCTTCATCATAAATCGTAAAATTTCGAGAGAGTCCAAGATAATTAGCCTCAGATCTTAAAAGCTTGGCACAAAAAGCGTGAAAGGTGGTGATTTGAAGTGCTCCTACATCAATAGAAACTTCATGTGCAATTCGCTCGCGCATTTCACGAGCAGCTTTATTAGAAAACGTGAGCGCCAAAAGTTGATGAGCACTAACGTTTTTATCTTCTAGTAAGTAGGAAATTCGTGTGACAAGGGTTTTAGTTTTTCCAGAGCCAGCACCTGCTAATATCATCACTGGACCGTCTGTGTTTATGACGGCTTGTTTTTGAACTGGATTTAATGAGTCTAAATTGACTATCATTTTAATTTTTATTCGCAATAAATGATATAATCTCTAGGCGCATAAATTCCCCAAGTAAGACCACCAAGTAAACCGTTTAAAAATGAAGTACTCGTTGAGACTTGTGCAATTGCTCTATCGCCACAAACTTCTTTTGGGTCTATTAGTTTTTCTTGCCCAAGTCCCCAAAAAATAAAGTGACTTGTTCCTTCATATGTTGGAATCGTTTTCGTAGGACTTTTTGATATTTTTAAATTTTGAGTGGAACATGAGACTGCAAAAAATAAAATTATAGATAATAGAATATTTTTCATTTTTTATTTCCTATTTAAATGCCATTTATTATTCAACTGTTACTGATTTCGCTAAATTTCTTGGCTTATCTATATCCGTTCCTTTAAATTTTGCCATGTAATAAGCGAGGAGCTGATTCACAACATTCACGTAAAGTGGTGCTAGTTCATCAAGACCATCAAAATCTAGCGGAATATAGTAATCACTTAATGCCATAAGTTCTTCGTTGTTACGAGGCCCTACGCTCACAATAATTCCTTTTCTCGCCTTAATCTCTTGAACGTTTGAAACTGTTTTTTCAAAAAGCTCTGGACCAACCAATGCAATATTCACCATCTCTTCGTCAATTAAAGCAATTGGTCCGTGTTTTAGTTCACCTGCAGCGTATCCCTCTGCATGAACATAAGCAATTTCTTTTAGCTTTAAAGCACCTTCAAGGGCTATTGGAAAATAAGCTCCGCGACCAGTATAGAAAAATCCTTTCTTGTTATAGATAGATTCGGCTACAGACTTTATTGATTCAGATTGCACAAGGAGTCGATCAATTCTTTCAGCAAGGAGAGCGAACTTTCCAGTAAGTTTTACTTTTTTACCTTCGTCTTTTAGATCTCCTGCTAAAGCCGCAGACAAAAGCCTTCCTGTTAGGGACTGCTGAGTAAATGCTTTTGTTGAAGCCACACCAATTTCAATACCTGCACGAATGAGTAAATTGTCATCACAATCTCTGTATAAAGTTGAACCATCAACGTTAACAATCGACATTGTTTTTATGTGTGCTTTTTTACAAAGTTGTTGTGCTGCCAATGTATCGGCTGTTTCGCCAGACTGTGAAACAAAAATTCCTACGTCACCTTCTTTTAAAATTGGATTTCTATAACGAAATTCAGACGCAAGCTCTACAGTTGCTGGAATGCGATTTAACCCCTCTAAATAGTCTCTCACCACAAGGCCTGCATAGGCTGCTGTTCCACATGCTGAAAGATAAATTCGTTGAGGCTTGTAGAGTGCCACTTTTTCAAGAGATTCTCTTCCTTCACCTGCAAAATAATAAGAAGTTAGATTGCGAATGAGTTCTGGTTGTTCATGAATTTCTTTAAGCATGAAATGTTCATAATCACCTTTTTCACTTACCTCTAAAGACATGTCTTGTTTCTTTGATAAGTATCTTTTGGTCTTATTCAAATCGAGTTCATAAAAATTGATAAGATTTTTATTTTCACCGGATAAGTGAACAAGGACCTCATCTTCTGGGAAATAAAGTTGGTGAACAATTCCCGCTAGTGCGTATGGATCAGATGAAACAAGTGCTTCACTTGTGACTTCATTTATTCCACAAACCAGGGGGGCACCCCTTTTAATGGCATAGATTTCGCCAGTCTTAGGATATAAAACGACAAAAGCAGAATTTCCGTGAATACGTTTAAAGGATTTAGAAATGGCCTCTTTAATTCCTAAGCCATTTTTAAGTTCAAAAGTCACTAATTCTAAAAATGATTCTGAATCAGTTTCAGATTTAAATTTTACACCGTGAGCGCTTAATTCTTTTTTTATTTCATTGGCATTTTCTATAATGCCATTATGGATAATGGATAAAATGTCATTGTTGTGAGGATGGGCATTGACGTCAGTTACTCCACCGTGAGTGGCCCATCTCGTGTGCCCAATGCACGTTCTAGAGATGATATCTTTTCCCACGAGTTCTGATTTTAGATTATCTAATTTTCCAGCTTTCTTATAAAATTTCATTTGATTATTTTGATCAATGAAACTGACTCCTGCCGAATCATATCCTCTGTACTCAAGACGCTTGAGTCCTTCTAAGACAATTTGAACTGAGTTTTGAGAGGGTCCAAAATAACCGACAATTCCACACATGAATGAAGCCTTTAAAAAAGTTTTTAACTTGAAAAAGATAGCAAAATAGTCGGGCGCTGTTTACTCTTTTTTCTTTATGAACCGGTGGGCCATTCCCTCTTTTGTCACTTGTGAGCCTCTGGAGATCGCAAAAGCCCCCTCTGGCATGTTTTTAGTTATTGTAGACGAAGAAGCAACGAAGCAATTATCCCCAATTTCCACCGGAGCGACAGTTTGGGAGTCAGAGCCAATAAAACAATTCTTCCCTATTTTTGTGACATGCTTTTGAGCGCCATCATAGTTACACGTGATAAAGCCACATCCAATATTGGTCTCTTCACCTATAAAAGCATCACCTACATAACTTAAGTGTGAGACCTTAACACCTCTTTCTAGAACAGCTTTTTTAAGCTCTACAAAGTTTCCAACTTTGGCCATTTCACCGACATCCGATCCCTGTCTTAGACGAGCAAATGGACCTGCCTGTGCTCCCACTGCTAACTTTGCTCCTTCAAGTATCGAATAAGCCAAAACATGGGAATGATCAGCTAAAATAGAATCTTTTATTTGAGCTCCAAACTCTACAACAGTATTTTTTCCTATTTTAGTTTTTCCGGTGATGAACGCGTGAGGGAAAATAATACTTCCAGATCCGATTTCCACTTCGTCGTCAATGTAAGTATTTTTAGAGTCTATGAATCGCACTCCGCTTTCTCTGAGTCTTGCTATTTTTTTTTGTCTTAAAATATTTTCAACTCTTTCAAGTTGAGCCAGGTCATTAACACCTAAAAAGACTTCTCCCTCCGGAAACGAAAGAGCTTTCACATTTAAATGATCTTTAAAGACATCCGTTAAGTAAAATTCTCCCGATTTATTATTCGAATCAACTTTTTTAAGTTGCTCTAAAACATAAGACGTTTTGAGTAAATAAAGTCCGGAATTGACCTCTGTAATTTTTCTTTGTTCGTCGTTAGCATCTTTTTCTTCGACAATATGAAATCCCCTCTCGCCTCTGATGATTCGACCGTAACCTTTTGGATTATTTTCATTGAAAGTCGCTGCCACGGCATCATAATTTCCTTCAATGAGGGCCTTGTACATTGCCGTTAGTTCTTCCTCAGAAACTACTGGTGTATCAGCGCAAATAACCAAGGTGTAATCAAGTTTATGAGTCTCTGGTGTTGAATCAAAGTAAGCTCTCAAGGCATCTGCTGTTCCCAATTGTTTTTCTTGAATAGCAAATTTTACATCTGCATAGCGAGAAGCAATATAAGTTGTAACAATTTGTCTTTGGTGACCAACAACTGCAGTTCTGAAGCCTTTTAAATTATTCCGAGTAAAGAATTTTTGTATCTCTTTCAAGGGAAAATCTACTAATTTTTTATCTAAACATGGGGCAAGTGGTTTAGGTGAATCTAATTTAAGCCGCTTACCTTCACCTGCTGCCAAAATAACTGCCCCTATACTCATTCCCATAGCAATCTCCCTATAAATTGTCTCAAGTAATTCGTTTAATTTTCATTTAAACCATAGATAATCGCAATCAAGTATATCCAAAAAAATCCATAAATATTCACAAAATCTCAATTTTTTTTAAAGAGTTTATTTCAGAACCCGATTTAGTTAACTGAATGCAAATGAAATTGCATAGAGGCCAATTTGGAGGAATTTGTATGGTAACTAATTACGAGGGTGATAACATCGAATTAAAAGATCACCTCCCTCTCCTGCCAATCAGAGAATTAGTGGTGTACCCATTCATGATACACCCGTTTTTTGTTGGTAGAGAATCGTCTATTCTGGCCGTTGATCATGCGTGGAACAAGACTGATCACCTGATTTTACTCTCAAGTCAAAAAGACATGAAAGCTGAAGCCCCAACGCCTGATGAAATATATGACATGGGTATGATTGCCATGATCATGCGACGTAGACAATTACCTGATGGTCGAACAAAAATTCTTGTTCAAGGACTAACAAAAGCAAGAATCACTCAATTCACTCAAGAGCAACCTTACTTTATGTGTAAGATCACTCCTGTGAATAACATTCAAATAGAAGAAAATAATATTGCAGCAAATGCGCTGATGAGAAATATTCGCGAGCAACTTGAAAAAGTTATTCATTCTGGTAAAGCTCTCGCAACAGACATCCCAATGATCCTTGAAGATATAAAAGATCCAGGAAGGCTGGCTGACTTAGTCGCATCAAACTTAAATCTACACGTTGAAGAAGCTCAGGCCATACTAGAAATTCTAGATCCAATGGAAAGGCTCCATAGGATTAATGATATTCTTGCTCGAGAGCTAGAAATCTTAGCGATGCAAAATAAGATCAAAGTTACGGCTAAAGATGAGATCACAAAAAATCAAAAAGAATATTTTTTAAGAGAACAAATCAAAGCAATCAAGTCTGAACTTGGCGATGAGAGCAATAAAGATTCAGAAGATGAATTCGGCGAGATAAGAGAAAAAATTAAAAACGCAAAGATGAGCGAAGAAGCTGAAAAAGAATCGACTAAGCAATTAGCACGTCTTGAAAAAATGCATCCCGATTCATCTGAAGCTTCTATTCTAAGAAGCTACCTAGAGTGGATGTGCGATCTTCCTTGGAGTAAATCTAATGAAGAGAAAATTGATCTCGATACTGCCCTCTCAATTTTAAATGAAGATCATTTTGATCTCTCAAAAGTGAAAGAAAGAATCCTTGAGTACTTGGCCGTGAGACAACTTAAGGGGCCAGGAATGAAAGGGCCAATTCTTTGCTTCTCTGGACCTCCTGGTGTTGGTAAAACATCTTTAGGAAAATCCATTGCTAAAGCCTGTGGAAGAGAATTTGTTCGAATCTCTCTTGGCGGTGTGAAAGATGAAGCTGAAATAAGAGGACATAGAAGAACTTATGTTGGAGCAATGCCTGGGAGATTCATTCAAGCATTGAAACAAGTTAAGAGCAACAATCCTGTTATTCTTCTAGATGAAGTCGATAAACTAGGTGGAGATTTCAAAGGCGATCCTTCTTCCGCTCTTCTTGAGGTCTTAGACCCAGAACAAAATATGAATTTTAGAGATCACTACATGAATGTGGCTTTTGATTTATCCAACGTTATGTTCATTGCTACATCAAACGTGCTTGAGCAAATTCCAGCACCACTTCGCGACAGAATGGAGATCATCAATCTTTCTGGTTATACTCAAGAAGAAAAAGTAGCGATTTCAAAAAAATATATCATTCCTAAGCAAATGGATGAAAATGGAATTAATGAAAAGCATATCGCCTTTACCGATGAAGGGGTGGTAAGTGTCATTAAAGGTTACACTGCAGAAGCAGGACTAAGAAATCTTGAAAGAAAAATTGGAGCCATATGCAGAAAAGTTGCTATGAAAATAGCAAAAGGTGAAGCAGAGCTCACCCATGTCATGAGTGAAACTGTGTTTAAACTTCTTGGGCCACCGGTCTATACAAAGGATGATGAAAAAGAATCTGATGAAGTTGGAGTTTCAACTGGCTTAGCTTGGACGTCACATGGTGGAGAAGTTCTCTATATTGAAGCCACCAAAATGAAAGGTCGAGGTCTTACGTTGACAGGTCAATTAGGCGAAGTCATGAAAGAATCCGCTCAAACAGCTATTGGTTATATTAGAAGCCAATCTATCGAGTTAGGAATTGACGATGATGTTTTCGAAAAACATGAAATGCATATTCACCTTCCTGCAGGAGCAACGCCAAAAGATGGTCCAAGTGCAGGAATAACTCTAGCCACCACTATTGTTTCTCTACTAACCAACACTCCTGTTAGTCGTGACGTCGCGATGACTGGAGAGATTACTCTTACAGGAAAAGTACTTCCGATTGGTGGCCTTAAAGAAAAAGCACTTGCTGCAATGAGAATGAATATTAAAACGATAATCATTCCTTGGAAAAATAAAAAAGATCTTGAAGAAATTCCTGAAGAATATAGAGCCAAATTGACTTTCATCCCAGTAAAAACTTTTGATGAAGTCTTGGAAGTGGCACTGGTTGGATGGAAAGAGAGAAAAACTTCAATGAAAAAGAAAACAGTGACCCGAACTAAAGAGACCTTGCCACCTGCTGCGGCTTAGTCTCCGAGAAAAAAAGTCTAATATTTTAGCCCTACAAAGAGAAACCAACAGCATTGTTGGTTTTTCTTTTTTTAACTCCAACATTTGATATCATGGTAATAACAAAAATTTAAAAATGAGTAACTCATGAAACCGCCAAGAAACCATGAAAAATTAAAAATATTAATAGTCGATGATTCAGAGTTTAATCGTAGAAGCATGATTGAAATTTTATCTTATGAGGGATTCAATGTCATCGGTCAAGCAGCATCAGCTGAAGATGCCATTCAAATCGCTCATACAGCAAAGCCTAATTTAATATTTGTTGATATAGTCATGCCTGAAATTTCAGGACTAGAACTAACCAAGCATTTACAGGAAAAAGGAAGTGGGGAAAAATTTATAATCATGATGTCTTCACTTAATATTGAAAGCATCGTTATAGAGTCTATTTCAAATGGCGCTACTGACTTTTTACAAAAACCTTTTGATCGAGATGATCTTATTAAGGCAGTGGAAAAAATTGAACGTATTGTTGAAAAAAATAGTTAGTTATAAAGGGAAAATATAAAGTTATGTTTATTATTAGATTCGTATTTTATTTTAGTTTAAGTTTTGCCATACTCTGTATTCCTATTGGTGATGGTCGACAACTTTTTGATAAAATTTATTCCCTTGTCACTCCATACGCTAGAGAAGCCGTTAAAACAACCAAACAAAAACTCTCTACAACAAAACGCTATTCAAAAAAACTCTACTCAAACTCAGAACCAATCATTGAGGAAGATCAAGTAAAATCTAAAATGTCATCCATTAAAAAAAAGAAAATCATAAAAATTGAAAACAAACCTGCAGAAGACGTTTATACAGAAGAAGAACAAGAACGATTAAGGAAAGTATTAAGCGAGGAGTAATCCTCGCTTAATTAAGTTGGAGCTATTTCGGAACGACTACTGATTTTTTAATTTCATCTTTTGCTGCCTCTTCTTGAACAATAATTTTTGGGGCATTAACTCGACTAGATTGTGGTGAATCTTTACATTCACCTTTTAAATCTTGACCGACTTGTGCAGTTTCAGACATAGCTCTAACTGAGAAAAATAAAAGTGCTGAGATAATAATTGCTTTCATAAATACTCCCCTGTTTCTACTCTCTTTACCTACAATTACAAAAGCACAAAAGATGCCAAAACAATCAATGAGATATTTTAATGACTTAGAAAAAGGCCACCTAACATATTGTCTAATTTTTAGACAGTCTGTAATTTTTTTTAAGCGGATAAAATAAAAAATCCCACTATCCAGTGGGATTTTTTATGAAGAAAATGAATTTTTAATTACTTAGTTATAGCTTCTTTATCAACTTTTTTGACTTCTTCTTTTTTAACTTCAACAGGTATTACCTTTGCTTCTCTTCTACCTTGTGGTGAATTCTTGCAAATAGCATCTAGTCTTTCTTCAACCTTAGCTTGTTTAGCATCTTCTGCAAATAAGTTAAAAGAAGAGATTGAGAGTAATAAAATTAAAAGTGTTTTCATATAAAGCCCCCTTTTATTGTTTATAATTTAAGATGCATTCTGCATGCCAAATACATGATTGAACAAAATCAAAGGCTTTAATTTCTCAACAAAACGGAAATGTTTAAAATTTAGACAGACTGTTAGAAAATTAGACTACATACACATTTGATTACTTGGCTCATTCTTACAAAGCAACTTCACTTCGAGAGCTAAATTAGACTCTGTCGCTTTTAATATAGGTTTTACTTCGTCGATTTTACTCTGAACAATTTCTGCTTCATCGGTAGACATTTCAGCCAATAGGTCGAAAATTACACTAACAGAGGTTGAAATACCAAATACAAAAGAGGTAATTTTTAAAACTCTTATCTTGTCTTCCATAAAGGTCGCGGCGATTGCCCCACCGAGACCAGAAATAGCTGCTATAGCATCAGATACCTTTTTTGATTTTACATAAGCTCTTTTACCAGTTTTTTTCTTTTTTGCTTCCACTAAAGCAAGCTCCAAAGTTCTCATTTGGACTTTAAGTGATCTAATGCTTTTTTTAAGTTCAGTTATATTTTCTAGTCTTTCTGTTGTGTCAGACTGAATAAGCTTATCAACCTTAGAGCTTGCAAATATTGGCATACTTGTTAGCGCGGAAGTTGTAAAACTCATGAGGAGAATAAAATATGTAATATAATTCTTCATGGAAGTAGAATAATTTATTTTTAAAAAAGATTGCTTGAGAAAAAGTAAAGCTTATAAAAATGATAGGAATTGTCTTTTTTTTAGACAATTCCTAATCTTATGAAGAGTTAAGACTTATTTATTTTGTACTAACTGGTTTTCCAGTTTTTGGATCTATTGCAACAGGAGTGACTTTCACACTAGGGTCACGCTTGGTAGCAGCAACTTGCTCACAATTACTAAGAGCCGCTGAATCAACAGTCATACATTTAACCGGTCTATTGGCATCAAAACTAAATTTAGGTCCTGTAGCCGTGCCCGTTGGGTTTAAAGCCATACATTCTGCTTCTGCAGCACATTCAGCTGGTGAAGTTACACCGCAAGCAGAAAACGCCGAGGCTGAAATTCCCATTGATAATAAAGCGATTAAAATAAACTTCATAAGTACTCTCCATTAAATAGACCAAATGGTCTAATCTTTACATATTTAAATTTACACCAGCAGGCTTAACAATGCTTAGTAGTGACTGAAATGCTTGAGTCACTTGTAAAGCCATCTTTGCCCCTGCTTTTGATTCAACTTTTTTAATTTCACCATAATTGTCATAAGCAACATTTATGATACCAACATTTTCCATTTCAATTTCTACTGGCTTACCAAGAGAATTATATTTAAATGAAAGTGTTCTTCTTGATTTGGCATCATCCTTTTCCTGGTCAATCATTTTAGTAATTTTACCAGCACGATCGTAGATTAAGAGTACTGACTTCCCTGCACTATTAATGGCTTTAGCTAAGTTACCAATTTTGTCGTATTGAAAAGTTGTCCATCCATCATTGTTAACGACTTTTGTGATTTTGTTGATTTTGTCATCATAAGCCAACTCAACATATTCGCCGCGAGTTGAAGTTTTCTTTGTAAGTAATCCTTTTGGGTTGTACTCAAAAGTTGTTACTTCTTTTCCACGAGTAATTTTTAAAGGAAGTGAACAACATTCAGAATAAATAGTTTCGGTTTTAATTCCATCAACATCAGTTGCAATTCTGTAAGTATATTGTTGTCCGTCTGGCTTTGTTTTAATTTCATACTCATAGCGACTTGAAGTTTCTGCCCCTTCAAGTGGTTTTTTAATCACAGTTGTCCAATAATGAAAGTCTGGGTTTTTAGGATTATTTTCATACTTGTATTTTGTGCTTTCACCTGTTCTTTCGATAACTTCAGTTGCAAATGAATTTTTATCGTATTTTACTTGTAGCTTAGTTGTATCAATATAACTAATTGTTGTTAAATTGTGATTTGAATCATATTCATATTTGTAAATATTTCCATTTACATCAGTGCTCGATGCCAGGTTACCTTTGTTGTCGTATGTGTATGACGCTTTTTTATCACCTGCAAAAGATGCACTTTTAATTTTTCCATCTGGATACCACTCAAAAAGAATTTGCTTAGCCTGAGTGTCTTTAATAGCGTAAAGTTGGTCCCCTTTGTATTCAAACATCACACTATAGCCATTTTTGTCAGATATTTTTGTTAGTTTTCCACTGTTGTCGAAATAATCAGTTTTTCCATCAGAGCTAGCTCTCTTGTAACCTGTCTTTTCTTTAACAATTGTTTGAATGCCTCTGTCGTTTGAATAAAGAATTGTTCCCTCTGCTAATGAAGTTTCAATCTCATATTTCTTAGAATAAAACTGTCTCATTTCAGCATCATTATTAAGTCTCTTTACAAGCGATTGATAAGCCACTTCGCTCATTGATTCTTTCTTTTTCATTGCATCGACAATTTTCTTTGATGCAACTTCTACGTTGATAGCTTCTTTAGGTACGAAACGAGTCTGAGCACCCGAACCGTTTTCCATGACGACTACTGATCCATCAGCAGAAACCATAAGCTTCGTTTCATAGAGAGATCCCCAACCAAAACCAAACCAACCATTATCAGTTGATTTAGAGTTATAAGTTCTCGTCACTTCTAAATCGTGATCGCCACCTGGAGCGACGATATCAGTGTAGGTGATGTAAAAATTTCCGTTCTTTAAGTTTACTCCGCCGAACGCCATCATCGGCATTAGTGCAAAAGCGATAAGTGATTTCTTGAAACTCATAAGCCTAAGTCCTTGTTAGAAAATACAGTTAATTATTCGGTATGACTGATTAAATCCTTTAGATTTTTATTTTTACTATTTTCATTATAACGTAAATACCGGCTAAATCGAACATTACGGCAAAAAAGAGAAAGACCAGGCCAATTGGTGTGGTAAAAAGTGGAGTCACTGAGCCTGGGTCTTGGAGAAAATATACCAAACCTAAAAGGTAAGGCATTGCCCCGATCGTCATTCCCTGAAACATTCCCTGCGCTGTATAGGTATCAACTTTTTGCTGAAGTCTTACTCTCTCCCTAATGACTTCTACGATTGTATCGAATGTTTCAGATAAATTACCCCCGGTTTCCCTTAATATGTTAACCGATGAAACAAACATGTCGTTATCTTCTAATGGAACACGCTTCGCTAAATTTTCAAAGCACTCCTCTAGAGGCATACCAATTCTATTTTGTTGTAACAGAATATTAAATTCTTGAGAAATCGGAGCCGGCATCTCTTCAACGATCATACCAATTGCTTGAGGTACTGATAGACCTGCGCGTATCCCATTAGATAACAATTGAAGAGCATCAACCATTTGTAAAGAATAAGCCTTAATTCTTTTTTCAACTAAAAAATCAACTAAAATTCTTGGGGCCTTAAAGCCCATGAAAGCAAAGATGACTCCCATGATCGCACCAACAATCCAACTTCCCACAAAACCAATGAGAATAAACATGAAAAAGCCCAATCCAACGGAGAGAGAAAGTAAAATATAAGTCAATTTTTCTTGGGGAATTTCTATAAATAAAAATTCTAATTTTTCTGTGATGTATGCTCGAGTTCCGTAAGTTTGATGTTCAATCCAGTCAAAGATATTCACAGAATATTTATAAGTAAAAAGAAAGACCATTGTCCCTATCAAAAAGATCAATCCATTTCTGCCGATAGATTCAACAAAAAAATTCATCCTTCCTCTACTTTTTCACAGGTGGTTTAGCACCGTTAGGAGTTGGAGTCCCTGTACCTGGTGCCTTGTTGTTAGCCGCTGGTGTCGCTGGACTAGCTGCCGGTGGAGTTGAAGTTGGTGGTGGCCGATTACTAAATATTCCTCTCGGAACATTATAACCTTTTCGTTCTAAAACTTCGATAAACTTCGGAATAAAACCTGTGGCCTGGAACTCACCAATAATTTTCCCATTTTTATCAATTTCTTTTTGGATAAATAAAAAAATATCTTGCAGAATGACTACATCTCCTTGCATTCCACCGATCTCAGTTATGTACATAACTCGTCGCGATCCGTCATCGAGCCGAGATTGTTGAATGATCATATGAACTGCATTAGCGATCATTTCTTTAATGGCCTTTGGAGAAATTGAAGTTCCTGCATACTGAACGAGAGTCTCTAATCTTCCAATACATTCTCTTGGATTATTTGAGTGAACAGTAGTCATTGAACCGTCGTGCCCAGTTCCCATTGCTTGAAGCATATCTAAAGTCTCACCACCGCGACACTCACCAACTACAATCCTATCCGGCCTCATTCTCAATGTTTGCTTTACAAGACATCTGATATCAATGGCACCGTCCCCTTCAAGAGAAGGTGGTCTTGTTTCAAGTCGAACGATATGTTCTTGAGGAAAGTTTAATTCAGCAGAGTCTTCGCAGGTAATAATTCTTTCATTTGATTGAATAAATCCACCCAACACATTTATAAGCGTTGTTTTACCTGAACCAGTACCACCTGAAACAATAATATTTCGATGTGCTTCAACTGCAATTCTTAAAAAATCCGCCATATTTTCTGTCATTGAGCCGAATTTTACTAAGTCTTTATAAGTAAGTCGCTTGTCGGGAAATTTTCTGATTGTAATTGTACAACCATCAATCGACGACGGAGGAATAATGGCATGAACTCTAGAGCCATCTCTTAAACGGGCATCAACATAAGGTGTTTTTTCATCAATCCTTCGTCCAATAGGTGCAACGATTCTTTCAATGACATTTAACACTTGGCGATCGTTTGTAAATACAACCTCCGATAATTTAATTTTTCCACCTTGTTCATAGTAGATTTTGTACGGTCCAACAACCATGACCTCGGAGATAGTTTTATCTCTAAGTAAATCTTCAAGTGGTCCAAGTCCAAGAGCTTCATCAATAATTTCTTTAACAATTTGATTCATGTCTTCGCGAGTATTTAAAACACCCTTAGTGTCTTCTTTACCAAGTAACTCAACGACTACTTTCTTCGTTTGTTCTTTAAGAATGATCTGTGCTTTAGGATCATTATCATCAGCTTTTTTTAAATCCATTTCATCAACAAGAGCTCGATGTATTCGAGATTTTAATTCTGTCCACGGACTTTTTCCACCGCGAGCAACACCACCATCAGATCCAGAACTACTGCTCGATGATTCTACTTTTTTCTGGCCAGGATCCGTTGGTTTATTTAGTTTTTCGAGTGCCTTTAAAATACTTTTTTCATTTAATCTTCGAACGGTATCTATTACACCTTTTGCAAAAGCACTTCCTCTTGAAAGTAAAACAACCGGTTTTTTTTGGTTTAAGGCAAGAGTACAAGCTTGATCATCTCTAGCGATTGCACTAAAAATCGGCTTTCCCAGTGTCTTTGCAATTACATCGTTAGTAACTGGGTGACCAGCTTGTGCCTGATTCACAATAAATTGAATCATATCCTTAGGGAACATCATAGTGACTAAGTCAGAATACAATCTCTTGGTTTGATTAAGTGCTAAGATATCTGGAGTGACAACGACAAAAATTAAAGTTGAAAACTCCAATGCCTTTATCGCAAGAGGAGTGAGCTCATTTCCTGCGTCTATGATAGTTATTGGATAAATATTTGTCACAGCTTTTAGAGTTCTTCCCAAAGCTTCAACTTCAATGCTCTCCGCCGCTACTGTTTCATTAGGCATTCCAATGTAGTAAACATTTTGGTTCATGTTTACGAATTGCTGAATAGAATTTGGATCAATCGCCCCTTTGAAATCGGCTAGCTCTTTTAAATTCTTTTTACCTTTCATGCCTGTAATGAAGTCTTGATCACCGCTTGCTTTTTGATCAAAATCTAAAAGTAAGGTTTTAACTTTACCTTCAGTTGCATAGGCAAAAGCTAAGTTAGCAGCAACTTGAGATTTTCCCAAGCCACCTTTTCCACCGATAATAGAAATAATATGTCCGGCCACTAGCGGCTCCTCTTTCTAAACTTTCTTTCAATTTCACTGACTCCACTTGAAGCTGAATCAATGATTTCTGGAGTGATAAATAAGACAAATTGAGATCTATTGGTTGAGAATTTTTTGGATTTTAAAAATGAAAATAGTGCAGAACCATTTTCAATTTTTTCTTCAGACGGCGGATCTTTATCGAAATCAGTTGTGTTTTTGCTTGATACCACGCCTCCGATCACTGCAGCTTCTTTGGCTTTTAAAATAACCTCAGTAGTTATATTATTGTCTAAAGTTGTAGGTGGATTATCACCTGTTGAGGCACTAATTTTAACCCTGAGGGATAAATTAATTTTTTCTTCTTGAAGTAATTTGGGAGTAACGTTCATATCAAAACCTGCGACAGCGGTTCCCGACTTTAGATTATCACTGGTTCCTATGGCGTAGGGAATATTGGTTGTTCTAGAAATAGTACCTGTCTTTTGATCTTTGACGACAATAATTCCTGATTGTAAAATTCTTGCATGTCCTGCATTTTTTGCTGATAAAAGCTTAGGAAACAAATTTGAAATTGTAGCGGCCAGAGTCCCCTGAGATGTTGTAGTGACTCCACCACTTCCAGTTTTTCCCACTTGAATCGATCCACCACCTGCACCAATCACTGGAGTCCAACTAAATCCAAACGTTTTATCATAGGCTTTCGTAAGCTCAACAAATTGAGCTGTAATCTTAAAAAGTTTATCTATGGGCTCTTGCTTTTTCTTTTCATTGACAGTGATGAGATTTAAGTAAGGTAATTTTTTTATTGTTTGAACGGAGCTTGTTCTTGTTGCTAAATTTTGAATTTGATCTGGCAAATAAGCCGTAACCAAACGTTCGACGTCAGATTTCTCACCCTCTGAGTTTACGACACCTTCAAGCCAAAAAATGCCATTGACGACTCTTACTGTGACATCTTTATAATTACTTTTTTGAATTTCATCTTGAATTTTTTTAGCGACAATAAGTTGGGTCTGAGGTGAAAGCTCAACTAGGCGTAAAACATCTGGATATTTGTCTAAAATAACAACCACACGTCCAATGTCTGCTGGCACCACAATTTGTCCACCGACATAAACTAAGTCGCCTTTGATGCCAATTTCTAATCCTTCAATATCACCAAGTAATTCTTTTAGTTGCACAACAACCCTAGATTGATCTGAGGCCGTAACCTTAACTAAATAACGTGCTTTAACATCTCCTGCTAAATCCCTTAACGTTAAAGTTGTATCTCCTGGCTTACCACCAACTAACAAAATTTCTTTTTTTTGTTGAGCAACCTGGTAGCTCACAATATTTTCATTAGCGACTTTAACAATAGTGTTTGGAATAAAATCTAATTTTAATATTTTCTCTAGCCCTGAAGCGACTTCAATATCAATTAATTTTTCTGTTGTATCTGCATCTTCTTGAGCGAAGACCGCACCTAATACACTAAAAAATATAACGAAAAAAAATAAAATTTTATTGAGCATTTTTATTCTCTTTTTGATATTTCTCTGAGAAGTAAACTTTTGCCTCTGGAGCATCATCCCCAAGAACATCATAAATTTGAGTTGCTTTTAATCGTACAGCCTCTTTGTCGGAATTATTTCTCAAAGTTAAGGACATTTCATTTCCGGCATAACCCTGGAGAAAGGCTAATTTTTGAGCATCATAAGGATCGAGTTCTAATGTAACTGTATTGTATGTGGTATAAGTGTTAAGATTCATTGTTCTGATGACCTTTGGAGTTTCTACACCGTACATTGGAATAGAGTTAGTCATACTCATACCAGTTGATAAAACCAGAACATCTTGAAGAACTGTCTTAATTTTTTGTAAATCTTTTCTAGCACCTTGAGAGATGTCAATACCAATAATGACATCGACTCTATCGCCTGGTTTAATTAATCTTCCGACGGCATTTTTTTCTGTTATGTTTATGGCCATTGCTCTTTTACCAACTG
>Ga0213919_1000456_pt1 | contig 18105 bp, 15 predicted proteins | sample McNCre317MG_FD_161056 | JGI IMG/M metagenome (GOLD analysis project Ga0213919, IMG submission 161056) | Freshwater microbial communities from McNutts Creek, Athens, Georgia, United States - 3-17 MG | ecosystem: Environmental > Aquatic > Freshwater > Creek | place: USA: Georgia | collected... | reverse complement strand
ACCGTGCTCTTGTCGACGATCACCTTGTAATCGGTCATGTAACGACCGATCGCCTCGGCAGCCGACAGCACGTATTTCAGGTCGGCCGAGCCATCCTCGTCCGGCGGGGTGCCGACGGCGATGAACTGGATGGTGCCGAACTGCACGGCTTCCTGCACCTCGGTGGTGAAATGCAAGCGGCCCGCCGCCACGTTGCGGGCAACAACGCCGTCCAGCCCGGGCTCGTGAATGGGAATACCGCCCTCCTTCAGGATCCGGATCTTTTCCGGATCCAGATCGAGGCACAGCACGTCATTGCCCATCTCCGCCAGGCAGGCTCCTGAAACCAGCCCCACGTACCCCGTACCGACCACGGTAATCTTCATATGTCATTCCCGAGAAGAAACTAGAAAACCTTGCCGGAACACGGCGGCCAGCGGGAAGAAGACCCTTCCCGTCGCCACCTCGCCACGGCTAGGGCGAAAGATCGAACTCTTCAGTGCGCTTTGGCGGATAGGTCTCCCATCCGCCGCAAGCCGGACAACGCCAATAGAACTGGCGTGCCTTGAAGCCGCAGGCATCGCAACGATAGCGTGCAACGCGACGGGTGTGCCCGTGCACGAGACCCTTTACCAGTTCGATATCGGTACGCCGCTCAGCGGGCGCGGTGAGCAGGGCCGCCTCCAGAAACTTGTCGAGCCCCAGCAGCGTCGGATTGCGCCGCAACTCGTCGCGCACCAGTTCGTACGCAACCTGCGGCCCCTCCTGCTGCAGCTCCCACTGAAACAGCGCATCGAGCAGATCCAGCGATGGATACTGCTCGAGATAGCTGCGCAGCAGTTGCATGCCCTGGTCCAGTTGCCCGAGGCGCCGATACGCATCCATGAGCCGCTCCGCGACCAGCGCAAGGTAGACCGGGTTCTGGCTTTCGACCTTTTTCCAGGCCTCCAGCGCCGCATGATCGTCGCCGCGTGCCGCCTGCAGGTCGCCGAGCAAAATACTCGCACGCACGGATTTCCGGTTCATTTCAAGCGCACGGCCAATGCTCGCCAGGGCTTCGTCGAAACGGGAGTTCGCAATATCGGCGCTGGCCAGTTCGCAATGGAAATTGGCGATCTCCTTCTCCCACAGCACGCCTTCGTGGGGCAGCGCCTCGGCAATGTCGATGGCTTTCTTCCAGTCCTTTTCCTGCTGATAGATGTCCAGCAGGTTCTTCAGCGCAAAGTCGTTCAGCCGGGTACCCCGCAGCTTGACGAAAACCGCCTCGGCACGATCCAGCAGGCCTGCCTTGAGGAAATCCAGTCCGAGTTCCGACATCGCCTGCTGACGCTGGTCGTCGGACAGGTCATCACGATCAATGAGGTTCTGGTGCATGCGGATCGCCCGATCCGTCTCGCCTCGGCGGCGGAACAGGCTGCCGAGGGCGAAATGCAGCTCAACCGTCTGGTTGTCGATCTTCACAGCCTCGATGAAGGCATCGATGGCCTTGTCGGGCTGCTCGTTGAGGAGGAAATTCAGACCGGTCAGATAGGTCCGGGGCAGCGCCCGCGACTCTTTGACCAGATGCTTGATGTCGATGCGCGCCGCCAGCCAGCCGAGCGCAAAGAACAGCGGAAACGCCAGCAACCACCAGAGTTCGAATTCCATGGAATCAATAGCTCTCCGGGAGGTCCGCGCCATGCGAAATGGGGAGGGAGTTGCTCTTGTCGCCAGACGCCAGCCCACCCTGACGCTCCCGCAGGTGACCGATCTCGCGGTGCTGACGATACAGGGTGACCACCGTCGCGGTCACACCAATCAGCACGCCGAGCACGACGAAAAGCAGGATGACCAGCACCAGGGGCATATGCCACTGAACACCGAAGAAGAAACGCAGCACGACGACCTCGTCGTTCTTCACGGCGAAGCCGAACAACAGCAGGAACAGGAAGAGTCGGAAAATCCAGATGAGCGCACGCATCGTGGAATTATGTCCGACGCAGATAAAAAAAAGAAGGCGGCTTTCGCCGCCTTCCTGATCGAGTTCAAGGCATCAGACGCCCAGCCCCGCGTCCGGACAGGCTCAGCCCATCATGTCGACGCGTTCCCGCAGTTCCTTGCCCGCCTTGAAATGCGGAACGAATTTCTCCGGCACCTGCACCTTTTCGCCCGACTTGGGATTGCGCCCAACCCGGGGAGGCCGGTAGTTCAAGGCAAAGCTACCGAAACCGCGGATCTCGATGCGATCACCCCGCGACAAGGCATCGGTCATCGCATCGAGAATCATTTTGACCGCGAACTCGGCGTCCTTCGCAACGAGCTGAGGAAAACGCTCCGCCAGCCGGGCGATGAGCTCCGACTTGGTCATGCCGGAACCGCTTACTTCTGCTCGTTGAGCTTGGCCTTCAGCAACGCACCAAGGTTGGTGGTGCCGCTGGCAGCAGAACCGCTGTCAGACGCCAGCTTGCTCATCGCCTCATTCTGCTCGACCTGATCCTTGGCACGGATGGACAGGTTGATGCCGCGAGTCTTGCGATCGACGTTGACGATCATCGCCTCGACGGTCTCGCCGACCTTCAGCAGCGCGGAAAGGTCATCCACGCGGTCGCGGGAGAACTCGGATGCACGCAGGTAGCCTTCCACATCACTGTTCAGCGCGATCACCGCACCGCGGGCATCCACCGACTTCACAGTGCCGGTCACGAGGGTATTCTTGTCGTGGGTGGCAATGAAGTTGGTGAAGGGGTCTCCGTCGAGCTGCTTGATGCCGAGGGAGATACGCTCCTTCTCGACGTCGATGTTCAGCACCACGGCCTCGACCTCGTCGCCCTTCTTGTAGTGGCGGACGGCTTCTTCGCCGGACAGGGACCAGGACAGGTCGGACAGGTGAACCAGACCGTCGATACCGCCTTCCAGCCCGATGAACACGCCGAAGTCGGTCAGGGACTTGATCTGACCACGGACCTTGTCTCCCTTCTTGTGGTTGATCGCGAAATCGTCCCACGGGTTGGACATGCACTGCTTCATGCCCAGGGAGATGCGGCGACGGTCCTCGTCGATCTCGAGGATCATCACCTCGACTTCGTCGCCCAGCTGGACAACCTTGGTCGGGTGGATGTTCTTGTTGGTCCAGTCCATCTCGGACACGTGGACCAGACCCTCGATGCCCTGCTCGACTTCAACGAATGCGCCGTAGTCGGTGATGTTGGTGACCTTGCCGAACAGGCGGGTGCCCTGCGGGTAGCGGCGGGAGATGCCGACCCACGGATCTTCACCCAGCTGCTTGAGGCCCAGCGAGACGCGGTTCTTTTCCTGATCGAACTTGAGCACCTTGGCTTCGAGTTCATCACCGACCGACAGGACTTCGGACGGGTGACGCACGCGGCGCCAGGCCAGGTCGGTGATGTGCAGCAGGCCGTCGATGCCACCCAGATCCACGAACGCGCCGTAGTCGGTGATGTTCTTGACGACGCCCTTGACGACAGTGCCTTCCTTGAGGGTTTCGAGGAGCTTCTGACGCTCTTCACCCATCGAGGCCTCGAGCACGGCGCGACGCGACACGACAACGTTGTTGCGCTTGCGGTCGAGCTTGATGACGCGGAACTCGAATTCCTTGCCTTCGAACGGGGTGGTGTCCTTGACCGGACGCATGTCCACCAGCGAACCCGGGAGGAAGGCGCGGATGCCGTTGACCATGACGGTCAGGCCACCCTTCACCTTGCCGGTGATCATGCCCTTGACGAGGATCGCGTCATTCAGGGCCTTGTCGAGGTCGTTCCACGCAGCGATGCGCTTGGCCTTGTCGCGGGAAAGACGGGTTTCGCCGTAGCCGTCTTCGAGCTGCTCGATGGCAACCTGGACGTAGTCGCCGACCTGGGCGGTCACGTCGCCGCGGTCGCTGCGGAATTCGTCGAGGGGGATGTAGCTCTCGGACTTCAGGCCTGCATTGACGACCACGAAATTCTGGTCGATGCGCACGACTTCGGCGGTGATGACTTCGCCGGCGCGCATTTCCTGGCGGTTGAGGGACTCCTCGAACAGCGCGGCAAAACTTTCCTCGAAGGAAACAGGGGTGGCAGTGGACATATGGGGAAAAGAACCTTACAACCGTCGCGAAACGGCTCCTGGTTGAAAAAACCTCCGCGCCCGGGCGGGCTGCGGAAGACGTTTATCCGCGAAGGACCGAAGCCCGCTCAACGACGAAATCGACCGCCTGCTGGATGGTCATTTCGGAGGTGTCGAGCAGCACTGCGTCCTCGCATTGCCTGAGAGGCGCGACCGCGCGCTGGGAATCCCGGGCATCGCGTTCACGCAAATCTCTGAGCAGATCTTCCATGTTAGCAGCCATTCCTTTATCGATCAACTGCTTATAACGGCGCTCTGCCCGCGCCTCGGCGGACGCGGTGAGGAAAATCTTGACCGGCGTATCGGGGAAGATCACCGAGCCCATGTCGCGCCCCTCGGCAACCAGGCCACGCCCGTGCCGGTAGGCCCGCTGCCGCCAGAAGAGCGCCTCACGCACGGCCGGCAGCACCGCCACCCGGGACGCGCCAACCGAGCATGCTTCGCTGCGGATCGCTTCGGTGACGTCGTCGTCACCCAGATAGACACGCTCGTCCTCGAAGCGCGCCGGCAGCGCCGCAGCGAGGGCCGCGAGGGCGGCCTCGTCGTCCAGCGCGACGCCCCGCCTCGAGCCATCGAGCGCCACGAGGCGGTAGAGGGAGCCGCTGTCCAGGTGATCGAAGCCCAGCACCGCCGCCGCCCTCGCCCCGACCGTCCCCTTGCCCGACGCCGAGGGGCCGTCGATGGCAACCACCGGAACCGCGGTCGCGATGCCGGCGAAGGTCGCGAAATACTCGGGGAAAGTCTTGGCGACACACTTCGGGTCGTTGATCCGTACGTAACATCCGCCCAGGGTGACCAGCGAAAAGCACATCGCGACGCGGTGGTCCTCGTAGGTATCGATGACGGCGGGCCGCGGACGGGCCGGCGGCGTGACGGTCAGACTCTCCGGAAACTCCTCGACGGTCGCCCCGAGCTTGCGCAGTTCGGTGGCCATCGCGGCGATGCGGTCGGTCTCCTTGACCCGCCAACTCCCAATGTTGCGCAGCGTGCAGGGGCCGTCGGCAAAGAGTGCGGCGACAGCAAGGGTCATCGCCGCATCGGGAATGTGGTTCAGGTCCAGATCGAAGGCCTTGAGCCGGCCGTCAGCGGGGCCGCTGGCCTCGATCCAGTCCTCGCCCCAACTGATCCGCGCACCCATCACCGCCAGCGCGTCGGCAAATTTCACATCGCCCTGGATGCTCTGCCGCCCTGCCCCGACCACCCGCACCGGACCGCCACCCAGGGCGCCGGCAGCCAGAAAGTAACTCGCCGTGGACGCGTCACCCTCGACTGCGATGCGGCCGGGGGAGCGGTAGCGCTGCCCGGCCGGCACAACGAAGCGGCTCCAGCCGTGACGCTCCACGACGACGCCAAAGCGCGCCATCAGGTTAAGGGTGATCTCCACGTAGGGCCGGCTGATCAGTTCGCCCTCGACATCTATCGTCAGCGGCTTGTCGCGGGCCACCAGCGGCGCCGCCTGCAGCAGGCCGGTGAGGAACTGGCTGGACACGCTGCCGCGCACGCTGATCCGCTCGGCGCCGAGCCGCGCCGGCTTCAGGGCCAGCGGCGGATAGCCTTCCTGGCCGAGCCATTCCACCGCCCCGCCCAGCTGCGCCAGGCCGTCGACGAGATCGCCGATCGGCCGCTCGTGCATGCGCGGCACGCCGGCCAGCCGCACCTCCGCCGCCGGATCGTCGCAGACCGACAGGCTGGCGACGATGGCTGGCACCAGCGTCCGGATGCTGAGACCGGAATTGCCGACGAAAAGGTCGGCCCGTCCCCGCGGGAAGTTTCCGCCGCAACCCGAGACCCGCAGCGCATCCCCCTCCTCCACCACCTCCACGCCCAGCGCCGCGATCGCATTGCGCATCACCCGGGTATCGTCGGAATCGAGCAGTGCCTCGACGACGGTATCGCCCTCGGCCAGCGCAGCGAGCAGCAGCACGCGGTTGGAAATGCTCTTGGAGCCGGGCAGGCGCACGGTGCCGGCGGCCTTGCGCATCGGCGGCAGATCGATGAATTCCATGAAAACTCCTTGTTCAGAGAGCCGGTGGCGACGCCTCCGGCTGCCATCGCGCACGGCTCGGCGCCAGCGCAGACTGAAAACGGCTCACTCGCCGGAAGGCGTGGCAGGAAAAGCCTTGTCGGCCCAGGTGTTACGGGCGCGGCTGGCCATGTCGAAGACGGCCTCGAGGGCCGGACCGTCGCCGGCGACGAGCAGCGCACGCAGATAAGCCAGTTCGGCCAGATAGGCATCCAGTTCGGCGAGCAGCGAATGGCGGTTGGCCACGCAGATGTCGCGCCACATCTCCGGGTGGCTGCCGGCCACCCGCGTGAAATCGCGAAAGCCACTCGCCGCATAACTGAAAAGCTGCTCCGCGTTGGCACGTCCGGCCAGGTCGTGAACCAGCCCGAAAGCCAGCAGATGGGGCAGATGACTCACCGCGGCGAAGACCCGGTCGTGCTCCTGGGGACTCATCTCGTGGAGCACCGCACCGCAGGCGGCCCATGCCTCGCGCACCCGCGACATGGCTTCAGGGCGGTTCTCGGGCAGCGGCGTGACGATGAGCTTGCGGCCTTGGTACAGATCCGCCTGAGCGGCGGTCGGGCCACTTTTCTCGGCACCGGCGATGGGATGGGCGGGCACCACGTTGGCGAGGTGAGCCCCCAGGTGACGGTAGATCGCCTCGATGACGTCGCGCTTGGTACTGCCGGCGTCGGTGACGACCGTATCGGGCCCCAGGTGCGGGGCCATCGCCGCGGCGACCGCATCCATCTGGCCGACCGGCATCGCCAGCAGCACCAGATCCGCGCCGGCCAGCGCATCGGCCCAGTCGGTCGATATCTCGTCGATGATGCCGAGTTGCTGCGCCGCGGCCAGCGGTTCGGGCCGCCGGCCGACACCGACAATGTGCCCGACCAGCCCCGCCTCGCGCAGCGCGAGGGCAAAGGAGCCGCCGATCAGGCCGACGCCGCACACGACCAGTTTGGCGATCTTCTTCACGGCCGGCACCGGATCAGACCAGCGCGTCGGGCAGGGCCTCGAGGAAGCGCGCGTTCTCGCTTTCGAGCCCGATGGACACGCGCAGCCACTCCGGCATGCCATACCCGCCGATGGGACGAACGATGACGCCCTGACGCAGCAGACGCAGATTGACGCCGGCACCGTCACCGACCTTGAAGGTGACGAAGTTGCCGGCCGACGGAATCCAGTCGAGGCCGAGACGCTGGAAGCCATCGCAGAGCTGCCGCATCCCGTCACGGTTGAGGGCCGCGCTGCGCTGCAGGAAGGCGTCGTCGAAGAGCGTCGCAGCCGCCGCCGCGAGGCCGACGCTGCACACATTGAAGGGCTGACGCACCCGGTTCAGCAGGTCGATGACTTCCGGGCTGCCGAGTCCGTAGCCGACGCGCAGGCCGGCCAGGCCGAAGGCCTTCGAGAAGGTTCGACTGACCAGCAGGTTGGGAAAGCGCTGCAGCCAGGCGATGGCATCGTAGCGCTGGACCGGGTCGAGGTATTCAGTGTAGGCCTCGTCGAGCACCACCAGCACGTCGGCCGGCACGCGGCCAAGGAAGGCTTCGAGCTCGGGGCCGGGCACGAAAGTGCCGGTCGGATTGTTCGGGTTGGCAATGAAGATCACGCGGGTCGCCGGGGTGATCGCCGCGAGCATCGCATCCAGGTCGTGGCCGAAGTTCTTCGCCGGCACCTCGACGCCACGGGCGCCGGCCGCCTGGGTCGCCAGCGGATAGACGGCGAAGGCGTGCTGGGCGTAGATCGCTTCCCGGTCCGGGCCGAGGAAGGCGCCGGCAACCATCTCGAGCACGTCGTTGGAGCCGTTGCCGAGGACGATCTGGGCCATATCGACGCCGTAGCGGCGGCACAGCGCATGCTTCAGCTCGAAGCCATTGCCGTCCGGGTAGCGGGCGATGTCGGCCAGCGCCGCCTGGATCGCCTCACGGGCCTTCTCTCCGATACCGAGGGGATTCTCATTGGATGCCAGCTTGACGATGGACGCCTCGGCCAGCCCCATCTCGCGGGCCAGTTCGGAAATCGGCTTGCCGGGCTGGTAGGGAGAGATCGCCCGGATGTGGGCGGGCGCCAGGTCACACAAACGCATAGCAGACTCCAGGAAAAATCAATACACGGCCTGGGGATAGGAGCCCAGGACTTTGAGGAAGGCGGCACGGGTGGCGAGCGCATCGAGGGCGGCCTTGACCGGGGGGTCATCCCGGTGGCCTTCGAGGTCGACGTAGAAGACGTATTCCCACAGGGCCGAGCGGGCCGGCCGCGACTCGAGGCGGCTCATCGACACGCCGGACTCGGCCAGTGGCGCGAGCAGTTCGTGCATCGCGCCGGGACGGTTGGTCGCCGACAGGATCAGCGAGGTCTTGTCGGCGCCGGTACGGCCGGCGTCATGGCGCCCCAGCACGAAGAAGCGGGTCGTGTTGTTGGGCTCGTCCTCGATGTTCTCAACGAGACGCGGCAGATCGTAGCGGGCCGATGCCGCCTCACCGGCGATCGCCGCGGCACCAGGCTCGACGGAGGCCAGCCGCGCCGCCTCGGCGTTGCTGCCGACCGAAATCCGCGGCACCCCCGGCAAGGTCCGGTTCAACCACTCATGGCACTGGGCCAGCGACTGGGCATGGGAGTACACCTTGCGGATACCTGCGAGGTTCGGCTCGCGGCTCATCAGGTGCTGGTGGATGCGCACGACGACTTCCCCGCAGATCTTCAGCGGCGTACCGAAGAGCAGATCCATCGTGCGACCGACGGCGCCCTCGGTGGAGTTCTCGACCGGCGCCACCCCGTACTGGGCATGGCCGGCCTCCACCTCGCGGAACACGTCGTCGATGGTGCCCTGGGGGGCCAGCCGCGCGGCGTGGCCGAAGTGCTTGACCGCAGCACTCTCGGAGAAGGTGCCGAGCGGGCCAAGGAAGGCGACGCCGAGGGGATTTTCCAGCGACAGGCAGGCCGACATCACTTCGCGGAAGAAGAAGGTGACGCTCTCGTCGGGCAGCGGGCCCGCGTTGAGGCCCTGGATGCGCCGCAGCACCTGGGCCTCCCGCTCGGGACGGTAAATCTGACCGAACTCGCCATACTTGGCCTTGATCTCGCCCACGTGCTGGGCACACTTGGCCCGCTCGTTGAGCAAGACCAGCATCTGCGCGTCGATGGCATCGATCTGGTCGCGGACCACGCCCAGCTCCTGCAACATCCCTTCGTTCATGCCTTCTCCTGAAAGTGCGCCGCTCACGCCTTGCGGGCGGCGAAATCCTGCATCAGCCCGACCAGCGCCCGCACGCCATCGGGCGACATTGCGTTGTAGATCGAGGCGCGCATGCCACCCACCGACTTGTGGCCTTTCAGCCCCTCCAGCCGGCGCTCTGCGGCTTCGGCGAGAAAGTCCCTGTCGAGGGCGCCGTCGGCGAGGGTGAAGGGCACGTTCATGCGCGACCGGCACGGGAGCGCCACCGGGTTGCGGTAGAAACCGCCGCTGGCCTCGATGGCATCGTAAAGCAAGCGCGCCTTGGCGATGTTGGCCTGCTCGACCGCAGCCAGCCCGCCCTGCGCCAGCAGGTGCTTGAAGACCAGGCCGGCGAGGTAGACGCCGAAAGTCGGCGGGGTGTTGAGCATCGAGCCGTGCTCGGCCATCACCGCATAATCCATCACGCTCGGCGTCGTCGGCAGGGCCTTGCCGAGCAGATCTTCGCGGACGATGACGATCACCAGCCCGGCCGGACCGACGTTCTTCTGCGCGCCGGCGTAGATCAGGCCGAACTTCGACACGTCCACCGGACGCGACAGGATGTGGGAGCTCATGTCCGCCACCAGCGGCACGCCGTCCGGCACCACGGGCAGGTCGAACATCTCGACGCCGTGGATGGTCTCGTTGGTGCAGAGGTGCACGTAGGCCGCCCGCGGATCGAAATCCAGCTCGCCGGCGCCGGGCAGGCCGGTGAAGTGATCGGCCTCGGTGCTCGCCGCCAGCCGTGCGGTTCCGATGCGCTGCGCCTCCTTGAAGGCCTTCTTGGACCATGAACCGGTGACGACGTAATCCGCCGAGCGGCCGGCCAGCAGGTTCATCGGAACCTGTGCGAAATGCTGGGTCGCGCCGCCCTGCAGAAACAGCACCTTGTAGTTGGACGGGATGCCCATCAGCGTCCGCAGATCGGCCTCGGCGGTCTCGATCACGCCGGTGAAATCCTTGCCGCGGTGCGACATCTCCATGATGCTCATGCCGCGACCGTGCCAGTCAAGCAGTTCATCGCGGGCCGTTTCGAGCACAGGGGTCGGCAGCACGGCCGGGCCGGCGGAGAAATTGAAAATACGCATCGTCTGAATCCTTGCTTCGTTCGATCAGGCTTCGGCGACGCCGTCCTGCTCTTCCTCTTCGCCTTCGAGAATCTTCTGCACGCCCGACAGGGTGCTGCCCTCGTCCACCGAGATCAGCGTGACGCCCTGGGTCGCGCGGCCCATCTCGCGGATCTCCGCGACGCGGGTGCGCACCAGCACACCGCCGGTGGTGATGAGCATGATCTGATCCTTCTCGGTGACCAGCGTCGCCGCGACGACCTTGCCGTTGCGGTCGGAAGTCTGGATCGCGATCATGCCCTTGGTGCCGCGGCCGTGGCGGGTATATTCGCCGATCGGCGTGCGCTTGCCGAAGCCATTTTCCGTGGCCGTGAGCACGCCCTGCTCCTCGTCGCCGGCCACCAGCATGGCGATCACGGTCTGACCGTCCTCGAGCATCATGCCGCGCACGCCGCGGGCGGTACGACCCATCGGACGCACGTCGTTCTCGGAAAAGCGCACAGCCTTGCCGGCGTCGGAGAACATCATCACGTCGTGCTGGCCGTCGGTGATCGCCACACCGATCAGGTAATCCCCCTCGTCGAGGGCCACGGCGATGATGCCGGCCTTGCGCGGATTGGAAAAATCGGTGAGCGGCGTCTTCTTGACCGTGCCCTGGGCAGTGGCCATGAACACGAAATGGCCTTCGTCGAACTCCTTGACCGGCAGCACCGCGGTGATCTTCTCGCCCTCGAGGAGCGGGAAGAGATTGACGATCGGCTTGCCGCGGGAGTTCCGGTTACCTTCCGGCACCTCGTACACCTTGAGCCAGTAAAGCCGGCCGCGGCTCGAGAAGCACAGGATGTGGTCGTGCGTGTTGGCGACGAAGAGCTGGTCGACGAAGTCGTCGTCCTTCACCGCCGCCGCCTGCTTGCCACGGCCGCCGCGCTTCTGGGCGCGGTAGTCGGTGAGCGGCTGGCGCTTGAAATAGCCGGTGTGGGACAGGGTGACCACCATGTCCTGCGGGGCGATCAGATCCTCGATGTTGATGTCGGCGGTGTTCAGCACCACCTCGGAGCGCCGCGGGTCACCGAACTGCTGCTTGATCAGCGCGAGTTCGTCCCCGATGATCGCGGTGATCCGTTCGGGGCGGGCCAGGATGTCGAGCAGGTCGGCGATGGTGTCCATCACCTCGCGGTATTCGGCGACGATCTTGTCCTGCTCGAGGCCGGTCAGACGCTGCAGGCGCAACTCGAGAATGGCCTGGGCCTGGGCGTCGGACAGCCGGTAGCCCTGGGCCGACAGGCCGAACTCGGGGGCCAGCCCCTCCGGGCGGAAGCTGTCGGAGGCGGCGCGGGCCAGCATCTCCTCGACCAGGGCCGAGCGCCACTGACGTGCCATCAGCGCCTTCTTGGCCTCGGGCGGGGTCGGCGCGGCCTTGATGAGGGCGATGATCTCGTCCACGTTCGACAAGGCGACAGCCAGGCCTTCGAGAATGTGACCGCGCTCGCGGGCCTTGCGCAGTTCAAAGATGGTGCGGCGGGTGACCACCTCCCGGCGGTGGGCCAGGAAGCAGTCGATCATCTGGTACAGATTCAGCGTGCGCGGCTTGCCGTCGACCAGCGCCACCATGTTCATGCCGAAGGTGTCCTGCAACTGCGTCTGCTTGAACAGGTTGTTCAGCACCACGTCGGGCATCTCGTTGCGCTTGAGCTCGATGACCACGCGCATGCCCGATTTGTCGGACTCGTCACGGATCTCGCTGATCCCCTCGATCTTCTTATCGTTGACCAGCTCGGCAATCTTCTCGAGCAGGGTCTTCTTGTTAACCTGGTAGGGGATCTCGTCGACGATGATGGCCTGCCGGTCACCCTTGCCGATGTCCTCGAAGTGGGTGCGTGCCCGCATCACCACCCGGCCACGGCCGGTGCGATAGCCCTCGTGCACGCCCGACAGGCCGTAGATCAGCCCGGCCGTCGGGAAATCCGGCGCGGGCACGATCTTGATCAACTCATCGATGGTCGTTGCCGGATCCTGCAGCAGCTTCAGGCAGGCATCGACGATCTCGGTGAGATTGTGGGGCGGGATGTTGGTCGCCATACCCACCGCGATGCCGCCCGATCCGTTGATCAGCAGGTTCGGGATCCGCGCCGGCAGCACCAGCGGCTCCTTCTCGGAGCCATCGTAGTTCGGCCCGAAATCGACGGTTTCCTTGTCGATGTCGGCCAGCAGTTCGTGGCCGATCTTCGCCATGCGGATTTCGGTGTAACGCATCGCGGCCGCGCTGTCGCCGTCCACCGAACCGAAGTTGCCCTGACCGTCGACAAGCATGTAGCGCAGCGAGAAATCCTGGGCCATGCGCACGATGGTGTCGTACACCGACTGGTCGCCGTGAGGGTGGTACTTGCCGATCACGTCGCCAACGATACGCGCCGATTTCTTGTAAGCCTTGTTCCAGTCGTTGCCCAGTTCGTGCATCGCGTAGAGCACACGCCGATGCACCGGCTTGAGACCATCGCGCACGTCCGGAAGGGCCCGTCCCACGATCACGCTCATCGCGTAATCCAGGTAGGCGTGGCGCATCTCGTCTTCGAGACTGATGGGGAGGGTTTCTTTGGCGAACGGGATCATGGCACCGCGGGGAAATCGACGATTCGTCGGAAAGACGAAAAACTGGAAGTTTAGCACGCGGACGGAACCCGCTTCCGGCCGCCGTCACCCTCGAACCCGACAAAGCCCGCAGGCATGCGGGCACGCGTTGTGATCGCTGCGCCACGTGTGCTCTAATCCGGCCGCACGATCCATCACATGAGCCAGGACGCGCGCGGGAAGCCCGCCGTTCGATTTTCGAGGAGCACATCCATGACCGTCACCAAGTTCCGCTTGGCTTCCGCCACCCTGCTGATGCTTGCCAGCCTTTCCGCAATGGCCCAGTCGAAGGACATCGTCGTCGACCCGAAGGGCGACGTGCCCTACGTCATCGACCAGCGCAACACCGTCGCGAAGAGCGGCGCAGACCTCTGCTGGCGCACCGGTTCGTGGACGCCGGGCGCCGCAGCCGAAACGAAGGCCGGCGAACTGCCCGTCGGCTGCGAGTGCGACAAGGACGTCGTTGGCGCCGACAAGTGCGCCCCGGCCACCGCGCGTGCCGCGGCGCCTGCCGCCGCTCCGGTTGCCGCTGCACCGGCCGCCGCGCCGGCCAAGTGCGACTTCAGCGCCACCCTCGCCGCAGACAGCGCCTTTGCGTTCAACAAGGCCGCACTCACCAAGTCTGCCAAGGGCAGCCTCGACAAGGCGGTGATCGCCAAGCTCGGAAGCTGTGCCGAGGTCCAGTCGGTCATCATCACCGGCCACACCGACCGCCTCGGCTCGCAGGCCTACAACCAGAAGCTGTCCGAGCAGCGCGCCAACGCTGTCCGTGCCTACCTGACCGGCAAGGGCGTCAAGGCGGCTCACATCGACACCCTGGGCGCGGGCAAGACCCAGCCGCTCAAGAGCTGCGATGACAAGCTCGGCCGCAAGGCGCTGATCGCCTGCCTCTCCCCGAACCGCCGCGTGACCGTCGACGTGAAGGGCTCCGCCAGGTAATCGGCGCCCACCGCCAGCCAGCCCGAAACCCCGCGCCACGCGGGGTTTTTTCCACCCGGACGAGAAACGCCATGACGCCGACGCCGGTCGATCTGCTCATCGAAGCCCGCTGGATCATCCCGGTGGAGCCGGAGCTACTCACCCTCGAGCACCACGCGGTCGCCATCGACGACGGCCGCATCGTGGCAATCCTGCCCATCGACGAGGCCCGCCTGCGTTTCCAGGCCACCGAAACGGCCAGCCTGCCGGATCACGTGCTGATTCCCGGCCTGATCAACCTGCACTGCCACGCGGCGATGACGCTGATGCGCGGCCTCGCCGACGACCTTCCGCTGATGCGCTGGCTACAGGACGCCATCTGGCCCACCGAAGCCCGCCACGCCTCCCACGCCTTCGTGCGCGACGGCAGTCTGCTCGCCGCGGCGGAGATGCTGCGTGGCGGCATCACCACCTGCAACGACATGTATTTCTTCCCGGAGGCGACCGCCGAAGCCTTCGACCGGCTCGGCCTGCGCGCCGTGCTCGGTATCACCGTCATCGAATTCCCGTCGCAGTACGCCGCAGACGCCGACGACTATCTGAGCAAGGGTCTCGCCACCTTCGACACCTGGCGCAGCCACCCGCTGATCCGTTTCTCCCTCGCCCCCCACGCGCCTTATACGGTGTCGGACAAGACCTTCGAGCGCATTGGCGCGCTCGCCGGCGAACTCGAACTCCCCATCCACATCCACCTGCATGAAACGGCCGAAGAAGTTTCGGACAGCCTGCGCAGCTTTGGTCAGCGCCCGATCACCCGCCTCGAGACCCTCGGCCTCCTCGGCCCCGGCCTGATCGGCGTGCACGCCGTGCATCTCGCACCGGAGGACGTCGAACGGCTCGCGCTGCACCGCTGCGCGATCGCCCACTGCCCCACGTCCAACATGAAGCTCGCCAGCGGCGCGGCCCCGGTCACGCGCCTCCTCGGACGCGGCCTCGCGGTCGGCTTGGGCAGCGACGGCGCGGCAAGCAACAACCGCCTCGACCTCTTCCGCGAGATGCACCAGGCCAGCCTGCTCGCCAAGCTCGTCACCGGCGACGCGTCCGCCCTGCCTGCCCACCAGGCGCTCCGCATGGCGACGCTGGGCGGGGCGCAGGCCCTCGGGCTCGACCACGAGATCGGCTCCCTGTTGCCCGGCAAGGCCGCCGACATCACCGCCATCCGCCTGGACGACGCCGACAACCTGCCGTGCTTCCATCCGGTCTCCCACCTCGTTCACGTGGTCGACCGGCACGCCGTGTCGGAGGTCTGGGTAGCCGGGCAGCGGCGTGTCGCCCGGGGACAGCTGTTGCAAATAACCAACACCGAGCTATTGGCCACCGCCCGGCTATGGCAGAATAGGCTCCGCCAATGAATTGGATATGCTGCATGAGTTCGTTTATCGCGCTCTGGCGGCATCAGGAATTTTCCGGTTCTATCCCTTTGCCTTGCGACGAGGAAAACGATGATCAAACAAGCCAAAAAACAACTGCTGATGGCCGCTGCGCTGGCCACCCTCGGCCTCTCCGCCAGCACCAGCTTCGCCGCTGATGTGGTGGTCGATACGAAAGGCGAAGTGCCTTACGTGATCGACGGCCGCAATGTGATCGCCCGTAGCGGCGCCGATCTGTGCTGGCGTACCGGCTACTGGACCCCGGCTGCCGCCGCCAATACCATGGCTGGCCAGCTGCCGGTCGGCTGCGAGTGCGACAAGGACGTCGTGCCGGCCGACAAGTGCGTGGTCGCCGCCGCTCCGGCTGCCGGCGCCAAGGCCGCTGCTCCGGCTGCTGTCGCCCCGGTGTCCCAGAAGGTCAAGCTCGCCGCCGACACCCTGTTCGAATTCGACAAGGCCGTTCTGCTGCCCGCCGGCAAGGCCAAGCTCGACGATCTGGCCGGCCAGGCCAAGAACGTGAAGCTGGAAGTCATCCTGGCCGTCGGCCACACCGACCGCATCGGCAGCGACTCCTACAACCAGAAGCTGTCCGAGAAGCGCGCCGCCGCCGTCAAGACCTATCTGGTCGGCAAGGGCGTCGAAGCGAACCGTGTTTACACCGAAGGTAAGGGCGAAAAGCAGCCCGTGACCGGCGACAAGTGCAAGAACCTGGGCAAGGACTCTGGCAAGAACAAGAAGCTGGTCGAGTGCCTGCAGCCGGACCGTCGCGTCGAAATCGAAGTCATCGGCACCAAGTAATCCGCCTCAGCTTCGACTCGCGTCGTTCTCAAAAAGCCCTGCCCTGCAGGGCTTTTTGTTTTTCTACGCCGCACCCTACAATCCCCACCTCACCAAGCCCTTCCCAGCGCGCCCCCATGACGAACGCCGACCCCGCCGAACTGCAGAAATTCAGTGACCTGGCCCACCGCTGGTGGGATCCCGAATCCGAATTCAAGCCTTTGCACCAGATCAACCCGCTGCGCCTCGACTGGATTGACCGCGCCGCCAGCATCGCCGGCAAGCAGATCATCGACATCGGTTGCGGTGGCGGCATCCTGGCCGAATCCATGGCCGCCCGTGGCGCCCAGGTCACCGGCGTCGACCTCTCCGAAAAAGCCCTCGGCGTCGCCCGGCTGCATCTCTTCGAAAGCGGCCAGAGCGTTGACTACCGGCTGATCTCCGCCGAAGACCTGGCCCGGGAAGCCCCAGCCCGCTTCGACGTGGTCACCTGCATGGAAATGCTCGAGCATGTCCCCGACCCCGCCAGCACCATCCGCGCCTGTGCAACCCTGGTCAAACCCGGGGGCCAGGTGTTCTTCTCAACCCTCAACCGCAACCTCAAGTCCTACCTGATGGCGGTCGTCGGTGCCGAGTACATCCTCAAGCTGCTCCCGATGGGCACCCACGAGTACGCCAAGTTCATCAAGCCATCCGAACTCGCCCGTTATGTGCGTGAAGCCGGGCTCGACGTCGAAGAGCTGACCGGCATGCAGTACAACCCGATCACAAAAATCTACTCCCTCGGCCGGGACACCGACGTGAACTACCTGATGCGCACCGCCAGACATGCCTGACGCCGTCTTCTTCGACCTCGACGGCACCCTCGCAGACACCGCCCCCGACCTCGCCGGCACCCTCAACCGACTGCAAGCCGAACACGGCCTGGTGCCCACCCCCTTCGAGACACTGCGGCCCCAGGTCTCCCACGGTGTGCGTGGCATGCTCGGCACCGGCTTCGGGCTTGCCCCCGACGCCCCAGCCTACCCGGCCCTCGCCGCGCGCTTCCTCGCGCTCTATACCGAGTCCCTGTGCGTCGATACCCGCCTCTTCCCGGGCATGGCCGAACTGCTCGACAGCCTCGAGGCCCGCGGCATCACCTGGGGCATCGTCACCAACAAGGCCGAACGCTTCGCCCGCCCCCTCGTCGACGCCCTCGGCCTCGGGTCGCGCAGCGTCTGCATCGTTGGCGGCGACACCGCGCCCCGCGCCAAGCCCTTCCCCGACCCGCTGCTCCACGCCTGCAAAGCGGCCGGTGTCACCCCCGGCCGCTGCATCTACGTCGGTGACGACATCCGCGACATCAAGGCCGGCAAGGCTGCAGGCATGCTCACCCTGGCCGCAGCCTACGGCTACCTCGGTAGCGATCAGCCGATCGAAGCCTGGACCGCCGATGCAATCATCGAACACCCCCTCGAAATCCTTTCCTTCGTCGAAAGAGACTGAACCCGTGCTATAGTGCGGAACTTTCCGGCCACCGCCGGAACTAATCGATGCATCACCAAATGGGGCTGACCTGGCTTCGACGTGGGTTGCAAAGCAGATCAGGGCATACCGAGGACCAGTCACCTCGTAAATCCACTGGAAAACTACAAACGCCAACGACGAGCGTTTCGCTCTGGCCGCCTAAGGCCTAAGCCACTGCACTGATTCGTTCCTGGGTCAGGTGGGGTCAAACCCGCTGCAGTGTCATTTACAGGAACTAGCAGAGGATCGGGTTACTTGGTCCCGCGCGAAACTCAAGGTAACTCGCCCGTGCTCGGCCTGCCGGCTGGCTAAACCCCGGGTTAAATCCAAATAGGTCGGCTAAGTATGTAGAACTGACTGTAGAGAGCTTGCGGACGGGGGTTCGATTCCCCCCAGCTCCACCACTATTTAGCTTTAAAAACAAAGGCTTACATATCCTAACAATGGATTTGTAGGCCTTTTTTTTGGGCTGTT
>Ga0213919_1000455_pt1 | contig 18128 bp, 17 predicted proteins | sample McNCre317MG_FD_161056 | JGI IMG/M metagenome (GOLD analysis project Ga0213919, IMG submission 161056) | Freshwater microbial communities from McNutts Creek, Athens, Georgia, United States - 3-17 MG | ecosystem: Environmental > Aquatic > Freshwater > Creek | place: USA: Georgia | collected... | reverse complement strand
TACCTCAGGAAAATCAAATGAGTCCGTCAGCTTTGACGGGGCATCGGACTCGGCTAATGAGCAAGCTCAGGCCGCCTCATCCGACAGCCCCTCCGCGCCAGACTCACCTTCGGCAGCCGAGGATCAACTGAACGCAGAACTAGCCGACCTTGTCGAAGACCTAGGGCCGCAGAGTAAGGAAGCCGAACTGTTGGCCGACTTGCAGCGGTTGCAGGCCGAGTTTGTGAACTACAAGACTCGCGTTGAACGTGACCGCGATGTTGCTCGCAATTCAGCAATCGCTGAAGTGCTTCGCGCAATCTTGCCAGCCCTCGACGACCTAAGTCGCGCCGAGGCACACGGAGACCTTGAAGGCTCACCGTTTGCCGCGGTGGTTGGCAAGCTTCGCAATGCCGGCGACAAGTTTGGCCTCAAGGCGTTTGGTGAAAAGGGCGACAAGTTCGACCCTGAGATCCACAACGCATTGGTCCAGACTCCGTCGGCAGAGGTCACCGAAAACGTCATCGCCGATGTTGTCGAGCCGGGCTTCATGCTTGGCGACCGCCTGCTGCGCCCAGCAATGGTCGCAGTCCACATCCCTGCATAATTCAACCTGCATAGACTGACGTTAGGTCAGCAAAGCAGTTCACACTATTCACCAACAAAGAGGTTCGCTAAAGATGGCAAGTCAAGACTGGTTCGACAAGGATTTTTATAAGATCCTTGGCGTATCTAAAGACGTGTCTGAAGCCGAGCTTAAGAAGACTTATCGCAAGCTTTCGCGCCAGTTTCACCCAGACACAAATCCTGGTGACACCAAAGCCGAAGCTCGCTTTAAAGAAATTTCTGAGGCTTACTCGGTGCTTTCTGACAAGGATCAGCGCGCTGAGTATGACCAGGTTCGCGCAATGGGCAACGGTGCAAGATTCACCGGTGGCCAAGGAGGCGGGTTCCCGGGTGGCTTCCCTGGCGGGGCCAACTTCGGTGGCGGCGGTTTCGAAGATGTCTTTGCGAACCTCTTTGGTGGAGGTGGAGCTGGCGGTTTCGGTGGCCCTCGTGGCCCACAGCGTGGCCAAGATTTGACCACCACTCAGACCCTAGACTTCATCGATGGCGTCAAGGGCACAACCATTAAGTTGTCGCTTCGCGCCGGGGCCGAACCAACCACCATCAAGATTCCCGCGGGCGTTCAAGACGGCCAAAAGATAAAGATTGCCGGCAAGGGAAACCCATCACCAAACGGTGGCCCAGCCGGTGACCTAATCATCACCGTGACGGTCAAGCCTCACCCGGTCTTCACCCGCGAGGGCAACAACATCCGTGTGGTGGTGCCAATCACTTTTGCCGAGGCGGTTTTGGGCGCAACTATCCAGGTGCCGACTCTTGGCGGTGACCCGGTGAAACTAAAGGTTGCCCCTGGCACACCAAACGGCCGGGTCTTGCGAGTCAAGGGCCGAGGCGTGGTAACCGCAAAGGCGGAGGGTGACCTCTTGGCCACGGTTGAAATTGCAGTGCCTAGCCATGTGAGTGACAAGGCCAAGAAGGCCCTCGAGGAATTCGATGGACTTCTACCGGATGAAGATCCACGTGCTGACCTTTTGATTAAGGCCGGCCTTCTCTAAGAAACGGGAGGCTTGAGATGGAACAGTTCGATGAGAACACTCCGCTCTTCGTGATTTCGGTTGCCGCCGAACTTGCAGTCATGCACCCGCAGACCCTGCGTCAATACGATCGCCTGGGTCTAGTGACCCCAAGCCGCACCAGCGGCTCGAGCCGTCGCTACACAATGCGCAATGTCGCACAGCTTCGCGAAATCGCCCGGTTATCGGCCGAGGGCGTGAGCTTGGAGGGCATCCGGCGCATCCTTGAACTTGAAAACCACAACGCCGAACTCTCACAAAGGGTTCGCGATTTGGAGCAAGCCTTAGCCAATGAACTGATGAACCGCCCAGGCAACCGGGTGTTCGCAGCCGGCGGCCAAGGGGTCGAGAGCATTGCTCGCGGCCAACGCCCTTCAAGGCACACAGATGTTGTGCTTTGGCGAGCGAAGTGATCCTTCGCGATAGGAGAAACAAATGAACCAACAAAACATGCAACCAGAAGACCAGCAGAGCGCCCTCGAAAAATACGGTGTCAACCTAACCGAGATCGCTAAGTCTGGAAAGCTCGACCCAGTAATCGGCCGCGATGCCGAGATTCGCCGAGTTTCACAGGTGCTTAGCCGCCGAACTAAAAACAACCCGGTGCTCATTGGCGAGCCTGGTGTTGGAAAGACCGCGGTTGTTGAAGGCCTCGCGCAACGCATCGTTGCCGGCGACGTGCCAGAAAGTTTGAAAGACAAGCAACTTATCTCGCTTGACCTTGCCGCAATGGTGGCCGGCGCGAAATATCGTGGTGAGTTTGAAGAGCGCTTGAAGGCGGTCTTGGCCGAAATCAACGCGGCCGAGGGTGGCGTGATCACCTTCATCGATGAGTTGCACACCCTGGTTGGCGCCGGTGCCGGTGATGGCCAAGATGCCGCAAACATGCTGAAGCCAATGCTTGCCCGCGGCGAGCTTCGTCTTATCGGTGCAACCACATTGGATGAGTATCGCGAGCGGATCGAAAAGGACCCTGCTCTCGAGCGTCGATTCCAGCAGGTTTATGTTGGCGAGCCATCTGTGGTTGACACCATTGCAATTTTGCGCGGCCTTAAGGAACGCTATGAAGCGCACCACAAGGTTGCGATTGCCGACAGCGCATTGGTTGCCGCGGCAACCCTTTCAAACCGATACATCACCGGCCGCCAGTTGCCAGATAAGGCGATTGACCTCATCGATGAAGCGGCCTCACGTTTGCGAATGGAAATTGACTCTGCCCCGGTTGAGATTGATGAGCTTCGCCGCCAGGTTGACCGTCTAAAGCTTGAAGAACTCGCCTTGAAAAAGGAGAAGGACCAGGCCTCGAAGGAGCGTCTGGAAAAGCTTCGCGAGGACCTCGCCGGCAAGACCGAAAAGTTGGACGAGCTCAATGCCCGTTGGGCAAAGGAGCGCGCCGAACTAAACCAAGTTGGTGACCTAAAGACCAAGCTGGACGGGCTGCGCATCGAGGCAGAGCGAGCACAGCGCGAGGCGAATCTTGAGCGTGCTTCACGACTTTTATATGGCGAAATCCCCGCTCTAGAAAAGCAGCTTGCCGATCTTGAAGCCGCCGAAAATATTTCGAGTGCCGATGGCGCTAAGACCGAGCGCATGGTGAACGACCAGGTTGGTGAGGACGACATCGCTGCAGTGGTCAGTGCCTGGACCGGTGTGCCAACCGGCAAGTTGCTGGCCGGTGAAAGCCAGAAGTTGCTCAACCTTGAGGGTGAATTGGGCCGCCGCCTAATTGGCCAAAAGGCCGCCGTGAAGTCTGTGTCTGACGCAGTTCGACGCACCAAGGCCGGCATCAGTGATCCAGACCGACCAACCGGTTCGTTCCTATTCCTAGGCCCAACCGGTGTCGGTAAGACCGAGCTGGCTAAGAGCCTGGCCGAGTTCTTGTTCGATGACGAGAAGGCCATGGTCCGCATCGACATGTCTGAGTACGGTGAGAAGCACTCGGTTAGTCGTTTGCTCGGTGCCCCTCCGGGCTACATCGGTTATGAAGAGGGCGGTCAGTTGACCGAGGCGGTTCGCCGCCGCCCTTACTCGGTGGTCTTGCTGGATGAGGTTGAGAAGGCGCACCCAGAAGTCTTTGATGTTTTGCTTCAGGTCTTGGATGATGGCCGATTGACCGATGGCCAGGGACGAGTGGTTGACTTCAAGAACGTCATCTTGATCTTGACTTCAAACCTTGGTTCTCAGTTCTTGATTGATCAAGAGTTGACCGAGGCGCAGAAGCACGAAGGTGTGATGGCGATGGTTCGCGGCCACTTCAAGCCAGAATTCTTGAACCGACTCGATGACATCGTCATCTTCTCGGCTCTTGACCGCAGTGAGCTTGGGCAGATTGTTGAACTCAACATCGACCGCCTATCAAAGCGGCTTGAGCAGCGCCGGCTTCAATTGGCCGTCACCCCTGCCGCGAGGGCTTGGTTGGCAGATAAGGGCTATGACCCAATATATGGAGCACGCCCGCTTCGCCGATTGATGCAACAGCAAATCGATGACAAGTTGGCAAACCTCTTGCTGGCCGGCACCATCCACGATGGTTCGCTGGTTCGCGTTGACGTTGCCGAAGATGGAGTCGCCCTCATTGTTGAACCGGGGACCCTCGAGTAGTTTCAGCGAGCCAAATGGACCGTTAAAGTTCGCTAAAGGGAATGCCCCTGACCAGTTGATTTCTGGCGGGGGCATTTCGCTAAACTAGCGCCTATGACTGAAAACAATCGTTCATTTGGCCAGGGGGCTCAAGGCGAACTTGAGGCACCAAAGGCGAAAAAAGCAAGTCTCCTAACCCGACTCCGCTACAACTTCGATAATTCGATTGCCAAGAGCGGGGCTTTCATCGCCTACCTATTTGCGGCGCTAGTGATCATGTCGATCCTGGTCGTCATTGTGAAGTACGCGCTTTACGCAGTTCCAGCTCTCTACGCTGGCGACAAGCTTCCGGCTCCAACGTTTGAAACCTTCTGGGGCTCGTTTGCAACATTGCTTGGCCGTGGCACCGAAGCCACCTGGGCAGACAGAATCATCGGAGTGATCGTCTGGGCAACCACAATCACCCTCGCAGCCAGCATCACCGGTTTTATCGTCGGTGCAATCACCCGTACCTTTGACCGCCTGCGCAAGGGCAAGAGCCCAGTTGTTGAATCGGGCCACACCCTGATTCTCGGCTGGTCAAGCCGCGTTTTCCCGATCTTGAAGGAACTCGCTGTTGCAAACCAGAACGTTCGTAAGCCACTGGTTGTCGTCTTCAGCGACAAGGCTCGTGAGTTCATGGAAGATGAAATCGAATCTCGTGCCGAGGGCCTTGGCAAGCTAAAGGTTGTCACCAGAACCGGTGACCCAACCAACCCGGCAGACCTCAAGCGCACCAACATCGCCGGGGCAAAGTCAATCATCATCCTTGATGACAACGATGCCGGTGACGCAACCATCGTTTCAACCGTTCTTGCGGTGAAGTCTGTAAACGACAACCCAAACACCCGCATCATTGCAGAGGTGGATGACCCGCACACTGCCGAGGCGTTGGAGAGCGCAACCAACGGCCGAGTGATTTCGGTTCGCTCGCACGACGTCATCGCACGCGTAACCGCTCAGGCTTCACGCCAGCCTGGTCTTGCTGCGGTGACCCTTGACCTGCTCGACTTTGACGGCGATGAAATTTACTTCACCGAGGTTCCGGCCCTGGTTGGCAAAACCTATGGCGACGCGCTTTTGGCCTTCAACAAGGCTGCCGTCATCGGAATTGTTGAGCCGAATGGCCACACCATTTTGAACCCTAAAGAAACCACCAAATTGGTTCCTGGCGGCAAGTTGATTGCCATCGCCGAGGATGATGACAAGGTTGTTTACACCGGCGTTCGCGAAGACATCGCAAAGCTCAAAATCGCGCCGCACAAGATGCCGGTTCGTAAGGCCGAACACCTGCTTGTCATTGGCTGGTCATCGATGGGCCGTTCGGTAATTTCTGAACTTTCGGCATTCTTGCCAAAGGGCTCGACAGTGCACATCGTTGCTCAGAGCAAGTTCGTTGCAGCAGAAGAAATCGCCAACCTAAACTTTGGCGCGTTGAAGGTTACTCACGCTTCAATTTCGGGTGACATCGATGAACTTATCGCCGCGGCTTCCGCCAAGAAATACAACGAGATCATAATCCTTGGTTATCGCAATGCGATCAGCGAGTCTGAAGCAGATGCTCAGACAATGCTGACCATGCTGCAGATGAACCAGTTGTTTGCCGCCGATGGAAATGGTGTTGAGCCAACCCGATTGGTTGCCGAAATTCTTGATGGCCGCAAGGCCGAGCTTGCCCGAGTTGCTGCAGCAGATGACCTAGTGGTTAGCGATAACCTGGCTGCGCTACTCATCGCCCAGGTTTCTGAAAACCCAGCGCTGGCTCACGTTTTTGAAGACCTATTCGACGCCGATGGCGCGGCAATCAACGTTCGTCCAATTGAGCACTATGCGCCATTGGGCAAGGATGTTGAGTTTGCCGAGCTAGTTGCTATCGCCCGCGCACATGGTGAATCGGCAATTGGCTATCGCGTTTTGGCAGATGCCCCACATGATGCTGCAACCGGTGTGAAGTTGAACCCAGCCAAGACCACAGTCTTCAAGCCGGCTGCCGGCGACGCACTAGTTGTTATCGGTGACGTAGATTAACTAAATGATCGAACAAACGGTGGCCGGGGCTAAAGCTGCCCTGGCCGCTTTTGTTAACCCCGAGAAAGCGGCGCACTTCCCCAAGTTCTTCAAGGCGGGGCCTGGGCAATATGGCGAGGGAGATATTTTTCTCGGCGTCACCGTCCCAAATGTGCGGGCAGTTGCCAAGGAATTTTCCGGGCTGACTGAAGCCGAGATTTATGAGCTAATGAATTCGGCAATTCACGAGCATCGCCTGCTTGGCCTAATAATGCTGGTGGCCAAGTGGAAGAAGGCAAAGACCGAAGCCGCTCAGCGAGAGTTATTCGATTTCTACCTGCGCTTGGTTCATGAAGGCCGGGTCAATAACTGGGATCTGGTCGACACCTCTGCCCCATATTTTGGAATGTATTTGGTGGGCAAACCCGACGCTATGGATTTGTTGGAGCGACTGGCTCGGAGCGACTCACTTTGGGAACGCAGAGCCTCAATCATGTTTACTTTTGCATCAACCCGGGCCGCCGTTTTAAAGCTTGGCCCGGCAGACTTTGAACCAACCTTGCACATCGCTGAAATTCTTTTGCACGACAAACACGACCTGATTCACAAAGCTGTCGGTTGGATGCTTCGCGAAGTGGGAAATCGCGATGTTGAAATATTGCGAAAATTTCTGAGCCGCTACGCGGCTGAAATGCCCCGCACAATGCTCAGGTACGCGATCGAGAAGCTTGATGCTGATGAGCGGAAATTTTGGTTATCTAAAACGAGCGCGTAACGACCTCGAAACATAGACCTGCTCTACTAATCGAATGGGGAACTACCCCCCCTAGAGATTTTGGAGAGGCGTCACATGCATCTAACCCCTGCTGATACCGAGAAACTTCTTCTCTCCGTTGCCGGCATGGTCGCGCGTGACCGCTTGTCGCGCGGAGTGAAACTCAACTATCCCGAGACTGTGGCCTTGCTGAGCACATGGGTTATTGAGCGTGCCCGCGAAGGTGCTCTAGTTTCTGATCTGATGAATGAGGGCCGCACCATTCTCAAGCGTGATCAGGTCATGGATGGCGTTGCCGAGATGCTGGCAGATGTTCAGGTCGAAGCTACTTTTCCAGATGGCCGCAAGCTCGTCACAATTCACCACCCGATCGTCTAAGGCAGGGAAAATTCATGTCAGGTCTAAACTCTTCTGGCCCAGGCGCATTTAAAATCCAACCTGGCAACATCGAACTCAACGCCGACCGGACTGCGCAAGAGCGCGTCAATCTGGTTTTCACGAACAAGGGCGATCGTCCAATTCAGATCGGTTCGCACATTCATCTACCCGATGTGAACGAACTGCTCGATTTTGACCGGGTGGCGGCTCACGGGTTCAGGCTTGATATTCCATCGGGCACATCGCAGCGCTTCGAACCGGGGGCATCTCGTGAGCTTGGTGCCGTTGCGCTTCAGGGGCTCAGAAAAGTTCCTGGCCTACAGGTTTCGAACGCAAAGAAGGAGAGCCTCTAATGGTCAACATCAATCGTGAAACCTACGCGGCTATCTATGGCCCAACCAAGGGCGACCAGGTTCGCCTCGGTGACACAAATCTCTGGATTGAAATCGAAGAAGACCATACCGTTGGTGGGGAAGAGGCAATTTTCGGCGGCGGCAAATCGATCCGTGAATCAATGGCTCAGGGTTCAACCTCGCGTGCCGATGGTGCGCTCGACACCGTGATTACAAACGCCATCGTGCTCGACTGGTGGGGCGTTGTTCGCGCCGACGTCGGCATCCGTGGCGGTCGAATTGTGGCACTTGGTCGCGCCGGCAACTCAGACATCGCCAATGGCGTTCACCCACAAATGCAAATCGGGCCAAGCACGGATGTGATTTCGGGCGAAGGCAAGATTCTGACCGCGGGTGCTATCGACTCGCATGTGCACTTGCTTTCACCATCGCAGCTGCATGAGGCTCTGGCAACCGGCATCACCACCGTGATCGGAGGTGGAACCGGCCCATCCGAAGGCTCAAAGGCAACTACCGTGACCCCGGGTGCCTGGCACCTAGAGACCATGCACAAGTCGCTCGACCGATTCCCAATGAACTTCTTGCTGCTTGGCAAGGGCAACACCGTCTCGGCCGCTGGGTTAAAAGAGCAGGCCCTGGCCGGCGCTGCCGGTTATAAGGTTCACGAAGACTGGGGTTCAACGCCAGCCGCAATTGATGCTTCGCTGCGTGCTGCCGACGAGTTTGGGCTTCAGGTGGCTTTGCACTCTGACTCTCTCAACGAGGCAGGTTTTGTCGAGTCGACAATCAACGCCATCGATGGCCGTTCGATTCACGCCTTCCACATCGAAGGGGCAGGTGGAGGACATGCCCCTGACATCTTGCGCATTGCTTCTTTGCCGCATATCTTGCCGGGCTCAACCAACCCAACTCTGCCGCACACTGTAAACACCGTGGCAGAACACCTTGACATGCTGATGGTTTGTCACCATCTCAACCCATCCGTGCCTGAAGACTTGGCATTCGCCGAGTCTCGTATTCGCGGCACAACAATTGCGGCCGAAGATATCCTGCACGACATGGGTGCTCTCTCAATCACTTCTTCGGATGCTCAGGCGATGGGACGAATCGGCGAGGTCGTCACTCGCACCTGGCAGGTGGCTCACCAGATGAAGATCCGTCGAGGTTCACTGGGCCGCAGCATGCCTGCCGATAACGAGCGCGCTCGTCGCTATGTCGCCAAATACACCATCAACCCAGCCGTTGCACACGGCATCGACAATGAGGTTGGCTCGGTTGAGCCAGGCAAGCTGGCCGACTTGGTGCTCTGGGAGCCAAAGTTCTTCGGCATTCGACCTTCGATAATCATCAAGGGCGGCGGCATTGTGTGGGGCGCTCTCGGTGACCCGAACGCATCTATCCCGACACCGCAGCCGGTTCTGATGAGACCATCGTTCACCGATGCAATCGGCGCCTCCCTTTCATATTCATTCGTTTCGCCGGCAGCAATTGAAGATGGCTTGGCCGAGCGTCTGGGCCTCACTCGCGAACTCAAGGCAGTGAACTCGACTAGAGCTGTGGGTAAGGCTGCCATGAAGAATAACGACACTTTGCCGAAGATCGACATTCGCCCGGACACCTTTGCGATCAGCATCGATGGCGATTTAGTGGTGCCAGCGCCAGCCGAGAGCTTGCCTCTGGCGCAGCTCTACACGATGTTCTAAGAGCACTATTAACCACCAATTACTAGGCAGAAGATTAGACATTAAATGACTGGTGCTCGATTCTCAGGTGTCTCTGCAAATACGTTTGCAATGATGTTGGCCGACGCGCGCCTGCCGGTGGGAGGACACGTCAGCTCTTCGGGTTTAGAGCCTGCACTAAACGCGGGCCTAGAGCCAGCAAAGGTGCTCGACTACATGGTCGGCCGCGTTGCTACCGTATCGATGGTTGAGGCCGGGGTGGCCGTGGTTGCACGCCACCTAGTGATAGACGCAGATTCAACGGAACTAGGTCAACGTCTCCAGTCTGTCGAAGATGCCTGGGCGGCACGAACCCCCAGCCAGGAGCTTCGAGTGGTGTCCCGTTCACTTGCGCGTGGTTACATACGCCTGGGTTTGAGACTTTGGCCAGATAACCTAGCCCTTCGCATTTGCAACGAATCGAAAATTGGGTTCTCTCGGCCAACAGTCCTTGGCATCATCGCGGCAGCAGCCGGGTTCGACGCCGAAGGGCTAGTGCGATTGTCAATCTATGACGATGCCCAGACCATCGCGTCGGCGCTTTTGAAACTCGAACCGCTTGATCCGGCAACTCCGGTTGCCTGGGTGCTCGAGGCTTGTGAATCTGCAGAGCCGCTTGTTCCTTTGATCGCGGCCATTATTTCTCCGGATGCAATCCCTGCAACCGGTGCCCCACAAACAGAAGAGTGGGCCGAAATCCACTCGACTACTACGCAAAGGTTGTTCCGTGCCTGAAATCACATCAACTCGTTCACTTCGCCTAGGCATCGCGGGCCCTGTCGGCACCGGCAAGAGCTCGCTGATTGCAACCATCTGCCGGGCAATGGCAGCCGAGCTTCGCCTCGGTGTCATCACGAACGATATTTACACCGATGAAGATGCTCGTTTTCTTCGCTCGGCTGGTGTTCTCGACCCTGAGCGCATTCGTGCCGTTGAAACCGGCGCCTGCCCACACACCGCAATTCGCGATGACATAACTGTCAACCTGCAGGCAGTCGAAGACCTCGAGCGCGACTTCGCGACGCTCGATGTTGTGCTAATCGAATCAGGCGGCGACAACCTGACCGCGACTTTCTCGCCGGCGCTTGTCGACGCACAGATTTTTGTCTTGGATGTAGCCGGTGGCGGTGACGTGGCCCGAAAAGGTGGCCCCGGCATTGCCCGAGCCGACCTGTTAGTTGTGAACAAGACCGACCTGGCACCTTATGTGGGTGTCGATGTTCCGCAGATGGTTGCCGATGCCACCGTTGCGCGCGAGGGTCGCAGCGTTCTTGCTCTTTCGCGCACCGATGCAGACTCGGTTGCCAAACTTCGCGAATGGGTTCTCGGGCTTCTTGGCGAACACCGCGCCGGCAAGCACACACCTCAAGACCCTGGGCCTATGGCTCCGCACTTCCACGCCGACGAAGAAGGCGGCACTGTCCACAGCCACGACAATGGTGAGCAGGAGCATACTCACCCACACACCCACTAGGCGACTACCAGGAGATTACCGGGCGAACATCCGTCGCTAAGCGACTAGTAGAAAGATCAGATTTTGGTATACATATCAATTGAGGCGCAGCAGCAGCGTGCGGTCTTGGAGACCCGTGCCAGCGTCCTGATTCCTCGCTTGATCAGCCAGGGCGAAGATCGCGCACGGTTGGCCCTGGTTGCTGGCGGGGCGCTTCTGCTTGGGGGTGACAGCGTCGAAATCGAAGTTCGAGTTGGCGAGGGGTGCACACTCGAGATCGAAGACGTGGGTGGCACGGTTGCCTATGATGCTGATGGAATCGAATCGAGTTGGTCGGTAAGCATCGCTCTCGCCACGAACGCAAAGCTGATCTGGCACGCGCTGCCGATGGTGGTCGCAAACGGTTCGAATGTGAATCGTTCGACCCGAGTCTCTCTTGCCCAAGGTGCTGCTGCGATGCTTCGCGAGACTATTGTCCTCGGTCGTCACGGTGAAATCGGTGGCAGAATTCACCAGCGCACAGATGTTTCCTACGTCGGCCGTCCGATGCTGGTCGAAGATCTCAGACTTGCCGGCGGCGAGGGTGTCCCAGGGGTTATCGGCAGCAATCGAGTATTAGACAGCTGCCTCATTCTCGGTGAACGAGCGGAGGCTCCGAATGCTCTGCAGTTCGAGCTGGTCGGCAGCATGGCTCGCTACATAGGTATGCAAACACACACTTCAAACATGGATGAGATTTGGGCCACGTGGTCAAACGAGGTGTTCGCCCGTGTCTAGCAAAGGTCTTGCTGATCTCTCGACTCCACGATCTTCGACTCCATCAAGATTGCCTTTGGCGTTTGGCGTGATCGCCCTGTTGCACCTTTTCGGGTGGGGCGCCTTGGCGCTGTCAACAACATCGCAAAGCCAGGTGCAAAATGGTGCAACAGGCGCTATCTCGCTGGGCACCGGACTAATCGCATACTTTTTGGGGATGCGCCACGCCTACGACATCGACCACATTTCGGCAATCGATAACACCACGCGGAAGTTCCTGAATGAAGGTGGCCGACCACACACTCTGGGGCTGTTCTTCAGTCTCGGTCATTCAACCGTCGTTCTTGCCGTGAGCGGCTTGTTGGTATTTGGGGTTTCAAATCTAGGCAAGGCGCTGATTAACGAAAATAGCGACCTTCACAAACTTGGAGTAACAATCGGGGGTTCGGTTGCCGGCCTATTCCTAGTTATCATCGCGCTTTTAAATGCTTCGATTCTTTTTGAAATAGGTGGTGCAGCCAGGGTTCTTCGCAAAAAGACCGAACTTGACCACAAGCGACTTGATGAAGTGATGAATAATCTCGGATTCCTAAACCGCATTATTAAACCGAGCTCGCGAGTCATTGATAAGCCGTGGAAGATGTATCCGCTGGGTCTACTTTTCGGCTTAGGTCTTGACACTGCTACATCCATTGCCATGTTGTCCATCGCAGGTTCGGCGGCGTTGGTAACACAAAGCGTTTGGGCGATGTTGGCCTTACCGATTATATTCACCGCCGGAATGGCTCTCGGAGACACCATTAATAGTCTCGTGATGACCAAGGCATATAGCTGGGCCATAGATAAACCGGCTCGTCGAATTGCCTACAACGCCGCAGTTACGGCCGCGTCGATTGTTATCGCTCTTGCCGTTGGAGTGCCGCTCCTATGGGAACAAGCGGCCAAGTTCCTCTAGTTCGGAACGCTTATTCTGGCCAGCTCTGAAGTTTTTATTGCTGAATCCCTTTTGTAACGAAACGGTAACAAACGATTGCGACTATCGAATGGTGCGGGTTGCCAGGCGAGCTGAATCTCAGATCGGGGGATAGCTCAACTGTCCAAATCGCACTCAGAGGCCAATTTTTGGGCCTCTCCAAGTGGGGGCAACTTCGCCTCCCCAAGTCAAGGGATAGAAATGCAAAACACAACGAAGAAGTATTCAAAAACAAAGATGGCCGTGGCTGCTGCCGCGGTTATCGCTCTAGGACTCTCGGCTACCGCGGCCACCTCAGCCACTGCGGCAACTGCCTCTTGTGTAGTTACCACCGGCAAGACCATCAAGGTTGGCTTTCTGAACTCTCTATCAGGCACCATGGCTATCAGTGAAAAGACCGTTCAGGATGCTCAGAATCTTGCAGTCAAGGAAATCAACAAGGCTGGCGGCGTAAACGGCAAGCAGATCACAGTTGTTCAGGAAGACGGCGCTTCAGACCCAGCCACTTTCGCGCAGAAGGCCCAAAAGCTTATTCAACAGGATTGTGTTGCTGCCGTATTCGGTGGTTGGACGTCATCAAGCCGCAAGGCCATGTTGCCTGTCTTCGAGTCAAACAACTCACTACTTTTCTACCCGGTTCAGTATGAAGGTCTAGAAGCTTCAAAGAACATCTACTACACCGGTGCAACCACAAACCAGCAGATCATCCCTGCACTTGACTACCTGAAGACCAAGAAGATCAAGAAGATCTTCCTAGTCGGAAGCGACTATGTTTTCCCTCGCACCGCGAACAAGGAAATCAAGGCATACGCAGCAGCTAACGGCATGACCGTAGTTGGAGAAGAGTATGCGCCTCTTGGCTCAACCGACTTCACCACAATCGCCAACAAGCTAAAGTCAGCAGGCGCAGAGGCAATCTTGAACACCATCAACGGTGACTCAAACGTTGCATTCTTCAAGCAGTACGGAAGCCTTGGTCTAAATGCCAAGAACTGCCCTGTTATCTCTTTCTCTATTGGTGAAGAAGAAGTAAAGGGTGTTGGCCTTCAGTACCTAAAGGGTCAGTACACCGCATGGGATTACTACCAGACCGTAAAGTCCGCAGCAAACAAGAAGTTCGTTGCAGCTTTCAAGAAGGAATTCGGCGCAGCTCGTAAGACCAGCGACCCTATGGAAGCTTCATATGTTGCAGTTCACCTATGGGCGCTAATGGCAACTAAGGCGAAGTCATTTGCAACCGACGCAATCAACAAGGTTGCTAACGGCACCAAGTTTGTTGCACCGGAGGGAACCGTTGTTGTGAATGGCACAAACCACCACATCACCAAGACCCCACTGATCGGAATTGTCAACGCAGCTGGTTTGATTGACACCGTTTGGAAGTCACCAAAGCCTGTTACGCCAGACCCTTTCCTAACCGGTTACGCATGGGCAAAGGATCTTAAGTAACGATCCCCTTCGCTTCGGCGGAAATAAGTAATAACAGCTACTAAGAGAAGGAGACTGGGATGGATGTAATCATCGGGCAGATCTTTGCTGGACTCAGTGTTGGTTCAGTTCTATTGCTTGCAGCACTGGGACTGGCCCTGACATTCGGTCAGATGGGTATCATCAACATGGCTCATGGCGAGTTTTTGATGATCGGTGCCTACACAGTATTCGTGATCCAGATGGTTATCCCCGACGCCGGCATTGCGCTTGCGGTTGCCATCCCAGCCTCCTTCTTGGTAGCCGGCACCTTCGGCCTACTTCTTGAAGAACTCTTACTGCGGCGACTCTATGTGAGACCGCTTGACACTCTCTTAGTGACCTTTGGCGTCTCACTAATCCTCCAGCAACTCGCTCGAGATATCTTTGGGGCACCAGCCGTAGAGGTCAGAGCACCAGACTGGCTATTAGGTTCTATTGACTTCTTTGGAACCACTTTTCCAATGTCACGTCTTTTCATTATTGGCGTTTCTCTATCAGTCGTTGCCTTACTCAGCGCAGTGCTTGCGTTCACCCCTCTGGGTCGCCGCATCCGTGCAGTAGTTCTAAACCGCGACCTTGCCGAGGTCAGTGGCATCTCATCTCGCTCAGTTGACCGCCTAACCTTTTTCATCGGTTCTGGTGTTGCCGGTATAGCTGGTGTCGCCCTAACGCTAATCGGTTCAACGGGCCCAACACTTGGCAACAGCTACATTGTGGATGCATTCCTAATTGTCGTAGCAGGTGGTGTCGGCAAAATTGCCGGCAGTGTTATAGCCGCTTTTACGCTCGGCATTCTGCAGGCAACTGTCGAATATCAGACTTCACCGAGCATCGGCAAGATTGTCGTCTTCGTGGTCATTATTGTCTTCCTGCAGATCCGCCCTCAGGGTATCTTCAGCTTCAAAACGAGGAGCTTGGCATGAGCGAAATTTCAATTGCAAAAACAGCAGTCAAGGGCATGTCAGATGGCTGGAACACCTTAGGCATCCTTGCCCTGGGCGCCGTGCTTTACTTCGGCGCGCCGCTGCTTTTCAACACCTATAACCTGAACTTAACTGCAAAGTTTGTCTGCTTTGCAGTTGCTGGGGTAGGCATCATGTTGGTCTGGGGCAAGGGCGGAATGCTTGCCCTGGGGCAGGGATTTTACTTTGGCTTGGGCGGCTATGCCATGGCCATGCACATGAAGTTGAACGATGCGTCTATGAATGGGGGCAATGGTGTTCCAGACTTCATGAGCCTCTATGGAGATGGAACTGTGCCTGGATGGTGGGAACCGTTTAGAAGCACACCTTTCACTCTCGCAACGATCATTATCTTCCCGGCACTTGTTGCCGCCGGGCTGGGCTTTGCAGTCTTCAAGAACCGAATCAAAGGCCCTTACTTTGCAATCCTGAGCCAGGCGCTAGCCGCAGCATTTGTAATTCTTTTAATCGGTCAGCAAACCACCACCGGTGGCACAAACGGCATAAATGGTTTCCGCTATTTCTTCGGTCAAATGCTTGGGAGTCCTGAAAGCACGGAATCGCTATTCCACATTTCCGTTGTGCTTCTAGTCATCACCATGTTTGTCGCTTACCTGATTCTTCGAAGCCGCTTCGGCGAGATGCTGATTGCGGTGCGGGACTCTGAAGAACGAATTCGGTTCCTCGGCAGTGACCCGGCAAACTTTAAAGTCTTTGCTTATGTGATTGCTGCAATCATGGCGGCTGTCGGCGGCGCCCTTTTCTCCCCTGTTGCGGGCATAATCTCTCCTGCTGATGTTGGCATCATCCCCTCGCTGGCATTACTTGCCGGTGTTGCTGTTGGAGGGCGAGTCAGCCTATTCGGGGCTGTGATCGGTTCAATTGCATTCTCGTTTGCGCAGTCATTACTTTCGAATGCGTTCCCATCATTTTGGACTTACTTCCAGGGGGCAATCTTCATCCTGGTATTCGGCTTTTTCCCAGGCGGAATCGCTTCGGGGTTCAAGAAACTAAGGGCCGCTTTCGTCCGCAAAGGGGATGTTCAAATTGGCTAAGCAGACCTATTCGACAACCAGCGCACTAGTTATTAGGGACCTTAAAGTTGCCTTCGACAAGTTCGTTGCGGTGAATGGCATCAGCTTCTCGGTTGAACCAGGAGACCTTCGATTCTTAATCGGGCCAAACGGAGCCGGTAAGACTACGGTCATCGATGCAATCACCGGCCTTGTTCCTTCGCAGGGCAGCGCCTCAATTGGAGACACAGAGCTATTGGGAAAAAAGGTCCACCAGGTCACCCGGTTGGGAGTCGGGCGAACCTTCCAGACTGCCAGCATCTTCGAGAAGCTAACCGTTCAGCAAAATCTAGACATCGCGTGCGGCATCCACCGCAGCGCCTTTTCGCTCTTCCGCAAGCGCAAATTTGTAGACCCTCGAGTTCAAGAAGCTCTCTCCGTTATTGGGCTCGGGGCCCTTTCAAACGTGAAGGCCGGCACGCTTGCGCACGGTCAAAAGCAGTGGTTAGAGATTGGCATGCTACTTGTGCAAGACGCCCACGTTCTACTTCTTGATGAGCCCGTTGCCGGCATGAGCCAGGATGAACGCGAAGAGACAGGCAGGCTTTTGCAGCGAATCGGTAAAGATCGAATCGTCCTTGTTGTCGAACACGACATGGATTTCATGCGGTCATTTGCTAACTCAGCGACCGTGATGGTTCGCGGGTCCATTCTCACCGAAGGCTCAGTTATAGAGGTTCAGAGTGACCCTCGAGTTCAAGAAGTTTACCTTGGGCCTAAGTCGTCGGAGGTTAAATAAATGTTGGAACTTAATAATATTTCTGCGGGCTATGGCCGCACGACAGTGCTTCACGACATTTCAATCAGTACCGCCAACCACAACGTGGTTTCTATTCTCGGGCTCAATGGCGCGGGCAAGACTTCTTTACTTCGAGTTGCGGTAGGCCTCATTAAACCTAGCGCGGGCAAGGTTGTGTGGAACGGCAAGGAAATCACAAAGCTAGCTCCAAATAAACGCATCAAGCAAGGCATGGCATACGTACCTCAAGGCCAACAATCTTTTGGGCAATTGACCACCCTTGAAAATCTTCAGCTGATTGCGGATGGGCGTAAGAACGGGCAAGATCTCATAGATGATGCTTTTGATCGTTTTCCAGCCTTAGTTCCTCTAGCCGGAAAGCGCGCTGGATTGCTTTCGGGTGGTCAGCGTCAGCAACTTGCCATTGCGCGTGCGCTGCTGACAGAGCCTTCGTTTCTAATTCTTGACGAGCCAACCGAGGGCATCCAGCCATCTGTCGTCGCCGAAATAGAAAGGGCGATCATCGGTCTTGCCAAGGAGGGGCTTAAGGTCTTACTTGTTGAGCAACACATTGGCTTCGCACTTGAAGCCGCCAATTACTACTATGTGCTTGCATCTGGAAGCATCCGAGCCGAGGGAGTCGGCGGCGAACAGGCCTATGACACAGTTCGTTCCGCGCTCAAGGTCTAGTCGATATCGACAATAACCGGCACGTGATCACTTGGGGCTTCGCCCTTGCGCTCATCGCGGTCAATCACAGCGCGGGTAACTCGCTCAGCGAATGGGTCGTTTCCAAGGATGAAATCGATGCGCATACCCTCATTGCGGGGGAAGCGAAGCTGCTGGTAATCCCAGTAGGTGTAGCCCTCTGGAATTAGTGGCCGCACCACATCGGCGAGGCCTATTTGCTCGAACGCTTCGAAGGCCTGGCGTTCTGCTGCCGAGACATGGGTGGCGCCCACAAAGTCGTTGATGTCCCAGACATCGGTGTCTAGTGGCGCGATGTTGAAGTCACCCATTAGTGCCAACGGCATATCGCCCGAGTGCTCTTGAAACTCAGCGGTCGTGGCGGCCAAACGGTCAAGCCAATCAAGCTTGTAGGTATAGTGCGGGTCATCGAGGGTGCGCCCGTTCGGCACGTATAGAGACCAGAGTCGAACGCCATCGAAGGTTGCACCGAGGGCCCGGGCTTCTTCAACCTGGGGCTTGCCCTCTTTGCCAAAACTTGGC
>Ga0213919_1000454_pt1 | contig 18162 bp, 14 predicted proteins | sample McNCre317MG_FD_161056 | JGI IMG/M metagenome (GOLD analysis project Ga0213919, IMG submission 161056) | Freshwater microbial communities from McNutts Creek, Athens, Georgia, United States - 3-17 MG | ecosystem: Environmental > Aquatic > Freshwater > Creek | place: USA: Georgia | collected... | reverse complement strand
GAATGAATTGGGCGACCCAGACGCCGACCGAGCCGGCCAGCGCATGGTTCAGGATCGTAGCGACGAAGATGCCGGCAATGATCGCCCACGGCTTGCGCAGGCGGGCGGCGAGGACGAAGGACAGGAGTTGCGTCTTGTCGCCGATTTCGGCCAGCGCGACGAGGGCTGTCGAGGTCAGGAAGGCTTCCACGGCAGTTGAGGTCTGGAACGGCCCGACGGCGGTGTGATGGGCAGGATTGCGTCAGCGTAAGGCGGCGCCGGTGGTCTGGCCGATCGCAGCCGGTCTGTGCGGGCAGTCGGCCTTCTTGCAGTCGACGTAAAGATAGAGGGCGTGCTCGCGGACTGCGAAGCCTCGCTCCTCCGCGATCTTGTTCTGGCGTTCCTCGATGGCGGGATCGAAGAATTCCTCGACCTTGCCACACTGCAGACAGACCAGGTGGTCGTGGTGATTGCCTTCGTTGAGTTCGAAGACGGCCTTGCCCGACTCGAAATAGTGACGTTCGAGGATGCCGGCCTGTTCGAACTGGGTGAGCACCCGATAGACGGTGGCGAGGCCGATGTCCATTTCTTCGGCGATGAGCTGGCGATAAACGTCTTCCGCGGTCAGGTGGCGGTTCTCGACTTTCTGGAAGAGATCCAGGATCTTCAGGCGCGGGAAAGTCGCCTTGAGGCCGATGTTCTTGAGATTCTGGGAGTTGCTGGGCATGGAAGCCTCGAAAAACAGGGGGCAGAGGCCGGAAGGCCGGCCAACTGCGTATAATATATTTTTTGTCTCTCCTTGAGAACGCGGCAGGTTTGCCGCCTCTGTGTCCGTCCGCCGATACGCTATGCGCCCACTGCTCTCTCCCGTCCTGCCGATCGCGACTCTGGTTGCCGCTTCCTGCGTGGCACTGTCCGGCTGCAGCGCCACTGCTGTCAGCGACTTTGTGAAGCCCTATCGAATCGATGTCCGGCAGGGCAACTACGTGACCCAGGAGATGGTGTCCCAGTTGAAGCCGGGGATGACCCGCGAGCAGGTGCGTTTCCTGCTCGGTACGCCGCTGCTGACCGACGTGTTCCATGCGGATCGCTGGGATTACGTCTATCGCTTCCGTCCCGGCAAGGGTGACCAGGTGCAGGAGCGGCGCCTTGCTGTCCTCTTCGAGGATGGCAAGCTGGCCCGCCTGGATGGAGACGTCCGTGCCGAAGAGGTGCCGGCAAAGCCTTAGCGGCATGGCTGTTCGCGGCCGCCCTTGCCTTGCTCTAAATCCGTTCCACGAGAGGGAAATCCATGAACAAAGTTCGTATCGCGATTGCCGGCGCCTCCGGGCGCATGGGTCGGATGCTTGTTGAGACGACACTCAAGTCCGCCGATGCCGTCCTGGTGGCGGCCTTCGAGCAGGCCGGCAGCCCGTTCATCGGCAAGGATGCCGGCGAACTGGCCGGGCTGCCCTGCGGCGTGGCGATCACCAGCGATGTGGCGGCCGGGTTGGCCGGCGCCGACTGCCTGATCGACTTCACGCGCCCGGAAGGCACGCTGGCCCACCTGGAAATGGCCCGTGCGGCGGGCTGCGGCATGGTGATCGGTACCACCGGTTTCTCGGCCGAGGGCAAGGCGGCGATCGCGGCGGCCGCTGAGCATATTCCCGTGGTCTTCGCGCCGAACATGGCGGTCGGCATGAACGCCGTGTTCAAGCTGCTCGACGTCGCCGCGCGGATCCTCAGCGAAGGCTACGACGTGGAGATCATCGAGGCACATCATCGCCTGAAGGTCGATGCACCGTCGGGTACTGCGCTGCGCATGGGTGAAGTCGTTGCCGAGGCGCTGGGCCGCGATCTCGCGTCCTGTGCGATTTATGGCCGTGAAGGCGTCACTGGCGAGCGGGATGGTCAGACCATCGGTTTTGCCACGGTGCGTGGCGGGGATATCGTCGGTGACCATACCGTGCTCTTCGCCGGCATCGGCGAGCGTATCGAGATCACCCACAAGAGCGGCAGCCGCATGCCTTATGCGTCCGGCAGTCTGCGCGCGGCGCGCTTCATCGCCGGGCGCAAGACGGGTTTGTTCGACATGCAGGACGTGCTGGGCCTGCGCTAGGCCGCCTGTTGCCGCGCAGACTCAAGGCGGGCTTCGGGATGCCGTTAGTCCGCTGATTCCCTTTGAGCTTGCCGGGGTCGTCGGGTAGCCTGTCCTCCCCCGCATCGTGCCGATTATCCGTTGCTAACGTGATTCGTTCTGACGTGGAACCCGCCGCTGCCGATGCCGAAATCGGGCGAGCCTTGCGTGCCCTGCTTGTGCAGGAAGCGGCTGGCGGTCGGCTGGATTTGGGCTGCGATGTCGCGGTCGCTCCGGGCGAGCAGATTGTCGAGGCGCTGCGCGCCCTCCTTGCGGCCCGGTCCCGGGCCGAGGATGACTTGCGGGAGACCCGCGAACGCCTCCGCCTGGCCATGCAGAATACGGAGGGCGGCCTGTGGGACTGGGATCTCGTGAGTGGCGAGATCGTCATGGACGACAACTGGCGGGACTTCCTCGGCTACCCTGAGCGAGACAGTTCCGGGCGACTCGTCGAATGGTTTCCGTTGATCCATCCGGACGATCTCGAACTCGCCCGCCATCAGTTGATCGTTCACCTGCGGGGCGAGTTCGATCACTTCGAGAGCCAGTTCCGGATCGTCAACAAATCCGGTGCCTGGCGCTGGATCCGGGTCCGCGGCCGGGCTTCGAGCCGCGGCGAGGACGGCCGCTGGGCGCGGATAGTCGGAACCTATCAGGACATCACCGACGCCAAGTCTGGCGAGCTCGAACTGCTGCACGCGAAGGAGCAGGCCGAGGCAGCCAATCGGGCGAAGAGCGATTTCGTCGCCAACATGAGCCACGAAATTCGCACACCGATGAACGGCGTCATCGGAATGACCGAACTCCTGCTCGATACCAAGCTCGATGCGGAGCAGCGTGAGTACTTGCTGACGGTCAAGAGTTCTGCCGATGCGCTGCTGCGCATCATCAACGATGTACTGGATTTCTCGAAGATCGAGGCCGGGCACCTGACCCTGGAGCGGGTTGGCTTCTCGCTTGCCGGCCTGCTTGGCGACATGATGAAATCCCTCGCGCTGCGGGCCTATCAGAGGGGGCTCGAGTGCTTCTATCACGTCGATCCGGACATCCCCGACGCCTTGCTTGGCGATCAGCTTCGGCTGCGCCAGGTGCTGACCAATCTGGTTGGCAACGCGATCAAGTTCACCGAGCGGGGGGAGGTCGAGGTTTCGGTGCACAAGCTTGGGCTTGAGGCCGGCATGCTGACCCTGGAGTTCGTGGTTCGGGACTCGGGCATCGGCATTCCGGAGGACAAGCACGAGCTCGTGTTCGGCGCTTTCAGCCAGGCTGACGCGTCCACGACCCGGCGCTACGGCGGGACGGGGCTCGGGCTCGCGATCAGCCGCCGGATCGTCGAGCTCATGGGCGGGATGATGGGCCTCGAGAGCCGGCCGGGCGAAGGCAGCAGCTTCCGCTTTACCGCCCGTATCGGTGTGGGATCGGAAAAGCCACCGGTCAGACACGATTTTGGGTCGCGCCGAGTCTTGCTGGCGGTTCCGAATGACGCGCTTCGGCGCAGTATCGCCGTGCAATTGGCAGCAGCCGGGCTCGAGGTGCGGGAGGCGGGGCGAGGGGACGCCGTCCAGGCCCAACTGGTCGCCGCAGGCGAGGCTGGCGAGCCCTTCGACTGGTTGCTGATGGATGCCGCGATGCCGGCACCCGGTGGGTTTGCCTTGGTGGAGACGCTCGGCAAGGGATGGCCGCGGCTTGATCGGGTGGTCATGATGCTCGATGTCGGAACTCAGCGCGACGATGCGTTGAAGTGCGAACAGTTGAAGGTCGGTGCCCGCCTCATCAAGCCCTTTTCCCATTCCGACATGCTTGACGCGCTGGCGCTGGCGGTTGATGTCGACAAGGCGGAGGAGGATCGGCTGCTCGCCTTTCATCCGACGCATACGGTCATCGGCAGCGGGCTCGCGGCACCTCGCGGGCGGCCGAAGCTGAAGGTGCTGCTGGTCGAGGATAATCCGGTCAACCAGACCGTTGCGATCAAGATGCTCGAGAAAGTCGGCTATGGCGTGACGGTTGCGGGTAATGGACAGGAAGCGCTGGAGTTTTTTGATAAGGACCAGTTCGACTTGATCCTGATGGATGTGCAGATGCCGGTGATGGGTGGGCTGGAGGCGGCTCAGGCGATCCGTAGCCGGGAAGCGCGGCGCAGCTGGACGGCGGGCGGCCAGTGGCGGCCCACGCCCATCGTCGCGATGACGGCCCATGCGATGGAGGGCGATCGTGATCGCTGTCTGATGGCCGGTATGGACGACTACATCGCCAAGCCGATCAAGCCGGCCGAGCTCCATGCGGTGATCGACCGGGTGACGAGCGATCTCGACCATCTGCACGACGACGCCGATGTGGGAGGCAACCCTTGCCTGGATGTTGGCGGCGACGATTCGATCGCCGACCTGGAGGCAACCCGCGAGTTGCTGGATGGTGACGAGGGGGCGCTTCAGCAGCTCATCGGGATGTTCTTCAGCGATTTCGAGCGCAACCGCAAGATGCTCGAGCAGGCCCACCGTGACGGCGACCTGATGACGATCCGTAACCTCGCCCATTCGCTGAAAGGGTCGGCGGGCGTGTTCAACGCGACGGCTCTGGTCGACGTGGCCCAGCGGCTCGAGGCCTCGGCCCGGCGGGGGGAGCTGTCCTCGGTGAAGCGGGAATTGCCGCTGTTCATGGCCGAGCTCGGCAATCTGGCCGGTGTGCTGCGCCGCGCCCGGAAGGGGGCGTAAGCCAGGCGCTTATTTGTGCGCGGATTTGCCGGAGACCCCCGCGCAGGCTATAATCAGTGGGTTTTTCAGCGGGATGGCCATTACGGCTGATCCCGTTTTTCATGTGTGGTCTTGCCACCCATGCCTGTCGCCCAATCACAAGATTTCGAGGAGTTCGCCGTGTCTGCTTCCCCGCCCGCCATTCTTGCTCTTGCCGACGGGACGGTGTTTTACGGTAAGGGTATCGGGGCGATAGGTTCGACGGTCGGTGAGGTGGTGTTCAATACCGCCATGTCCGGCTACCAGGAGATCCTTACTGATCCCAGCTATTGTCGCCAGATCGTCACGCTGACCTATCCGCACATCGGAAATACGGGCATCAATCCCGAGGACTGCGAGGCCGTCAAGGTCTTCGCCGCGGGGCTGGTGATTCGGGATCTCCCGCTGGTGGCGTCGAACTGGCGCAGCGAGCAGACGCTCGATGCCTACCTGAAGGCCGAGGGCGTCGTCGCCATCGCCGGCGTCGACACCCGTAAGCTGACTCGAATCCTGCGCGAGAAGGGGGCCCAGAGCGCTTGTATCGTCACGGCTGCGACGCCCGACGAACTCAACGTCGATGCCGCACTGGCCCAAGCGCGCGGATTCCCCGGGCTGGCGGGTATGGATCTCGCCAAGGTGGTCTCGGCCAACGAAGCTTATCCCTGGTCCGAAGGCGAATGGCGTCTTGGTGAAGGCTATGCGGCGGCCGGGAATCCTCGTTTCCACGTCGTTGCCTACGACTACGGCGTGAAGCGCAACATCCTTCGCATGCTCGCAGATCGTGGCTGTCGTCTGACCGTCGTGCCGGCGCAGACGCCTGCCGTCGACGTGCTCGCGCTGAATCCTGACGGGGTGTTCCTGTCGAATGGCCCCGGCGATCCGGAGCCCTGCGATTACGCCATTACCGCGATCCGCGAGGTTCTGGCGAAGGGAATCCCGACCTTTGGCATCTGCCTCGGCCACCAGTTGCTGGCGCTCGCCTCGGGCGCCAGGACCATGAAGATGAAGTTCGGCCATCACGGGGCGAACCATCCGGTGAAGGATCTCGACTCTGGTCAGGTTCTGATTACCAGTCAGAACCATGGCTTTGCTGCCGACATTGACACGCTGCCGGCCAATGTTCGCGTGACGCACGTGTCGCTTTTCGATGGCAGCCTGCAGGGGCTGGCCCGTACCGACGTGCCCGCCTTCTCCTTTCAGGGTCACCCGGAAGCCAGTCCCGGTCCCCACGACGTGGCCTACCTGTTCGACCGATTCATTTCGCTGATGGAGGCGAGGGGCTGAGGCCGATCGCCACGCGCGCCCGTCCGGGGACTGTCCCTGGGGCGCTTTTCCCCGGCCGTCCGCTTTCCAGTCGCTGAAGAACCATGCCCAAACGTACAGACATCAAGACCATTCTCATCATCGGCGCTGGCCCGATCATCATCGGCCAGGCCTGTGAATTCGACTACTCCGGAGCCCAGGCCTGCAAGGCGCTGCGTGAGGAGGGCTACAAGGTCGTGCTCGTGAACTCCAATCCGGCGACGATCATGACCGATCCGGAGACGGCCGATGTGACCTACATCGAGCCGATCACCTGGCAGGTCGTCGAGCGAATCATCGAGAAGGAGCGTCCCGATGCCGTGCTGCCGACGATGGGCGGACAGACGGCCCTGAATTGCGCGCTTGATCTGGCGAAGCATGGCGTGCTGGCCAAGTACGGCGTCGAACTGATCGGTGCGAAGGAAGAGGCCATCGACAAGGCCGAGGATCGCCTGAAGTTCAAGGAAGCAATGACCAAGATCGGCCTCGGTTCGGCCCGTTCGGGCATTGCCCACAGCATGGAAGACGCTTGGCAGGTGCAGGCGGATATCGGGTTTCCGGTCATCATCCGTCCGTCCTTCACCCTCGGCGGCACCGGCGGCGGCATTGCCTACAACCCGGAGGAATTCGTCGAGATCTGCAAGCGCGGTCTCGAGGCCAGTCCGACCAATGAACTGTTGATCGAGGAGTCCCTGATCGGCTGGAAGGAGTACGAAATGGAAGTCGTCCGCGACAAGGCGGACAACTGCATCATCGTGTGCTCCATCGAGAACCTCGACCCGATGGGCGTTCATACCGGTGACTCCATCACCGTCGCCCCGTCCCAGACGCTGACCGACAAGGAATACCAGATCCTGCGCAACGCCTCCATCGCGGTGCTGCGCGAGATCGGCGTCGACACGGGCGGTTCCAACGTGCAGTTCGCGATCAACCCGAAGGATGGTCGCATGATCGTCATCGAGATGAACCCGCGGGTGTCCCGATCGTCGGCGCTGGCCTCGAAGGCCACCGGCTTCCCGATCGCCAAGGTCGCAGCCAAGCTGGCGGTGGGCTTCACTCTCGACGAGTTGAAGAACGACATCACCGGCGGTGCGACACCGGCGTCCTTCGAGCCGTCGATCGACTATGTGGTCACCAAGATTCCTCGCTTCGCTTTCGAGAAGTTTCCGCAGGCCAACGACCGCCTGACGACCCAGATGAAATCGGTCGGCGAAGTCATGGCGATGGGCCGGACCTTCCAGGAGTCCTTCCAGAAGGCGCTGCGTGGGCTCGAAACCGGTGCGTACGGCCTCGATGAGATCGAGGCAGATCGCGACGAACTCGAGCGTGAATTGGGCGAGCCCGGCTCCCAGCGCATCTGGTACGTCGGCCAGGCCTTCCGCGAAGGCATGAGCCTCGAGCAGGTCCATGCGCTGACCCGTATCGACCCCTGGTTCCTGACCCAGATCGAAGACATCATTGTTACCGAGAAGTCTCTCGGCGGGCGTTCGTTGAAGGGTATCGGCGCTGCCGAGCTGCGTGAACTGAAGCGCAAGGGCTTCTCCGACCGTAGGCTGTCAAAGCTGCTCGGCACCGAGGAGACGGCCCTACGTTTGCATCGCCACGGACTCGGCGTGAGGCCGGTGTTCAAGCGCGTGGATACCTGTGCGGCGGAATTCGCCACTTCGACCGCTTATCTGTACTCCTCCTATGAGGACGAGTGCGAGGCCAGCCCAACCGACAAGAAGAAGGTCATGGTGCTGGGCGGTGGTCCGAACCGCATCGGGCAGGGCATCGAGTTCGACTACTGCTGCGTGCATGCCGCGATGGCCATGCGCGAGGATGGTTTCGAAACCATCATGGTCAACTGCAACCCCGAGACCGTGTCGACGGACTACGACACGTCGGACCGCCTGTATTTCGAGCCGCTGACCCTCGAGGACATTCTCGAGATCGTTGCGGTCGAGAAGCCTGTTGGCGTCATCGTCCAGTTCGGTGGGCAGACCCCGCTCAAGCGCGCCCGCGACCTCGAAGCCAATGGTGTGCCCATCATCGGTACCACCCCCGACATGATCGATGCGGCGGAAGACCGGGAGCGCTTCCAGAAATTGCTGCATGAACTCGGCCTCAAGCAGCCGCCCAACCGCACGGCCCGCAACCCTGAAGATGCGGTGCGTCTCGCTGCGGAAATCGGCTATCCGCTGGTCGTGCGGCCGTCCTACGTGCTGGGCGGACGGGCGATGGAGATCGTCCACGAGCAGAAGGATCTCGAGCGCTACATGCGCGAGGCCGTCAAGGTTTCCAACGATTCGCCGGTGCTCCTCGACCGTTTCCTGAACGACGCGACCGAGGTGGACGTGGATGCGCTGTCCGACGGTACCCGGGTGATGATCGGCGGGATCATGGAGCACATCGAGCAGGCCGGCGTGCACTCGGGTGACTCCGCGTGCTCGCTGCCGCCTTACACGCTGTCGGCAAAGCTGCAGGATGAACTGCGCCGGCAGACCGAAGCGATGGCGCGGGCGCTGAATGTCTGCGGCCTGATGAACGTGCAGTTCGCGATCCAGGGGCAGGGCGATGATGCGGTCGTCTATGTGCTCGAAGTCAATCCCCGTGCCTCGCGTACCGTGCCTTTCGTCTCGAAGGCATGTAGCCTGCCGCTGGCCAAGATTGCCGCGCGTTGCATGGCGGGTCGCAGCCTCGACGACCAGGGGGTTACCGGAGAGGTCGTGCCGCCGTATTACTCGGTCAAGGAGGCGGTCTTCCCCTTCGTGAAGTTCCCGGGCGTCGATACCATCCTTGGGCCGGAGATGAAGTCCACCGGGGAGGTCATGGGGGTCGGCCGCACCTTCGCCGAAGCCTTCGTGAAGAGCCAGCTTGGGGCCGGCGTTCGCCTGCCGACCTCCGGCAAGGCTTTCATCAGCGTCAAGCACACGGATCGTCCGAAGGCGATCGAGGTGGCCCGCGAGTTGATCGACCTCGGTTTTACGGTCGTCGCGACCCGCGGTACGGCCTCGGCGATGACCGCCGCCGGCCTGACCGTGTCGGAAGTGAACAAGGTGAACGAGGGTCGTCCCCATATCGTGGATATGATCAAAAACAACGAGATCAGTCTCGTCGTCAATACGGTCGAGGAAAAGCGCCAGGCTGTCGCCGACTCCCGTTCGATCCGTACCAGTGCGCTGGCTGCGAAGGTCACGATCTACACTACAATTGAAGGAGCCCGCGCTGCCTGTCTCGGCATGCGCCATCTGTCCGGTCTTGAAGCATTCTCCCTCCAGGCCCTTCACGCGGAGCTTCCCAAGGCATGAACAAGGTTCCCGTTACCGTTGCCGGCGCCGAAATGCTGCGGCAGGAGTTACAGCGCCTGAAGACGATCGATCGCCCGAACGTGATCGCCGCAATTGCCGAGGCGCGATCCCATGGTGATCTGTCGGAAAACGCAGAATACGATGCGGCCAAGGAGCGCCAGGGCTTTATCGAAGGACGTATCCGGGAGGTCGAAGGCAAACTGTCGAACGCGCAGATCATCGATCCGAAGCTGCTGGACGCGGATGGACGTTGCGTTTTTGGAGCAACAGTGGAATTGGAGGATCTGGAGACCGGGGATACCGTCACCTACCAGATCGTCGGTGACGACGAAGCCGACATCAAGGAAGGCAAGATCGCGATCAGTTCTCCGATTGCCCGGGCACTGATCGGAAAGTTCGCTGGTGACGTGGCCGAGGTGCAGGCACCCAAGGGCGTCCGCGAGCTGGAACTGATTGACGTCCGCTACATCTGACTTCGGCAAGTTTACGGCAGGTCATGCGAGCTTTCGGCGAGTATCTTTATAGCGCTCTGATCACGCTCTGGGTCGGCGCCTTGTGGGCCATCGGCTATCTGGCGGCACCCACGCTTTTCCGGACGCTCGATGATCGGGCCCTCGCCGGAATGCTTGCCGGCCAGATGTTCACTTATGTCGCGTGGTTCGGGATGGCTGCGGGGGGCTATCTCCTCGTTTTTGTTGCGCTGCGCAAGGATACTGCCGCGTTCAAGAGCAGCGTGTTCTGGATCGTGCTGCTGATGCTGCTGCTTGCCGTGGCGGGATATTTCGGAGTTCAGCCGATCTTGGCGCAGTTGAAGGCGGACTCTTTTCCGAGGGAAATCATGGAAAGCGCCATGCGAGACCGCTTCATGGCCTGGCATGGTGTTTCCAGCATCGTCTATCTCATCGAAAGTCTGCTCGGTCTGTTGCTTGTTGCTGTTCAGAGCCGTGGCTTGCGCTGACGCGGCAGGCCCTGCGGCGGGGCCCGACTGCTTCAGCGGGCAGGGCCGCGAGAAGATTTTTGGGGGGCCGCGAACCAGTGAGTTTTCTTGGGCGCTTTGCTGGTCAGTGACGCGATGCCGCGGCGGGCCGACAGGGCTTTTGCAGACTTGGCCTTGGCGAGAATTTTCTTAGGCTTCTCTGTCTGTGCGCTCGACGAGGGTGCCTCCTCCCGCTTCTCTCTCCAGACAACCAGTGTCTTGCCGATATGTTGAACCGGCGCTGCACCGAGTTCTGCACACACGGTCTCCATGATCGAATCGCGCTGCAGGCGATCTTCACCGTAGACGCGGATCTTGATGAGTTCGTGCGCCTGCAGGGCGTGATCGATCTCCTTCAGTACCGCGGCAGTAAGACCGTTGCCGGCGACGCTCACGACAGGGTGCAGGTGGTGGGCTTGAGAACGCAAGGCCCGCCGCGCGGCCGGACCGAGTTCGGTCACGATCTTGGATGTGATGTTGGACATGATGTGGGGCCTTCCACAACCCATTGAAAAAAGGGCGTAATTGTACCGCGATGAAGCGTAGCAAAACCAGTAAATCATGGATGATGGAGCATGTGAACGATCCTTTCGTTCAGCGTGCCAAGTCCGACGGGCTACGCGCCCGGGCCGCTTACAAGTTGATGGAGATTGACGATCGGGACAAGCTTATCCGCGCCGGCATGCTTGTCGTCGACCTGGGGGCGGCCCCGGGCTCGTGGAGCCAGGTTGCGATCGCACGGGTGGGCGAAAAGGGGCGCGTTCTGGCGCTGGACCTGCTACCGATGGAGCCGATCCGCGGCGTCGACTTCATGCAGGGGGATTTTCATGACGAGGACTTCGTGCAGCGCTTCGAAGCGCTTCTCGACGGCCGCGACGTCGATCTGGTGATGTCGGACATTGCTCCGAACATTTCGGGCATTCCGACCATTGATCAGGCCCGGTCGATTCACCTCGCTGAACTGGCGCTGGATTTTGCCTTACAGCACCTTTCGCCCGGGGGGGGGCGGTTCCTGGTGAAGGTTTTCCAGGGGCAGGGGTTTGACGCCTTCCGTAAGCAGATGGAGGGAAGTTTCAAGTCGGTGGTTGTCCGTAAGCCGCAGGCCTCGCGGGGGCGAAGTGCAGAAGTCTACCTGCTCGGGTCCGGAAAGCGTGACTGAGTGTGACGAACACCTGACGCGGTTGAATTGACACTTGCTATTGTGACGATGATTTGATCCGCCGAACGAACGGACTTAGAATCGGTCCACTGAACCATGGCCCCGGTTGGGCTTCTGAGGAATCGCGTTGAACAATCTATTCAAGAATCTAGCGATCTGGCTGGTGATCGGCGTTGTGCTGATGACGGTCTTCAACCAGTTCAATAATCGCCAAGCCGCCCAAAATTCGGTCGAATATTCGCAGTTCATGGACGACGCGAAGCAGGGCAAGATCGCCAAGGCAGTAGTGGACGGCCGGACCGTTCGTGCGACAACACAGGATGGTCGCCAGATCACCGTGTATACACCTGGCGTGCAGGATATTTGGATGGTGGGCGACCTGATGCGCTACGGCGTGAAGGTCACAGCTGCAAAGCCGGAGGAGGAGCAATCCTTCCTGATGAATATCTTTGTCTCGTGGTTCCCGATGATCTTGCTGATAGGCGTGTGGGTTTTTTTCATGCGCCAGATGCAGGGAGGGGGGCGAGGTGGTGCGTTCTCGTTCGGGAAGTCGAAGGCCAAGATGCTCGACGAAAGCGCGAACACCATCAGCTTTGCGGACGTAGCCGGGTGTGACGAGGCGAAGGAAGAGGTTGGCGAACTTGTCGAGTTTTTGAGAGATCCGTCGAAATTCCAAAAGCTGGGCGGCCATATCCCCAAGGGTGTGCTGATGGTGGGTTCGCCGGGTACTGGCAAGACACTTCTCGCGAAGGCGATCGCTGGTGAGGCGAAGGTTCCGTTCTTCTCGATCTCCGGTTCCGATTTTGTCGAGATGTTCGTCGGCGTCGGCGCCGCACGGGTGCGGGACATGTTCGAACAGGCGAAAAAGCAGGCGCCATGCATCATCTTCATTGATGAGATTGATGCGGTAGGCCGGCAGCGAGGGGCAGGTCTCGGAGGTGGCAACGACGAACGCGAGCAGACCCTGAACCAGTTGCTGGTTGAGATGGATGGCTTTGAGGGCGTGTCGGGTGTCATCGTGATCGCGGCGACGAACCGGCCCGACGTACTCGACCCTGCTCTGCTGCGTCCGGGGCGTTTTGACCGTCAGGTGGTCGTACCCTTGCCCGACATTCGCGGTCGCGAGCAGATCCTGCGCGTTCACATGCGGAAGGTGCCGATCGCTCCAGATGTGGACGCCCTGGTCTTGGCGCGGGGCTGTCCTGGCTTTGCGGGCGCTGATCTGGCGAATCTGGTTAATGAGGCGGCGTTGTTTGCAGCGCGGGGCAACAAGCGCTTGGTGGATATGGACGACTTCGAGCGTGCCAAGGACAAGATCATGATGGGCGCGGAACGGCGTTCGATGGTCATGCCGGAGGAGGAGCGCCGTAATACGGCTTACCATGAGTCCGGTCATGCCGTCGTTGCCAAGTGCCTGACCAAGACCGATCCTGTACACAAGGTGACGATCATTCCGCGCGGACGTGCCCTCGGTGTGACGATGCAACTCCCGGAGCAGGATCGTTACAGTCAGGATCGGGAGAGACTGCTGCAGACGATCGCCGTTCTGTTTGGTGGTCGAATCGCCGAAGAAATTTTCATGAACCAGATGACGACCGGGGCTTCCAACGACTTCCAGCGGGCAACGGACCTCGCGCGCCGGATGGTGACCCAGTGGGGGATGTCTGACAGCCTTGGACCCATGGTCTACGGCGAGGAGGAAGGCGAAGTCTTCCTGGGACGCTCAGTCACGACGCACAAGAATATGTCGGAAGCGACGATGCAGAAGGTCGATGCTGAAATCCGGCGTATTCTGGATCAACAATATGCCCTTGCGCGGCGCTTGATCGAGGATAACCGTGAGAAGGTCGAGGCGATGACTGCGGCGCTGCTCGAGATGGAGACCATCGACGCGGACCAGATCAACGACATCATGGAGGGAAGGGCTCCGCGTGCCCCGAAGCCAGCGTCGCAGTCCGCCCGCCGACCCAGTGATGATTCGCCGGGAGCCGCGCCAACGGCACCGGCACCGGCAGCTTGATTGACACTCTGATTGAAGGCGGGGCCGGCGATTGCGCCGGCCCCGCCTTTTTGAGCCTATCGTGAAACCTTCCATACTGACCTGTGGCCGTTTTCGCCTGGACCTTTCCCAGCCGAAAATCATGGCGATCATTAATGTAACAACGGACTCTTTCTCCGGTGACGGTAATCCGGCATTGGACCTTGCTTTGCGTGCAGCGGAGCGGGCCATTGAACAGGGCGCCGATCTCCTCGATATCGGTGGAGAATCCTCGAGACCAGGTGCCATTCCTGTTTCCGAGCAGGAGGAACTTGATAGGGTCGTGCCGCTCGTCGAGGCCCTGGCCGTTCTCGGAGTGCCCCTTTCCGTCGATACCGTCAAGCCTGCCGTAATGCGGGAGTCGATCCGGGCCGGCGCGGACTTGATGAACGATATTGCTGCATTTCGTGCCCCTGGAGCCATAGAGGCGGTGTGCAATAGTTCCGCCGCGCTATGCGTGATGCACATGCAGGGCGAGCCAGGAACGATGCAGACCTCTCCCCGATATCATGACGTTCTGGCTGAGGTGCTGAGCTTTCTTGATGAGCGTATCCGCGCGCTTGGTGCGAGCGGTGTGTCGGAAGATCGAATTCTGCTTGATCCTGGCTTCGGTTTTGGCAAAACCGTGGAACACAACCTGACGCTTTTGCGACATCTGACTGAATTCCGCGAGAAGGGCTATCCGGTGCTTGTCGGCATGTCACGAAAGAGCATGCTCGGGGCAATTACCGGACGTGAGGTTAATGAACGCGTCGTTGCCGGCGCGGCTGCGGCCTTGGTTGCGGTCCAGCGTGGGGCTCGAATCGTGCGGGTGCACGATGTTGGCGCCACCCGTGATGTGCTGCGCTTGTGGGCGGCGCTGGAAGGCGATCGCGTCACCTCTGCAGCGGAAGAATGATAACTTCATCAAACGTGTTTCTTGTGTGAGGCGATAATGTCTAGACGGTATTTTGGAACGGACGGTGTGCGTGGTCGGGTCGGGGAGGCTCCCATTACGCCGGATTTCTGCCTGCGTCTCGGTTACGCGGCGGGAAAGACGCTCATAGCGCACGAGAAACTGAGGCCAACTGAACGGCCCGCAGTGATCGTCGGCAAAGACACGCGAATTTCCGGCTATATGCTCGAGTCGGCTCTTGAGGCGGGCTTTTCGGCTGCCGGCGTAGACGTCTACCTGGCCGGTCCGCTTCCGACCCCAGCCATCGCCTACCTGACTCGCGCGCTCCGTTTGCAGGTGGGCGTCGTGATCTCGGCTTCCCATAACCCGTTTGAAGATAACGGAATTAAGTTCTTCTCGGCTGCTGGGACGAAACTCCCAGACTCCGTGGAGTTGGAGATCGAGGCGCGCCTGGATGAGCCGATGGGATGCGAGCCTTCATCCAAGCTCGGCAAGGCTCAGCGAATTGATGACGCTCGGGGCAGGTATGTAGAGTTCTGCAAAAATACCTTTCCTAATGAACTTGATCTTCGAGGTATGAAGATCGCGTTGGATTGCGCCCATGGTGCCGCTTACATGGTTGCACCCAAGGTTTTTCATGAACTTGGGGCGGAGCTGGTTCTTGTCGGTGTTGAGCCGAATGGCACTAACATCAATGAAAAGGTTGGCGCTACCTCTCCTCAGAGTATTCGAGCCGCGGTGCTCGAGAGCGGTGCGGATTTGGGCATCGCACTGGACGGCGACGGTGACAGGATCGTCATGGTTGACGCAAAGGGCGGCGTTTATGATGGAGACAAGCTTCTTTATGTGATTGCCAAGGCAGATCCTGCAGCAAACGGCGTTGTCGGAACGCTGATGAGTAATCTGGGCTTTGAGCATGCGGTCCAGCGTCTCGGATTGCCGTTTGCGCGCGCGAAGGTCGGTGATCGATACGTGCTTGAGCTGATGCACGAGAAGGGTTGGAAGCTCGGGGGCGAGAATTCCGGCCACATCATTTGCCTTGATCGTCACACCACTGGGGATGGCATTATCGCAGGGCTGCAGGTCTTGGCAGCGTTACGCAGGCAAGAGACGACACTCGACGACTTTTGCGGAGATCTCGTTTTTTACCCACAAAAACTCGTGAATGTTCCTGTTAGGGCTGGGTTTGCCTGGGCAAGCAATCAAGCGATCGGTGCGGCGGTCGAGGCTGCGACGGCGGAACTCGCCGGGAGGGGGAGGGTGCTTCTGCGTCCTTCCGGCACCGAGCCGCTTCTGCGAGTGATGGTGGAGGGCGAAGAGGCGGCTGTCGTGGAACGGATCGCTCATAGTCTCGCAGACGTCGTTAGGTCGGTAGCGGTTTGAGTTTGTTGCGGTGCGGAATGTAACAAATATGAAATTTTTGGTTTGTACAATGTGGAGGGTATTGGATGGTATAGATCCATCCTTTGCGGTGTTTCACTAGGGTGTATCCGCTGGAGGTCCAGCGGTCCCCGCTACGATGGAGAATTTCATGCAAGGTTTGATTCGCGCCTGTTCTTTCGTTGTTGCTCTCGGGGGCGCAGCTATTGCGCAGGCGACTGACATTACCGGTGCCGGGGCAACCTTCCCTTACCCCATCTACTCCAAGTGGGCAGAAGTCTACAAGGCGAAGACCAATGTCGGCTTGAATTACCAGTCAATAGGTTCTGGGGGCGGGATTAAGCAGATCAAAGCCAAAACCGTGGATTTCGGTGCATCTGACATGCCTCTGAAGGCGGAGGATCTCGACAAGGATGGTCTGGTCCAGTTTCCGGCTGTCATCGGTGGAGTCGTGCCTGTCGTGAATCTCGAAGGTGTTGCGCCTGGTCAGATGAGGCTCAATGGCGTTGTGCTGGCTGATATCTATCTTGGCAAGATCAAGAAGTGGAACGACCCGGCCATCGTGGCACTGAATGCGGGCGTGAAACTGCCGGATGAAAATATTACTGTTGTCCGTCGTGCAGACGGATCGGGCACCACGTTCCTGTTTACGAACTACCTGTCGAAAGTCAGCGTGGAGTGGAAGGATAAGGTCGGCATGGGTACTGCTGTGCAGTGGCCCGAAGGTGTGGGTGGCAAGGGTAACGAAGGTGTGGCGTCTTATGTTCAGCGCATCAAGGGCGGTATCGGCTATGTAGAGTACGCTTATGCCAAGAAAAACAAAATGATTCACCTTGCCATGAAGAACAAGGCTGGGGAATACGTTCAGCCCGATGATACGACCTTTCAGGCTGCTGCCGCCTATGCTGAATGGGCAAAAGTTCCCGGTTTCGGTGAAATTTTGACCGAGCAGCCGGGTAAGGCGAGTTGGCCGATCACGGGCGCCAGCTTCGTGTTGATGCATAAGGTTCAGGTTGATCCGGTCAAGGGTGCTGAAGTTTTGAAGTTCTTCGACTGGGCATTCAAGAATGGCCAGAAAATTGCCGAGGAACTCGACTACGTTGCACTGCCCCCGACTCTCGTGAAACAGATCGACAGCGCGTGGCGCAGTTCCCTGAAGGATGCGTCCGGCAACGCGGTCCTCAAGTAAATCGAACTCGCCTGAAAAAAGATGGATGAGTGGCGGCTGGCCGCTCGTCCATTCGTTCTTGCGTTGGATAACCAACCAGTGAGTTGCAATGTCTTCCTCTAGTTCTGTAGTCGGATCGAAAGTTGCTGGCCCCTGCATCGCGGAGGCTGCGTTCGGCGCGAAGCTTCCGGAGCCGCCAAGCAGTCGCATGCGCGTTCAGCGATTTCAAGATGCGCTTTTCCATCAGGTCACGCGCTTCTTCGCCTTTTCGGTGCTGGCAATTTTGGCAGCAATTTTGGCTTCTCTCCTCTATGGGGCCTGGCCTGCGCTGCAAGAGTTTGGGGCTGGGTTCCCGTTCAGTGCCGAGTGGAATCCGGTTGCTGATAGATTCGGCGGGTTGATTTCCGTTTACGGTACTTTAATGACGTCAATTATCGCGCTGCTCGTCGCGATTCCCGTAAGTTTTGGCATTGCGGTGTTTCTGACCGAACTCTGTCCGCCAACTCTGCGGGCACCGCTCGGAATCGCGGTTGAACTGTTGGCGGCAGTGCCGAGCATCATTTATGGCATGTGGGGTTTGTTTGTGTTTGCGCCGCTTTTTGCCGATTACATCCAGCCTGCGCTGACGGCGACGGTGGGGAAACTCCCGCTTATCGGGACACTTTTTCAGGGGCCGCAGAACGGAATCGGCATCCTGTCGGCTGGCTTGATTCTGTCGATCATGGTCATACCGTTTATCGCGTCTGTCATGCGGGACGTGTTCGAGGTTGTGCCGGGGATACTCAAGGAGTCGGCTTACGGCCTTGGCGCTACGACTTGGGAGGTTGTGTGGAACGTTGTGCTGCCCTATACGCGAGTAGGTGTCATCGGTGGGGTGATGCTTGGTTTGGGGCGCGCGCTCGGTGAGACGATGGCGGTCACATTTGTGATCGGCAATGCGCATCGGATCAGCCCATCGCTCTACGAGGCTGGTAACAGCATTGCGTCGACACTCGCCAATGAATTTGCCGAAGCTGCTTCGGATCTACATGTTTCTTCGCTGATTGCCCTCGGCCTCATTCTATTTTTTGTGACCTTCGTAGTACTGGCGCTATCGAAGCTCTTGTTGATGAGGCTTGGGCGTAGCGAAG
>Ga0213919_1000453_pt1 | contig 18183 bp, 17 predicted proteins | sample McNCre317MG_FD_161056 | JGI IMG/M metagenome (GOLD analysis project Ga0213919, IMG submission 161056) | Freshwater microbial communities from McNutts Creek, Athens, Georgia, United States - 3-17 MG | ecosystem: Environmental > Aquatic > Freshwater > Creek | place: USA: Georgia | collected... | reverse complement strand
CAAATATGCTTATTATATTTGGCGGATACCGGAATTAAGTCACAGTGATTAAGCCAAGGAACTGTCGCTCTTAAATCTGCTATCCATTCTTTTTTTGCGGCTTCATCGACAAGCTTATCTTTTAATAAATCTACCTTGTTTAAACAAACAATAACTGATTTTCCTTTATCTAATGCAATATCAAGAAGTCTTCTGTCTTGATGAGATATTCCAATGGTGGCATCAATCATGAAAATAATAATATCACTCTCCGTAATACAACGAAGCGATCTATACACCGATTGTTGCTCTATAAAACCTTCAACCGCTTTTTGACGTCTAATTCCCGCTGTATCGACGATATGAAGAGATCTCCACTGTGAGCCTTCTAGTTCCTTTTCTTTTTCCAATTGAGCTTCAGCAGCTAAATACTCTTCAGAGTATTCTGAATCCTCACCTTCGTCGCCTTCAAAATCAAAATCTGCATTCTCTTCATCATCAACAGCAAAAACTGTCTCGTACAATTCGTCTTCTGTTTTCTTGATTTCTTCGTCTGATAAAGCTCTCTCAAAATCTATTCCATCTTGATCATCACTACTTTCAGTTTCATCAAATAGCGGAGTCTCTTCACTTAAATAATCTTCTTCATCATATATTGGAGCCCCTTTTGTTCCTTCTTCTTCAAGATTGTAACTTAAAGCAAGTGATTCATAGACATCTGGATTATTATTTCTGAATTCTTCGTATTGTTGAAACAGTAAATTATCTGTTTTTGCAAAAGTGACATCTTCTTCTAAAAGTTTAGCTTCTTTACCAAAGAAGATATCAAAGAATCCTTCAATTGGATCCACGGTTGTCCCTGGGATATCACTAACGAGAGCGCGCTCAGATCCAAGGAGTAAATTGAGCATCGTCGACTTACCAGCATTCGGAGCACCAATAAGTGCTAAACGAGCCGCTACTTTTTCACGAGGAGTCACCCCTTTTTGAAGCTGCGACATTTCGTCTTTTCTCGTTTGCTCAAACTTTAAAATTTCACGGTGGAGTGCTTGCTTTAAATCTAAAAGACCAAGACTATGCTCGGCTGAAACTTTAAATAACTCTTCTTCGCCAACACCAAGACTATAGAACTCTAGCTCTTCCCCTTCTTGTTTGTCGGTATCAAACTTATTTACTAAAACCCAAAAAGGTTTCTTTTGCGTGCGAATATAATCCGCAATTGATTCATCAAAAGGTAAAACCCCTTCACGTGAGTCCACGACAAAAAGAATTAAATCACTTTCTCTGATCGCGATTCTTGCTTGCTCAGTCATGATGTTAAAAAATTTATTCATCACCTGATCATATTTTTTAGGAACATTTTCTTCGATCTTAGAAGGATAAAATCCCCCGGTATCAACTAAAATTGCATCGGCAGATTTGACGTGAGCAAGCTCCTCAAAAGTTGCTATCCCATAGTGACGATCGCGAGTTACACCCGGTTTATCATGAGTAATGGCCTTGTGAGCTTTTCTCATCAATCGATTAAAAAGAGAACTTTTACCGACGTTGGGTCTTCCAATTAAGGAAATGACCATCGAGCGGTGATATTGATTTGTTTCCATTACTTTTTTCTCCAGACGCGATTAGAGTCTTTTGCTCTAGGTAGACCAATTTCCTCTAAGACGAAATTATTAGAAAACCACTTCGGAGAGACTTTAACGTGCAAGTTTAAATGAACTGGTCCACCAGTCATGACTTCTATTTTTTTTCTTGATCTAATTCCAATTTCTTTAATCATCGATCCACTCGAGCCAATAACGATGGCCCTTTGACTTGGACGATTCACTAAAATAGAAGCGGAAATATGAGATTCAAAAGTATTTGGATCTGATTTCGCTTTTACTTCTTTATATTCATCTATGACGACGGCGACTTCATAGGGAACTTCATCTTTTAATAATTCAAAAGCTTGTTCACGAATGTACTCAGTTACAAAAAATCGCTGATTCTTATTTGAAACATCGCCGTTTGGATAAAGATGTGGCCCTGATTGAGCAGCATCTACTAAGGCCCCTGTTAGCGTATGGATATTAATGGCCTCTTTAGAAGATATTAAAAAATATTTTTCGAGGCTTGGAAAAATTTCTTTGGCCTTAGCAAAAACTTCGGCAAGTGGCAATTTATCAGCATCTTCAATTTTGTCAGCTTTCGTAAATAAAACCCACGTTGTGCTTAGTTCTTGTTGGAAGTTTTCTTTAAATTCCTTAAACTGCCCCATGATGTCTCTAGAAATATCAATGAGAAGCAAGTTTAAATCTGCTCCTTCTGTTCCTTCGCGAGCTTGTTCATTTAAACGCTTGTTAAATTCGTGGTTTGATTTGTGTAGGCCCGGAGTATCAACCATGACAATTTCAGTTCTATCGACAGTGAATACGCAATGAAACTTATTTCTAGTGGTTTGAGGCTTACTTGTTACGACAGTGAGGTCTGTTCCTAATAAGCAATTAATAAGTGAACTTTTTCCTACGTTAGGTGCTCCTAATACGGCAACCATGATGGACTTATTTAAGGGGTGCTGATCTTCAATTAACATTCTCGTCTCCTATCTTCATTAATTATAAGTATCGTTTTTTCTCTATCATCATTCGCGCTAAGGCTTTTTCTACTTTTTTCTTTGAGGAACCAGAAAGTTCACCTAAAATTTTATTTCCAAGTTTTATCGTCACAAGAAATCCGCCTTGGCCAGGCAACTCAACAGACTCATAGCTTGGCAAAATCCCATGATGAGTCATGGAGAGCTCTTGAAGTGCAGACTTTGGATCAAATAAATCTAAATGCATAAGACTATAGAATATCGTTTTTTGAGATTCTTCATACTGAGTGATTATTTTCTCTAAAACTCTTTCACATTCTTTTAAGTCTTCATTGTTATCAAAATAAATGGAGGCAATTAGGGCTTCAAATGTATCTGCTAAGATCGAGTCTTTTTCAAATCCACCTGATTTATATTCACCTTTTCCTAAAAAAAGATATTCACCAAGTTTTATAGATCTTGCTAATTCCGCTAATTTTTCTTCATTAACTAGAGCACCTCTTAGTTTTGAAAGCTCGCCTTCAGAGGCATCGGAAAACAAATGAAATATTTTTTTTCCAACTAAAAGATTCACTAAGGAGTCTCCCACAAACTCTAATTTTTCATTAGAAGAATGAGGAGCAAAATTCATTTCATAACAAAATGTTGATTGCGCGAGAGCGTGAATAAGAAAATTTTTATTTTTAAATGTGTAAAAAATATTTTTTTCTAAATTTTGAAAAGAAATTTGCTTAGAAATAAGATGATTGAATTGTGATTGATCGATTTTTTTTAGTGACGCTTCGTTGTATAACTGAGTGAGCCATTCATTTGAATTCGGAAACTGGACATGGCCATCTGCCTGAATTGCTAGGTTAAAGGTCGTCTCTTGCACTGCTTTTGCTCACTAATTATTTGAATGTTTGATCTCTCGACGCGTTTTATCACTTCTCAATTAGCTAATCAAGAATGACTTTTTTGGTTGTTAATATTTATAAGCTTTGATACTATGCCCGCCTAACACTTTGAAATTAGTTCACACACACAACAAAAAAAGACCTATTATTTAGCGAGACAAAGTCATTATGAGTACAACATTAATTTCTACTGAGTCCACAAGCCCCCTGATCACCAGCACCCCGACCCCAGAATTATTTGAACTCCAACAAGAATTTTATAGAAACCTTAGGGCCCAAGGCAAAAGCCAAAATACCCTTAAAAATTATAAAACTGACCTCGATTGCTTTAATTTTTACCTCAATACTGAGTATGCCTCAGTAGAGGTGAAAAACTTCGATCAAGCTCTCGTAACGAACTATGGAAAATACCTTGAGAACAAATACTCTTCAGACAATTCACGTAGAAGACGAGTTCAGGCCTTAAGAATTTTCTTTGATTTTCTTTTAAATAAATCTCTCGTGGCATCTAATCCGGTAAGAAAGCTTCCAACTTCTCCTAAATTTTTAGATATTCCAAGACCGACACCATTTATTGACGTTAAAACTCTTTGGACCTACTTAGTTGAAGAATCTCACTCACAAGATAAAATTCAAGAGCTTTTAAGTAAAAGAAATCAAATTCTCTTTCTCCTTATTTTTGGAGCAGGCTTAAAAGTTTCAGACCTCTCAGAGCTTAAAATGAGTGACATCACCATTGTCGACGGTGAAGCAAGAGTCCTTATTCATCATCCAAAAAGAGATCCATATACAGTTGCATTACCAGCGATTTTCAAAAAAGTGTATGCTGAATACTTAGTCGTTCTCGAAGAAATGAAATTAAAATCTCAAATTACTTTTGATAAACTTTTATTCTACGCTAATCCTTATCGAATTATTTCTGGTGGATTAAGTCCACGTGGTGTGGAAATTATTTTTGAAGATTACAGAAATAAATTAATGATCACATTAACTCCAAAATCACTAAGACAAGCATGTATCTTTAAATGGATTCAACAAGAAAAAAGTGTCACACTTATTAAAGAATGGTTAGGCTTAGCTCCTTCTTATGATTTAAAACTCTATTTAGAGCACGCACCACAATTTCTTTATAACGAAGACATCCTAGAAGACATTCATTCAAATTTTAGAAAACACTAAGAAATTGTTTTTAAAAGTTTTGTAGTACTCATTTATTCTACGGTTTTTTCTCCGCTGGCCCTTCTTGGTCTCAACTCTTCTGGTCTTTCATAGACAGGATATCCTAAGTCATGATCCAGATGCCAACGATCAACCAAAGGCTCGTTTTTATCAATTCGGTAAAAATCGATTTCTTTGTCAATACTATCAAGCCTATAAGCGAGCTCTCTTTGCAAAGTGATCTCATCATTTTTTCTTGATAATAAATTTTCTAGTGCCTTTAGTTTCTCTCTTTCTATTTCGGCAATTTTTCTATCGTATTCTGCGGCCACTTGAACTTTTCGCTCTTCAAAATTCCAAATGCCATTATTAATTCCGTTTAACTGAGTCATGAAATCACTTTTTTTATTCAATAAACTTGCCCTGTAAACTGAGGCTTCACGAACCCTTTGAGCTAATTTTTCAGAACGCATAACGAGTGCTGTTCCTTTTCTGAAGTATTCTTCTTTTGGAAAGCATGGGCCTAATTCTCTAGCGTACATGATGAAATAATTGTCCTCAATACTTCTAACATAACCTTGGCAAAAACCATCTCCGTCCATTTTTTGAATTTTAAATTCTACAAGATCACCTGCTCTAAAAAATTTTACATTTTTTGTTTCACTCGAGACCTTTACGATTGATGTGGTCGCATCTCTATCAGTAACCCGACCTGAAAATGTGGAGTAATCAAAAGCTGGATCATAAAATGAATCAGTATCAACAAGGAGAGATTCTTTTTTTAAGCGATTTGTATTGGTATTGTGACTTGTGTCTTTGAGTGTAATTGAATCCATCACTCTGGAGCTTGCGCCAAAAGTAGAGTGAATTTGAAGGAAGATTAGAATCACAAAAATTGACTTCATACAAAAGATTATAACTGACTTTTTTTAAGTATATAGTGGGAAAAACTTGATGAACAATCCAGGAGTAACGTAAAGTTCTACTTGAAAAAGTATTAGAGCCTAGTGACCTTTTATTATCTTATTTTTAGGAGCAAGAAATGGAATTTTTTTTAGATACAGGAATTATTTCAGAAATTAAAGAAGCAGTTTCGTTGGGTATTATTGATGGTGTGACAACGAATCCTTCACTCATTGCTAAAACAGGAAGAAAACAAGAAGAGGTCATCAAGGAAATTTCAGAAATCGTTGATGGACCTATTTCAGCTGAAGTAATCGCACTAGACTTGGAAGGAATGATTAAAGAAGGTGAGGAACTCTCGAGGATTCATAAAAACGTCGTCATAAAACTTCCCTTAACTGAAGCTGGTATCGCTGCTTGTGCTCACTTCACGAAGAAAAACATTAAAACCAATGTGACACTTTGCTTTTCTATGAATCAGGCCTTATTAGCTGCTAAAGCTGGCGCTACCTATATTTCTCCCTTCATTGGCCGTCTCGATGACATCGGTCACAACGGCAACGACCTCATAGCAGAAATCCGCACAATGTATGATAACTATGGGTTTAAAACGAAAATCCTAGCGGCTTCAATACGTCATGCCTCCCATGTTCGCGAAGTTGCATTGATTGGCGCAGATGTCGGAACTATGCCACTTTCTGTTATCAAATCTCTCTATAAACATCCACTTACAACTAATGGTTTAGAGGCTTTTTTAGCAGATCACAAGAAAGCCAACTCCAAGTAATCAGGGATAATTATGATTTAGGGGAAGAATTTGCCCTTTTCCCCTAATTTTTGACCAATAAGCCCCGATAATAGGAGTATGAAGAAACTGACCCTTTCACTCATACTTGCCCTATTATCGATTGGTTGCCAAAAAACCACTACGGTAACTCAATCTGCTTTAAATACTGGCTCTGGCTGCCTTATTGGTCGTTGGAATAATAGCAAGCTTCCTTTAAACCTTACGATCTCTCCAGAATTCGTAGATAACGTCGACAAAACAAATCTTCAGCAAATGGCAGCACAATGGAATAATGCCGTTTCAGCTCAATTAGGTAAGAATCTCATTGTCTCAAATTTCGCCACATCAAACTTCGCTTCTTATGCCAGCACCTCTCAATACGATGACAGTGAAATGGGAATTTATAAATCATATAGCTGGTTTAGTAACGTGAGTAGTAACGCCCTTGCTATCACACAATTTTTTGGGACAGTGACAACTTCACCAGGACTTGGATCCTATATCGATCTTAGACATGCTGATATTATTTTAAATTACCGCGATTTCAGTTCAGATTTTACCATGACCGATGAAGCAAATTATGACTATGATGTTCCAACTGTAGTTCTCCATGAAATGGGCCATTTTCTAGGTCTTTGTCATAAGAATAATGTCAGCTCAGTCATGGGTGCCTATTACATCAATACAAATCGCTCACTTTACGACTATGACAAAAAAATTATCAAAGATATTTACGTCAATGGAGTCATCAGCGGGCTTGAGTCTAATAAAAATGCCAATGCACTCACCTCTCCACCTGGAACCGAAGTCAGAGGGGTCATTGAACTTAGAAAAGATGGACATTGTATTCATACTATCAATGGTAAAAAGGTTTATGAGCACATTGTGAAAAATCTCAAACGAAATTAAAATCAGAAAAATTGGTAAAAAAAAAAGGCTTCCCGAGGGAAGCCTTTTATATTTTATTTATAAAAATTAATTATTTCTTAAGAGCGTTTTTAATTGCTGTGAATCCAGCAAAATCAGTCGCTGCAATTTCAGCAAGCATTTTTCTGTTAAGACCAACGCTGTTTGCTTTTAAAGCACCAATGAATTTTGAGTATGAAGTGTCTAATGTTCTTGCAGCAGCTGCAATACGGACAACCCATAATTTTCTCATATCACGTTTTAATAATCTTCTTCCTACGTAAGCGTAGTGAAGAGCGCGTTTAACAGTTTCAGCTGTGTGTTTATATTTAGTTCTACGGTCAAAGTGAAAACCTTTAGCTAGTTTTAAAACTTTGTTTCTTCTTCTTCTTGCTTTAAATCCTCTGCGTACGCGTGCCATCTCATTCTCCTGTTAACGAATTTTGGGGGATTCTCAGTCACTTTTGCCCAAACTTCTGTCTTATTTATTTTTAGTTGCCGAAAATATTCTTAGCTTTTAGTAAACTAAAAAGCGTATGGCAACATTCTTCTTACTTTTTCGTGCTCAGCTTGGTGTACAAGTGCCGGTCCACCAGCTCTGTTTTTTACTTTTGTGCTTTTGTGCTCAAGTTTATGTCTTAAACCACAACGGCTTCTTTTTACTTTTCCAGTTCCAGTTACGCTAAAACGCTTAGCTGCTGACTTTCTAGTTTTCATTTTTGGCATATAAGGCTCCCAAATTCGCTATTATAAACGATTAATTAAAATTACTTTTAAAAGCAGGTATAAATATCAAGAACTTCATTGATTGTAAAAGACTTTCTTAATCCTTTTTTGCTTTTTGAGGAGCCGTCTTCGCCTCATCTGCTTTTTCAGTCTTTTTCACTGGCGGCTTTTTAGTTGAAGCTAAAATAGCAATAATTCTATTCCCCATCATTTTTGGCTCAGCTTCAATAACGGCACCCATTTCAACGATTTGGGCCATGATAGATTTAAATTTTTCCATCCCTGCGTCGCGGTAAGACATTTCTCGTCCGCGAAATTGCATGACTATTTTAATCTTATCACCTTGCTCGATAAATTTTTGGCAATGATTTAACTTTGTATTTAAATCACCCACATCAATATTAGGCTTTAATTGAATTTCTTTTAATTGAATAACAACTTGTTTTTTCTTAGCTTCTTGAGCTTTCTTTTGAAGCTCATACTTATATTTTCCAAAATCAATGAGCTTTACGACTGGAGGTTGAGCCGTAGGGGAAACTTCTACTAAATCAAGACCTGTCTCATCTGAAATTCGACGAGCTTCACTCATTGAAACAACACCATAAGCATGACCATCATCGCCCAATAAACGACACTCAGGAATTCTGATTTGTTCATTTACTCTTGGCCCGTGATTTTTGTTTGATTGACGTTCGCGATCGAAGGAATTTGGTCTTTGATTTGGGCCTGCACCCATGCTCTGATTGTCTTTAATAATTTACCTCTGGATAGGACTTTTTAGTTAGTTAAAAAGCCGCGCTACACTATATCTAACCTTGAATATAATCTTTTTGAACAAAAAAATGAAGCGCTAATTTAGGCCCATCTACAACAAAATGGACAATTGGCCTTAGATTTCGAGGAATCGCCCGCTTGATTTCAGAGGCTTTTGCTAACAGTGACTCAAAATCTATTTCAAATGAACTTTCTGCTATTTCCAAACTCAAAACTTCAAAGGGACCATTCTCATCAAAGGTATGAAAACCCTGCTGAGGCGGGCCAAGAACTTCAAGTAATAAATCGAGTGTCTCCTTATTTTCAAGATCCATTTCCAATATGACTTTTGATCCGATGATTTGAAAGTGTGAACTTATATTGAGACGATGTTTTAAATCAATAAATGAAGAGAACCAATTTTCAAAAGTTAATTTTTGAGAGTCCTGACTTTTATTCCAAGAGACAAATCGCCTGCGTTGCCAAGTGTGTTTTTTAAGTTTTAATGATTGCATGCTTTATTTTTATGTTAACAAATTTACACTCAACTGACCGCTTAAGTCCGACTCAATTTTATGCAAAACTTCAGATAATTTTTCAGGCTCTGTGACAGCATAATAGCCGCTGTTACTTGCCACCACACCTGAATGTACATAATACTGCAAACTAGATTTTGATAGCGGGATAGAATAACTTTCCGTGTATTTGATAATGCGTTTAAGTTTTCTTTCACTTTCAAAAACTTCTTTGTAGCGTTTGGTGAAAGTCTCCATCTTAAATCCCTCTTTATGATCATTGAGAAGAGATTTTAAAGTGAGACCGCAAACGTAATAGGCTTCTAATAAATAATTACAAGCGCGACTAAAAAGGGAAACTTTCGTAAGAATAAGATAAAGATTTTTGTGAGAAAGCTCAATACATTCTTCTAAAGTTTTAACCTCTCTTCCAATGGCATCTGAAACAATGGCCAGCGTTTGATTTAAAAATTCTTTCACGGTTGGAAGATAGAACTCATAGGTCAGCTGCTTGCGATGATTCATGAAGAATTTTTTTAAGTCATCGACATTTGAGATATGTCCTGAAAAGAGATTGACCCAACCCATGTGCACAATCCATGGAACTAAGAAGTGATGAAGGACGGTGTTTTTAAAATAAAGAATCTCTTTTCTTGAATCGTCTTTTATTGAATAAAACACGTGATTGCCACCAACGTTTCCAATGGCCTCAACTTTTTTATTTCCAATGAGAATGTCTATAGAGCGCTCGAGGGATTTTTCTAAATTACCGGGCTTTAATGAATCCGTAATAGGCACATTAAATTTTTGGCAATAATCAATAATATGTCGGGCCTTCATAAGAATTTCTTCCCACTTGAGAGCTCCCGTCGGTTCATCTAATAAAATCATGGCAAGAAGTGACGTAGGCGTCACTCGCATGTTTTTACCAACCTCTAAAAAGCATTCAAAGGCGAGCTTTTGAGTTTGGGCCTTGAGATTTTCCATGTCTATTATGGGAGGAGAAACTTCTTTTCCAATATTGATATGGACATTTCCAAACTGATAAGAAAAAAGGCGCACGAGCCCTAAGACTTGTCCCATACTTTCTTTTTGTTTTTTTCCACCATCAAGCTCACGAGCAAGTGATTTTTGCTCCGGAACATATTCATGAACGATAGACACAGGAATAAACTTTAAAGGTTTTCTTTTTTGTTCTGGTATCGCTTGGTGAGCTTCAATAAGCATTTGGTATAGGCCATAGCGAGGAGGGAGAAGTTTTCCCGTACGAGAGCGTCCACCTTCAAAGAAAAATTCAATAGGATTTCCTTTGACGAGCATATAGTGAAGGTAAGCTTCCAAAGTTAATTTATAAAGAATATCGTTAGCGAAAGTTCTTCTTATAAAAAAACAACCAGATCTTCTAAAGAGTGGTCCAATCGGAAAGATATTGAGGTTATTTCCACCGGCGACAAAAAGTGGTGAATGATATTTTTTAAAATAGACGTAGTTTATCGCAACGTAATCGGCATGAGACTGATGATTGGGAACGAGGACGATATTATTTTCTTGTGAGAGTGCTTTTAAATCGATTCCATTGTCGTTGAAATTAATGCCGTCATAAAGTTGAGAAAGAGAGGCATCGAGAAATTTTTCAAATGTTTTTAAAAAAGGAAGCGATAATTCGGCCCTAATTTCTTTTAGATTCTTAATGGCCTTGTCTCTTTCCTCTTCTTTAGATCCCACGCGGTCTCTGAGCTTGGGATAACTTAAAACGATCTCTTCCATTTCTTTAAAATTATCAAAGAAACTAGGAATGTCACCCATGAGACCTGCGAGTTTAGCGAAATTCCCAAGCTTTGAAAAATCCATCCTAGCGAACTCCGTGAGGTTTAGATTCACTCATTCCTGAAGCTGTCATTTGAACAAAAAGCGCCGCTTCACTCATGGCCTTAATGTTATCAACACCAATGTAAGTCATTCCAGATCTAAGTCCTCCCATGAGTTCTTCAATGACATTAACGACTGATCCTTTACATGGAATTTGAGTCGACTCACCTTCAGCGGCCATGCCTTGAGGCATCTCGCCTCTCCATGAAACTTGGGCGGCTTTTGAAGCCATTCCTCTGTATTGCTTCATTCCTCCTTTAACTTCCCCTGGTGTTTCAAGAGTTCCTGAAACTAGTGATCCCACCATGACAGAAGAAGCTCCAGCACAAAGAGCTTTCACAATATCTCCAGAATTTTTTAAGCCTCCATCAGCGATAACAGGAATTCCTTGTGGCGTGGCCACTTTTACGGCGAGAGCGATTGCCGACAACTGAGGAACACCATGCCCGGTAATAATTCTTGTCGTACACATTGATCCAGGTCCAATCCCGACTTTTACTGCGTCCGCCCCTCTATCAATCATTCTTTTAACTCCGTCACTCGTCGCGACGTTGCCAGCAATGACATCCACATTGGGAAAACGTTTCTTTAAAAAATCTAGCGTCTCAAGCATCATGATTGAATCCCCATGAGCAATATCAAGAGTGATGACTTGAACACCCGCTTCAACTAAAAGCTCGGCGCGCTTCATGCCTTCTTCTTTTACCCCAATAGAGGCAGCAATAGGTGTCGATAAATTTTTTTCTTTTAAAAAACTTTTAATTTTTAGCACTTGTTTGACTTGTTCCTCTTCACTCATAAAACGGTGAAGGGATCCGATCGCTCCAAGGCTTGCCATGGTACAGGCCATTTCAATTTCAGTGATGGTGTCCATATTGGCAGTGATAACGGGCAGATCTATCGAATAATTTTTCGTAATTTTAGTTTTTAAAACAGGGTGTTTTCTAGAAGAAATTTCAGAATATTTCGGCACTAATAAAACATCATCAAAAGTTAAACCTATTCCGCGATTTAAAATTTCTTTTGAATTAAACATAAGCTCCATGGCTTCTCCCGTGATCAAAATTAATGAGACGTTAAAGAATAGATAATTTAGCTTGAACTGACAAAATTAATTTGTAGCTATGCGAGTAAAAACGATGGGCAAGATAATATACAAAACGGTGTCACGCACAAGATAGAAGAGGAAAAAATAAACAAAGGCCTTTGGACCTTTTTCCCACAGTTTTTCTAGCCCCAAATATTGGGCTTTTTTAGACATAGCCACCATAAAGCGGCTTTTCCCGTAGTGCTTTATAAAAAAACTTATTGATCCATCAACTTTGCGATCAAAGGCCATAAAAGAGCTTTTAACTGGTCTCAGCAGCGAATCATAAGTTACTGAAAAAGCATGGCGTAAGGTTTTCATGAGCTTAAGATAGCATGAAAAATTAAAGATGAAAAAAAGATAAAATCTACATTTTTATGACAATTTTGTAGTCTTAGCGAGTTATAACTACTTAACACTATGATACAAAAACTGACAGTTATAAACTTAAAAGCAAACTCTACTATTGCCCAATCTAAAGGCGACGTCTTTGTTCTAAAGACATGTCAACGTACCTTAATTGCTGGTATTGGTGAAGCTCCATTTTTACATTTGCGAGAAAATGCCCTTAATGAAGATGTCATTACTGACATCTTTGAAGGTAAGAATGCTTACGCTTTTTTATTAGAGACAATTTGCGGACTTAAGTCAGAAGTCTTGGCCGAATATGAAGTTGTGGGTCAATTTAAAGAAGCTTACCAAGAATTTTTAAAAATTCCAGAAAGGCATTCTCATATAATGATGATTATTGAAAAACTTTTTCAAGACAATAAAAAGATCCGCACTGATCATCTCACAGGCATAGGTCAACTTACCTATGCTGGAATAGCTAGAAAACTCATTCATACGGCCGTGAATGACGGCGATGTTTTGGTTTTAGGGTCAGGAACATTAGCAGAAGATCTCATTAAACTTTTAAAGAAAAAACACAATGTCTTTATTGCGGCTAGAAATAATGAGCGCGTCTTAGAACTCACTGCCACCTATGGACTTCAGTCACTGCCGTGGAACGAAAGTGCGCTCTATACAAAATTCCCCTTTATCGTCAATACAATTGGCGCTGAAGAGGTCTTATTTGATGAAAACTTCTTCTCTCACTTTTTTAAACATAAATTTTCGCCAACTCTGCCTCAACAAATGAAGCTCTTTATTGATCTTGGCTCTCCCTCTGTGATAAAAACTAAGCTCACAGAAAAAGATGGAGTCCTTCGTCTAGAAGATATTTTTAGACAAAGTGCGAAGCTCAATATTGAAAAGATGGAAAAGGTTAACCGAGCAAAAAACATGATTGCTCTTCTTGCGGAAAAACGTGAGAAACCAACACTGTCAAGCACACCATTTGATTGGGAGGAGTTACAGCTTGCCTACTCACTATAAAATCGGAACTCGCGGAAGTCTTCTGGCCCTCACTCAATGTGGCCAAGTCAAAGATCAACTGGAAAAAATCACTGGTGACACTTTTGAATTGGTGGTGATCAAAACACAAGGCGACATCATTCAAAATGCTCCTTTATGGCAACTTGATGGCAAAGATTTTTTTACTAAAGAACTTGATGAAGCGCTCATCAGTGGCGCTGTCGATTTAGTGGTTCATTCCTACAAAGATTTAGGTTCCGTAAGACCTGAAGAAATCACCTTAGCGGCCGTGACCAAAAGAACTTTTGCTCATGACATTCTTCTCATTAAAAATGAAACGATAAATCTTATAAAAAATCGCACGGAATTTATCGTGGGGACTTCTTCACCAAGACGAATTGTCAATTTAGAGTCCAAACTTTCTGATTTTCTTCCGAAGGGAAAAAATGTCGTCGTTAAAACGAAAATGCTTCGTGGAAATGTGAATACTCGCATTCAAAAATTGCGCGATGGCGAATACGATGCCATTGTTCTTGCCATGCCTGGAATTGAAAGACTCGCTCTTACTCCAAGTTCAAGGGAAACACTTAAAGATTTATTAGAGGGAATCAATTTCATGGTTCTTCCCCAATCAGTCTTTCCAAGTTCTGCTTCACAAGGTGCCTTAGGTATTGAATGTAAAAAGGGGCGCTCAGATGGCGGAGAGCTTTTAAGAAAACTAAAATTGATGGAAGATCAAGAAACAGTTGAAGAAGTTTCACGAGAAAGAAAAGCGTTTAATGAATACGGAGGCGGATGCCACCTGGCCGTTGGAATTAACGTAAAGAGAGTCTCTCGTGGTAAGGAAGCATTTTATCTTCACAATCATCAAGGTGTTTTAGAGGGAACTAAAGTTTCTCTTTCAACCCTCGAGGGTCGATCGCTTCCCGCTTTCGTCTCACCTCCAAAGAGTTTCAACGGGCATCCAAGTCATGATCAACTCATCACTAAAAAAAATATCCATGTGACACTTGATTCGAATCTGGATCTTTATATTACCAGTAAATACTGTTTGGAAGCTTTAACAAATGTTAAGCCAAAAAGTTTATGGGCCGCTGGAGGTAAAACCATGAAAGAGCTGGCTCAATTGGGTTTTTGGGTCAATGGTACTGCTGATTCCATTGGAGACCACGAAATAAGAAATCTTAGGTCGTCAGAGGCCATATCGCTAATGAATGATGTGAAAAAACCTCTCATCGTCCTGTCAAATGATGAAGCTAAGAGTAGCCTAACAGAAGCAGAGGTCATTTCATGCTACACTCGAATAATTAATAGTGAAGTAAGCGCGGACTTTAAAAAAGAAATACTAGAAACTGAAGTCTTTTATTGGACTAGTTTTTTTCAATACAAAACCTATTGTGATTTTTTTCCAGAGATTAAAAATAAAATTCATTGCTGTGGCATCGGAAAAACTTATGATCTTTTTAAAGAGCATGCCGTTTTAGTCTATCCCATGGCAGGAATGGAAGAATTTAAAGATTGGACACAAAGATCAGGAGAATGAGCGAAATGAGTGATAGACAAAAAGACCTTTTCTTAAAATCTAAAAAATATATTCCAGGTGGAGTTCACTCTCCAGTGAGAAGTTTTAAAGGCCTCACTTCAACTCCTCGCTTTTTTAAAAAGGCAGAGGGAGCCTATATCTATGATGTTGAAGATAAAAAATATCTCGATTTTTGTATGAGTTTTGGTCCGCTCATTTTAGGGCACAGAAATCCTAAAGTTGAAAAAGCACTTCATGAGGCCCTTGAAAGAGGATGGAGTTATGGAGCTTGCGAACCATACTCTCTTAAGCTTGCCGAGTTTTTAGTTGAAAAAATTCCTTATGTTGAACAATTGCGTTTTGTAAACTCAGGAACTGAAGCTGTGATGACGGCACTAAGAATTGCTCGAGGTGTGACGGGAAGAAATAAAGTTATTAAGTTCAACGGTTGTTATCACGGCCATGTAGATTCAATGCTTATTAAAGCAGGCTCGGGCCTTGCTGGAGAAGCAGAGGCTTCTTCGGCGGGTGTTCCGCAAGGAGTGGCCGCAGATACCTTAATATTAGAGTTAGGAGATATTGAAGGAGTAAAAAAATGTTTTCAAGATCACCCTAACCAAATTGCGGCCATTATCATTGAACCTTTGCCTGCAAATAATGGCCTTATGATTCAACCGATAGAATTTTTAAAATTTTTACGATCGATGTGTGATCAAACTTGTGCCCTCCTAATTTTTGATGAAGTCATCTCTGGATTTAGAGTGGCTTTTGGAGGCATGGCCGAAATCACTGGAATAAGACCCGACATTTCAACTTGGGGAAAGATTATTGGAGGAGGCTTGCCGGTTGGAGCAGTCGCCGCTTCAAAATTCATCATGGAGCATCTGGCCCCAATTGGAAAAGTCTACCAAGCAGGAACACTTTCAGCTAATCCACTAGCGATGGCCGGAGGTCTCGCGACCTTGACGGAAATGACTGATGAAAATTACAAAAAAATTAATGAACAAACATTAAAAATAACAAAAGTCTTAAGTGATTGGATGCATACCTATAATAATGGTGAATTCTCAATGTTTAAGATTACAAGTTTTTCATCTCTCTTTTGGATTGTTCCTAAAGACAATGTCACGAAGATTTCAGAAATACCTGAAAATCTCACTGTGAACTTTAATAAATTATTTGAAATCTTTCTTGAAAAAGGAATTTATCTGGCTCCGAATGCTTACGAAGTTGGATTTGTTTCACTCGCTCACGATGACCAAGTTATAGAAGATTTAAAAAGACGTTTAGGATAATTTTTTCATGATGACTAAAAATCCAATACACCAGTCGTCAAAAATGCTTTTAACCCTCTCACTCCTTTGGGCAGGTTTTCTCTTGCTCATAGGTGCTTGGTGGGTTTATTTCATGGTGAATATCGAAGAATTTCTCTTGAATACCCAAAGGCAAAAAATCACGACCATGCTCGCTTGGGAAGGTGGAAGCTTTATTATATTGCTTTTACTATTATCTATCTCAATTCTCACTCTCTATTTAAAAGACAAAAAAAAGACCCATTCCTTACAGGCTTTTTTTGCTAGCCTCACCCATGAGCTAAAAACCCCACTTGCGAGTATCAGGCTTCAAGGGGAAGTTATTCATGAGATTCTCGAGTCTAAAAACGATCCAAGTTTAAATAAACTTATCGGGAGACTTATTGAAGACACTTCGAAGCTTGAAATACAGATGGATAAAATTTTACAACTCTCTAGGATTGAACGGGGTGGTGAACTCAATCTTACGAGCATTCCACTTATTCCCTTGATTAATAATCTTTCAAAAACGTGGCTAAATGATATCGACGTTGAACTTTCTATCGTAAACGGAAATGTGAATAAAGATAAAGTTAATATTGAGGCCGATGAGTTTGCCTTAGAACTCATCATTAAAAATTTAATGGAGAACACAAAACTTCATACTAAAAGTAAAAATGTGAAAATTACCCTCAAAGAAAACCAAGAACATGTTTACCTTACTTATAATGACCAAGGTGAATTTGAAGGAAAACTTGAAAAGCTTGGATCACTTTTTTATAAGCATAATTCCTCTCGTGGCTCAGGGATAGGCCTTTATCTAAGCCAAAAGCTCATTACGAAAATGAATGGTCATTTATCAATTCAACAATTAGGGAAAGGTCTAACTTTTGAGCTCATCTTTAAAAAAAGTGAGGACTCCCATGCTTAAAATTCTCATCGTTGAAGATGAAGAAAATTTAGGAATGACTTTAAGTGAGTACCTAAGAACACTTGGCCATGATTGCCATTGGGCACGATCCCTTCAAGAAGGAAGAAGTCTTTTTCAATCTCTCCATCCTAAAGTCGTTCTCATGGATATTGGACTTCCTGATGGAAGTGGACTAGAGCTTGCTCGCGAGCTAAGAAAGCAAAAAAAAGATTTTGTTCTCCTTTTTTTATCAGCTCTCAATGATCCTGAAATTAAAGTGGAAGGTTTAGAAATTGGTGCAGAAGACTACATCACAAAGCCTTTTGCCCTAAAAGAAATTCTCCTCAGACTCAATCGAATTTTATCAAGTCAAGAAGACCTAAGTAAAATGCCAGATGAAATTGTCCATGGAAAGTTAAAAATATGGTTTAAAAGATTTGAGGTTCAAGATGCCCATGGAGTTGTTCACGGCCTCTCTCAAAAGGAATGTGCCATCTTAGAATTACTTTATAAAAAGAAAAACGAAGCCGTAGACCGAGAAGAGATCATTGAAAAGATTTGGGGTGAAGATAAATTCCCTTCAAACAGAACTGTCGATAACTATATCGTAAAATTACGTAAATGGTGTGAAAGTGATTCTTCAAAAGTCCTAGAAATCCAAAGTATAAGAAGTATAGGTTATAAATTAAGCATCCAATAAATTGTAAGGAAAAAATCATGGGTCTATTTAATGACAGATTAAAAACAAATCAAAACAAAACGCAAGTTCCAGTTTGGTTTATGAGACAAGCCGGAAGATACCACTCTCATTACCAAGGCATAAAAAAGAATTCAGACTTCATGAGTATGTGTAAAGACCCAAAACTAGCTTGTGAAATTACCATGGGACCAATAAGAGATTTTAATTTTGATGCTGCAATTTTATTTTCTGACTTACTCTTTCCACTTG
>Ga0213919_1000450_pt1 | contig 18244 bp, 41 predicted proteins | sample McNCre317MG_FD_161056 | JGI IMG/M metagenome (GOLD analysis project Ga0213919, IMG submission 161056) | Freshwater microbial communities from McNutts Creek, Athens, Georgia, United States - 3-17 MG | ecosystem: Environmental > Aquatic > Freshwater > Creek | place: USA: Georgia | collected... | reverse complement strand
GCCAAGCCGGGGTACCGCGCGGCCTTCGAGAACCTGCTCATCGACCACGACCACCTTCTCAGACTGGATCAGAAGGGCGCGTACGAGTTGCTCTACGGGCTGGTCGATCACAACGGTGCCGAGGTCGTCATCTTCGACACGGCCTACAAGTTCTTCGGCAACGACGTCGAGTCCTCGTCCTCACTGATGAAGGCGTTCGAGGTACTGGACAAGTTGATCCTTGAGACGGGTGTCTCAATCGTCATGACGCACCACCGCCGCAAGAACTACGGGGGAGGTCAGGGAGGCAAGCAGCAGAAGGATGTGCCGGACCCTGATTCCGTGGCGGGTTCCTTCCTGTGGACGGGGTGGCCCAACGCGACCATCCTGCTCAACTACCTGAACCGCTCCGTGGAGGACCCGTTCAACGCGCTGTGCAGCTTCGCCGCGTTCCGTGATGCCGCGCCGCCCGAGCCGCTGGCCCTGTACCGCGACCGCGAGTCCATCGCCTACACCGCGATCAAGGGCTACACGCCACCGGACGACGAGGACGAGGGTTACAACACGCGTCGGAAGGCGACCTACACCAAGCCGACCACGGAGTCGGTCTCCGCGCTCATGCTGGACCTCGCGCCCATGACCGAGGAGGACATGCTCCACATCATGGCGGGCAAGTTCGGCTGCTCGATCGCCACGGTCAGGCCGTTCTTCATCGACGCCATCTCTCAGGGCAACTTCGAGCGCACGAATGGACGACCGCCCATTGTCCGGTTCGCCTACGACGAGAAGGCCGAGTCGTGGGAGTCCGAGCACGGGCTGGCCGACAAGACGATCCCCATCGACGAACTCCTCGCCGACCTTGACGAGGTGTGATCCGTTGACACGGATCCAGACGCAGGTTTAGATGGCTCTGGCCGGTCTCCTTCGCGGGGAAAACCGGCCAGACGAACCACGAGTGGGTCGAGCACTCGTAGGGGAAACTCTACGGATCGGTTGCCACTCCTGACAAGCAGGAGCAACGTGAACCTCCGCAACTCGTAACTCCCACCCTGCTCATGGCGAGCGGGGGTGGCGGTCTACCACTTCGCGCGACGACCCAGCACGACCACAGGCGGCCCATGTTCACCCTGAGGCTCTAACCCACGGCTACGTGGTGTGATGCCTTGCCCGGCCAGGGGCGAACAACAGCGGTGAAGATGCGGGTCGAAAGACCGAGGATTCGATGGGAGGAGTGGCGAGCGAAGCGAGCTAAGCCCCCCGCAGGGGCGCCCGCCGCGTAGGCGGCCTGCCGCGCAGCGGCACACGCTCCACGGGCAACGAGTAGCAAAGAGCAATTTGCGAACGTGATTGGCCGTAGAACAGACAGCAGTCCAGAATCCCGAGGAGGATCGATATGCCGACATCCCTGAATGGATGGCCCGTCCTGTCCCCCGGCTCACGGCTCCTGGCAACAGGGACGGTTCCGGGCACGAAGATCCACATCACCGCGCACAAGGAAGTCCTACCTCTGGCGCTGGCGATGATGTACGACTACAACGACTGGATCCGTCCGTTGCGCGCGAACTGCACGGGTGGCTATGCCTACCGTCAGGCGCGAAGCGGAGCAGGCTGGAGCGTCCACTCCGCTGGTGCGGCGTGGGACATCAACTGGTCCTACGAAGGCGCTCAGAGAGCCACCAATCGAGTGTTCTGGCGTGATGTGACGCACCACAAGGCCGTTGACCAGATCATGGAGGTCTACGACGTGCTGGAATGGGGCGGATTCTGGGGAACGGCGTTCTGGGATCCGATGCACTGGCAGATTTCGCAGCACGCGGGAGTCGCCACCGTGCAGAAGAAGATCGAGTTCCTGGGGATCGATGCCAATGGTGTGCGGCACAACGCCTGGAACGGCAAGAAGCTCGCCACTCCGCGCGGCTGATCATGACCGAGGAGGAGGTCACGTGGGTGATCCGAATGCTGAGGGATTCGGGGTGTCGCGTGATCGAAGCGCGACGCCTGACGGACGGGTCGGTCACGATCCGCGTGGACAGGCTGAAGCACGAAGCACCGTACGGCGCGTGATCGAGGAAATGAACGCGTATTTCGAGTCGACTGCACGGCTGGTCTCGCGCGAGGGGCGCAGTGATGCTTGAGGAACTCCTGGAGAACATGGCTGAGGCCCATCGGGACCTTGTAATCGCGCAGGACTTCTACGATCGTCAGGTCAAGGAGGTCATCGACTTCCTGACCAAGGACACGGGAACTGGATGAGGAGCGGGAATGGATTTCGACGGTAGTCCAATTGAGTCGGTCGAGGCGAAGTTGCCCTCGTTCATCGTTGAGTTGCCCGAGGGGTACCGACGAGGCACGCACCTGAAGATGGAGATCGAGTTCAGGGTGCGCAGTGTGCGCTACGAGGAGAACCGCAAGGGCGAGTTGATCCAGCAGTTGATCCTCGCCGTCGAGGAGATCGAGCTGAAGAAGGTGATCACCCTCGAAGAGGAGGTGGTCTCCCTGGGAGAGGCCGTCCAAGAGGAAGATCCTGAATCTGAACAGGTGTCCGAGATCGATGGACAACTGGCTATCGAAGAGATCCGTGAGGAGATCGGCGAACCGGGCACGGATTTGGCCACACGAGAGCTGGAGCGGGCGATCGCCGATTCCGCGCCGGAGGTCGAGTTCATGGATGGCGACCTTCGAGTGGACGCCCCCTACGACGCCACTGTTGGGTTCTGACGAGCGTCCATGGCCGATGAGGGGTTCTCGTACGAGCCACCGCTTGAGTGGCAGTCGGGAGCCCTGTGCGCGGCCACTGATCCCGAGTTGTTCTTTCCTGGGAAGTCCGAGATCGGGAAGGCCAACGCGGCGAAGGCGGTGTGCAACTCCTGCCTGAGTCTGGACGAGTGTCGGGAGTACGCGCTCAGTCTGGACAAGAATCCCAAGGGTGTGTGGGCAGCGATGACCAGCGAAGAGCGCAGGAAGGCACGGAAGGACCGCAGGTCCGTGGACATACAGGTCTCCGTGGAGAGGCGCAAGAAGGACCGCCGTGAGCCGATATGAGGGCCTGGACCCGAAGTTGCGGCTGGAGGTTCTGGAGCGAGACCGGTGGCGCTGTCGATGGTGCGGCGTGACCAATGCAGGCGGGGACCTCCACCACATCCGATACCGCCGAGGGTTCGCTGACGATGTGGCGGGGAACCTCATCACGCTGGACCGGGACTGTCACGGATTCGTCCACGGGAACCTGCGCAACGGCAGGAGCATCAGCAAGGAGAAGGCGCAGGAGATCCTGTATTTCCTGGTGGCAAACCCCGGCGTAACAGGTTCCGCCATCCTGAGGCGACACGATAAATCCGAACGCGCGTCCAATGCTGGATGATGGGGCAAATGGGTATCCTGTGGTGGCGCGACCGCGCACATGGCCGAAGGAGCGCCGTGACTGATATCCATGTCGAGCACCGCCTGGAGTTGATCGAGCACGCGCTCTCGCACGCGCTCGCCAACCAAGAGGCGATCCTCGCCAGACTAGAAAGGTTGGACACCCGCATGGCAACTCTCGAAGAGGTCACTGTCGCCCTTGAGGCCGCTGTCGATCGCATCGGAACGATCCTGTCCGACGTCACCACCGTCGCGACCAACGCACAGGCTGCGGCTGACGCCGCTCAGGCTGCCCTCGATGCCGCGAACGCTGCGGATGCCACGGAGGACGCCGACTATCAGGCGCAGATCGCTGCGCTGACCGACGCACTCACGGCTGCTCAGGCCGAACTCGCCGCTGCCGCCGCTGCGCAGAACGCTGCCGCCGCGTCGATCTCGGCTCAGGTGGACGAGCTCAACGCTCTCCAGTAGAACGTCCCTCGGCGGCTCAGCCCTCGTCACTCTCCGGGTGATGGGGGCTGAGCCGTATCTGGATGGGCGTTCAGTTCAGCACGCTTGGTTGAGCGCGCTGACGACTCCGTATCTGCGATCGGCACGGGACATGCCCATCCCCGCCTGCGCGTCGATGAGGTCGTTGATGAAGGAGGCCTTCTCGTACCCCGTGTTCCAGGCCCAGCAGATGGCTTCCTGGGTCTCGTAGTCCTGTTGGTAGAAGGCTGATTCGGTCATCGTGTGGGAGAGTTCGCGATGACGCTCATGCGCGGGGACGCTTGCCTGCGCGGGGAAGGGAAGGAGGATGGCTCCGAGTGCTACTGCGGCGAAGATGCTGATGATGCGCTTGATGTTCATGACAGCCTCCAAGGGCCATTTTCAGTGTTGCAGATTGTCAGGCGGATTGCCTGTCGAGCGCTTGCTTGATTGCACGGATCGACTGACCCGTGAGATTGGGGATGGTGCTCTTGTTCCCGGCTGAGATTCCTCGCCAGTTGGGGCTGCGCTTGTAGAGGTTCTTCTCGTCGGGGTTGTAGAACATGAGGGCATAGCCGTCGTCCTGCGGGATGTCGTAGAAGTGGGTGTCGATTGGATCCCCGTCCAAAAGCATGGGCTTGAACACCAGATGCTTCTGCGGTCGGTTGATCTGGTCGGCGGTGATGTCCATGAAGGCGTTGAATTCGGGCAGGTACACCACGACATGACCAGCGCCCTGCGGGTCTCCGTCATCGACGCCGAGGCCCATGGTCCACGGACCACCGACGTCGGCGACCTCGTACTTCAGCGCCTCGTTGTAGATGTCCTCTAGGGTCGCGCCACCCTCTGCCATCAGACGCGCGTCGTTATTCAGCACGAAGGATGTGACAGCACGTGGCTCCGAGTAGTAGCCGAAGTAGGAGAGTGTGTCGATGAGGATGCGAGCCCCCGCAACGCAGGAGAACTCGTTGAGTCGGGTGAGCATGATCGGCCGCACGTGCTCCAGGGCTAGCCTGAGAACGATGTGGTCGTCGGGATTCTTGTAGGGCATGGCTATCCCCTTACCGATCGGGCGGGTGGGTGACCGGAGCCACCGGGCTGGCAGTACGACTCATGCCACACGGGCAGCGAGCAGTCGGGTAGGTGCTCTCCGAAGGTCTCGCCCCACGGACGCAACGCGTAGGTCGGTGCCCAGCAGAAACCGCACAGTGCCATGTCCTCGTTGGGGCCTTCCGGTCCACGATGCGGGGCATTAGGACACTCGTTCATAGGAACGTTCCACGGGAACATGCGCGGGTCGTGCTCAACGCAGGCCTTGTTCAGGGTCTCCATGTCCGTGACTCTGCCGAGGTTGAGCTCCCACCCGCATGAGCAGATGAGGTACAGGCTCGCGATGTCGATGAGGACGGCCCTCAGTTCGTATGTGTGTTCGTCACTCATGACTTCTCCTCCGCGATCTCTCGTCGCAGTTCCTCGTCGACAAACTCCGGTATGAAGTGCCCGGCAGCACGATGCTCGGCAATATGAACGAGCATCTCTTCCTTGGTGGAAGCGCAGTGTCGCCACTCACCGAACTTCTTGAGCCAGCAGCCACAGCACTCCCAATGACCCTCGACGGAATGGAAGATGTAGGCGTCAGAGCGCCCCTGGTCCAGGTCCGGTGGAAGGTTGAAGGGGTTCGTCCCGTCATTGAAGCGGCAGTAACTCATCAGTCCTCGATTCCCACAGGACCGATCTCCAGCCCTGGACATGACGTAGTGAGTTGTGCGGTGTGGACTTGGACGGCCATCTGATCCTGTTCCTTGATCGCGCGCGCGAGCGCCTGCCGCAGTGTGTAGATCTCGAAGGTGCTCTCGGGGTGCTTCATCAGACAGGTGCAGTGCTTGTTGCGAATCTGGCCGGTCGTCAGAGCTTGGATGAGCGGGTTCATCACGCGCTCGTAGGACTCCTTGATCTTGGGGTCGTTCAGGCGTGAGTACGCCATGGTCTGAGCGCGTTGGGTGTGGCCCATCATGGCCATGATGCGCTCAACCTCGACGTCGTAGTCGAGCATCGTCGTGCCGAAGGTATCGCGGAATCGGTGCGGGTTGATGGACACGTTGGCGCGTTGCCCCAACTGCGTGATGATCTGCCGGATCATGACGATGGCCAGCCGCTTCCCGTACTGGTCGATGATGAGCGCGTCCTCCCCCACCATCGCGTTCTTGGCCCGATGGACGAGGTAGCGCTGGATGACGGCCTTCATCTCGTTGCCGTAGGGGAGCCTCTTGGACCCGCCTCCCTTGTTGGGAACGGTCACCCAATCTGCACGCATGTCCATTTGGGCGAGGTTGAGGGACTGGAGTTCGTGGATGCGCAGGCCCCAGCCGAACAGGATGACGATGATGACCTCGCGCCGATGGAACGAGAACGGTGGGATGGAGAACGCCTGCGCTCGATGCGCGTCGAAAAGGGCTGCGATGTCCTCGGTCTCGATGGGCTTGGGCTTCTTGGTCGTGCGCCCGATCTTGATCCTGACCCACGGGCTCGTCTGGATGTAGCCGATCTCTGTGAGCCACCCGATCCACGTGCGCAGGTTCTTCATGACCTGCTGGCGGTAGGACATCTTGAGCGGCTCACCGTTGTTGAGGTTGACGGTCTCGCCAAGGTGCTGCTGGAACATGAGGATATGGGCACGCGTCAGTTCGTCGGGATGACGGATGCCTTCGCTGTGCGCCCATATGGAGAACCGCGCAAGAGTCGTCCTGGCGGAACGGATGTAGTCGGGATTGGTGTCGTTGGCCGCGAGGTTGAGCAGGTATTCCTCGACGTGGGGAAGCGGCTCCCATGTGATAGCGGCGTTGGGCTCAAAGCGCTTCTTCCGCTTCTTCTTTGGCTGCTCGTCCATTTGCTCATTCATCGTCGGCTCCACAGGTGCAGTCCAACTCGTCGCACAGGGTGCAGTCGCCACCACGACACTTGGGCAGCGGTGACCCTTCATGCTTCCACGCGGTGTCGGGGTATGGGCAGTATCTTCCGCAGGACTTGTCGTGAGTCATTCCTTCTCCCTCGGGAAGAGCACGGTCGCGGGATCGGCGCGCGTGTAGATGCCGACGATGGTCGGAGCGCCGCAGTAGGCGCACTGCTGAACCATGTCGTCCTTGACCATGACTGGTCGGTCGATGCTGACCAGCACATCGTCATCGTCGTACGTGGCGTGCTGCTTGATCCAGCACGGTTCGCAGGTCGGCTGCGTCCAAGACAGGCTCATAGTTTGTCCTCGATGAAGTTGACGGCAGAGCGCTTGGTTGCGAACTCTCCAAGCCAGATCTCTTCATCCTTGCCGTCGATGGAGCGCGTGTCGTACATGACCCATGTGAACAGGGAGGGGCCCTGCGCGTAGAACTCCTTGCGCAGAAGCAGACGCCTGCCTGATTTTGTCCAGATCATGTAGGAACTCGCGTAGGGAAAGGTGGAGTCGTCGTCGCCCGTAAGGCGCTTGATGGTGGCGGTTCTCATGGCTTGACCACTCTCCGTCTCTTGGAGCGCTTGTGCGCTGCCGCGCCGCGTCGTGCTGATTGCTCGCTGCCGTACAGGGATTCCCATCCGTGCCGCTCGCATCGACCCTTCCAGTTGCCGCTCTCGCTGAGACGGGACACCTTGGGGAAGCAGGGCGGCATGGCGTTGTGCTTAGTCATGCGACAGCACCTCCACCCAACGCGCATCAGCTTCTCGACGCTCGTCCGTTCTTACCTCCAGGATGAGGGCGCACTGACACGGAATCGCTGGTATTTCCTGCGCGGGGATTCTGCTGCCGACTGGCATGTGCTCTATTCGCGAAGGCTGGAATGGGCAGAGAGGATCGTGCTTCAGGGTGAACCCGTCGCAAGCACAGAAGTCTCCGATGCAGGGTTTCTGCGTGGAGCCGTAGTGGTTGAAGCGTGGGTGTCCACACATGCAGGGATCGTCAACGTTTGACATGAAAGCCTCCTTGGGCCTTAGCGAACTAGAGAATAGACCTTCTCCGTGACATGGAGCGGCTTATCTTCTGGACCCTTCACGTGCGCGCGTACCCATACGCGTGCGCGATACCCACCTTCGGGGTCCGGCTCCGCGAGCGGGTGATCCTTGCTGACATGCTGCCAGCGCCAATGGCCGCGAACGATCCAGCGGTACTGCCAGTCCACGTCCGACTCGCCGTGGCTGCTTCCAGACAGGCGTCTCAATGCGACGATGGTCACGCGGTCGGGGATCTCCATGCGCCGCGCTCGTCGCGCAAAGTGACGCGGGATCTCGGCATCGGACACGGTGGTTACGGTCTGGTCGAGCATGAGCCAGTACGCGTGCAGCACACGCAGCATGTTGGTGTATTCGTGTGGCTGGATGCCCTCTTTGAGTAGCTCGTCGGCCTTGGGGGAGTCTGGGTCCAGCGACATTTCCGCCGTTCCGATGCTCTGCCCGTCCACGATCGTATGAATCCCCGTCAGCCCCCACCTCCCGAACTCGGCAGTAGTGAATCCCTTCTCGATGAGTTCCTTGGTGATGTCGTCGGGCTGCGCTACTTGGTCGTTGAACATGACGAGACCGAATCCCGGCGAGACGTCTCTGGGGTCCAGGACGGACAAGATGGAGAGAGGGAACCACGCCACGCCATGAATGAGCATGGTCTTGCCACGGATGTCTGTGATCTGGATGGGGTTCTCGAAGTAGACGAATCCCCTGACCGTGGGAACTTCGTCGTAGCGGAAGGAGTCCGTGTCATCCAGCCCGGCTGCTGCCCAGGTGATGAGGTCGGTCATCTGTGGGGCGACGTAGTAGCAGTGCGCTTTCTGGATGTTGGAGTGCATCTCATCGACGATGCGCTTGGTGATCTCCTTGGTGCGCTTCTCGATGAAGGCCTGATTGCTCGTCGATAACTGCTGGAGATCGCTGGCGGGGGAGTATCCCCCCGCACCGGAGGCATCCATAAGGTCCATGGCCATCTGGATGTTGGCGATTTCCTTCCATCGTTCCATCTCGGTCTGGACCATGAGGTTGATCTTCAGGTCGAGAGTCTGTGCGGGGTGCATCAGGTCACCACCACTACCTCGGGGCCGCTGTGCTTGTCGCATACGCCGCGCGGTCGGCCTTCCCACTGGGAGATTGCTTCAAGAGTCGCGACGATCATGAAACTCTCGTCGCACAGGATGCACCTGACCGGGTAGTTCCACTGAGCCTTCTCCAGCATGGCGATGAGGTTCTCTGCCTCCGCGCGGAAGGGAGTGTCTCCGGGGATGGCGGTGACAGCCTTGGCCTGCCGATACGTGTCCAAACTTTCCTTGAGGTTCATGCCGTTCTCCGTTCGTTAGCCGATGGAGGCACCCTTGCCCTGGGCGATGAACTCGTCGGCGCGCGTGATGCCCATGGCGGTCAGGCGACGACCACGTGGCGTGCGGTCGATCATGCCGCGTTCGATGAGGAAGCGCTCGATGCGACCGATGCCCTGCTTGGTCTCGCGCAGGAGCTGTGTCATGGTCGCCTCGCCGCTGATGAACTCGATCTCGCCATCGGCGGTCTCCCTGCGGAAGAACTGTCGAAGGGCGGTGATGTAGTGGATGTGGACGCGGGACATGCCATCAGGCTCAACCTCGATGAAGTCGAGCAACTCCTGCGCGGTGGGACGCCGACCGAACGTGCCCTCCAGCGCCTGCGCTGCGATGACCATCTCGTCAAGGATGCGGGGAGTGCCACGGCAAGCCTTGGCCATATCGAGGCACAACTGCGGGTCAACGGATGCCCATGCGTTGTGCTTGGTGGTGAACACGGCAGCGATCTCGGTCAGGTCGCCCAGCGTGTAGGCCTGGAAGTAGGGCTTGATCTTGAAGCGGTCGATGACCGGCTCGGGCAACTTGTCCCGATCGGTCGTGGCTCCGATGATGGTGATGTCGCACAGTTGCACGATCTCGCCGTTGGGCAGGAAGATCACGCCGTCCTCAAGGATCTTCAGGAGGATCTCTGCGCCGCGCTTGCCGTTGTCGGAGAGTTTGTGGATCTCGTCGATGAACAGGATGTCGCCCTCGTACAGGGACGATGCTGCCTCGGCGAGGGTGTAGATGTTGAACGGCGGGACGAGTTCGATGATGTCTGCGCCAAGCGACCGAGCGGTCATGCGCGCAGCCGTGGTCTTGCCTACGCCGGGGACGCCGGAGGCGAACAGCGTGTGGGGGAGGCGCTTGCCTGTGCGCTTGGCCTCGTTGATGTAGACGGCCATCTGGCGCTTGAGCGGCTCCTGGCCGATGTACTCGTCCCAGGACTCCGGGAGTTGCACGGTGTTGAAGTCGAGGTTGTTGATGTACCCGAGACCCCGCAGGTCAGGGTCCTCGTCGGAGAGATTGACGGTGATCTGCTGTGGCTGCTGCTGAGCCTGCTGGAGTGCTCGCTCCAGCCGCGCAGTCTGGACGTCCTGACCATGACGATAGAACGCGTATCCAAGACCGAAATCCATGGCGTCAAAGCCGTCGTCGTTCAGATCATTCGCGCTCATCGTCCACCTCCTAGGATGCGATTGAGCAGGTCGTTGGGCTGTGCCGGTCCCTCGGAAACGTCTCCGAGCTTCGCGTCGTCGATGGCTGCGTAGCCGTGGCGCATGGCGGGCTCGTCGCCATCGGTGCGCGCTGCGTACCAGTAGACGGCCTCCTGTGTCGCACCAGCCTTGAGTGCCTCTTCCATCAGGGTCGCGTCCCCAACGTTGATGTTGTTGCCGGGTGCCTGACGAGCAACCAGCGTGCGCTTGTAGAAGAAGGCCCAGCGTGCGCCGATCCTGCGGGCCTCTGTGTTCATGCGGTCGATGTACTGGCCTAGGTTCTCTTCGTCGTTCGCCTGATAGACGATCGCGTACTCGCTATTGGCGAGCACGGTCATGGGATTGATGTTTCCGTCGCACGCTGCGAAGGCGTAGCGCAGCATAGTCAACTGCTCATGAACGAAGGAATCGAACGTGCATCCATTCTCCAGCGGGATCTTCTGCGCGGAGGTATCAGGGTCGAAGAAATCCTCGGGGGTTAGGTGGTCGAAGATGCCAGTGATGTCGTCGTACTCAGACATGGCGTTCCTCCTTCGTGTGACAGGTACAACTACAGGTGCGGGTCTTGCCATTCCAGTCGATGTATTCGTAGCGGCATTGCTTGTGGTGGTTGTCCATGCACCAACCGAACTTCACGGCTTGGCCTCGTAGCTCTTGCGGATCTCCTCCCACTCGGCGATCCGCTCACTCATCGTCTTGCCGACGACGGTGCGCTCCTTGTAGGCGATACCCGCCTCGCGCTCGCTCCACTGGGCAGTGAAGGAGTCATCGCTGACGTACATGACCAGTGACTTGTCGTTGGTGTCGGGCTGGGGAATCTCGTTGGGTTGGAGGTACTCGGCGAAGTCATCGCCACCGCAGATGATGCGGCAGGTCTCGTAGATGACGTCCCATTCGATCTCGTCGTGGTCCTTGCCATCAGGCAGTTCCAGGTGCAAGCCGGTGTCATCGTAGGCATACACGACGTCGTTGCCGGTGCTATCGGGCTTGTGGACCATGAGGTACGTCCCCTGGTCCTTGACCCACATGATCTCGACGCCGTAGGCGATGAGCCTCTCGACGTCCTCGCGCTTCCACATCAGCGCTCCGTTGATGGTCATGGTCGCGCCCCCTGCATCTCGGGGTTGTCCCAGTCCATGATGACCAGCCCGCATGTCATGCACTCAATCGCGACGTTGTAGATGCGCGGCTCGGGGGCTGTCTCGTCACGCAGTCCGTAGGCGGATATCTCGATGTCGTGTCCGTCGTGCTCGTTGGCGGCCAGCCGTGCTCCGTCAAAATCCTTGGGGTATCCCATCAGGGCCTCGCTCCATCGAAGTGGATTCCTGTCATGACTCCATCGAGCCAGCAGGCCATGGCAATCTGACGCTCGTCCGTACTTGTCGTCAGGATGAAATCCGATCGCCCCATCGCCATCAGGGCAACGGAGTTCTGATCGACACCAAGGAACGGATCTCCCATGGTGGTGTATCGGTCGGTGGTGATGCCCCGGTCAAGACGCAGGCCGAAGAAGAAGCCGACCGACCACGCTGTGCGGGCGATCGACCCGATGAGGTCCTCGCCACCACGGTTCTTCGCGGCAGCCAGCACCGAGAAGGCCTCGTCCTGTGCGGCTCCGGCGATCTCAGCGGTCGGCATCCCAATGGCGTCGGCGATGTAGGCGGTCATCTCGTCGTCGGTCAACGAGAAGGACAGGTCGTCGTTGCCGTTCACGATCTGGGCCATTGTCAGGTAATCAGGATGCTCGTTCATTCCATCTCCTACAGGTCCTCGTCGGTCAGGAACTGGATGTCAACGTTGTCGACCATGTACGGGAGCGTGTTGTTGAGGATGGCGAGGATGGACTCACTCACCGGGCGATCGGGCTCTTCATCCGTCGAGTAGTTGATGATGATGGCGGGCATTACGCCACTTCCTTCCACTCTCCCGTGACCTCGGCCACGACGAACGCTCCGGCGAACCTCGGGGCGTACCCCTCGGCACCCTCGCGGGTAGCCCAACGGCGAGCCTCGGACAGATCGGTCGTGATCTTCCAGTCGTAGAAGTCCTTGTGCCGACGCTTGCTGACGGACTTGTAGAGGTAGTGGGCGGGGGCGTCCTCCCACCCCTGCCCACGCCACGCCAGGACGAAGAACTTCATGTGGGCATCTCCGTTTCGGTAATGATGAAGGTCTCGGCGTTGCGGCCAACACGCATGATGATGACCGGCTGTCCGGCGTGCCAGCCCTGTTCGATAGTGATCTGCACCATCGATCCGCCCTCATGGATGTTGCGTGCGACAGCGCCCGACAAGGTGCTGATGAGAGATAGGGCTTCGTCTTGCTTGAGGTGACCGTGGATGGTCTCGGGGAGTGCCTGTGTCATGACTAGTCCTCCAGGTCGTCAGGCATGTGGAATCCGCAGTAGCGGTCGCCATTCGCGGCGGTGACCAGTGCCACCTTGTTGCAGTAGTCGCAGATGGGCTTCTTTTTGGGAAGTGCGCTCAACTCACTCATGTTCATGGTCGCGCTCCGATCATGGGCAGTGCCGCATCGATAGTCACGATGCGATGTCCCAGCCACTCAGCCTGATCGACGTTCATCGCGTCGCCCAGCACCTGATAGCGGTGAGACTTGGGGATTGCAGACGTCCATCCATCCTCAAACCCCTGCAACCGCTCCCATTCGGTGACGGTCAGCGTGCGGAGTTTGCCGTTCTGGAGGACGAGGTGGGTCTGGCGCGTGGCCTTGCCACCGTCGAAGCCCGTCAGGGTATTGCCGAACTCGGCAGGCACCCATGTCTCGTAGCCGCCCTTGGCGAGCGATGCACGAGGTCGGGCTGACTTGCGCCAGATCAGGATCCCGCTTGGTCCTTCAGGGCTTGTAGCAAGCGCGGGTCCACTCGCGTTCCGGCGCTTTGGATTCGAGGAAGCAGTGCTTGTGCCTGCTCCGTCGTCACCCAGAACTCCCCATGCGGGTCGGGGGTCGCCTCCAAGATGGCCGACAACGAGGACACGCTGGCGTCGCTGGGCTGATCCGACAGATCCTGCGTCCACCACCCGGTAGGCCCACCCATACCCGAGCTCTTCCAAGCCTCGGACGACGGCGGCCATGTCCCGTCCTCCGTTGGACTTGAGGAGTCCGGGCGTGTTCTCGATGACCACCCATCGGGGGCTGGTCGCTTCGATGAGCCGGAGGTGCTCTTCGATGAGTCGGAGGAAGTCGTAATACTTGCTGGATCGATCGCCAGCGAGCCCACGACGATGGGGGGCTGCGATGCTGACGTCTTGGCAGGGAAACCCGCCGCAGATGAGGTCGGGTCGTTCGATGGCGGATGCTTCAGTAGTGACAATGTCGTCTCCCTTCAACAGGCCCGGCCAGTGCTGCTCCAGGACCTTCTGACGATGCGGGTCGATCTCGATCTGCGATACGACGTTCATGCCTGCGCGCTCGAAGCCGAGGTCGAAACCTCCGAGGCCAGCGAACGCTGAGCACACGTTGATGGTCATTGCTGTCCCCTCTCGTAATCGGGATCCAGTCCCACATAGGAATACTCCGCGCCACGGGCCACGTTGGTCATGCCCTTGCGCTGCTCGTCGGTGATTTCTGACATGTGCTCGCGCTTGTAGATGAGCCCTGAGTAGATCAGCACCTCGGGCGGTGGCCATGTCAGTTGGAGATCCTTCAGGGAGATGTTGATGTGCCGATCCAGAATTCCGATCGGGATGCGAGCGAAGTCATCGTCGAAAGTGGTCATCAGTCGAATCTCTCGCTTGAGGACCAGCCGTCCTTGTACTCGTCGTTGACGGTTGAGCACGGCTCGTTGCGGAGGTGGCGGCCACCACAGGTGTCGCACTTGGGCGGCGGGAGGCTGGGGTTACTGTCGTCCTGGTTGTACCAAGCCTCGTAGAGCGCGACCTCTTCCGGGAACGCTGTGCGCAGCCGTGCCAGATTGCTGGCATCAGCCTTCGCGCACAGGTGCAGCAGGCGAGCGGTGAACCAGTCGCCATTGCCGCCCATGATGAAGTCGATGTTCTTCCGGTCGTACTCGGTCAGCGCCATCAGAGGCTCGCCCACATGGCGTTGCGGCGCTTCTGCTGGAGGACGTCCTGCTTGTTGATGCCACGGATGTGCGCGGCGTCGATCGTCCAGCAGTCGCCGAAGTCGAGCAGGCTGATCGTGAGCGGGCTTGCCTTGGTCACGAGGTACGCGGCCTGACCGTCACCACGGGGGAAGGTGAGAAGGACGCCGACGATCTCGTCGGGGCCAAGCGCAGCCTCGGTCGCCTGGAGTGCCTTGTATGCGGCTTCCTCAGCCGCCCAGTCCACGCGGTAGTCGTTGGTCGATGGTGCGAGCTTGATCGTCTTTCCGAGTTTCGCCATGGGTCATGCCCTCCAGTTCTTGCAGCGCTGAAGTGCGCAGTCGTGATTGAAGTCAACGGGCGGTTCGTGGTACCAGCAGAAGGCCTCGTCCATGTAGGTCGCGGCGTGCTGGCAGCCGGGCTCGGCGCAGTCGTGGCGCTGGTCCTGCTCGATGGAGTCGAGGTCGATGGGTCCGTCGTCGATCACGGCATAGACATCTACGCCAACGTTGAGATTCAACGCCCGCCCGTTATCCCAGGACACCCAGATCTGCTCGCCGTTGCCACCCACCACGGTGCCTTTCGTCCCTCGTGGGATCGGGTCGGGGTCGTGGGGCATGGTAACGAGCACGATGCGTGTTCCTGGGCGAAGTGGGCAGGGCTCGCCAAGGCGGGCGAATGACGCTCCTGTTCCGAACTTGGGCATCACCACTCACCCTTCCTGATGTAGTCGGCGCGCTCGGCTCGATAGTTGGACAGGGCTTCGGCTGCTGCCTCGTCCTCGTCCTCGTACAGGCTGGTCTCGCCGCACTCGGGGCAGAATGGACCATCGTCCATTTCCGCGTAGTTGTCGGTCGGCTCGTCAACAGGCTCGCCATCCTCATCGGCAAAGATGACCTCGACGACTGCGGTGACGTACTCATCGCAGACGCCGCAGAACGCTTCCTGCTTGTCGATGACGTAGTAGTCGGTCTCGTTGACGGTGATCTTCTGCACTGTCGTGGTCATGGTCATTAGTCGATCACTCCCCAAATCTCCAGTGTCTCGTCGGTGTCTGACAGGTGCTTGTCGATGAAGTCCTGAGCAGCGAGCAGCGTGGGGAAGATCGTCCATCCCTCACGGTCGCCCTGGAACGTCAGTTGTCCGTCCTCGTAGTTCACCCAGGTCACGCGCCAGCCGTCGCGTCCCCAATCGCCGTTGAGGTCGTCGATGGCGAGTTCGCGTGCTTGCTCGTCGGTGATGGTCTTGGGGTCGATCTCTTCGCCATCGTCGTCGTAGGCGTCACGCTCGCCGCTCTTGTACTGCTCGGCGAAGTCGGCGATGTCGGACTCGAACTCTGCATCCGATGACTCGCACCGGACGACGAAGCCGATGATGTCGCTGTCCTGTCCGTACAGCACAGGTACGTCGCGTCCCTTGATGGTCATGAGTGCTTCCTCGCCATGTGGTTTCCCAAGCCCTGCTTGTTGGCGGCCTTGAAGTCGCACAGCGAGCAGTTCCACTCCCACCCGTCATCGGGCAGGGGAACCTTGGGCGTGGCCTTCACACTATTCTTTGACGGACGACGCCAGATCTCGGAGTACGTCGCCTCAAAACCAGCGCCGCATTCCTCGCACAGGTCCATCTCCATGATGAGGTCGCGTCCGTTGTTCATGTGTCGCGTGATGGTGAAGGTCTCGATGGGGGGACTGTCCTCGGAGGAATCGTCTGCACCACACTCGTCACAACTGCGGATGGTCATGATCCTGGTTGCCATCAGTCGCTCGCCTTCTTCTTCAGTCGCCCGTACAGCTCGCGGCGCACCTCGGCCACGGGAACGTGTCCCTTGAAGCCGACCATGCGGTAGTCCTCGGGGTAGGAGTACGTGGACTTGGTCTTGATAAAGGACGGCAGTTCATATTCGTCGTGTCGCTCGGTCCCGCAGCGCATACAGACCAGCGTGCGGGTCATGGCCGTGATCTTGCGTTCCTCGCGGTGGGGGGCGAAGTCCGTCACCCACTTCCAGGCGTGCATCAGATCGCGACACTGTAGGTAGTCGTCACTTGCTTCGACGAGCACCGTCTTGGCCTTGCGCTTGGCTACCACGTTTCCTCCGTCTCGATGATCTCCGGGAAGATGAAGCCCTTCTCCCGAAGTTGGTCCATGATTTCGATCTCGCCGGACGTCTCGAAGTAGGCGCGAACCGTTTCCTCAACCTGACGGACGGCCTCTTCGCTATCCATGCCCTCGGGTGGCTCGACGTACAGGTCGTACTGAGCACCGTCCTCGCAGGGAACCTTGATGAGAGTTGTCATGACCACTCCTGATTCACAGGGTCCGTGGGCACCACGATCTCGGCTCCGTAGGTCTCGTGCCGACCGTCGCCGAAGAAGCGAACGCGCCAGTATTCGTCATCCTCGCCGGTCCAGTTGACGTAGCCGGTGCAATGCTTCGCGAGGATTTCGTAGATCCCCATGCCACCACGGTTGTAATCGACCCAGTTTCCATCGGGGCCGATGGTGCGCTCGATGTATGCGGGCTCGCCGAACGAGTGGTGCTTGCCGCTCGTCCAGACGTCGATGACGTGGCTCTTGTCGGGCATCTTGCGATGGCCACCCTCGCCGTCCTCACCGAACCAGACGAGTGCCTGGATGATGATCTTGCTGGAGTTCTGTGGAAGTTCGTTGTAGGGGCCCCAGTAGTCGGGAAGCGCTGCCAACTCGGCGGCGCAGTCCTTCATGGCCTGCTTGTCCTTGAAGGTCAGGGTCCAGTTGGTGTTGGCGTACCAGCCCATCGGTTACTCCTTGTCCACTCGGGCGGAACTGTGTCCGTCCTTGTAGGTCTTGTTCACGGCGCGAGAGAGGTGAGTCGCGCATGTGGCGTAGGTGTGGCAGGTAATCCCGTGGCTGCACCGGATCACGTACTTGGCGCTGTTCTTGCAGTAGTCGCACAACTCATTCATTCGTCCTCCTCGACCTGCGCGGCTTTCACGGCAGCGAGTACATCGTCTAGACCACTGTCGATCTTGGTCGGCTCGCTGAACGTCGTTCGCCGAATGGGGGAAGCGAGCGGGCGGCTGAATGAGTCGTCCTCAGGCTCCGGCTCGGACAGGCGCTTCTGGACGCTCGTCTCAAAGCGCTCATCTCGCCACTTCCTGATGTACTCGGGCTCCTGTGGTCCGAAGGCGCACTTGCACTGCTGCACTGTCTCGTGGCAGCGAGCGCAGGAACCCCATGCACAGAACAGGCCGTCGCCGATCTCGCTCATCATCTGAACGAGTCCTTCGTTGCGGGTAGTGCGAGCCAGAAGTCGTGGCTCGTGGGCTTCGTCCATGCTCGGCCTCGTTCCTTCGAGTGTCTCGTAGGTGCTGACGTTGGGGATGTTCAGGTCTGCGGTCATTGGACGCTCCATGTGACGGTGTATTCGAGGCTTCCCTTGCTGTTCAGCGTGTCGTCGACCTCGTAGGCAAGCTCTTCGAGGTAGCCCTTCATCTCGTCCTGAGTGACGTTTTCGATGCTGATGATGAGGCAGCCCTGCGTGCTCTCCGGCTCCGCTTCGTCGTCGCATAGCCCGCACTCATGACCGAACCAGTAGGTGTTCCCGTGCTCGCAGACGCGAGCCTCTTCGGGTGTCTGTGGATAGCCCTCGATCGTCATAGCGACAGCCTCCCTTGACTGACCCACTTGCCGCCCTTGTTGGCGTAGACCTGGATGTAGTCGGGGTGGATCACATAAGCCCACTCGCACCATGACTCTTCCGCGTTCTCGCGGGTGTGCCAGTCGTCGGGGCTGGACTGGTTTTCTACGGTCGTGTAGGCCACGCCATAGCCGGGGACTGCCTTGAAGCGTCCGTCCTGAT
>Ga0213919_1000449_pt1 | contig 18251 bp, 25 predicted proteins | sample McNCre317MG_FD_161056 | JGI IMG/M metagenome (GOLD analysis project Ga0213919, IMG submission 161056) | Freshwater microbial communities from McNutts Creek, Athens, Georgia, United States - 3-17 MG | ecosystem: Environmental > Aquatic > Freshwater > Creek | place: USA: Georgia | collected... | reverse complement strand
ATGCGGCCTCCGCGGCGGGCTTAACCGCGACCCAGCAGCCGTTGACGAAGGTCGTGCGCTCTGCCGACAGGCGGCGGATATGGGCTCTGCGGTAATGCGCCGCCGGTGTGTTGCGCTCAAGGGCGGCAAGCGCGCTGTCACGTTCCCTGGCTGTCGGGAGCTTGTCGCGTTTCGCCAGTAGGCCAAGTTTATACAGCTCACGAATGCCAGCCTCTCCACCGGGGATGGCGTTGAGGCCGCGAGGCGCCAGCGTCATGCTCGCGACGGCCTGCTCTTCAGCGGCGTACGCATCCGCGAGCGTTTCGCTATGCCCGACCAACTGAAGCACCGGATAGGCCTTCGGATGGTTGACCTTCAGCGCGTGCCACGCGGTGTGGAGAAGCGAGCCGGAATTAGTGCGGGCTTTCGCCTCGTGTTCCTTGTAGCGTTCGTAGAGGCCGCGCTTCGTGATGCCGATGTAGCCGGCCATCAGCGGCTTGCAGCTATCGTAATCGAGGCTCGGCTCCAGACCGACATTGAAGCGGATTTGGTAGATGTGGAATTTCCTGACGCGCTGCGCGCCAGCGCGGAGAATGGCGAGGGGAATATCGAGACGAGCATACGGGTCGCTCAAGGTGCGGCCATCCACGCCGACGTGGCAAAGGCCGATCTGAAGCCGCCGAGAGCCTTCCTTCTTGGTTATCGTCGGAGGGCTCTGCGTTACCTGGCCGTTCTGGATGTTAAGGCCAAACAGACAATTGCCTGCGTCGTCATCCGTCAGAAAGCCGGGGCGTTCATTCAGCACGTCGCGAAGCGCGAAAATCGCAGCGTTCGCTACACCAGGCGACGGGAAAGCCTTGGTGAAATTGTACGCGCTGACTGCCGCGAGCAGGCTGCGAGGGATGGACTGGTCGAAGGTCATGATCATCCTGTCTGGAGAGAAACCCCCGGTGCGCGAGGGGCACCAACAACACACCGGGGGCGGGCGATCGTCTGTACGCTGAACAGCTCAGACGAACGCTTCTTCCTCTTCGCCGACGCCGAGGTCTTCGAACTCGTCAGCAGAAGCCGGGCGGCCGCCGGCAAAAGCCTGGCCGTCCTTCACGAACTGCACACCGCCCAGGCTGGCCGAGATGCCGTTGCCGGAATTGTCGTAGGCGAAGATCTCGACCACGGCGTTTACGTAGCAGCCGGCGTAGGGCTTGCCGTCGTCCTTGGAGAGCGGGCTCTTGTCGCGGTCGATGACCGTGGGGCGGGCCTTGTTGCCGGCGCTGAAGGCCATCATGCCCTCGTAGCCGTCGTAGGTCTTGGTGTCGCCGTCCTGCCAGCAGAATTTGTTGGCATTGCCCTTGATCGAGGAGAGCACCTTCTCCCAGGTCTTGGGCCACTTCTCCTTGGCCACGGCGGCGATCGCCGCGTCCACGGCCTTGGCCTGGTCGGAGCCCTTCGGCACCAGCAGCGTGGCCTTGTACTTCGGCGCATCGCCCGGCTTGAAGGGGCGCGGCTCGAAAAGGTCGGGGAAAGACAGGCGGACGTTCTTCAGGGTGATCTTCATCGCGGGTTTCTCCTTATGCGATAGCTTCAAAGTCGGAGGCACTGGCGACCGGCGAGGCCGCCGGGCGCTTGTCGGATGCGGGAGCGACCGAGAGGCCGCCCTCACTTTGTGTGATCAGGGTCTGGAGGCTCGGCCACTGGCGGGGGCCGATCGTGCCGGCCTTGTGGAGCCGCTCCGCGGCCGTGGGCGAGATGACCTTCATGTCGTAGATCTCCTCGACCTTCAGCTTCATCTTGCGGAGCACCTGCTCGGCCTCCTCCTCGGAGGTCCACTTGCGCGCACCCTTCCGGCCCTGCACCAGCTTCCAGCCGTCGATGCTCGTGCCGGCGAGGAGCTCGCGCTCGACGCGGGCGCGGATGCCCTTGCACCAGTCCTCGACCAGCGCGACCGAGGCCATGCAATGCGCGAGGTAGTTGATGCCAATGCGCTCGGGCTCGGTCTTCAGCTCGTCGGCGTCGAGGTTGTCGAACTCCTGCCCGATCGTCTCCGCGACGTGCGCGGCGAGCGCCGGGCAGTGCGCCTTGGCCTTGCAGAAGCGGCACTGCTTCTCGCCCGGCACGTAGCGCGGCTCGGGCTCGAGGGCTGCCTCGACCGCATTGAGCACTTCGTGCTGGAACGCGACCAGCTCCTGCATGGACATCTCGACCCCATCGAAATGCCCGATGCGGCCCTGGTCGATCACCAGCTTGACCTTGTCGAAGGGGCCGAGGGCCTCGAACTGGTGGACGGCGCCGAGAGCGTAGAGGCCGAGCTGCGGGAGGGCGTAGGCCTCGTTCCGCCCCGTCTTCAGGTCGCGGATCTCGAGCACGCCGTCGCCGATGATGATGGCGTCGGCCGTGCCGAAACTGTCGGGCTGCCCGATCACCTCGGAATAGTCGACGCGCTGCTCGACGAGGAGCGTCTTGCCCTCGGCCGCCTGGCGGGCGCGCTCGGTGTAGTCCACCACCGCGTCGAAGAGCTCGTCGTCCAGCTCGTCGGTGTTGGGCGCGTACTCGGCGCCGCCGGTGGTGAGGATCGCCGCGGCGATCTCGTGGGCGAGCGTGCCCTCCTCGGCGTAGGACGAGGACGTGTCCTCGAGGCCCTCGCAGAGGCGCACGCTGCCGGGGCACGCCATCCACCGGGGCGAGGCGCTGGCCGAGAAGAGGCGGGCGTGGCTGGTCATGCGAGGGCCAGCTCGCAGGCGCAGATCACGGCGGCGTAGTCGGAGGGGTCGACCTCCTTCAGGTTCCGCGCGCTGTCGAACGGGGCGAGGATGTTCATGACGCGCTCGCGGCCATGCTTGGCACCCACGGCGATGAGGGCCTTGGCCGTCTCGTCGTAGGTGGGCTGCTTCGCCGGCTCGGCGGGCGCGGTCTCGGCCACCGGCTCAGGCTTCGGCTCTTCCTTCTTCGCCTTGGCCTTCTTCGCCGGCGCCGGCTCGGGCATGGCGATGTCCTCGGCGGGCGCCGGGGCGGGGATCGCGCCGCCCTTGAGCAGCTCGATCAGGGTGTTGATGGCAGCGGTGTTCTGCTGCAGGGCCAGTTCAAGGCTCATTAGTATGTCTCCCTTTCTGGGTAAGGTTCGTTGAGTAAATCGAGGGCATCGGCCAGCCGCTTGGCGAGCTCGAGCTCGAGGTCGGTGACCACGATCTCGTCCCTGGTGCGGACGAGCTGGATCAGCTCCTCGTCGGTGAGGGATTGGAGGTGCGTCACGCGAGCACCAGGAAGAACCAGGCGATGGCGCCGAAGACGACGAGACCGCCGAGTACGGTAAGGGTGTCGACCAAAACGTACCGGAGGTGGGAGGTGAGCCGGTCAGTGGGGGAGCTCACCTCCCGTACGGCCACGGAACACTTGTGTGCTTGCGGTTTACCCTTGGCGTTGAGAGACATCGGTGCCGCCGATGCGCCGGACGTGAGCTTCGTGCTCATGTTCATTCCCTCCACCAGTCGAGGTAGGTGAAGATCAGTGCCAGCAGCCCCGCGAGAACGAGGGCCAGCACCAGGAGGCCGATCATCAGGCCGAGGGCGATGGTCATTCCACCACCCCCGCGCCCTGACACATCTCGCACCGCTCGGCGTAGTCACGCTCGGAGGGATTGATCGGTGTGCGGAGGATCTCGCCTTGCCCCTCGCAGTCGGGGCAGGGTGTGCCCTCGACCACGGCCGTGAGGGCGACGCCCTCCACGGTGTAGCCGAGGATCTGGCGGGCCTGCGGGAAGGCCCTGTTCGTGCCGGTGAGGATGAAGCGGTGGGTGCTCATTACGGGGTGCCTCCGTTGATGGAGCAAACCGTAATGCGTGTTTAAATACGCGTCAAGCGGAAAACGTATTAAAACACGCGCAAAATTGTACGTGCAGGAAAACGCACGGTTTTATTGTTCAAGTTTCGGAAGATTTCGCCCGAAAGGGCAGGTCACATGTCGAGGATGGACTTCTTCACCCGGCCGACGATGAGCGGCTCGCGCATCGGGTAGATCGGCTCATGCGCTGGGTTGGTCGACACCGGCTCAAAGCGCATGGGGCTGGGCCTGAACCGCTTGTAGGTGGCCTCGCCGTCGCCGTTGCTGATCACATAGCAGGCGTTGGGCACCAGCACCTTGTCGCTGCGGTCCACGAAGATGATGCTCTCGGGCGGGCTGATGCGGTCCATGCTATCGCCCACGACCTTGAGGGCTATCCAGTCGCCGGTGGGGTCGAGATCCGCCATCATGACGCGAGAGACGGCGTCCTCGGCAACGTCGGGGAAGGACATTTTGCCGGCCGATACCCAGGAAAGCACCGGCACGTCCACGTAGGTGGTCGGGTCTTTGAACCGCTCCTTGCCGTCACCACCCAACATGAGCCACTGCACGGAAACATCTAGGACGTGCGCCAGCTTCTCGAGGTTGTCGATGCGGGGGCGGGCGCCGGCCAGAACGGGCCTGAGAAACTCAGGCTTGCCCGTCGTGCGGATCGACGCCTCGCGTGCCGACATATCCAGCTCGGCGAGCCTCTGGCGGATACGATCGGCCAATGTTTCAGGGCTCTGGTCCATGTGCGTCATCCTACACGCATTCATTAACGGTAGATAGCGTTTAAAATGACGTTGACAGAACGTATTCTTATACGCACAATCGGTGGTATGAACATGCTTCGCACTCAACTGATTGTGGTCGCAGACGCTTACGCTGCGGCAAAAGATCGTTCCCGATCAAGAGTTTCTACGGTGGTTCTGAGCTCGGGCAGGGCGCTCGACCGCATCGCGGAAGGTGGCGACCTGACCACGGGGAGTTGGGAAAAGGCCATGGCTTGGTTCCACCGGAACTGGCCTGAGAACGCCCAGTGGCCCCCCGAAGTACCGCGCTCGGAGGCTTCGTGATGGGTACTGCAGCCGGGCAACAAGTCTATTTCCTGAAGCCGGTGGGCCACGCTGGCCCGATCAAGATCGGGGTGTCCAACAACGCTGACGGCCGCCTCGCGACATATGCCGCGTGGTCGCCGCTGCCCCTTGAGCTGCTGGCGACGGTGCCGGGCTCCTTCGCCCTGGAGCGAAACCTTCATGAGGTGTTCGCTCACGCGCATTCGCATTTGGAGTGGTTCCACCCCGTGGACGAGCTGCTGCGCGGCATCCATGCGCTGCAGCGCGGGGTGCCGGTCGAGCAGGCTTTCGACCTGTCGAACAGGACGGGCTCCATCTTCCACACGGCACGGCGCAAGGCCCGTTTCACCCCGCAGTACCGCGAGCGCCTCGGCTTCAACCAGCGCTTTAGCCGCAAGGGGGTTGCGCTCTATCGGAAGGGCTTCAAGGACTTCGATTTCTCCGCGGCAGCCCGTGGCGTGTTGCACCCGTCTGTGTCGCAGCAGCCTCTCACCAGTGAAGAGAGGGCCGCGTTGATCGCGGAGCTGCAGCACGCGGACAAACTACTTTCGTCGGCCTGACCCCCAGCGACCCTCCCCGCTGGTAACTCGGCCGGCAGAGATGCCGGCCTCTTTCCCCCAGGAGACCCGCATGTCCTACTCGCCACTCACCCCTGAATTTACCGAAGACAGGATCAAGGCCGAGCTCGACGGCACCCTCACGCGCTTCGACGTGCTGACGGGTGGCGTGAAGACAGCCCGCGTTGACCACAACCACCAGCCCAGCCACGACATCAGTGGCGGGGGCGGGGGCAGCGCGCAGGGCGTCAAGAAGCCCAACTACCGCAGGTTCGACCCGGACGACGACAAGATGATCATCGCGATGAAGGCGAAGGGCTTCTCGGCCAGGCGCATCGCGATCGCCATCGGCCGGGACGACGACACCGGCATCAACAAGAGATACCGCAGGATGATCGCCACGGGGCGTTGCCAGGCGGTGGTGTCATGACGGTGGGCAACAACAGCGCGGCCGAGCTCTAGGCCCTGATCGAGCGCGTCGAGCGGCTCGAGGAGGAGAAGGCCAAGATCGCGGAGGACATCCGCCAAGTGTTCGCCGAGGCGAAGGTGACGGGCTTCGACACCAAGGCCATGCGCAAGGTGCTCTCCGAGCGCAAGCTCGAGCTCGCCGAGCGGCGCGAGCGCAAGCAGATCTTCGACCTCTACGCCGACCGCACCGGGCTCTACGATGACGAGGAGAGCTTCACATGATGCGGCGCAACCTCCTCGCCATGCTGGGCCTGGCGCCCGTCGCGGCGGCTGGTGCCGCGCCCAAGATGGTTGCCACCGCTAACATCCCTTACCCTTCGGGGCTTGGTTGGGGCGCCTCCGAGGCCATGAGTTCAGCCGGTCACGACATGAGCCCGCTGGAATACGCGAAGCGCCAGTTGGCCGTGGCCAAGTGGCGCCGGGCGCAGGCCGCGGGTGGCGGTATATCGCCCTACCTTCCGCCGGTACACATTGAAGCCCGCCGGGCCACGTCGCCAGCGATCAAGGCTTTGCTTACGGCGGACTGGCACCGCGACCGTGATTTGCGTGAGGCCGAGGGGCGGGTCAGTTGGGAGATGGCGAAGATGGCGGCGCCCGCATGGTTGAAGGATTGGCTGTGACCGCGGAGATCATCCCCTTGCCCCTCGAGAAGAAACCCGGCGCGACACGAGAGGACTGGCAGCACCTCGATGAGGTGCTGGGCCTCACGGAAGACCTGCTGCCGGTGGTCTGCAACACTGAGGCCGATATCTCGCCCAACTCCAAACTGACGCGCGGCCATGTTGGCCGCGTGCCCTGTCTTTACGACCGCGAGCGCCGCATCATCGGCATGCCCGAGTGGACGAAGCACATCAGCAGCAGCGCCCAGATCCAGCGGTGGGCACGCGAGCCCGACTACGGCACCTGCATCGTCACCCGCCTGGCCCGCGGCCTCGACCTCGACGTGACCAACGAGGCCCTGGTGGAGCGCATCGTGCGGCGCGTCAACGACAACCTCGGCCTCAAGCTGCCGACGCGCCGGCGCGAGGGCACGGCCAAGCGCCTGCTCGTCGTCAAGATCGAGGGCAACCTCGGCAAGCGCCGCCTGCGGGTGGCCAACAACGAGTTCATCGAGTTCCTCGGCACCGGGCAGATGTTCGTGGCCGCGGGGAGCCGCGCCGATGGCAGCCGCTACTACTGGCAGGACGGCGCGCCCGCCGAGATCCCCACCATCACGGAGGACGAGTTCAACCGCCTCTGGGCCGTCCTCGAGCGCGACTTCGGTGCCGCGCCGAGCGTGATCTCTCAGCCCCCAGGCGAGGGCGCGGCCGACCTCGAGGTCGATGACCCGGTGGCCGACTACCTCACGGAGCAGGGCCTGGTCCTCTCCGAGCAGGCCCGCGGCCTCGTCGTGCAGTGCCCGTGGGAGGACGAGCACACGGGCGGCACGACAGGCGACGGCGCCACCATGTGGCTGCACGCCGGCGGCAAGGGCAACGAGATCGGCCACTTCAAGTGCATGCACGCGCATTGCGCGGGGCGCGCGAGATCCGACTACCTCAACGCGATCGGCTACCAGGAGGACCACTCGGCCGACTTCGACGTGATCGAGGACACGCCCGAGGAGATCGAGGAGCAGAAGGCCCGGGCGGGCAGGTTCGCCATCTACCCGATCGAGGACTTCTCGAACCGGCCCGCGCCCTCCTACTATATCCTCGGTGTATGGCCGCGCGCGGATCTCATCGTCATCTTCGGCGACAGCGGCTCGGGCAAGAGCTTCGTGGCCACGGACATGGGCCTCGCCATCGCGCGGGGCATCGACTGGCGCGGCCTCCAGACCCGGCAGGGCCGGGTGGTCTACATCGTGGCCGAGGGCAGTGGCGGCTATAGCCAGCGCCTCAAGGCCTACGGCATCCACCACCAGATCAGCCTCGCCGGCATTCCCTTCTACGTGATGCCCGCCGCGCCCAACCTGCTCCTGTCCGACGACATCAAGGGCGTCGTCCAGGCCATCAACGCGATCGGGGGCGCCGACATCGTCATCTTCGACACGCTCGCCCAGGTCACGCCGGGTGCCAACGAGAACAGCGCCGAGGACATGGGCCTCGCCATTGCCAATTCCCGGGCCATAGCGCGGGCCGTGGGCGGCATGGCCGTGCTCATCCACCACAGCGGCAAGGACGCGACCAAGGGCGCGCGTGGATGGTCCGGCCTTCGGGCCGCGGCCGATGCGCAGCTCGAGGTCGTCCGCCTCGAGAACGGCCAGCGCCTGATCCAGACGACCAAGCAGAAGGATGGGAAGGACGACGGCCGCTGGGGCTTCGCCCTCGAGGGCGTGGTCGTGGGCATGGACGACAGCGGGGAGGGCATCTCCTCGTGCGTGGTGGTCGAGGCCGCGGCGCCGGCTGGTAAGGGTGGGCGGGGCCCGGCGCGGAAGAAGATCGGCCAGTGGGAGCAGGCGGTGATGGACACCTTCTCCGAGCTGCAGGTCGGGGGCGACGTGCTCTACACCGAATTGCTGCTGCGCACTGCCGAGAAGAGACCCGAGACGGGCACGCTCCGCGACCGGAAGAAAAATGCCGGCCGGGCCATCAAGCGCATGGCGATGGGCGCTGACGCAGTCTTCATCCTGGGGGATGATTACGTGACCGAGGTGCAGTGATGGGGTGGGGTCACTGGGGTCACGAGTGGGGTCACTGGGGTCATGACCCCATCGAGCAAAGCGCGGAAAGTGGGGTCATCTGGGGTCATGTGTATAGGAACATGACCCCAATGACCCCACCGAGCTGGGGTCACGGGCACATTTCGGGAGAAATTTTCCGAAAGCATTTGAGGAGGCGTGGATGAGCGGCCTGGATGCCCTGCGGAAGCCGGGCGAGGAGATCGAGCACAACGGGCAGAGGTATGTGCTGTTCTCGATCGAGCCCTACACGAACAGCCGTGGGCGGGAGATCGAGCTCTACAAGCTGCTGTCGTCGTGCAGTGCGTGTGGGGCGACGTTCAGCATCCGCGTGGCGTTGAGCACGAAGTATTGGAACATGCGGTGCCCTGGCTGCATCCGCGATGGGAAAAGGGCAGAGGGATGAACGCGGGACTGGACGAGTGGCGGAGGAAGCGGCGCGAGGCGCGGAAGGCCGAGGCTGAAGCGAAGAGCGAGATTGTAGCAGGGCACACAATTGACCAGACGGTAAAATCCGGTGCGATTACCGCCGAGCGCACCGGCCTTCGCCCGCCGTGGCAGCCGGGCCAGTCCGGCAACCCGGCCGGCCGCGCGCCGATCCCGCCCGAAGTGCTCGAGATCCTCAAGGCGAAAAGCCCGGCCGCGGCCAGGCGCCTGGCCGAGCTCTGCGACAGCCCGGAGCCGGCGGTGGCGCTGAAGGCCATCGACATGCTGCAGAACCGCATCTACGGCCGGCCGGCGCAAACGCTGGACGCCAAGATCGAGACGACCAACGTGCAGCAGGCTCACCTGCAGGTGCTGCTCGAGCTGCAGGAGAAGCGCGAGCGCGCGATGAAGACGATCGAGGGCACGGCCGAAGATAAACCGGAGGAGGGGGCTTGACGCCCGTCTAGTGTTCGCCTATCTTCAGGATAACGAACACGACATGGGGCTAAGGCCATGAAGAAGATGATAGACGCCGTCGCTTATATCCGCACCTCGAGCACCACAAACGTGGGCGAGGACAAGGACAGCCGCACCAGGCAGCGCGCTGCGATCGACGCCTGGGCAAAGCGCAATGGTTTCACCGTCTCTGCCGAGTTCTACGACGCGGCGGTGTCGGGCGCCGACCCGGTTCACGAGCGGCCGGGCTTCGCGGCCATGTTGGAGCGCCTCGCCGCGAACCCCCCGGCAGACCATGGGGCCCCGCACCCCGCCGCCGGTGACGGGCAGGGTGGCGCGTCTCCAGAAAAAAATAAAAAATTCATCCTCGTGGAAAGCCCCGACCGCTTCGCCCGTGATCTCATCGTCCAACTCACGGGGCACGACCTCCTCAAGGCAAGGGGCATCGAGCTGATCGCCGTCAACGCCCCCGACTTTTTCCTCGAGGACACGCCCACCGCCGTCCTGATCCGGCAGGTGCTGGGGGCCATCGCCCAATTCGAGAAGGCCACCCTGGTCGCCAAGCTCGCCTCGGGCCGCCGCCGCAAGAAAACCCTGACCGGCCGCTGCGAGGGCCGCAAGCCCCTGGCCGCCACCCACCCGGCTGCCGTCGCGCTGGCGAAGCAGCTCCGCAGAAAAAAACCGAAGGGTGGCACGATGAGCCTTCGGGCAATTGCGGCGGAGCTCGCCGCGGCTGGTCACGTCAACGAGCGCGGTGTAGCCTTCAACCCGCGCGCAGTTCTGGAGATGGTCAATTCGTAGGAGATGACGCGATGAGAACGATCAAGATCGCCGTGCTGTGCATGCTGCTGGGCGCGGGCCCCGCGGTGGCTGACGACACGACGCTGGGCGAGAGCGCCAGCGTGGAGGCCCCCGCGGCCGACTATATCGCCCCGTCGAAGGACGTGCCCCTCTATGTTCCACTTACGGAGGATCAGCAGCTCCTGCCGATCTCCGCGGCGGACGCCGGCGTCGACTACTATCCGGGGATCGAGAAATCGACGGCCGGGACGTGGCCGAAGGAGATCACCGAGCAGGTGCCCGCGCAGTAACGACTAGACCATTGAACCGTCGTGACGACGGTGCAGGAGAAGACCGATGCAGAATGCCACCGATCTCGCCACGGCCCTCGCCGCGCTGGTGCGGTCATACAGCAATGACCCCGTGGGCTTCGTGAAGATTGTCCTCGGTGCGTCTCCAGACCCCTGGCAGGAGAGCGTGATGCGGGACGTGGCCGCCGGGCAGCGCCGCATCTCCATCAGGGCCGGCCACGGCGTCGGCAAGTCATCGACCTGCGCCTGGCTGCTGATCTGGCACATGGTCTGCAGGTATCCGCAGAAGAGCATCTGCACCGCGCCAACGGCCGGACAGCTCTTCGACGCGCTCTTCGCGGAGGTGAAATACTGGATCAACCGGCTGCCCGATCCGATCCGCGATCTGCTCGAGACGACAACCGACAAGGTGACGCTAAAGGCGGCGCCCGAGGCGTCGTTCATCAGCGCAAGGACGAGTTCCGCCGAGCGGCCCGAGGCGATGGCCGGTATTCACTCCGAGAACGTGCTGCTCATCTTCGACGAGGCCTCGGCCGTGCCCGAGCCTGTCTACGAGAGCGCCGCGGGCTCGATGTCCGGCGAGAACGCCTGCACCATATTGATCGGGAACCCGACGCGCAACAGCGGCCTGTTCTTCCGCACGCACCACGCGCTGTCGAGCGATTGGAAAACGTACCATGTGAGCTGCCTCGACTGTGGGCGCGTCTCGGCCGACTTCGTGGAGCAGATCAAGAGCACGTACGGAAGCGAAAGCAATGCGTTTCGAGTGAGGGTGTTAGGAGAGTTCGCGCTGCGCGAGGACGACACGCTCATCCCCGCCGAACTGGTCGATAGCGCGATGTCGAGAGATGTGGCGCTGAATGACAAGGAGCCGCTGGTGTATGGGTTGGACGTGGCCCGCTTCGGTGACGACAGGTCCGTGCTCTGCAAGAGGCGCGGCAACGTCGTGACCGAGTTCAAGGTGTGGCAAGGGTTGGACCTGATGCAGCTCACGGGCGCGGTGGTGAACGAGGCGAAGGCAGACAAGCCCGACGAGATTTGCGTGGATAGCATCGGCCTGGGCTCGGGCGTGGCCGACCGTCTGCGTGAGCTTGGGCATGTTGTGCGGGACGTGAACGTGTCGGAGAGTTCCGCGATGAACCCGAGCGCGGCGAAACTCAGGGATGAGCTGTGGCTGGCGGTGAAAGACTGGCTGAACCAGCGCGTCGGCAAAATTCCGAAAATGGACGACCTGCGGCAGGAGCTCGTCTCGCCCACCTACACATTCACATCCAACGGCAAAGTAAAGGTGGAAGGCAAATCCGAACTAAAAAAGCGCGGCATGCGCTCTTGCGACATTGCGGACGCACTATGCCTCACTTTTGCCTCGGTCGCGGCTAGAGTAGGGGGTCGGAGCCCGAGGTGGGTTCCGGGTAAACCCCTCCGCAGGGGGATCAAGGGGGTCGTTTAAATGGCCGAGAGAGTGATCTACCGAGGCGAGACGTATTGGCTCCAGACGACCGGGCGCTATTTCCAATCTGGCGACAAGACCGCCCCGGAGCGGTTGCTGCACCGCAGTGTGTGGATCGACCACAAGGGCGCGATCCCTCCGGGCTTCGCGGTCCACCATATCGACGGCAACTGGCGGAACAACGCGATCGAGAACCTGGAGCTCCTGCCGTCCAGCGAGCACCACCGAATGCACATGCTTGAGCGTTGGCAGGAGCCTAAACATGCCGCGCGCCTGCGGGAAGGACTGAAAAAAGCCCGCGAGGCTGCGAAGGACTGGCACGCATCCCCGGAGGGGCTGGAGTGGCACAGCAAGAATGGGAAAGCGATGTGGGAGGGGCGGGGGCGTGTCTTGAGCCTTGCGGAGTGCCTGCACTGCAAGGGCGAAATACTGACGTTCTTCCCCTCACGAACGAAATTCTGCTCCCGCAATTGCGAGCGCAATCACGACTACCGCAAGAATTTCACGTCGGAGCGGGTGTGCGCGCATTGCGGCGCCGCCTTTACGGCCAACAAATACCGAAAGACGACATACTGCTCGCGGACCTGCTCCAACCGGGCGAGGGTGGTCTAAGTGGTCTGGTGAAATTGTCCGAGGAAACAGACCACTTATTGCCGATCTAGGGGTTGTGTGGTATGAGGGCATAACCACCAATCCGTAGTGAGGTAGCCCCTTATGTCAGCTCGTGATGATTTCGGCTCGAATGCCGGTACCTCGGCGAGCTACTCAGGCGGCGCCGGCGGCCTCGGCAACGGCGGCGTCGGTGGCGGCATGGGTGGCGGCTTCTCCGGTGGGGGCGCCGGCCGCAATGGCGGCATCGGCAGCCAGACCGGGCTGCGCACCGGCAACGTCATGCTTGGCGGCGTGGCCCGTGGCCGCCCCGGCCAGAACGCCTGGAACCGCGGCGCCTGGGGCCTCCCCAACCTGCCCAGCGTCTCGCAGGCCCCCCTCAACCGCCCGACCATGCCGCCGGGCCTCCTGAACCCGGCCCCGGTGGCCGGCGTCAATCCTGTTCCAGAGGTGCCGGTCGCGCAGCCGCCGATGCCTTCGTATAACCCCCTCACGTCCATGCAGCCGCCGGCGGCGCCTATGTCGCCACCCCAGCCTCCCCCCTCGACATCGCTTCCGCCCTATGCCGGCTACGGCACGGACCCGCGTATCACTTCCACGCCATCCCCATACGCGAACCTCCCCCCGTACAGCATGTTCGGGGGCAACGCCTATTCGGTGTACGGCAACCCCCAGCTCGGCACGCCCGGCTTTGGCGGTCTTGGAGACTACAGCAATTACAACCAGGGCAGCGCGGTGGGCGGTAAAAGCAGCATGCCCAGCGGTGTGAGGTACTGAGCATGGCCTCCACCTTCACTCCCCAGAAGCAGAACGTCGCCTTTGGCCACATGGGCATGCAGCGTGTGGGCAACGCCCTCGGCAGTACGCCCATCGGGCAGCGTCGAGGCTCCGCCATCCCGGCCATCATGGCCTGGGCGGGCATGCCCAACATGGCCGCGCGCCCACACTACGGCACCGGCATGGGAGGCTTCGGTGGGGGCTTTGGCTTCGACAGCTTCGGCGGTGGCGGCCACCACGGGGGTGGCAACGGTGGCGGGAATGACCCCGGCACCGGCGGCGACGACCCCGGCACGGGCGGCGACGGCACGGCGAACCCCGCGATGGCGCGCATCCCGCAGTGGTGGGTGGACTGGTACAATTCATCGGGCAAGTACGGCGGCCCGCAGGTGCAGGGCCTCCTTTGATGGCTGACGCGCTCGAGGAGCAGGACGAGGTCGCCGTCGAGAACCCGATGTCCGAGGAGGACTTCCAGGGTTCCGTGAAGGCGGCGATCGCCGACGCGGTCGACTACATCGACAGCGGCATCTCGACCGAGCGCGAGCTCGCGCAGAAATATTACAACGGTGAGCCCTTCGGCAACGAGGAGGAGGGCCGCAGCCAGGTCGTCATGACCGAGGTGCGCGACGTTATCCTCGCCATGATGCCGAGCCTGCTGCGCGTCTTCACGGCGTCCGAGGCGCCGGTGGAATTTGCGCCGCGCACGTCGGCCAAGGTGGCCGAGGCCGAGCAGGCGACCGATTACGTGAACTACGTGTTCATGAACGACAACCCCGGCTTCACCATCCTGCATTCGGCGTTCAAGGACGCCCTGAAGAGCAAGCTGGGCGTCTTCAAGTGGCACACCGCCACGACCACGGCCGTGGTCGAGGAGCAGTACACGGGCCTCTCCGAGGCGGCCTTCAACCTCCTCACCCAGGACCCCTCCGTGGAGGTGCTCTCCGCGACCCCCGGCGCCACGGCCGAGGCCGACCCGATGACGGGCGAGCTGGTGCCGTCCATCGACGTGTCCATCCGCCGCGTGGTCGACAACAAGCGGCAGGTGGTCGAGTGCGTGCCGCCGGAAGAGTTCATCATCGCCCGCAACGCGCGCGACCTCGACACGGCCGACTACGTGGGCCACCGCAGCCTCAAGACCCTCTCCGAGCTCGTCGCGATGGGCTATGAGAAGGAGGAGATCGAGGAGCACGGCAACACGGCCTCGACCTTCTCGATCAACACCGAGGCCCAGACGCGCAACCCCTACCTCCAGAACAGCCTGCGCGGCTCGACCAACGACAGCTCCGACCCGGCCATGCGCCGCTATGAGTACATCGAGAGCTACATTCGCCTCGACCGCGACGGCGACGGCGTTGCCGAGCTCCGCCGCGTCTGCACGATCGGCGAGGGCTGCTACGTGCTCCACGACGAGATGGTCGAGGACGTGAAATTCGCAGTGATCTGCCCCGACCCCGAGAGCCACATGGTGATCGGCTCGAGCATGGCCGACCAGGTCATGGACCTGCAGCTCATCAAGTCCAACATCGTCCGCAACACGCTAGACAGCCTGGCCAACGCCATCCACCCCCGCACCGAGGCGGTGGAGGGTGCCGTCAACATGGACGACTTGCTCAACGTGGAGACGGGCGCCGTCGTCCGCGTGACCCAGCCGGGCATGATCCGTGAGCTGGGCGGCACCTTCGTCGGGCAGCAGGCCATGCCGGTGCTGCAATACATCGACGACATCCGCGCATCGCGCACGGGCATGTCCAAGGCCTCTCAGGGCCTCGACCCCGATGTGCTGCAGAGCACGACCGCCTCGGCCGTCACCGCGACCATGAGCGCGGCGCAGGAGCGCCTCGAGATGGTGGCGCGCATCTTCGCCGAGACCGGCGTCAAGAGGCTCTTCAAGGGCCTCCTCAAGGAGATCATCCGCAACCAGGACCGCGCCCGCACCATCCGCCTCCGCAACGAGTGGGTGGACGTGGACCCGCGCGCGTGGGACGCGGATATGGACGTGGTGGTCAACGTGGGCCTCGGCCACGGCAGCATCCAGCAGAAGATCCAGCTCCTGACGATGGTCAACCAGGACCAGAAGGAAATCTTGACCACGCTGGGCATGAACAACCCGCTGGTCGATCTCAAGCAGTACCGCGACACCAAGGCCAAGATCCTCGAGCTCTCGGGGCTCAAGGACGCCACGCGCTACTACAAGGAGATCACGCCCGAGGCCCTGCAGCAGGCGCAGCAGCCCCAGCAGCCGCAGCAAGACCCCGCGCAGATCCTCGCGCAGGTCGAGGCGCAGAAGGTCCAGAAGGACATCGAGATCGCGCAGATGAAGGCGCAGCTCGAGATCGAGAAGCAGAAGGCCGCCGACGACCTGGCCCGTGACCAGCTCGACGCCGACATCTGGCTGCGGGCGCAGGAGATGAGCCTCAAGTACGGCACCCAGCTCCAGGTCGAGCAGCTCTACGCCATGATCCAGCGCGACCGTGACGCGGCGAAGATCGCCGTGCAGCAACAGCAGCAGGCGATGCAGCCGCCGCCGCCGCAGAACCAACCCCAGCCCGGCAGGATGCCCCCGCCGGGTTACCAGTAAACCCCGCACAAAGGACCACTGACATGGCCAAGAAATCGACCCCAATGCCCAAGAAGGGCGGCAAGTCGCACCCCAACGCCCCTGCCAAGTTCATGCACGGCTCGGGCGCCAAGGTCGCGAAGGGCAAGGGCTGCTGATGATCACGCCGGCCGAAATGTCGAAGCGCGCGAACGAGCTCAAGGATGACCCCGTCGTCCTCGAGATCTTCGCCACGCTCGAGGCCCGCTACACGAACGACTGGCGCAATACCTCGCCTGGCGATCTCCAGAAGCGCGAGGCGGCCTACGCCGCGCTGCGCGGCCTGGAAGACTTCAAGGGCCGTCTAAATTCGATCGCCAACGCGCCGAAGGTAGACGCCCACAACAACCGGAACGCTGCGAAGCGTTAAGGGACTACCCACCGCCAAGCGTCGTGAGATTGCTAGGCACAACACCAATCAAGCGCCGTGATGGCGCTGGAAAGGCGAAGAAAGATGAGCACCGACACGCCGTCACAAGGCATCGGTCTACCCGAAGCGGCCACCGCCTTCGAAAGCTTCCTGTCCGGCAAGCCGGAAAAGCAGGAGCCCGAGGACAATGCCGCCGACGAAACCTCGGCAGATGACGCCGAGGCGCTAGAGGCTGCCCCGTCCGACGATGAGACCCCTCCCCTCGAGGAAGGTGCCGAAGACGAGGAAGCCGCGGCCACGGACGAGGAAGCCGAAGACGCCCCCGACCCGATGGATCAGCTCGTCACCGTCAAGATTGACGGCAAAGAGGAGCAGATCCCTCTGAAGGAGGCGATCGCCGGCTACCAGAGGACAGCCGACTATACCCGCAAAACGATGGCCCTGAGCGAGCGCGGAAAGCAGCTCGACCAGGAATACCATCAGGTGATGGCGGAACGTCAGCAGTATGCCCAACTGCTCCCGGTGCTGCAGCAGCAGCTTCAGGAGATGGCTCAACAGGAGCCGGACTGGCAGAGGCTCTACGCTGAAGATCCGCTCGAATACGTCCGACAGAAAGACCTCGCACGCGAGCGGCAGGACCAGCTTCAGGCGGTCACCGCGGAGCAGCAGCGTGTTGTGGCCCAGATGCAGCAGTATCAGGCCCAGCAGTTGCAGCAGGTCGTCAAGCAGGGTCGCGAGAAGCTCGCCGACGCCATCCCCGCGTGGAAGGATGCGCAGCGTTTCGAGCAGGACCGGGTCAACTTGCGCCGCTACGCGCAGGACAAGCTCGGCTACTCCGAGGAGGAGATCTCGCAGGTCTACGATCACCGTGCCGTCATCGCCCTGCGCAAGGCGATGCTGTACGACCAGCTCGTGGCCAAGAAGCCCGCTCCTGTCCCGCAGAACGGCCCCCGGCCGCTTCGCGCGGGCGCACCGCAGACGGTGCCGACACGGCGTACCTCAGAAATCACCAAGGGCAAGCAGCGTCTCGCTCAAACCGGACGCATCTCCGATGCGGCCAAACTCTTTGAAACTCTGCTCTGAGGATAATCAGTCATGGCACAGCCCTCTAACCTGTTCGACCGCTACGGCGGCACCAAGGCAGTTCGCGAAGACCTGTCGAACATCATCTACAACATCTCGCCGGAAGACACCCCCTTCATGTCTTCGATCGGCCGCGAGAGCGTCAACAACACCTTCTTCGAGTGGCAGACCGACGCCCTGGCCGCAGCCAGCACGTCCAACGCCCAGATCGAAGGTGACGACGCGACCCTCGACGCCCGTGTGGCGACGACCCGCGTCGGCAACTACACCCAGATCAGCCGCAAGGTGGTCGGTGTGTCTGGCACCGTCGAGGCCGTCGACAAGGCCGGCATGAAGAGCTACCTGGCCTACGAAATGGCCAAGGCTTCGAGTGAGCTAAAAAGGGACATGGAGGCCATCCTCCTCAACAACCAGGCGGCCGTGGTGGGCAACTCGACCACCGCCCGCAAGACCGCCGGCCTTCCGGCCTGGCTCCGCACCAACACGTCCAAGGGCGTATCCGGTGTCGACCCGACCATGTCGTCCACGAACGACGGCTACCCGAATGCGGCCCGTACCGATGGTACGCAGCGCAACATCACGGAAACGCTGTTCAACGACGCCGTGCAGCAGGTCTGGACCCAGGGCGGTGACCCGAAGCTCGCGCTGATGGGTCCGGTGAACAAGCGCAAGGCCTCGTCCTTCGCTGGTATCGCTACCAACCGCATCAGCAAGAACAACGGCGCCAACCAGGCCTTCTCGGTCGTGGCGGCCGCCGATGTCTACCTGTCGGACTTCGGGAAAATCTCGATGGTGCCCTCGCGCTTCCAGCGTGAACGCGAGGTGTTCATCATCGACC
>Ga0213919_1000448_pt1 | contig 18255 bp, 25 predicted proteins | sample McNCre317MG_FD_161056 | JGI IMG/M metagenome (GOLD analysis project Ga0213919, IMG submission 161056) | Freshwater microbial communities from McNutts Creek, Athens, Georgia, United States - 3-17 MG | ecosystem: Environmental > Aquatic > Freshwater > Creek | place: USA: Georgia | collected... | reverse complement strand
TGGCCGTCTCCTATTTTATTCCTATCGCTTTGTAATACGTGTCTAATTTCTTGAGCGTGTTGCTCTTTGCGTTCGCTAAAGACGTTAGCGTAGAACTATCTGTGTCGTCAATAATATTTGTGCGAATCGGGTACGTAATATTACTTGACTCGTAATATGGTTCGTACATAATCAGTTCTTGGAACACGATTTCACACTCAAGCATATCCACATTTTCTGCTGTGGTTTTTGGTCTTAGCGATTTTATTGACATGTTTTCATACACTCCGTGTGGTGTGTACACACTGAACGGACGTCCCGTTTCCTGCAGTCTACGTAGATTATATAATGCTTCTTGAGCACGTGTGTTTCCATTTCTGGCCAAAATGTTGATTGCTTCTCCGGTAATACCTGTTGGGTCAAACGCCGTCAAATAATCAACAGCAGCACCAAGTCCATCATCGTTATAAAGGTTCGATACGTATACGGTCATCGTAACCTTATTCGGTGTTCTGATTCTTCCATCGGTAACTGCCGCGGCTGTAAATATGATTGGGTTCTTTGTAAAGTCTACGTCAATATCACCAGACACTGTGCCAAACCCGTCGATAACAACCCCGGTTTGTCCCTGACCAGTAAGTTCGTCATATACGCTGGTAATAGCACGAATAACATTTCCAAGTGCGTCCTGCATATATCTGGAAGCAAACTGACCCAAGGCAGTGCTTTGAATTTCTCCAATTTTGTAATACGGGGACCTCGACCCAAGAGCGTTGGTTAACATGTCTGAAACTGTCTTGGCGTTGGAAACCTTCTGGCTTATTTTGTTGTAACTTTTGTTTCCTACCTTGCGTTTGTCAAAGGCGTCATTAGGGTTGTCCTGAACGTCCGTCAACATTCCTTCCATGCCTCTGGTTGCGCCAAACAATCCTCCGTTCAAAACACTTGGTTTAAGATATGGTGATAATGACATTCTATCCTCCAATATTTCCTAATACAAAGGTCTGTTGCGACTCAACAAAGTCGTTCTTATAAAATGGTTTTTCATATACGGTGCTTCCGTCTATCTGAATCACGATGTTGCCCAAAGGTCTGTCTCCGTATTCTTCTAAATCCTCGCCACCCGCTATAAATCTTAAAAGACCAGAAGTTGAAGTGAACGTTTCAGGGTTACTCATTACACCCAAGACCTTACGTGTATCCATTAAAGAATTATACACATCGCTAACCGCTCCCCTTCTGTCTTTTACTGTGTTTGGATACGGAGAGGTGGCCATTTGGCTTGCGTAGTTTTGTGCGACCTCAGAAATATCTTTAATTGCATTGACCTGTCTTCCTCCTTCCCATATCGCATTTCTTGCGTACTGATACCTGTCGTAATTCCCCAGTTCTCCCCTTAGTGTTTGTGCCACACCAAATGATGAACTGCCCAAGAACGCACGAACGTCTTCGCTTCCGCCAACCATCTTCCAAATATATGGGACCATGGCGTCTGGCAGATTGTTCATATCCATTCTGGCCGCTTCCAACTGTTCTGATACTGGACGGCCTTCCCATAGTGCAGCCCAGTAGTTTGGCATATATGATAATGCAACCATCTGTTGTTCGGACACGCCACCAAACATCATAGCACCCGGAAGCATAGCAGACGATTCTGCCATACCCATTATTGCGGAAGCCGGGGCATAACCCAGATTTTCTACTAATTGCGCATAGTTGTATTCAATTCTGTCACCATACAGGTTGCGGTAACGATTCATATCTATAGCACGAGCCTGTTGAGCGTCACCGATTTTCTTTTCGTCTTCATAATGTTTTCCAGCAAGCCAAGAAATAGCCCCAGGCGCAGCACCTATAACAGCACCGGCAACCGTTCCTACTGGTCCAAACGCCGAACCTAATTTTGCTCCGATAGCAGCCCCAGGTACTATGCTTGCTGAACCATACTTTTGTGCTGCGCTTTGATACACACTACGACGTGTACGATATGGCGTTTGTGTGTCTGCTAAGTATTCGGTTCTCATGCCCATGATGTCGGTAACAATACCTGTAACAGACGCAACGGTTTTGGCAACGGCGCCAGCAACGATATTATTCATTGGAGAAGTTCCACCTCCTCCAGGACTGGTCATCAGTCCCTTTAGGGTGTCATTGACCTCTATCAAGGCTTCTGTGTTGGACTTTAATTCTGATTGGTTCATGCCAGCCTTGGACATGGCGTCAACTGAAACACCACGAAGGGCTTGCTGAGCCATAGCCACATTTGCTCTGCGTTGGATTGAACCAAAAGGATGTTTACCTGCTTCTGTTGCATATCTTGAAGCAGCACTTATAGAGGCACCAAATCCCCAACGTGCAACCGCAGGGTCTCTGTCTGGATTATATATTTCTTCTGTGGCAGAGGCGGCCTCCATAGCACGGAAGCCCCTTTCCATATCTTTGGCTTTTTGTCTTTCGTCGTAGTCACGAGAAGCCCACGCAGCGTCTTCCTGGGCTGCTTTGATTGAAGCGGCAACATTTTCTGCTTTGAACTGTGCAGACGCCCACTTCCAAGAATCCTGAATGTTATGGATACCAGCAACAGTGCTGTTTGCTATTTCTGAAGCGACTAAAGCAGACTGTCTGTTTTCTTCGTTGTATAACTGAGAAGATGTCTTTATTTCAGAACGAATTGCAGCAAGGTTGGCAGATATTTCTAACGCCTGTGCAGCAGTGTAAGGGTCTATACCACCCGCTTCCATAATAGTCCTGGAGGTAACACTGCCATAGCGACTTGCCGCTCTGCTCAAAAGCAGTCTTTTTGCTTCTGGAGTTGGTGCTTGTGCTGCAAGGCCAGCAAATAACTCACCCTGGTTCCAATATGTTTCAGCCAGGTCACTTGCACGATTTTCTCTTTGGATTGCACGAAGTTCGTTCGTTGCTTGTTGTGCCTCTAACTTGTACTCCCAATCTGGTTTCTTTTTCGACTTGCGCATAGCAGCGGCAACAGCGCTATTGATAGCACCTTGTATGGTCGATGGTTGATAACCATAATCTGAGGCAAGTTGAGCAAATTCTGCTACGTTCGAAGAAACGCCGTCATCCAGTCTGGACATAACGGCAGCAGCAAGGCCTGATTCACTTCTTCCTCGTCTGGCAGCCAATCCTGCTAAAGCAGTGTCATATCTGGTAACCAGATTCTCGTTAACAACCTTTCTTGTACCTGCGTCTACGGCACGAGCAATCGCCGCGGCCAGACTCTCGGTATGGGCGTTAAAGTCTACATCATAAGTTAGTTTTCCGTCTGCCATGTCAACTCTTTTTGTTTACAGCCCGTTTGAGCAATTCTTCTCGCCGTTGTTTTTCGGCCAATTCCTGCTTATACTCAATAACACGATTTAGCACGTATATGTCGTATAACGTCATAGAGCCGTTCTTCAAGTCGGCATAACTTATGTATCCCTCGAGGACTGGATTCAGGAAAAACCAGTCCACTTCTTCAGGGGGTGTAACTAGGCTTTTGGTCCTTTTCCCAGAACCTGACCCATGTACGTCCCGACCGCCTTGTCTCCCCCTAGGGATAAAGGGAGCAACAACTCATCCATATATGCGGTCTTCAAAACTTCGAGTTCACTAAAATCAAAGTCGTTTACTGAAACCTGGTGACCGTCGACTGTTGTGTTAGACACAATCATGTTTATCAACAGTTCTTCGTCTTCGAAAGAATTTGTCTGTAAATAATTGTTACGGACGTGTACCATGTGTTTTTGTGCCATAACCGAACGAGGTAAACACATTGTAACTTTCTTTTTACCCAGTTCAAAGGCATAAGAACCTGGGATATCCCCGGTTTCCTGTGCGGCTTTAACTTTTTGTGTGATGACGTCAATATATTCTTGCGCCACCGATTTCTTTTCGTCTGTCATGTTTTGTTCCTTCTTTGTAGTAGTTCAGTTTAATCGCCGGTGTCTGTACCCGAGGTTGGTGGATTATGTGCTTCTTGACCTGGCGCATCAACCGCTTCCATACCTGAAGCATAAATGTTACCGACCCCTTGGAAGACCACATTATCTTTATACCGTGCAGGTATTTTCTGGACATTGTTATATTCGTTTGCCCAAGTGGTGTAGGTACCAGAGATGTAGTTAGCGTTAGATAATTTGAAACTCAAGGTAAAGTCACCATTGGTGTCAGAACCTGCTTCAATTCCTGGGAAGTTAACCAGGAAAGCACAGTCTGAACGCAAGATTTCGTTACTTATAGAATTCGTTTCGTTAACAACACCTCCACCAAAGTTCTTGTTACGCAACAGGATACCAACAGATTGGATGTTCCCGTTGATGATTTCCTGAATCAGATATGTTGCACGACAATAGTCCAAAGAGTGACGCAAGAAACTGATGGACAAACCCCAGTTCTTCACCTTGTATGACTTGTTTGCCAATAACTGACCCATAGAACCTTCTTGGAAGTTCATAACGTTTCCACCGTTACCTGGAGTTGCTGCGATTGCAACATCAGCAGGTCCAAGGTTTTCGGCTTTAATTGTTCCCATTGGTGTGTAGATGTATACGTCAACCAGACCTATATCATTAAATGCACCATCATAGTTCGTTACTTCGTATGCCATTTCTTACTCCTTATTTCTTCAGAACGTTGCCAATAACAACTTTCTTCGCCGAACTCTGTAAAAGAGCAGAGCAGTAGATACCGTCCCACAATCCGTTAGCGCGTTTTACGCCAGTTGGAGTTGGAATCGAATAATGATACCCACGGCCGCCGAAACTTTCGCCGTCAAGAGAAACACCCGGTCCAATTATGCCAGCGTTGTACAATTTGTTGAAAGCACCATCCAGGGTATTTGCCAACAAACTAGCACCGTTTTCGTTCATCGCTAAACGAGGAACAGATTGTAACAACTGGAATACTGACACAGAGATTGTGTAATTCAAGTAATCTGCAGAAATATACGCTGTGACATCATCGCCCGCTGGTGTGTTACCACGTTCCCAAGCAGACAGACCAACCAACTTTACGTTGATATATGCGTTAGCATGTTTTTCGTCCAGGTTCTTCCAAGCGTCGTCTGGAGAAACTGTGATACCAGAATCTGTGAAATCGATTGGAGAGATACCAGAAGCAGGTTTGTGTGCTATTGTAGCCATGCAACGAGATGTCGCGGCAAATTCGCGTGTAGCAAAGTATGCTATCATGCCTGCTGAATAATATTTGTTTGTGTTGGATGGGTTAACTGCAGCAACCATACATTGTTTGCATTTTGCGCCTGCACAGAAGGCCGATATGGATGCGTTAGCACCGTTGCCAAGGTCGGCTGCCAAAGTCGAATTAAATGCAAGTGGAGACAAATCGTCCACAAACAGTTTGTGAGACACACCACTTTGATTTGCTTCGTTCAATGAAACTGCTGACTTTTTCATGGCGTCTGTGAATAAGGTGTCTAAAGCGATATAGTAGAAGCGTTCGTCACCCAACAACGCCATAAAGTTTTCTATAAATTCATCCGCGTCTGCAGCACCGATTTCAGCGACATACAGAGGGGCGTTCAAGGAAATACCGTCATAAGAAGTACCGTACAACTGTGCGGCAAACTTAGCGGCTTCCGTATTTGACCCAACAGCAGCAATAACTGCAGCCAAGTCATCGTATTTTGTTATGACGGTTGCTTGAGCGTCTGTACCTTTCTGGACAAACAGAACAGCACTCCAATCACGAGAAACATTCGTTGGTGAAGAAGCCACAGCAGTGGACACATCGACAAATTCACGAATGTTAATAACGTTACTTGCCATTTTTGTACTCCTATTTAGTTACATTTACGTTCACTTCCACACTTTGTGCTAAATCACCCAGTGTTTCAGGTACTTTAACAAACAAGGTGTGGTTATGCACGGTTATTTCTTCCCTGAAGTTAAACTGTATGTCAAAACACACACGTTCTGTCCAGGTTCCGTTCTCCAAGTTTGAAAGGTTTTTCATCTTAGAGACGCTTTCAATACCGAGCAACCGACCCTTTTGTCTTACGAAAGTATTATAGCGGTCATTTCGCAAATTGGCAATTATAAACCTGGCAGCGTCAAAAGCACCACCAAGTTGCTTAGACATCAGGTTAACACGGCATTTGAATGTTCGTAGTTCGTAAATCGTTTCATCTCCATACTGGTCGATACTGTGGGAACTTTGTCCGTACTGTCTGTTGGACCAGTTGTTGTATTCATCAATACGAAATAATAAAACTGTTGTTGCGTTGGGCATAGCGGCACCAGCCTGACGTTCTGCTATCGCCCATTCGTTTTGGTCTTGAGAAAACCCAAAATCCAGACCGTTTGTTCCTAATATGGACACAAACATATCTGATAAATATTCTGTAATCTCCCGGTATCCTATCATGTCGTCCTCCTAATCTGGGTTTATCTCGTTTTCATTGAAGCGTGATAATACGGCTTCGTAGTATCCCATTTCCATCGGGGTTCCTGTGTCCCACACAAAAGGCAGCACTTTTCTTACGTACCAGTCTGTCTTGTTAAAACGAATAATAACCGCTTCCCCGTTTTTGCTTGGCATAGGAATTTTCTTTAACGAAAAGATTGTAATGAATTGGTTGGTTGAATAATCTGGGAATCCCATAAGTTGTGCTTCTTCTGGTTCCAGGGGCTGCACAGATTTCTTGGCGTAAAACGACCTGGACTGGTCTCTGAATTTTAAGAAACCAGATTCGTAAAACCCTTTCCGGATTGTCATTTTTATCGTACCGGCACTTATCATTGGGTCGCCCAAAGCGTCAGAAAAGAAACTCATGTTTATACCCTTTTGTTCCAGCGTTGTCCGCGTCTTTTGTTATATTCTTTATTCAGTTGTTTTTGTATTCCCTGTCTAATTTCTTCGTTTATCTCTTTGGCTATTCTGCGTCCTTGTTCTGCAATTTCTTGTCTCCTAAATCCTCCACGCAAATGCAACGGGATTGAGGTATCTGGCGTTTTGACACTTGTTCCCCAAGTACCCACAGTAATCATATCTTCTGCAAAGTTCGCACGCGGGGTCATCTTTACGTAGAAGTCTCCAGCGTCTATGTCTTCAACTATCTCATAGTCCCAAGAGATTTTCACTGGTGCAAACTTAATATCGTAGTGTTTCTTAATTAACATCGACAACCTCGTCTTCGTGTAGTAAGAACGGCTTTGTGGCCCTCATCATATCCCCATAATCAATCAACGGCTTGTCAGAACGTTTCTTCTTTTTACGCAGGGTGTAATCTGTGTTTTTTGGTGTAACCCGTTCAAGTGCTATCATCTGGTTTTCAAACATTTGCCGGGCAACCTGAGACACTATTCTGCGTGGAGAATCTGTTGTTCCAAACGCTTTGTTTGACCCTTCCGATGTGTATCTATCCATATTGAAATGACGCACCTGTTTCTCGGAGTTCTGGATTGCCTTGAAGATTACTCTTTGCAACCTTGCTTCCATTGAGGGCAATCTTCTATGGGTTCCGGTTCCTTCTACCGCGTTAGGGATATATTGACGCGGAGGAATAAAAGAACCTTTTAACCCAACAAACCCCTCGTTGTTTCGGATTGCCTTATATGCGTTGTCGTAGTCATCTTTGATACCAGCACAGGCGGACCATTCTTCGAGAGCGTTAAAAACACTTCTACCGCGGTTGCTAATATCCGCCATAATCGTTCTGTCTAAACGGTCAAGATTTATAGGCATTAGTCTCCAGTATTTGCTCCTGCGAAGAAACGAACTCCACCACGAAGATATGGGGCCATAAGGTTATAGGCCTTCTTTCCATATTCGTTAGACGACAAGAATTCGTAACTTGGGTTACTTTTGTACAGCGTAGATTCCATGTAGGTTACACTCATCTTTCCTACTGTACGATGAATCACCGGACCAGCAGCGGAGTTTCCGTTCATGCCAGACGCAGCGGCCTGGCGGTCATAAACCAAGAAAAACATCGTCAGGTATAAAAATATAATTTCCTGACGGTTCTTTGGGAACAACGACGCGCTAAACTTGAACGAGGCTTCACCCATCGCTCTCAGGATATCAGCGTCCAAAATAACGCCGTCCAATCCTTCTGTTTCATCTTCGTCAAATTCCCATTTGTCTTTGTCTGTTCCTGGTGCAACGTCATTATCGTCAACCAAAGAGGTCCAGACGCCCGGTTTATAGTTTACCACTGCAATCACTTTGTCATCAGTGTTGTAAACCGCCTCTTCGTCGTACGAAGGGTACGGTTGGTATTCTAAACCCGCTTCACGCATGAAGTAGTTCTTAAATGTGTCCAAAGAGACGGGATACTCTGTCATTGTGCGTCCATTATGATTTGTAGGTTGTAAGTTGGTATTCTCGACAACATCTTGATTTCCCAGATTTCCATATCTTTAACTTCATTATGGTCGATAACCCCAGCGGTTATGCTGATAAACTTACTTCCGAGATTTCTTACCTTTAACATTTTTAACCTCCGCAGTTTTTGCTGGTGTGGTTTGTATTGGTGTTGGTTCTGCTTGGACCACAACTTCTTCTACTGGCACCAAAGCAGGAAATACTCTAGATAATGTTTTATACACCCATTCTGGCATATCTGCGGTTTGACCCTTGGATAAGTTGACCGGGCCGTTTTCTAAAACCACATGTACCACAGGGTTTCCGTTATTTTTAACTTTCATTTGTTTCTCCTTCTTAAAGACCAAGGGGCAGGCTGAATGCCCGCCCCAGGTGAGTGGTTTGTACGGAACCAATTAAGCGTTGAAAGACAAATACAACATTTCTTTTGGACGGTTGACAAACACATCAGAGATACGAGCGTATGCTGTATTTTGATAGTTAATACCGTCGACTGTTGTGCCTTGTACGACGCTGTAGCCATAAGGCTGGTATGCACGTAATGTGTCGAAGTCTTTACGATACAACACATATTTGAATGCACCGCTGTTGAACTTGGATTCGCAGTATGCCAAAGGTTTGATTTCAGCATTTGCGTTACCTGTAACTTCACGGAACACGTCTGTTAAACGTTGTTTCATTGTTGTGAATACTGGGTATTGTTCGTCAACAGCAACACCTAAGCCCATGAAGTCAGAGTATGGCATAACCAATGTATCTGGCATAGCGGTGAAGTCTGTGTGTTCGAAGTATTCTTTGAACAATGTTGACAACAATGCTTTGAATTCTGCTGAAGTCATAGCAGAGATTTTCTTTGTCAAAACAGTTGTGTTTGTGGTTACGTCTGTTTGGTTCAACAAGCCCTTGTGGTCTGCGTCCCCTAACAAGACAGCACGTTGTACTGCCAAGTCGTAGTCGCGTTTGCGTGCGGCTTCTTTTTCTGTAACCAAATTCCAAATACCTGTTTGTGCTGCTTGGTTCAATTCGAACAAAGAGTAAGAAATCATCTTGTCCAAGTTGTGCAGTTTCAAAGGTACAGATTCCATCTTGACACCGACTTGGTTGCGACGTGCATTGTCTGTATCGTTGCCGCGTTCCCAAGAGTTGATGTCTGCGTCGATATTTGCATATGAACGCAATACTGTGATGTAGTCAGCCCAACCGCCAGTTGTTGTATCAAATGGAACGAATTGTGTTGGGTCAACTGTGTAGAATTTTTGTTGAGAAACGTTTCTTTCCAAGATTGTTAACAAAGTCAAGTCGATATCACCGAAACCGGCTGCGTTAACTAATTCTTGGTTATGGTTCAATTTAGCCAAATCTGCTTCGTTAAACAATTCTGCAGGAGTTTTCTCAACACCGTTAACTAAGTAAGTTTTTTCCATAGTGCTCTCCTTTAGCGAATCATGACCGGAACGAAGATACCGCCTTCTGTAGCAGGTACTTTCGCCATTGTTACACCCATAACACGTGCACCAGCAGCACCTTCGGTTGTGATAGAACCATCAGCGTCTTTGTAGTACACAGGAGTGCCAGCATTGATTGCTTCTTCAGTTACGCAGTTTAATACACCGTTTGTAACCAAGATAGAACAAATCATGCCCGCTTTCCATTCGTCGTGTTTTGGATTAAATAAAATGTAGCCGCAGAACGGGTCAGTAGACGCCGCAGGAACGACTTTTAATTTACCAGTAGAGGTAGCCGCGATTTTCACAGGGTCACCAGCATACAATGAGCCTTCAACCGAAGCGTCAATCTGAGCCTCCAACACTGTTGCGCTCAAGCCCCAGTCCAACAATTCGCCACGAACACGGTTTGGAGCGAATTGGTTCAAGGATTGAGCAAAGAAGTTAGTTTTTGTGATTGCCATTTCTTTACTCCTTATTTGAATGAAATGTCCGGAACTTTGACGACGACCTTCTTCGGTGTTTCCGACAAGGCGTTATTCAAGTCCTTTTTGAATTCAGCGTCAGTGCCTTCAACAGCGTTTTCGACCGGTTTGGTTTCTGGCTGTGTTTCAGTACCTTCACTGGTTTGTGTTTCAACTTGTTGTTGAACCTCTTCTTGCACGGCTGGAGTTTCAACGGTTTCAACTTTAGCCGCTTCAACTTGAGCCTGCAAATCTTTAATGGTTGCTTCCTGTTCCGCTATTTTTGCGTTGGCGGCTTCCAGGTCATTTACCAATTCTTCAATGGTCTTTTCTCCAGCAGAAGTGTTAATTAACATTTCTTTATCGAATTCGACCTTAGTTTTCTTAAATCCGAACATAATGTTATCCTTTGTGTTAAATAGCACCCCATCGGACACTATACAATCGTCTGCAGAGTTTCTCCAGACCTCAGTGCCATTATAGCGGGGATTTTTGACAAGCGCAAGATGGAGCATTTCACCACCCATAATCCGCTTCTTATACTTTACATTGTTGATGGTCAGGTCTTCCTCAGACAAATCTGCTCTGTAAGCGCAGGAAACGTATGGGGTTTTACCATCGTTAATTGCTTCGTTAGCGTCCGAATCAAACACAACAAAGTCAGCCCACCAGCCACCTTCTTCGTCTCTGTCAACCTGAGAAACATACCCTACGGCTTTTTTCTTCATATCTTTTTCGTCAACGATATCTTGGTGACCCATAACGACAGGTTTGCCTTTTAATGTGTAAGCAAAACTATCTATGGCACACTGACCTAAGTAATAAACACCGTCAGCATAACCTACCGCACCTGCTACGATAAAACGAGCACGGTATGTGATACCAGAAGGGATTTCTTCTGGCTTTACTTGTGGTGCTACTGTGTTTTCGGAGTCAAACAGTCCTTTTGCCATGTGTAAACTCCTTAGTTGTTACCAAAACCAGGTTTGAATACCTGTTTTGCCATTGGGTCAGCAACGAATTTATCCTTGTAGGATACGTCGATACCCAGTAAGTTGTATTTATTGACAGCGTCCTGCCATTCCTTATTCGTGATACGACCCCAGATGTTTGCTTCGTTCAGGTTGGCTAACATAAGGGTTTTGCGCTTTTCTTCTTCATATGCGCTGGTACGTATCAAAGAATTCCACTCTATATCGAAGTCAAGGGTCTTTCCCAACACTTTGCGACCAATAACCTCCAATAAACGAATCATAGCAGATTCACATGGGATACGCACTTCTGCTTCAACTGTATCCGCATAGGTTTCGCGGTCCGCTTCTCCAGAGTTAAACCCTGCTGGAGATGTGCCATATAATTTGTTCATAGTTATTCTGGCGTCTGCTGCCACGTCAACACGAGAATCTATCTTCAAATCAGACAAGCCGTTGAAATGTATCTGCTTTTGGGCGTATTCATCTTCTGCGTCCAGCAAAATACCTCCCATATAGTTTTTGGTCTGTTCAGCAAACCCAACACGCTGTGTGATAGCCTGGGTTGCTTGTTCGTCCTGCATAGCGTCATTGAAGCCATAAAACTTGAATATGTCCATTTTGGCTTCGTCTAACAGTTCAAAGATAACGTTTTCGTTCTTGATAGACTTGTTCAGGGTACGAACCAGCGGTTCCAGACACGACATTCCCCAGCCACGGCCGACAGAGCGGTATAGCGGGGGAAAGTCTTTACCCTTAAACAACACTACACGTGATTTATGGACTTTGTGTCCATTAACACAGAAAGGAGCGTCATCCAGCCAATCAATAGGGTTAATCTGAGTTGCCGCTGCTTGCGTACCACTCAGTTGCCAGTTATCACATACAATGAATTCCAGGTCGGTCTGTTCATTGATGTTTTCCAATTTCAGTTCAAACTTTGGGTCCTTGCCGTCTAATATAATAATTCCGGCTCCACCGAATAATCTTTTCCAGAATTCCGCCTGACGAACCTTGTTCCATATTTCTGCACGACGAATATAAATTTCTATTCTACGTATGTCTTCTTTGGAGATTTCTTCGCGGAAATAACTGTCATCCGCCTTTTTTCGTTTTTCATCTTCTGCCAACTGGTCTTTTTCCCATTGGTCACGACGCTTCTGTTGTTCTTCCAAAAACTGTTCGTTTGTGCCCTTTGGGTCGTTGGTCTTCTTATTCTTATCATCTTCCTCAGCGTTCCAAAAAGAAAAGAACCCGCGACGTCTTTTTTCAGGAACCATAACTTTCTTTTCGTATGCTGAGATTTGAACACCACCACGGAAAGCGTCTAATACCGGAACTTCTATGATGGATTGTATCCAGCCGAACTGTTGATACAGGAAACTTAATAACGCGTAGTTTGTCGTAACAAACTCTGGTCGAACCTGCTTCATCAGTGGTATCGTGGAATTTATCATGTTTGGCGAAGGTGCAACACCACCAACGCTATTGTTAGGCACGATACCTGCAGCAAGTTGACGCATGCTGTTGTTTATCGTAACAGAACTGGTTTTCTTTTTGGTCATAAACGTTTATCCTTTATTTGGGTATTATATGTTCCAATCCGGGTTTTGGCAAGAACGAATAATCTATTTGACAATCTAACATATTCGGTCATATAATGTCAAATATAGGAGAAGCGATGGAAATTAGGGGCCCTTGTTTATTGCTCTGTCATAACGGAAAACGCTGTTACCTGTACGAAGTAACAACTACCGAGAGGTCTCTGAAGGGCTTTTCAAACGTCAGGTATATATTCGAGAAATGGGAAGATGCGGAAATGTATCTCTACTATCTGTATCAGGTTGACGGCGTAGACTGTATAAAAAGAATCCTCGCCTCCAAGAAAATGCCACAGTGGGAGAAAAAAGAATACCGCGACTTCCTCGAAACGTTAGACCTGACCCAACTTGAAGAAATAGCCAAAACACTCCATCCTATAATAGAAAAAAGTTTTGTACCACATTTAGCCAAAAGGACCAACGATGGAGAAGACCCTGACGATACCTATGATGATTGCGAAGAATATGAGTGCTGAAGCAGACGCTATCAAAGAATACTTACCTTTATTTGACGCTTTCCCAAAAGACTCTAAAGAAGCAGAACAAATCCAGGAAATTATGGAAGACGAACTTGCACACAGTTTGGTTCTGTCTGCTATGCTGGTGAAAGGTGGTGGACTGAAATTAGCCAAAGACGCTAAGGAAGCAGTCAAATACCTGGCATCCCAAATATAAAAATCACCTGTTTTTCTTGTAAAAAAATGCCCCGGTCGTCAGAGAACCCGGGGACTTTAATATCTGCTATCCATTTTTTCGATAAAAATCTCTTGACTTTCATCCATAAACCTGATAGGTTAGATACTGTGAAACATCTGTATTATACTCTTCGTCAGAGAATAATCAAGTGTTTTTTACAAAAGATGTGTATTTTTTTTCATCAGCGTACGGGCTCGGCGCGCCCACGGTGCAAATCCGTGGATTCCGTAGCGATAGGTGAACGGGGGCTCTGTATAAGGCTTATGACACCGTACGTTTGCACAAAACCGTTAACCCGAAAGATGAGGCGAAGCCGTGATAGTATCTGAGGTGACGTAGCCAGTTGAGTAATATGCGTTTTGATATGTCCGTATATTACCCAGACCGCCATCAACGTAGGCCACTTTGAAACCTACGAAGACACTAACGTAAGTTGTGGTACAGGATGACCGCCACATACCTTGACAAAGCAGATAGTTGGGGTTTTAGTGTAAACATATCCTTCAAACGAAGCGACGGGCCTCACAGCCCAGTAAGTGTGTGCAAGGAAAATACTTTTACAGGACCTGACGTAAACTCTTCTGAAAAATGAAGGGTAAAGTTTGTGTTGTAAGTGTAATTTTGTGGTAGCACAACACACTTCTTCACTTCGCTCCGGGGTTCCTTCAGCCAGTAACTCATATATGGGTTGTCAAACTGGTGAGAAGGAAGCCAGGTGCTAAACTGCTTCGTTAAATCGGTATTCCGGATACTTGAACATGAACAGTTTACGTTTGATTCGGTACACTTCCAACTTTCGGGTTACTATCGATTTTACGTCCTCAACTACCCAATCATCAGTAGTCAGGTCGTGATAGAAAAAATCGCAGATGTATGTTATCGGTCTTTGCCACTTTCCTGTGTTGTCCCTGAATCCATCCTGAAGTAAAAATATCTTTTGGCACTCCAGGCCCTCAATTAGCCCTTCGTCCTGTTTCATTTTTAGCACATTGTAGCGATTTGCCTCTTTTTGGCTATCGAACACTTTTCCGTCAGTTTTCGTCTTTTCTGAGTGATATTTTGACGGTTTTTGTATAGGTTCGGGCATTTTACCTGAAGTTCTGAGATTTTTTGTCACAAATTCGCGATATTGGGCAGATGTCATCCTAAGGAAATCCATGATTGTCTCCTATATAAATATACTACCAACTTTGGTGTTGAATGCGATTTCGCAGGCGTCACCCGTACAGTCGAGGGCTTCGTCCTTCGGGTTCTTATCTTCTGGGCTATAGGCAAGAAACTGGCTTCTTATGTTCAGATAATTAGGGTCGGCTTCTCTAAAATAGACACGGCCTGCTTCCATCCAGGTCATACAGGATTCCACACGGTTCATTTTATTCTTTCTGGCTCCACGGACCAGAGGGACGATTGCCATATCTGGGCACTCTCTTCTCATATCCTGGATAAAACCAAGTCCTGACAGGGTTTTTTCTACATACACACGTCTACACTTAGGGTATGCTGCTCTACAGTGACGGTAAAATTCAATACAGAACTTCTTCCCTTCTGGTGATTCCCATTTGCCCATACGGGACATTAACTCATACAGGTTCTTATCTTTAGCCAGCCCCCAGCAGATAAACAGGGTATAGTCCCCACCATCAGCGGTAAAAGCAAAGTCTGTTGTGATAAACACTTTCTCGAAGTCGTCTGGGGTGACCCTATAGGTTCTAAGCCACTCTTCATGGAAATAAGCCCCATAGTTCTCCACGGGGTGTTGCTGATACATAGCGGCGAACATATACGGGTTCTGCTTCTCTATCCTGCGTAATTCTTCAATAGGGTATCTTTTTGGATAGAAACTGTTCCCGACCTCGTCAATAGCAGGTATAACAACCCATTCCCATTCTTCAGGTTCGTTTTTAGCAACCCAGCCAGCAAAGTCATTTGGGTGGTGTCGTTGCATAATACAGATAGTTCCTGTCTGGGGGGTACGTCTACGTGTTGCTAACTTGCGTTGGTATATTTCTGGGGTTTCAATTTGTTCGTGAACCGAACTAATAACCTCAGGGGAGTTAATATCATCCAGTAGCAAATCTCCACTAAACGAACCATCAGGGCTAGAAGGATTACCGGCGTCAAGACCAAGCATAGCGGAACTAACAGTACCAGCGGTAAGACCACTACGAACACCACCAGATATAAGATGATAATTAAGCACAGACTTATCATTTGGGTCCATCTCCTTTCCAAACAGTTCTTCCCACTCCGGCGTCATCATTAAATTACGACTTTCCCTCGACAACTTCTTAATCAACTTCTCCCCATACGCCACGTAACAGAACATACAGTGTTTGGAGCGAGCAAAGCACCACGTGATATAGTACTGTAATAACAAACTCTTACCAAATCCTGGGGAAACGTTGACCATCAAATTACGCTTCTCTAATTTACCCTCAGCATGCTTCTGTAACATATTACACACATCCACATGCCCTTGGGTCATATCATAATCTGTCCCCTGAGCCAGTTTGTGTATCCATTTAACGTATTCCTTGAAATCTAACAGCAGCCTCTTCGCCAATTCAAACTTTTCGCTTGCATTCATCTCAAACCTCCGCTATTATCTTAATTGCACGTGGGAGAAAACAGTACTTCGTCTCAGGCTGTAAGAATATCCTAGTACGAGTGGCGCGCGGCAGAAAAAAACTACATCCAATAAAGAAACCCGCACGTTCGGGCTGTTTTTCGTTCATTCTTCGGCCTCTACTTCTATAACATCCCTAAGTCCACCAACAACACCACCAGTTTTTGACGTATTATTAACCGTAACGTTATTAACCTGAACCTGAGGTTTCCAGTCTTGTTCTTTCTTCGTAGCCGCCGCTGCCTTCATCAACCCAATCAATGAATTACTAATCAACACCAGGTCCTTTAAACTGAGTTCTGCGACGTCTTTTGCCCCTCTCTTGCTTAATTCCCTGGCAATAACGTTTATGCACCCAGCGACCATTTCTGACGTAGTTAACCCGTCTTCTCTCTTTGTCAACGCTTCCAACAGCAACACTTCTGTAGTATTACTTGTCCTATGGGCCTCAGCCACACGTGCTTCCCATCTGGCCTTTAATATGACACTCTGTCTTCTCCTCCCTTCATCTGTCTGTAACCAAGCACGCTGCAGGGCCCCGCTTCTCTTAAATCTCTCTTTCCTGTAATCATTCTGGTTCTCAAAATCTTCCCTATTCAACCCAAAGTTATTACTCCGTGTCCATCCATTCACAGAAAAATCATCAGGAAAGGTATTCTTTTCTATCTTTTCGACCATAATCTAACCTCTTCCTAAATATTATATAATATCATAAAGGGCTTGTCAATGGTACCCCACTACCCCTACCCCCCATGGATGTGAGATTAAATTCTTCCTCCCCACAAAAAGAAGGCTCTTTTTCGCGGATTTCCGGCGTTTTTGCTATCTGGTAAAGAATAGATTGTTCCGGCCGGGTGTAAGGTATAAGATAAGTAATGCCAGGCGAATAAGTTTTTTGCTTTCCGCCGGCCTGGTATAGTGGAAATGCATAACCAAAGAGTAAATACTATGATTACACAAACACAAATTAACAATTGTTTATTTAATGGAAATCACAAGATGGGCAAGTTATCCGGCGGATTTCACAAGGTCGCGGATTTGTTATCCAGGAAGATAACCTTGCCAGAGGGATTGCCAGAAAAGACAAAATCTTTTTTGTATTTTAATGGCAACATAATCCTGGTCATAACTGATGCGGGCGCGATGTATAATACCAACGCAACCGGGCGATTAAGCGAAATCCAGATGGGCGCTTTGGATGTAATAAAAAAGCAATTGAGCGCAAAAAAGATAAAATTAACCGATTTTGCTCTGGATTGGAAATCAACCGGCGGCGGCAAATCGATGTCGATTGATGATAAAATAAGCAAGATGTTCTAACCGGATGGGCTGGATTGATTTCCAGCCCTTCTTCGTATGGATTGAACCAAAAGGATTGACTATGAAAAACTCGACACTGATTGACGCCAAGTTCGTTGCCATAAGGGATTTCTACAACAAGATGAAAGAACTGGATGTGCGTATGCCGGAAGGATTTACAGAGTGGATGCGGAAACAGGATGTGTACGCTATGTATGATTTCCCGTCTGGGATGATAAGCGGGAGATTGTTGTTAGCAAACGAAAGCAGATACCTGGAAGATTAACAGGAGATTTCGATGAGATTGACATTCAATATAAAGAACCTGGATGCCCGGGATTGGGCGGATTTCTGGAAAGCCAGTAAAGACCCGGATGCGCCGATTGAGAAGTTCGGGTTCCGGATGGGTGTGATTGATATACAGACCAGTGCTACCCGGATTGCTACTGTCTGCCAGGAACGGATGAAGTATGTGAAGAACTACCTACGCGGGATGGAAGATGACTTACGCAAGATGAGCAACTACCAAATGGTCCACGATTGCAAATCACACAGGGCGATTAAGATTGCACGCAGACAGGCAGAACGCATACAGGGTATATATAGCAGACGAGCAACAGAGATTGAAGACCTGATATAGACAACCCAGATGGGATTGGTCGCCACCGATTATGGTGGTGATTTTTTATGCCAGATTAGTCCTACGACATAGTAGATGGACTACTACGCCGTGGGATGACTACGGACAAGTGAGATTGCTCACTACCGAAGGGCTACGGATTAGCCCATAACCAAAAGGGACAAAGATGCAAGATTTAACTCTGC
>Ga0213919_1000446_pt1 | contig 18263 bp, 16 predicted proteins | sample McNCre317MG_FD_161056 | JGI IMG/M metagenome (GOLD analysis project Ga0213919, IMG submission 161056) | Freshwater microbial communities from McNutts Creek, Athens, Georgia, United States - 3-17 MG | ecosystem: Environmental > Aquatic > Freshwater > Creek | place: USA: Georgia | collected... | reverse complement strand
AGTCTCAGCAAAACGCAAACCACGGCTTGTTGATTGATTTTCCTTATGACGTGGTCGAGCAGACCGAGTCTTCAATCACCCTCGGCGCCCTGATTCACGCCCGCACCGCCTATCCGTTCAATGTCTTTACGACTGTCAAGTATGAGCTTTCTGCGACCGGCATCAAAGTGACTCACACCGCCGAAAATCTCTCAGAAGAAGCCGCTCCATATGCGGTCGGTGGCCACCCTTACTTCCAGATCGCCGGTGTGCAAACCGCCGACCTGATTCTGCGCTCTGACGCGGCGACGGTTCTAGACGTCAACGAGCGCCAGATTCCAGTTGGCAAGTCGGCTACGGCCGGAACTCGCTTTGACATGCGCGAAGGTGTTCGAGTCGGAGATAACTTCTACGACCACGGATTCACCGACCTGCCACGTGACGAAAATGGCTTGGCTCACACCTACCTGACCGCTCCTGACGGCCGAGGTTTCGATGTTTGGCAAGATGCGGAGTTCAAGCACGTGGTGATCTTCACTCCAGATTTCTACTGGGATGAGTCACGCGACGCTAAGCGCTTTGCGGCGGCTATCGAACCACAGACCGCTGGTGCAAACGCATTCAAAACTGGTGAAGACCTGAAGTGGCTCAACAAGGGTGAAAAGTACTCAGCCTCTTGGGGCGTCAACCTGTTTACTAAGTAAAGAAAAAATTAACCTGCTAACAACTGCGGAGCAGGTTAACGCACCGTGAACGGTGCGACAATGAAAGCATGACTACACCAGCTAAGACCCCTGTAAACCGCGCCGCAGCTAAGCCTGCCGCCCGCACCACCGCCACCCGCGCCGTTGCCTCTAAGGCAGCCGCAAAGCCGGCCGTTGCCGCCAAGGCACCTGTTGCCGTCGCCGTTGCCGACAAGCCAGACTTCACCAAGCGCTACAAGATGCTCACTGGCATTGACAATTCAGAGTTCTGCGCCAAGGTTCGCATGCACCTAGACAACGGTTATGCGCTACACGGTTCACCAGTCATGGCATTCAACGGCAAAGACATCATCGTTGGCCAGGCAGTGGTTCTAAAGAAGCTTCCAGCTAAGAAGAAGGCCGGAAAGAAGAAGTAGATTTTTCTTGGTGAAAAGCCCCGACCTTGGTCGGGGCTTTTCGTTTAAACTTGACCCATGTCCGAAACTTTGCCTCCGTGCCCTCTCTGCCAAAGCGTTTACACCTACGAGATGGGCTCGCTATTGGTTTGCCCAGAGTGTGCTCACGAATGGCAGCCTGCGGCCGAAGAAGAGTTTGCTGAGGTGGCGCGAGTAGTCAAGGATGCCTCTGGAAACGTTCTCGAAGATGGCGACACTGTAACCATCGCCAAAGATCTAAAGGTTAAGGGAAGTTCGACTGCAATCAAGGTGGGCACCAAAGTGCGCAACATTCGATTGGTCAGCCCAGTTGATGGTCATGATATCGACGCTAAAGTCGATGGCTTTGGTCAGATGATGCTCAAGTCGAGCGTAGTGAAAAAGGTTCTCTAACTCTTTTGGCTAAAGGCCGTTGACGGCAGGTCCGACTCGCCATCAACGATCGCCGCGACGATTCGCGAAGCCACAAATTCTGCGCTCATTCCGGTTGGAAAATTCGGGGCAATCCCGGCGATTGCACGACTAGCCAAGCCGGTCTCCGTGTGACCAGGTCGCGCGTCGATAACCCGAATGCCATCCTTGCGCAGTTCACGCGACAGAGCTTGGTCAAAGGCCCAAAGACCCGCCTTCGTGGCCGAGTAGGCGCTCATGTTCGCCATCGGGCCCTCAGCAACCACTCCAGAGATGTTGACGATGAACGGGACGCTTCCTCGGGCGGCAGACTTTCGCAGGTTTGGAATGATCCCCGATATAAGAGTCATTGGCCCGGTGAGGTTGACTGATGTCAGGCGGGCAATAGTCTCGGCGCTCACATCGGCCGCTCCTCCGAAGGCAACCAGGCCGGCGGCGTTTACGACTCCGTCAATCTGTGCATCGCTTTGCGATAGGTAGGTGACCATAACTTCGACTGAGGTTGGGTTCGCGAGATCCAGGAGCAGTCGGGGAGATGCTCCGGATGGGATTGCACCCGCACGATCATTTGATGAAGTTGTTGCCATCACCTGAGCGCCACGGCTCAGCAGCAGCTGTGTAATCGCTGCGCCGAGCACGCCAGAGGCGCCAACTACCAGGATGTTTTTGCCGAGCATATCGTTCATGTAATTCCTCTGTCATGCCATACCGTTGACTCATGAAGACAATCGGCAAAGCGGCCTTGATAGCCTCAACCATCGGACCGGTCCAATCCATCCTAGGATGGGTAATTTCTGGTTCACTTTGGCCGGGGTATGACCCGATTCGCCAGACGATAAGTGACTTAGCCGCCGACGATTCGCCTGTGCAAGCACTCCAGACCAGCTTCTTCTTTCTCGGGGCTACCCTCACGGTGATCGGCGCAGTTTCGGCGCGCGCCTTGGCCTTGCCGGGTCGCATTGTTCTGCTCTTGGCGGGTTTGGCAACCTACGCACTGGCAATTTTCACCACGCCTAGCCAAACCGGTCACTCAGACTTGCATCGATTGAGTGCCTCGATTTCATTCGTGTTGATGTCAGCCTGGCCGCTGTTCGCGATGCGTTTTCGCAAGGATGCGCCCTGGGTCATCCGACCAGTTGCGGCCATTTCGGCCACCGTCGGGCTAGCGATCATCTCAATATGGTTCTTGCTTACCTGGCTAGATCCGATGGCAACCAACATCGGCCTGGCGGAGCGCGTGATCGTTACGGCGCAGGTGCTGTGGTTGAGTTTCACGGTTTGGGCTTGTTGGTTGATTCAAAAGAGGCCCGCCTGAGCGCTATGATAATAAATAAGTAAAGTATCCCTTTACTTATTTTGAAACAAGGCGGCAATGGAACTTGGTTTATATAGCTTCGGCGACAGCAGCATTGATGCCGGCACGGGCAAATACGTGCCAGAGAATGTCATTTTCAAGAACCTGCTCGAACGCATCAAGCTTGCCGACGAAGTTGGTCTCAACTACTTCGGTCTTGGTGAGCATCACCGCGAGGACTACCCGGTTTCAGCCCCGGCCATTTTGCTTGCCGCGGCGGCGAGTCAAACCGAACAAATTCATTTGGGTAGCGCGGTAACCGTGTTGCCGACCAAGGATCCGGTTCGTGTTTTTCAGCAGTTCTCGACGCTAGACCAAATCACCGAGGGTCGCGCCGAAGTGACCGTGGGCACGGGCGCTTACATCGAGTCTTATCCGCTATTCGGGCACGAGTTAGCCGAAGCCCAAGCCAACTTCACAGAGAAGCTTGGACTGCTTCGAGCGCTAAACGACAGCAATCCAGTGAGTTTTAGTGGCCAGTACCGGGCGCCTGTCGAAGGCTTGGGGGTGTGGCCAAGACCGTTCAACCAAAAGTTGAACATCTGGGTTGCCACCGGAGAGACCCCGGAGTCGTCCGAGCGTGCTGCGGCCTTTGGATTTCACGCGAATTACTCGTTTCTCAGTGCGCCACCGGCATCAAAGCGTTCAATCGTTGAGCACTTTCGAGCTCAGGCCGTCGCAAACAGCCATCCTGGTTTGAAAGTGGCGATCGCCGGTCGCGGATTTGTAGCCGACAAGGCCTCGGTTGCCAAGGAGACCATGTACCGAGGTTGGCTGCCGTCGGTAACCGTGAGCCAGAAAGAGCGTGGTCGCGAAGCGCCATCGCGAGCAATGTTCGATGAGCAGGCAAACGGCGATGGGCCGATAATCGCGGGTGACGTAAACGAGGTTGCCGATCGCCTAGCCGCAATTCACTCAGAGCTGCGCCACGATCGCCATATTCTTCAGTTCGATATCGGAAACATCGACCACGCTGCGGTTATGAAGGCGATTGAACTGTTCGGTTCAAAAGTCTTGCCTCAGGTAAAAGCCCTTTAGGGCGAAACCTTAGATAGCTTGTAAACCTCGGTGCCCGTTGGGTTTGCGATTAGTGGGGCGAAGGCTAGGCCGGCTGCGCCAATCAAAACCGCGCGAGTGCCTAGTTCGCCCGAGCTGACCACGAGGCCGTCGTGTGCCGAACTTAGGGAACTCGCGTGAACGCTTGCCAAGAGGCGTTCCTTGTTGAACTTGAAGATTGAATCTAGGAATCCCTCGAGAACGACAATTTGTGGGTTGAAGATAGTCGCCAGCACTCCGATGCCACGACCAAGGTTATCGAGCTGGCTATTAATGAGCTTGATGACCTTAGGGTCCTTGGTGTTGGCGATCTCTACGTCGAGTTCATCGTCGGTAGCGCCAAAGAGCTTGAAGGCTTCGAGTAGATCATCACGCTTGACCAATGCTTCAAGCGTGCCTGGAAGACCCGAGAAATCGGTCTTCTTCGAGTCAAAAATCTGGATGTGCCCGAGTTCGCTGCCGTAACCGGCCGCGCCACGAAGTTGAACGCCTGACACTACGACACCACCACCGATGCCACCGGAGCCCGCGAAGAGGTAGACACAGTGGCTGGCGCCGCGGCCACTGCCAAAGTTTCGTTCGGCCATGCAAGAAACCGTCGCATCGTTGTCTACCCAGGTTGGCAAACCGGTCTCTTGCTGAATCATGGCGGCGATTGGGGCTTCAACCCAGTTCAGGTGCGGGGCAAGTCGAACTACACCGTCGTCGATGCGGATTTGGCCAGGTACGGCCACGCCGATGCCGGCGATGCGAGTCTTTGATGGCAGTTCTTTGATCAAGTCTTTAATCAGCTGACCGGCGATTTTGGCAGCCTCTTGGGCGGCCGGCTGAATTTTGGTTGGATAGCGACGCTTGGCCACGATCTCGCCACTCAGGCTCACGACCGCAACCGTTGTCGCATCGATTTCAGGGTTGACCGCGAAGGCCACGATATTTTCGCTAGGCGAAACCGAAAGACTCGGGCGGCCGACACCGCCGCTGGTCACAGCTTCAGACTGGGTGATGATGCCCAGTTCTTCGAGCTCGACCACAAGGTCAGAAATTGTCGAGCGATTCAGGCCCGTTACCGAGGTTAACTGCGAGCGGGCGAGGGTTCCGCCCTTGTAGAGCAGGCTCATGATTATCGAGAGGTTGTGCTGACGGATGTTCTCGCGGTTTTGCCCCGCAGAACTGGCCGACCCAGAATGTAAAACTTTGATAACAATCACCTCTCCACCTGAAATTATCGCACTGATTGGCCGGTTTACCCCTATTGTTGTCACAGGCAACAAATACCACTCTTTCAGCAAGGATAATCACGCATGTCGCTAAAGCCAACCCCTCTAGACAAGTTCTCGTTCGGTCTCTGGACCATTGGTTGGCAGGCTCAGGACCAGTTTGGTTCTGCAACCCGAAAGCCGCTAGACACCGTTGAGGCGATCCACAAGCTTGCCGAACTAGGTGCCTATGGCCTCACCTTCCACGACGACGATCTATTCGCGTTTGAGAGCAATGACGCCCAGCGCCGTCACGAGATTGACCGCACCAAGCAGGCTCTTGCCGACACCGGTCTGATCATCCCGATGATCACCACCAACTTGTTCAGCCACCCGGTCTTCAAGGATGGCGGTTTCACCAGCAACGACCGCGGCGTGCGACGTTTCGCGCTTCGCAAGGTGCTACGCAACCTCGACCTAGCTGCCGAGATGGGCGCCAAGACCTTCGTTATGTGGGGTGGCCGTGAAGGTGCAGAGTACGACCACGCTAAAGACATCCAGGGAGCACTCGCTCGTTACCGCGAAGGCGTAAACCTGTTGACCCAGTATGTGCTCGACAAGGGTTACGACATTCGTTTTGCAATCGAACCAAAGCCAAACGAGCCGCGTGGTGACATTCTGTTGCCGACCGTCGGACACGCTATGGCGTTCATCAACACCCTTGAGCACCCTGACCTAGTGGGCCTGAACCCAGAAACCGGTCACGAGCAGATGGCTGGTCTGAACTTCACCGCCGGCATTGCGCAGGCTCTAGATCACGGCAAGCTTTTCCACATCGACCTCAACGGTCAGCGTGGCGTCAAGTTCGACCAAGACCTAGTCTTCGGACACGGCGATCTCTTCAACGCTTTCTCGCTGGTCGACCTGCTCGAATTCGGCGGCAAGGATGGCGGTCGCGCCTACGACGGCCCTCGTCACTTCGACTACAAGCCAAGCCGCACCGAAGACTACAAGGGTGTTTGGGATTCGGCAGAGGCGAACATGCGCATGTACCTCCTCCTCAAGGAGCGAGCAGCCGCATTCCACGCCGACCCTGAGGTTCAGGAAGCTCTTGCAGCGTCTCGCGTAGCCGAGGTGAAGACTCCGACGCTGAACCCAGGCGAGACCTATGCAGACCTTCTCGCCGACCGCTCTTCATACGAAGACTTTGACACTGAAAGCTACTTCAACGGCAAGGGTTTCGGCTTCGTACGCCTAAACCAACTAGCCGTTGAACACCTAATGGGCGCACGCTAGAGCTTCAGGTTCAACGTGCCACTAGTTGCCGGAATCGACTCTTCGACCCAGAGTTGCAAAGTAGTTATCCGTGATGCCGCTTCGGGCGAGTTAGTTCGCTCGGGTCGCGCCTCGCACCCTGCCGGAACCGAGGTCGACCCAAACGCCTGGTTTGAGGCCTTGCAAGAGGCGATCGCGGATGCCGGTGGCTTTGCCGACGTCGCTGCTGTTTCGATCGGCGGGCAACAGCATGGAATGGTGCTGCTTGACCAGGACGGTCGAGTGATTCGCAAGGCATTGCTTTGGAATGACACTCGTTCGGCCTCGACCGCAACCGAACTCATCGATAACTTTGGTGCCGAATACTTGGTCAAGAACACCGGCAGCATCCCGGTGGCTTCATTCACCAGCACCAAGGTTCTTTGGGTAACTAGAAATGAACCGGAGAACGCCTCGCGAGTCGCCGCGGTTTGCCTGCCACACGACTGGCTGTCATGGCGCCTAGCCGGTTATGGTCCGGTAGGTGAGAGCAAGTTCGGGCCAGATCTAAGTGTGTTGGCAACCGATGCCTCCGACGCCAGCGGAACCGGCTATTTCAACCCGGCAACCGGCGAGTACCTCGACGGGATTTGGCAATTCATCCTTGGTAGAAAGCCAGTGCTGCCGAAAATCGTCAAGCCAGGCGAATGGGCCTTTGCCCCGGGCGAAGGAACCGATTTCGGTATCGCCTGTGGAGCGGGTGACAATGCCGCGGCTGGGCTCGGCTTGGGTGCAGACCTTGGCGACGTGGTGGTCTCGCTTGGAACCAGCGGCACTGTCTTCGCAGTCACGGAAACACGGGTCGAGGACCCAAGCGGAACAGTCGCTGGCTTTGCCAGTGCCAGCGGCAACTTCTTGCCCCTGGTCTGCACGCTAAATGCAGCAAGGGTAATGGACAGTTTTGCTTCGTTACTGTCGGTGAGCCACGAGCAATTGGCCGATCTTGCACTGGCCGCAGATGCCGGAGCTGGTGGAGCAGTCGTGATTCCATATTTTGAAGGCGAACGTACCCCAAATTTGCCGGATGCCAAGGGTGCGGTGTTGGGGCTTACCTTGCAAAACAATACTCGAGAGAACCTGGCACGAGCCGCGATCGAAGGCATGCTGTGCGGGCTAGCGGACGGGTTTGCCGTGCTCAAGTCTCACGGCGTAGCTGCCAAGCGTGTGCTTCTGATTGGTGGAGCGGCGGCCAATCCAGCCGTTCAAGTTTTGGCCGCTCAGGTTTTCGGTGTCGACGTTGAAATCCCGGCACTCGGGGAGTACGTCGCCGACGGTGCGGCCAGACAGGCTTGCTATGCTCTGACCGGTTCGGCGCCAGCGTGGCCGGTAGAAATGCAAGCTAGCGTTTCGGCCGACCCTCACCCCGAGATCTTGCAGCAGTACCACGCGGCTCAGTCTTCGATTTACCAGAGCTGAGCACCCGAGCAAATAGTTGTTTAGAACAACAAATCATTTAACGTTACAAGAACGTTAGCAAACCTAAAGCGCTTTCTGTAGATGGGGTTTGTTGTTTGTGGCAACCTTTTCTATGAGGTTCGTTTGCTCTGCATTTGGTCGCCTAAAACGACTAGAAATCGATGCAACCGACCGGCCCAACGATTTCAAATAAATCGAAACGGCTTCACGTGAATAGGTCACTAAGAAAAGAGAAAGCTATGGAAGGTCCAGTAATCGAACTGGCAGGAATCAAGAAGAGCTTCGGCCCTGTTGACGTCCTGAAGGGCATCGACCTAAAGGCATACGCAGGACGCGTCTTGGCTCTGGTCGGCGACAACGGTGCCGGTAAGTCAACCCTGATCAAGGGTCTCTCGGGCGTGCAGCCTTTCGACGAAGGTGTCGTAAAGTTCGCCGGCGAAGAGGTAAACATCCACACTCCACGTGGCGCAAGTGCTCTCGGTATCGAGGTTGTTTACCAGGACCTGGCGCTCTGCGAAAACCTAGACATCGTTCAGAACATGTTCTTGGGCCACGAAGAAATCCTCACCGGAACCCTGCACGAGGCCGAGATGGAGCTCTTGGCAACCAAGGCGCTTCAGAGCCTTTCGGTTCGCACCGTGAAGTCGGTTCGTCAGAAGGTTTCATCGCTTTCTGGTGGTCAGCGACAGACCGTTGCAATCGCGCGTTCGGTTCTTCGTGAGGCAAAGCTAGTCATCCTTGACGAGCCAACCGCCGCACTTGGTGTTGCACAGACCGAGCAGGTGTTGAACCTAGTTCGTCGCCTCGCAGACAACGGTGTAGCCGTAATCATCATCAGCCACAACTTGAGCGACGTGTTCAAGGTATGTGACGACATCGCAGTTCTATACCTAGGTCGCCTAGTTGCCCAGGTTAAGACTTCAGAAACCAACAGCACCGAAGTGATTTCATACATCACCGGCGCGAAGACCCAGGAAGGCTAGGCAAAAGAATGTCTAACGAAGTAGTTTCACTGGCCAGCGGCAATGAAGGCACGCTAAAAGACCAGTTCAGCGCTTACCTAAGCCGTCTGCGCGCGGGCGAGATGGGTTCACTCCCTGCCGTCGTAGCAACCATCGTTCTCTCGCTGATCTTCGAAATCGCGAGCCCGTTCTTCTTCACCAAGTTGAACTTCACCAACATGTTCGTGCAGGCCGCTGAGCTAACCATGCTCTCGGCAGCGCTCGTTTTCGTAATCTTGCTTGCTGAGATCGACCTTGCCGCCGGTGTTACCGCCGGTGTCGCCATGGCCGTTTGGATCTCACTGGTGAAGTTCGCAGCGATGAACTGGATCTTGGCCCTGGTGATTGCTTTCGCAGTCGGCCTCTTGATTGGCTGGGTCATCGGATTCATGGTCGCCAAAATTGGTGTGCCATCATTCGTGGTTACCCTGGCATTCTTCCTCGGTTTCCAGGGCATGCAGCTTGTGCTTCTTGGTGAGGGTGGCGTTTACCGCGTCGAGGTTCCAGAAGTTCTAGCGATCATGAACAACAACATGCCTCAGTGGGGCGGTTGGGCTCTAATCGCTGTTTCAGCAGTGAGCATGGTTCTTCTATCTCTCTGGGACCGTGGACGTCGTGCACGCAAGGGCCTAGTAAACAAGCCGATTTCAATCTTGATCATCAAGGTTTCGGCCGTTGTAGTTCTCGGCGGAATCGCAGTGGCAATCATGAACCAGAACCGCAGCCAGGGAAGCATCCCTATCGCTGGTGTTCCAATCGTGGTTCCAATCACCGTTGCAATCCTCTTCATCGGAACCTTCGTGCTTGACCGCACCAAGTTCGGTCGCCACCTATACGCAGTTGGTGGAAACCCAGAGGCAGCTCGTCGTGCCGGTATCAAGGTCGCCAAGATTCGTATCTATGCGTTCATGATCTGTGCATTCCTAGCGGTCGTATCAGGCATCTTCCACTCAAGCCGCATCGGTAACGTTGACGGCTCGGCTGGTCACACCATCGTTCTAAACGGTGTTGCGGCTGCCGTTGTTGGTGGCGTGAGCTTGTTCGGTGGTCGTGGAAAGCTTTCACACGCAGCAATCGGTGCGCTAGTTATCACCATGATCGACAACGGTCTTGGTCTACTACAGATGCCTGCAGGTATCAGCTTCCTAATCACCGGTAGCGTTCTGCTTCTTGCAGCAACCATCGATGCACTTGCACGTAACCGCGGTGGCGTAATCAACCGCAACTAATTGCAGCAGTGAGAGCCCTCTCTCAGAAAGTCTAGAAAACATGAAATTTACCAACGGATTCTGGCTTATGAGAGAGGGCTTTTCTGCAACCTATGCGTTGCAGGCCCACCATGCAACAGTCGTTTCAAACTCGGATGGCTCGGTTGACTCACTGCGAGTGAGCGCAGCAACAAAGCGAATCAACCACCGAGGTGACACCCTCAATGCCGCGACCCTTGGTCTAGACATCGATTCACCGGCTGCGGATGTCATTCGCGTCCACCTAAGTCACCACCTGGGTGGCAAGCCGGCAATCAAATTCCCGGTCACCGAATCTCAAACTGAATTGACCGCTTCGGTTGATGACGAGTGGGCGCGCATTTCAAGCGGCAACCTAGAGGCGCGAGTGTCGATGGGTGACACCTGGAACCTAGAGTTCGTGGCGAATGACAAAGTTATTGCTCACCAGCGCTCGCGCGGGCTGAGCTTTGTTATCGATGACCAAGGCAATCATCACCTTTCGGCGCAAATGTCGCTCGGTGTTGGTGAACAGGTCTATGGCCTAGGCGAACGATTCACGCCATTCATCAAGAATGGCCAGACCGTCGACATCTGGAATCAAGACGGTGGAACCAGTAGCGAACAGGCCTACAAGAACATTCCTTTCTATTTGACCAACGCTGGCTACGGGGTTTTCATTAACCACACCGGCAAGGTCTCGCTAGAAGTTGGCAGTGAAGCGGTAGAGCGGGTTCAGTTCAGTGCCGTCACCCAAGACCTCGAATACTTGGTCATCTACGGCCCAACACCTAAAGAAATTCTCGACAAGTACACCGCGCTAACCGGGCGCCCGCCAATGTTGCCAGAATGGTCTTTCGGTTTGTGGCTATCGACCAGTTTCGTCACCGACTACGACGAGAAGACCGTCCAAGGTTTCATCGATGGAATGCGCGATCGCGATATTCCACTAAGCGTCTTCCACTTCGACTGTTTCTGGATGCGCGAGTTCCAGTGGTGTGACTTCGAGTGGGATGGGCGCACTTTTCCCGAGCCAGCCGCCATGCTGCAGCGACTCAAGGCCGATGGCCTGCGAATCAGCCTTTGGATCAACCCTTACATCGGTCAGGCTTCACCGTTGTTTGAAGAGGGCAAGCGCCTCGGATACCTGCTTCGCCGAAATGACGGACCAGGTGGCACAGCCGGTTCGGTCTGGCAGTGGGACCTTTGGCAGGCCGGAAATGCGATTGTCGACTTCACCAACCCGGCGGCTTGCGATTGGTTCAAGAGCAAACTTCGCCCGTTGCTAGAAATGGGCGTCGACTGCTTCAAGACCGACTTTGGCGAGCGAATTCCAACCGACGTGGTCTACCACGACGGCAGCGACCCTGAGCAGATGCATAACCTTTACACGCAGCTCTACAACCAGACCGTTTTTGACCTTTTGGTTGAGCACTCCAAGGATGACGCCATCGTCTTCGCGCGCAGCGCGACAGTGGGCGGTCAGACCATGCCGGTTCACTGGGGTGGCGACAACACCAGCAGCTTCGAGTCGATGGCCGAAAGCCTTCGAGGCGGCCTAAGCCTTGGTCTTTCTGGCTTCGGTTACTGGAGTCACGACATCGGCGGTTTCGAAGGAAACCCAGACCCGAATGTCTTCAAGCGCTGGTTGGCTTTTGGTTTGCTTAGCTCACACAGCCGCCTGCACGGAAACGAATCCGTTCGTGTTCCTTGGGCATTCGATGAAGAAGCGGTAGACGTTACTCGCACCTTCGTTAAGTTGAAGCAGAAGTTGATGCCTTACCTGCTCGAGACGTCAAAGAGCGCTCACCAGCAGGGAACCCCGATGATGCGCGCCATGCTGCTCGAATTCCCAGATGAACGCACCTGTTGGAACCTCGACCAGCAATACATGTTCGGCTCTGATCTCTTGGTGGCACCCGTATTCAGCGCAACCGGAGAGGTCGAGTTCTATCTGCCTGAAGGCGAATGGACCAACTTCTTCACCGGCGCCAAGTTACAAGGCGGCCGCTGGGTCAAAGAAACTCACGGTTTCGAATCCTTGCCACTTTATGTGCGTCAGGGCTCACCGCTGCTCGAACTGGTCGCGTCAAACTAATGACAAGTCTGCTCACCGATCACATCTTCGCGGCCGACCCATCTGCGCACGTTTTTGATGGCCGAGTCTACGTTTATGTTTCTTATGACGAGCCGTACACCAACAGCTACGACACAATGTCTTGCTATCACGCTCTCAGCAGCGACAACTTGGTCGATTGGGTCGATCACGGGCGCATCTTGCATCTAGACCAGGTTGACTGGGCGCTCAGTCACATGTGGGCCATCGATGCCAACTACTGGCAGGGTAAGTACTACCTAGTGTTCTGCGCCATCGACAAGGTGACCAGTACCTTCAAAACCGGCATAGCCATCAGCGACCGACCTGAGGGGCCATTCAGTAACCTCGGCACCATCGATGGAGTCGAGTGGGGGCAGGACCCATCCTTGTTCATCGATGGCGACCAGCCTTACCTGGTCTGGGGTGCCCGCGGTTCCATTCTGATTGGCGAGCTCAACCAAGACTTGATGAGCATCAAGGCCGAAACGATTCGCAATCTGAGCGACCAGGTTGGCGGTTACGAAGGGCCGTTCCTGCACAAGTACAAGGGGCGTTACTACCTGACTTATCCTGCGCTCGATAACGAGGTGTGGCCTCAGCGCATGTGTCACGCGGTGGCGGATACCCCGCTCGGCCCTTACGAAGACCTAGGCGTGTTCATCGGCGTTTATCCAGGCAACAGCGGCACCATCCATGGTTCGGTGTTTGAGTTCAAAGACAAGTGGTACGCCTTCTATCACTCGGCTTGGGTTTCGGGCTCACAGGCATGCCGCAGTCTTATGCTCGACGAGATTCAGTATTCGCCGGCCGGTCGCATCCTTGAGGTCGTGCCTAGCGAATCACAAAAAGGCCGCGCGATTCCAACCGACATCGATGTCGAAGTTCACCTCGATGCCGCGGTTTCAAATCGTGCCGGCGGTCGTCACTTTGAGGCGCAAGTCAACATCGATCACGCCCACGAATCTGGCTGCACCGGCGCCGGTTACCTCTCGGGCATGATTCAGCAAGAGTATGGTTTCAGTGCCATGCTGCAAGTGGGCGTTCCGCGCGAATACGAGGTTTGGCTGCGTTACCGCTCGGTTGAGCCGCACGTCGCACGCGTGGTTGCAGGTCGTCACCTTTTTTACGACGGAAATCAGAACCAGAGCTACGACCAATACATCAACCGTGGCACCGAGTTTGCGAGCACGGATGGCGAATGGGTCGAGATTTTGATCGGCACCAAACACTTCGAGTTCGGCGATCATCTGATTCGTTTCTCAAACAGTCACAACCTGCCTGCCGGTTCTCGAGGAATCGAAGTGGACCGATTCAGGTTGATTCCAAGATGAGTCAAATCGCTAAGCGAAACTTTCAAGCCCGCCTAGCGGTCTTTTTCTTCTTCCTCTACGCGGGTTCCGCGGTAACCATTTGGGCCGTAAACATCCCCGAGGTAGAAAATCGCCTTGAGCTTTCACACTCGCAGCTGGGCGGCCTCCTCGTCTTCGTCGGTCTCGGTGCAGTCGCGACCATGCAATTCGTTGGCCGCATTATCGACCGCATGGGCAGCCGTTTCACCACAACTCTCTTTGGCATTCTGCTCGGCCTTGCGCTGATCCTGCCGGGCCTCGCTCAAAACGCAACGGGATTGGCCGCCGCTCTATTTGTGCTAGGCGCCTGCATGGGTGCTTGCGATGTGGCGATGAACGCTCACGCCGTCGAGGTTGAAAACGCCTACGGCCGGCCAATCTTTAGCGCCTTTCACGCCTTCTGGTCATTCGGTGGTGTGCTCGGTTCGATCATTGGTGGTCTTGCCATCGCGATCAAGCTCCCGATGCTGGTGTCGATGTCGGGCTACGGTTTGATTTGCTTGGCAATCACCATTTACGCCGGTTCGAATCTGTTGCCTCCACAGTTGGCTCACAAAGAGGTGCACGCCAAACTTTCCAAGGATGAAAGCCGCAAGCTTCGCAAAGACCAAGACCGCGCAAACCGCAAATACCTGCCAACCGTTTTGTTGCTCGGCTTCATGGCCGGTGCCGGTGCCTTCCTAGAGGGAACCGGTGTCGACTGGTCCGCTTTGTACCAGGTCAAAGTTTTGGGCGCCACGCCTGCTTCGGGCGCTTTGGCCGTGATGGTCTTCTCTGGTGCTATGGCACTGTTCCGTTTGGTAGCCGATCGCGTGGTCGCGGCCCGCGGACGCCTGGTGATTATTCGCTTCGGCCCATTGTTGTCGGCGTTAGGCATTGCCATTGCGCTGCTATCACCAACGGCTGAGATTGCTCTGTTCGGCTGGTTCTTCGCCGGTCTCGGTATCTCGGCAGTGGTGCCGCAAATCTTTGCAATCTCCGCTGTCGTCGGTGAAGAGTCACACTCTGGTCGAAACATGGCTACCGTGGTGGGGCTTTGCTACGCAGGTGTTCTAGGTGGCCCGGCGATTATCGGTCTGTTGACCGCAGTGATGCCTCTGCACATTGCCTTGACCTTTGGAATATTCCTAGGCCTCGTGATTGCCCTCGGTTCGTTAAAACTGGGCAAAGCGCTTACCGCGAAGGTCTAAACCTCGAGCTTGGCACCCTGTGCTGCCGACACGGCAAAAATCTCTGGTTTGGCATATCCCAGCACTTCAAACTCGGCAATAACAGAGAGGCTGACCTCACTGATCTTGGCGATTGGGGTTAGAGCAATTGCAGCTCCGCCGAAGCCGCCACCGGTTATCCTGACGCCAATGCCACCGTGACGAAGCGCAGTCTCAACCGCGGTGTCGAGCTCATCGACCGAAATCTCGAAGTCGTCGCGCATCGATTCGTGTGAGGCATGCATAAGTTTGCCAATCGAACGTGGCCCGTCTTGCTTGAGTGCTTTCACGGTGTCTAGAACGCGCTGGTTTTCGGTCACGACGTGGCGTACCCGTCGGAATGTGACGTCGTCTAGCAATTCGTGGGCTCGGTCTAGGTCTGCAACGGTCAAGTCGCGCAGTGAGTCGACGCCCATTGCGGCGGCACCGGCTTCGCAGGCGGCGCGACGTGAGGCGTAACCGCCGTCGACAAGGCGGTGTGCCACCTTGGTGTCGATGATCAGGAGTTCAAGGCCCTCGGCCGCAAAGCCAAGCTCGACGGCATGGGCTTCGAGGCTGCGACAGTCAAGAAATACCGCGTGGTCGGTTTCACCAAGGAGCGATGCCGATTGGTCCATGATTCCGGTTGGAGCGCCGACAATCTCGTTTTCGCCCATTTGGCCAACGCGGGCCAGCTGACGACGATCTAGCCCGGCTGACCAGAGTTCGTTTAGTGCCAGCGCCACTGAACATTCGATCGCTGCCGAAGATGAAAGCCCTGCGCCCACCGGCACGTCAGATTCGATGTAGCAATCAAATCCGGTGGCCTGAACCGAACCGCCAAGTGAGCGAACCATCTCTTGGATGGCCCAAGCGGCACCAAATGGATAAGCGGCCCAGTCGTGGCCGTCATCCTTGGTGATTTTGTTTACATCGACCTCATGGATGACGGGGGAGAAGCTCGATGAAACTCTTGCGGTCGAGTCGCCGCGCAGCGAAATCGCCGCGAAGGTGTGGCGATTGATGGCGAACGGAAAGACGAACCCCTCGTTGTAATCGGTGTGCTCGCCAATCAGGTTTACGCGACCTGGCGCCGACCAAACACCGGTTGGCGCGTAGCCATACTTGGCCTCGAAACCGGCCTTTACCGAGTTGATTAGGGTGTCGGTCACTTGATTGCCCCGCGCAACATTGCTGCGGTGGTCTCAGGTGGGAAGTCGGCGATAAAGGCACCCATCGCCGATTCACTGCCCGCCAAGTACTTGAGCTTGTCGGCGGCACGACGCGGTGAGGTGATCTGAAGCTGTAGACGTACGTTCTCGCCACCGGCGACAAGCGGCGCCTGATGCCAGGCCGAAATGTAAGGCGTAGGGGTGTCATAGACGGCGTCGAGCGCCTTCAAAAGCTTCGAGTAGATAGAGGCCAGTTCGTCCTTTTCGACGTCGTTTAGCTGTGCGAGGTTCTGCACATGACGGTGAGGCAACAGGTGAATCTCGATTGGCCAGCGACCGGCAAACGGCACGTAGGCGGTGAAGTGTTCGCCTTGGATGAGCACTCGCTCGCCCGCCTGCTCGAAGGCCAGAGTGTCGGCGAAAAGGTATGGGCCATAGGACTCAATCGACTGAAGCAGTTTTTGGGTGCGCGGAGTCACGTATGGGTATGAATAGATCTGTCCGTGCGGGTGGTGCAGCGTCACGCCAATTGCCTCGCCGCGGTTCTCGAATGGGAAAACTTGACGAACGCCTGGTAGCGCCGAGAGTTCAGCGGTTCGGTCGGCCCAAGCATCAATGATCGTGCGAATTCGAGGCACGGTCTGATCGGCTAGCGAGCCGAGGTGCTCAGGGCTAAATACAACCACCTCGCAGCGACCAATCGAGGCACGCTTCGAACCCAGCTTTAGGTCTGCTACCACCGCGTAGTTCTCGTCGTCAACCTCGGCTAGGTCTGGGCCAAATGACGGGCTCTTGTTTTCGAAGACTGCAACGTCGAAAACGTCAGGGATTTCAGAAAGGTTCTCTTCGGTGCTCGGGCATAGCGGGCAAAGGTGGGCAGGAGGAAGGTGTGCGCGGTTGTGGCGGGCTGCGGCAACCGAGATCCAGTCACCGGTTAGCGAATCGAGGCGCATCTCGGCAACCGCAGGGCGGGCCGATGCCTCGCGCAAGTCTGGCTTGCGTTCGGCCGGAAGAGTCGAGCCCGAGTCATCAAAGTAGATGAGTTCGCGACCGTCGCTCATTCGAGTTGACCGCTTTGTGGTTGCCATTATTTCTCCGCATTTGGTTTGAACTAGTTGATTATCTCGCGAATAATCGCCGAAGTTGGGATGGGTTAGGTTTCGACGATTGCCAATTCGCCGACGGTATTTTTCAAAATCTTGGCCGCATCCTTGGTGATGCCAGAATCGGTCACCAGCAGGTCGGCATCCTCGAGTTTGGAGAAAGTGCTGAACCCGACCTCGCCCCACTTGGTGTGGTCGGCCAGCATGATCAAGCGTCGCGCTTTGGCGATTACCGCTCTGTTGGTGTCTGCTTCGTGCAGGTTCGGCGTGCTGAAGCCGCCGGTGACATCCATGCCGTGGGTGCCCATGAACAGCAGATCTAGGTTTAGCGAGCTGAATGCTTGAACCGTGATTTCACCAACGAACGAATCGGTGGGGGTTCGCAGTCCACCGGTGAGCACAACGGTCTGATTTAGTTGGCCTTCGCGGCTAAACAGGTCGGAGACCGGCAGCGAGTTGGTGACGATGGTCAAACCCGGGATGGTCACCGCAAGTTTCGCCACTGCGAAGACCGTGCTTCCGCCCATCAGTGCAATCGAGCTGCCTGGCGTGATCTCTAGTGCGGCTCGAGCTGCAATCGCATCCTTGGCCAGCTGCTCGCGAAGCGACTTCGACTGGAATGGGGGTTCGATTGCCGTGGTCTTCGAAGCCACTGCGGTGGCGCCGCCGTGCACCTTTTCGAGAAGTCCCTGCTCGGCAAGCATTTCTATGTCTCGACGCACGGTCATCTCAGAAACCTGAAGAATCTCGGCGAGCTCTGAAATGCGGGCAGCGCTGCGCTGCATGATCTCTTGCAAGATCAGGCTGTGGCGTTGTGCGGCTAGCATCCGGTTCACCTCGTTTCGGTCGGTCTTTGCTTCAAAGCCTAGACAGGTTTTGGTCCGAAATCACGGATTTTTCGTTAAGTATTGATAACTAATGTAAAAAAATGTGCTTTTCGGCTTTTCCTGTTCGATAACATCAAAGGGTCGGTCATATTGATCGGGGATAGGAATCGCCTCATGTCGAAGGTGCCAGCATTTGTCGAGCTAAAGGCCGATGGTGTTCAGCTGATTGTGTCACTAACCAGTGGCACTCCTGTCGTGCTCCACTGGGGCGCAGACCTCGGCGGCGCCCTCGAGTTTGAACAGTTGAACCTGGCTGCCCAGGAGGCCGTTCCGCACGCCGACCTAGACGACCACATCAACCCGGGGCTTTGGCGTGAGGATGCACGAGGATTCCACGGTCGCCCAGCTGTGCAGGGTCACCGAGGCGGGCAAGACT